>Ga0075420_100000604_pt1 | contig 28969 bp, 19 predicted proteins | sample SoiMetdeltSBSDD4_FD_75296 | JGI IMG/M metagenome (GOLD analysis project Ga0075420, IMG submission 75296) | Bulk soil microbial communities from a Populus tree surrounding site in Tennessee, USA - Soil MetaG P. deltoides SBSDD4 | ecosystem: Environmental > Terrestrial > Soil > Tree plantation...
GCCCAGCGGGATCACGCCCCAGCCGACGAAGCGGTAGGCGCTGTTGACCCGGCCCAGGATCTCGTCGGGGATGATCGACTGGCGCAGCGACACGGTGATGATGTTCCAGACCACCGTCGAAAACCCCGCGCCGACGAACATGACACCGACGAGCCAGGGTGACGAGAGCAATCCGGCGATCAGCGGGCATACGCCCATGGCGACGAGCGAGGCAATGAGCGCGGTGCCCGATCCGAGCCAGACGATCAGCCGGTCCGCGGTGACGCTCGCCGCCACGCTGCCCGCGGCGAAGCTGGTCAGCAGCACGCCGTAGCCGGCCTCGTCGAGGCCCAGGACGTCCTGGGCGAACAGGACCAACACGCTCTCACCGGCCCACCAGAACAGGTTGGCCCCACCCAGCACCATCGCCAACGTGCGCAGCACCCGGTGCCGCCAGAGCCAGCGCAGCCCCTCGGCGATGTCATCGCGGACCTGGCGGACCACCGGCGTGTCCGACGCCACCGCCGCCCGCGCGGGCCGGAACGAGCCGGGAATGAGCGCGACGAGGACCGCCGCGGCCAGGAAGCTGGCCCCATCGAGCAGGAACGGCGTCGCGGCCGCCGCCGCGAACAGCAGGCCGCCCAGCGGTGGGCCGACGAACTGGTTGGTGACCACCTCGGCGCCCTGCAGCCGGCCGTTCGCCTTGGCCAGCGCGTCGCGCTCCACCAGCGACGGCAGGATCGCCTGGGAAGCGTTGTCGAACAGGGTCTCGGCGGTGCCCAACAGGAACGCCGCGCTGAACAGGACCGGCAGGCTCATCCAGTCGACCACCACCAGCAGCCCGACCGCGCTGATCACGACCGCCCGGAACACGTCGGTCCGCCACATCAGCACCCGCCGGTCCAGCCGGTCGACCAGCGCCCCCGAGATCAACGAAAACAGCAACCACGGCAGATACTGGACGACCCCCAGCAATGACACCAGCACCGGGTTCCGGGTGAGCGACACAGCCAGCAGCGGCAGCGCCACGATCGCGACCCCGTCCCCGAGGTTCGAGATGGTGCTGGCCGTCCACAAGCGCCAGTACCGGCCGCTGAGGCGCCGCGCCTCGACGTCGACGACCGGGGGTATCACGGCACGACAGCCTAGAGCGATGCTCAGGACCGCTCCCCCGCGGCGGAGGCGATGCACTGGCCGCCGCCATGCTCCACCGTGCGCTTCACTCTGACGAGCCGGCCGTCGTGGCGAGCTACGCATGGGACCGTCTCATCGTTGACCCCCTCCCCGGTCCTCGAGCTGTCGACGACTTCGACGGCTTGCGGCCGGTCGGGGGGTACAACTACGCCTTCGCCGAACACACAAAGCCACGGGGTCGGGCCGGCTCGACCATGCCCCGGCTCGCCTCGAGCCTCCCCTACCAGCTCCTGTTACTTGACCCGAGTGGTGGCGCTGTCGGCATGCGGCGGCAGATCATCGAGCTGGTCGACGTCTACGACGTGCGGACTGTCGATGTCGTGGACGTTGGTGGCGATGCTGTCGCCAGGCCCAAGGAACCGGGCCTGCGAAGCCCACTGGCCGATGGCCTGGTCCTTGCTGCCTGCCAAGGCCTGCCAGCTCGAGTGTCCGTTCTCATCGCCGGGCCCGGCCTCGACGGCGAGGTCCCCGAGGCGACCGTGCTCGCCACCCCGGGACTGAGTACCCGGGCGCACCTCGGTCCGAGCGACGTTGAGCCGTTCCGATCGGTGCTGGACTGGCATCCGAGCGAAGCGACTGCGCTCCTCGCTGCGGCAGCTCTCGGGCTCCGCGGGGCGGTCGAAGTCAGGGACTCCGGGCTCGTTGTCGAGCTGACGGACCGGAGCGCTCGGATCAGCACGCTGCCGCTGTCCGCAGCTCTCGCTGTCAACACGCTCGCCTCAAACCTCGTTCAGACCACGAGCCTCGCCGAGGCCGAAGACGTCGCACGCACCGTCTGCGGGTTCTCCGAGATCGACTACGAGCGCACGAAGGCCGAGCGCATAAGGCCGACCCGGCCTCATCGCATCGCGAGCGACACCGATGCCGCCGTCGACACCTTCGAGCATGACGCCGCCGCTAGAGGGATCGACTACGTGACCTTTCGGCGCATCGCCGAAGCAACGGCTCTCGACCCAGCCTCGGCGGCCGACCTCAGGGCCCATCTCGTCGCCACACGGCCTGACCATCTGGCTTGGCCCCTCTGGTCACTCCGCCCAATTGCAGCCTGAGCTGAGGTCGCCCAAAGCCGAGCTCGTGGTCGCACCCCAAGCTGCTGAGCGTCCATGCACGCGACGAGGTTCTGCGGCCCGAATCGGCGTCCGTGGCTTCGCCTTTACGGCGAAGCAAGGCCTCCGACAGGTCAACGCCGACCGCCATACCTTTAGGCCGGACCCGCTTTGGCGGCGGGCATTCGAGGCACCTCGCTAGCGTCGGGCACGCTGACCCTCCATCCGACGCGCCGAAGCGGCGGCGGCGGTCGACAATCAGTTACGGGCGCCGTGCATTGCTCCCAAGCGCTGCTCACGCTCGACGCGGTCGCATGCGCCGCCCACGAGACCGGACGACCGCGTCGAAAGATGCGATGCCGGCCCCCGCGGGTCGCCGACGGTGACCCTGCCGACGTCGCAGCCTTCACCTCGGGAGCGCGGCATCTGAACAACCCTGCGAGCCTCAGCCGGGGAACTCGATTTCGTAGAACAACTTGTCCTTGTGGTCCAGCGTTGATTGCACGGTTACTCGACTCCCTAGGCGGGTGTTGGTCGGGCTGTTCGGAATGCCCGAATAAGTGTCGATCCATGTTGATATGGCGGCGTGGCGGGGGCGTGGGTCCGGTGCGACGGCGGGTAGGATCGCCTCGAAGATGTCGTCGGCTGGCGTGCCGTTGTGGCTGCCGTGATGCGACACCTTCAGAAAGTGGATGGGCTTCAGCACGTTCTCGCGGGCCATCGTCTTCCAGCTCCTGATCTCGGCGTCGCCGGCGAAAAGCAGCCGCCATCCACGCCACTCCAACGTGAACACGATGCTCGTGTTGTTAGCCGCCTTGTCGATCGTCAGCAGGTTGTCGGCGACGCCGTCACGGCGGGCCTCGACGAGTTGCAGGAACGAGCCGACGTCGACACCTTGCGGCGGGCGCGGTTCATCTGGCCGCGAGATGCGCGGCTTGCGCGTTCCGCGTCCTCCGGCTCCAGCATCAGGGTCCTCAGCCGCCGGTGCCGCTGTGACCGGGACGACACCTTTGTCGAGCGGCTGGAATCGGCCGTAGTAGTCGGCCGTGTCCTCCTCGGGCGCCCATATTTCGAACTTGGCCTCCCGGAACGGATGGGTGCCTCTGAGCTTGGCACCGCGGTAGATGTACGCGGTCTTGGACGGGTTGAGGGCGCGCAGGAAATCGACGCACGGCTTCGTCTTGGTCGGATCGTTGTTGGCCAGCACTTCCATCAGCCGGCGTCCTTCAGCCGCTGGGCGGGCAGCGAGGTGGGCGGCGATCCGTGCGTACATCTCGGCGAACGCCAAGCTCTGTTGCTTCGCTTTGGGATGCTTGTCGTTGTCGTAGTAGTTGGGGTCGGCCGACGCCGTCAGCCAGAGGTGCTTGACCTCGAGCCGGTTCGCCAGGTCCAGCGCGGGCAGCTTCGTCGACGCGTAGAAGAGACCTTGCACGTGGTCGAGATGTTCGTGCGTCATCACGTAGAGGTCGAGCGGCTTGCCGTCGAGCTCGTCGAGGATGCTGCCGACGACCTCCGTGAACACCTCGTCGCTTCCCCCTTCACCGGTGCCGGCGACCTTCGGCGCGTTTCCGACGTCGATGAGGATCCGTCGGGTCGTGACCTTGCCACCCGTCGGGCTGCGATCCGGCACCGTGACCAGAATCGCATCGCCGAAGCGAACGTTGTAGACCCGGACCGTCAATGTGTCGGTCATCACCGTCTCCTTCCGGTCATATGCAGCATCCGGGCGAGACCGTGGGTTCGCAGCACACCCGAACTGACATCGGCCAGGATCGCTCCGCGAAGCTGAGACACGGCGGCACGAGGAGATGCAGTCACTTGAAGCTCCTCACCCTCGATCAAGGACTTGAGCAGCCCGTCGGTGGCATCCCGATCGGACTCGTCGCGCTGCGTCGTGATCACGGCTCGAACGTACGGCTCCGTTTGGTCGAGACCGATCGCCAGCGTCGTGCCGCAGCGATAGCGGCGAGTGTCCGGTAGGCCGCCACCAGAGTTGTTGGCCTCGGTCATTGACCACGAGACCTTGAACAAGACTTCGCGTACCGTGCTCTCGCCGTCGCGATGCCAGTACAGCTTGGTGACATCGAGCCGCGGCCTGACTTCGAATGGCGTCTTCTTCGGGATACCGAGCAACGAAAGGTTGCGTTGGGCGAATGTGTATGCGGCGAAGTCGGAGGCGATCAGTTCCTCCACGTTCAGATTCTTCAGCGCTCGGTGTCTGTAATTGGTCTTGACATCGAGGTCCGCCGGCGAGGCGACCACACCGCGCCGCACGAACTCGTCGATCAGCCATATTCGCATCGTGCTGCTGTCGGGATGAGAGGCTTCGTCGGACGCCAGCACGGCACGAGCGAGGTCGGCGAAGTTGACGTCACCGGGAGGCAGGTAGTCGAGCCCGCGGAGCAGCGTGCGCTTGACGCGCTCGCTTGCGACGAACAGCGCCTTGGCGTCGGCCTCCAACGCGGCAGTGGGAATCGGGGAAACGCCCTGGGCCTCGGTCTGCTGGGCGACGGACGTCTGCTCGACGAACGTCGCCTCGGATTCCGGCACGAGCGCCGGATCGGTCGGAGCGTTGGTGGCGTACTGGGCGCGCAGCCCGTTATATGTAGCGACAAGCATCCGGTAGAAGACACCCGAGAGCACCCTCGACAGATCGTGCGGCTCGTCGTCCGCTACGGGCGCCGGGCCTCCGATCGTGGCGTCGTCGTTCAGATTGCGAAGGTACGTCCGGTCTGGATCCAGCGCCATCCCGAACTGCTCGGCGAGCCCGCTGAACACGTTCGAGTTCTCGATGTGCCCGCCTTCGTGCTCGAGGACCTTCCGCGACAACTCACGGCAGCGTAGCGAGACGATCAACGCGGCGAGATCTGCGATCGCCTCGTGGATCGCCAGCGCCTGGGGTGTCACCGCGTTGTACAGGTCAGGCGCTATACCGTCCAACAACGCGTGAGCCGTCTCGTGGGCGACGATGTCCTGCGAGTTCGACGTGTAGATGCGCTGGGCCCTGCCTGTCGGGTCGTCGAAGTAGAAGAACTGCAGGCTGTGCGACTCGCGCTCGTAGAAGGCGTTTGCCATGTCGCCGGCGCGAGGTACGACCAGCAGTTGCGGGGCATTGAATGCCCACGTCACCTTGCGGCCGAGGGCGTCGTGCTCTTCGAACATGTCGATCGTCTTGTGTACGGCACCGAACACCGACACGGCCGCGGCGACCGGGTCGACGTGCACGTTGCTGGCCATCACCGGGATAGGGACTTTGTAGCTGCCCAGACGCCGCGACCGCGGCGGAGGAACGAACTTCGCCGGTGTCGCCAGCGTGCCGACATCGGGCTCGAAGTCCAGCACCGCCACCCGAGGCGAAACCGGACCGTCGAGGAACACATCTTCCTCGATGGTGATCAGCTCGGTCGGCTCGACATCCTTGTATTCCGAGACCACCGGATCCTTCACGATCACTGGCACACGTGCTCGCATCTTCGTCACCTCCACGCCGCGTGCCCGGATCACCACGGCTCGCGAATCGTACGACTCCGAAGACACCGGCTGCCTCGAAGCAATCGACGCGCGGCGGATTGGCCCGCTTGCCGAGAAGCGGATCGTGCAGTCGCCGAGGACCTCGGGATCTCGGAGTCGTGTCTGCGGAACTGGATAGCGCAGGCCGACGTCGACGACAGCACCAAGTCGGGCCTGACCACCGAAGAGTGGGCCAAGCTCGTCCAGCGGCGGCGGGAGAAGCGGGTGTTGGAGATGGAGATCGAGATCCTCGAGCGTGCTAACGCCTATTTCGCTCAGGAAAATATGCTCCCACGATGACCTAGGCCTTCATCGTCGACCGGTGCGTCGATCTGCCGGTGGAGCTGTACTGCCGCGCGATGAAGGTGTCCCGATCGCCGTTCCATGCGTGGCGGCACCGCCACGTGAACCCGACACCTCGAAATGCTCGCCGATGTCGAGCTCGGTCAGCTCGAGGCGGTCACCCTGCACCTACTGGCCCGCAATCCCGGCGGCCCGCATAGGTTCGTCGGGCCAGGATATCGAGACGACTATCTCGCGTTAAATTCTTGCACTTCGGATGGTGATATGTCGTCACCTTTGTCGAGCTTTAGGCGAAGACCGGCAGCCTGCGTCCATCGCAATTCAACAACTCTTCCTGAGGTGCCATGGATTGTTTCAACAACGACTGGCTTGCCAAGCGCAAATGCGGTCCGCAGATCCGCAACAACTGGGTCGTGCGACTCTCCATCGGCGTCCGACTGGTTTGGCTCAAGTTCCCGTTTGAGTTGGTCGGCCGCGGAATTGACGAAGGCTGCCGCAACGGTGGCTCTCGACTTCAGTTGCTCGACTGTCGCTGCCGCCCTCCCGCGGACATCGCCGTTCATAATCACTGAGAGTGCGACAATCATTGAGGCAAGGACAAGAGAGACCCCGCCCGCCAAAGTGACAGAGAGGGCAGTATTGTCCTCAACAGCAGACCAACCGCTGCCAATCGCACCTACGACTGCTGCCCCTCCGCCTGCGAGTGTGACTAGTTGCTTGACTTGATTAGTGAGTTCTAACGTTGTCGAACCGATGATCCCAGCCGCAGTATTTTTTTCGGCTGGCGGCGGTACCTTCAAGAGGTCAAGGCCGTCGACGAGATCTCGTACCGGTCCTTTCAGGTCATCGCCATCGACATTCACAACCTTGCCGGGCCACTGGACCTTGGTTTCATCGGCCATGCCGTCCGCCTTTCGTCGCTTGCCGCAGATCAGTCCAAGAGCCAGACCAAGATGAACGCTCAGATAACTGGAGCCCGTAGGGCGGGTCGGACATCGAGCCAGGCATGTCGCGCGGCTAATGCTAAGGAACAAACTGTATCCTGCAGCTCGGGGCATGGAGCCTACGTGCGCTGATGACCGTACGGGGCAGAGTGTGCATTACCGCTCGCGACGACGGCTCGCTGGTTCGTTGAAGGGTTGATCTTCAGCGGGGTGATGGTGGGTCAACCTCAGGAAGAACCGCCAGCCGCTGAGATCTGACTGCGATCTCGGGCGGGTCCGGTGGAGGCCGTCGTGCTGATTGCGGACGCGATTGGGTTGGGCTACAGACCTTCGCGACCGCGCGCTGCGTCGCAGGTATCAGCCATCCCCTACCGCCCGGCTGAGGGTCACAACGTGACCGTCGACGACACCTAGCCCCCTCGACCGTGAAGCATCAGGTGAACCTGCCCTGTCACGCATCAGCCGGAGTCGGACAGGGTCAAGCCCAACTCTGCCGAATCTGGCTCTTGGGTCATCAAGCAGGCGCCGGCTCTGCCGGCGCCTGGCCTGCGGGCGGGCGCCAGAGGCGCCCGTCCTCGGCCACGTCGCGGTGGCTTCTCACCAGATCGAGCCTGTGGCCAGCGAACTGGTGCCGACTGTTGCCGCGCTCATGCGCTCGATCGGCGGTCGTGCGGGCCGCCGGGCCGGCCCAGCTCGGGTCGCGCAGGGCGCAACACGACTTTGAGTCCTTCGATCAGCGCCTCGACTCCGATGGCGAAGGTCGCATCACCGCGTGGCTTGTCGTGGGTCGTGCCATCTCGCGGTGGCAGGTCGTTGAGCAGGTCGGCCTCGACGTGGCCGGTGACGAACGTGAAGAGCGTGACGAAGCAGGGTTGTAGGTCGTCGGGCCGGAAGCCGCCTTCCCGGAGCAGGTCGAGTACACCTTCGGCGAGACGGGTGGCTTCCTTGCCGTAGACGCCACGTTGGAGCAACTGAAGCGCGCCTCGGCCGAGGCTTGTTCCGGCTTCGGCGACTTCGGGCCGCTTGACGAGGGTGTGTCGCGCGTCGCAGAGCAGGATGCGCAGCCGCACGTCCCAGGTGCCTTCGTCCGGGCCGGAGATGCGGACGCCGCTGAGCATGCGGTCGATGAGGAGGGTGTCGAGCGCCTCCCGGCTCGGCACGTAGCCGTAGAGGGTCATGGGCGGCACGCCGAGCGCCCGGGCGACGTTTCGCATGGAGAGGGCGCCGGCGCCGTGTTCCCGAACCAGGATCTGGGCAGCCTCGACGATCTCAGCTTCGCTAAGCACGCGGGGGCGGCCAGGTCCCCGACGTGCCGGCCCGGCCGGGGGGTCTGGGTCCGGGCTCACCTGGCGGGTGCCAGGTTCAGAGGAAGTGCGGTGAGTCGCCTGATCATGAGGCTGCGGTGGTGGCGGAGCTGCGCCCCGGGCTCGATGGCAAACGAGCGGGTGCGGGCGAGCAGTCGCTCGAGCGTTACCCGGGCCTCCATTCGGGCCAGCGGGGCACCGACGCAGAGGTGGAGGCCCCAGCCGAACCCGACGTGCTGGCGTGGGTTCGGGCGGTTGAGGTCGATCTCGTCAGCCCCCAACCCCGGGCCGCGGTTGGCCGCCGGCCACACGAGGACGAGACGTGAGCCCGTCGGCAGCGCCACACCGCCGAGGGCGGTGTCGGTGGTTACTCGGCGATAGTGGCCCCGGAAGGGAGGTTCGACCCGGCAAACCTCCTCCACGAACGTGGCGATCAGCGTCGGGTCGGTGCGCAGGCTGTCCTGGAGATCGGGTCGCTGCGCCAGGATGCGGGCACCGGAACCGAGCAGGCTCGTCGTGGACTCGCCCCCGGCCGACAGCAGGATCGCCAGCGTCCCCAGCGCCTCCAACTCGTCGAGCACCCCGTCGCCCACGGCCCGGGCACAGACCCCTGCGACTGTCGATGTGTCCGGGGTAGCAGATCGGCACGCCGCGGCGAACGCCTCGATCGCCGGCCCGAGCTCGACCAGCCTCGCCTCCAGCGTGAGCGCGTCCGCCTCCGTGACGAAGCCGCTGATGAGTTCCACCGCCGCGTATCCCTGTTCCTTGAGCGCGGCCGCGTGCCGGTCGGCGACGCCGAGCAGCCGCGTCACCATCATCATCGGCAGGGGCTCCGCGATCTCGCCCATCCACTCGACCCGCCCAGACGAGAGCGCGGGGTCGAGCGCGGCGTCTATCAGCTCGCGGAACTCGTTCTCCCTGGCCTTGATGGAGGTGGTCGAAAGGATGCGGCCGAGCAGCGCCCGCTGGCGGGTGTGGGCCGGCGGATCGGCCGTGGCCAGGATCTGGGGGGTCTCATCGTCATGGCCCGCCGGGCCCATCGGTGGCCGGAGCCCAATGCATCCGTCCGCGTCCAGATGGAGGAACTCGCTGGTCCGGCTGGAAAACCGCCCAGGGTCCGCGGCCACCTCTTTGATGAGATCGACCCGTGACACCAGAAACACGTCGGTGTCGTCGACCCGATGGACCGGGTCCTGTTCCCGCAGTTCGCGGTAGTAGCCGTGTGGGCACTCAACCACCCCTTCCTCGAAGAGCCGATCAGACGCCGTCACACGCGCCTCCCAGACGGGCAGGTCAATATACGTACACCATACGAAAAGCGTTGATGGCAAGCAACGCTTCGCCGACGGCATCGCCGGGGCGATCGTCGGAGGCCCAGACCACATGCCAGATCGAGTGGGCGGGCAGAGCGCACGGACGGAGCTATGTGCGCCGTTGCACCCCGCGTCTACCCCGCGTGGCACGGCGGTCCCGGCGGTCTGAGGCCGTTCGCAACTTCGGGCCTAGCTGCGCATCCGTCCGCTGGTGACCGCACCGGTCCGCTTGGGCAAGCTTCGGGACGCAGAGGTCGTTGCCTCGCCATGTTCATGGCCGGTTGTTCCCGTGGTTGCTCCAACCGCCATCGGTGACCGGGAGTGATACCGGCTCCCGGTTGGGGTGCCACGCATGTACGCCCAGGTTGGCGGACGTCAGCCGGTGGCCGCGGCTTTCGCACCGCTTCCGGCGACGTTCGACGAACGCCGTCTGGCGCCGATGTACTGACCGGCCTACCGTGAGTACTGGTCGGGCGCCCGACGGCAGGGAGGACCGACGTGCACGCCACGACTTTGCATTGGCGCAGGCTGACGAGCGTGGGGATCTTAGTCCTGCTTGGCGTTGCCGCGTCTGGGACCGGACCCGTGCCACGGGCCGAAGCATCCGGGTCCGACCCAACGGGCACCATCGCCTTTACCTGGGCACCGTCGTTGACTGAGGAAGACATTGGCACCATCCATGCGGATGGTTCGATGCGAAGGGACCTGACTAACGAGGACAGTCTCGATGCGATGGCGGCCTACTCGCCGGACGGTCGCCGTATTGCGTTCTCGAGCACCCGCAGCATGCCACCGGGGTTTCAGGGCGAGCGGCGGTTGTTCTCCGAGTTGTATGTGATGGACGCTGATGGATCGAACATTCAACGGATCACCTTCAACGAAGGCCTGACCGACATCCAGGGAGCGTGGTCGCCCGATGGCCGGCGGATTGTGGTTGGACGTGGCTCAGGGAGGACGCCGGTGGCGGGCGAGGGCTTCGTTGCCCCCACCGACTTGTGGATCATCGACCTGGCCACCGGTCGAGAGCAGCAGCTGACCAATAGCCCAGCGACCTATGAGTGGTTCCCCCGTTGGTCGCCGGACGGACGAAGGATCGCGTTCCAAGGCGATCTCGTCGAGCCCGGCAACCAGGACGTGTACACCATCCGTGCGGACGGGCGAAGCCTCCGTCGGCTCACCTCGCACCCAGGTGTCGACGGATTCCCACACTACTCCCCCAACGGGAGGTTAGTCGCATTCGCTTCTAACCGTACCGGCAACTTCGATGTGTTCGTGATGCGCAAGAACGGGACGAAGATCAGACAACTCACCGATCATCCTAGCACTGACGACTTGCCCTGCTACTCGCCTGACGGAGAGTTCATAGCGTTTAGCAGCGAGCGCGACGGATTGATCCCCGGGACCACCATTATAACCTCTGACATCTTCCGGATGCGGGCTGATGGGACACAGCAAACAAACCTAACGAGGTCCCTCGTGGTCGCCGAGTTCGACTGCGACTGGGGACCCCGCTGACTTCACGAGATCCGATTGCGACGAGCCCAGGATGGAACGGCCGACGACGAGGAGCCAGCGGGGAGCCCAACCAGATCGAAAGCGGGGCGACCCGCTAAGGAAGAGTCTGTGCGCCTAACCCCCCATCTGCGGGTCATGACGGACATCCACGGACGGAAGCGATGGCACCGGCATGAATGACGCGCAGGCGGTCAGCTGGCTGCTTCCACCGTGCTACCGGTGCCGTTACTGGCCGGGGAGAATACCGAACCGAATCCCTCCCGTTTCGAGTCGGCGCCTTGTCAGCGTCATCCCGAAGGCCGGTCGACACATATGAGGCGTCTAGGACCGATTGCGACGAACTCGCTCGGCCAGGGTGCCCAGGCCGAAGCCGGAGCGGGTGGGACTCCGACGCTGCACTGGCGGCGTCGCCGGCGGCGGCACGGCCGGTTCTGTACGCTGAGCGGTCGGGTCGTACGACAGGCGGTCCGGCCACTCGCCCTGGCGCACCCGGTCGCGCAGCAGGATCGCCGCTCACAAAGCCGTCCGCAGGATCATGGTGATCGGGGTTTGCGCGCACGACTGCTGCTCCGGACTCGTCGGCTAACAGCAGCCCCCGTCCCCCTAGACGTACGCGCGTAACTCGTCTAGATCATCCTCTGGCCGCCGCTCCAACCAGACGCGCACGATCACCTTGGCAGCGTACAAGCGTTCGGACAAGGCGCATCCGTCCGTGCGACGAACGTACGACGAAGCGTGGAGAAGCACGGTCAACCGGGGCCATCACGGGCACCACGGGCGACCCGGCCGGCCAGCGTGGAAGTCGGGCGATGGCCAGGCGTTATGCCTGGCCATCAGTGATGGTCGGGACCGGCGTCGATCCGGTGACCTACCGCTTTGAAAGCTGACGGTCGTAGGAACCGTCACGGTGAACCTCGGCTGAGCCCCGCCGACGCAACTTGCACGTGCGCACGGATCAGGGCGCACCAACTGTCCTCACAGGGTTTTGACCCGTATCCTCGCGAGCACTAATGCAGCTAAACGGAGGGCGGGCGTAAATGACTGATTGGGGCTCGGTTTCAAGCTGGATCGCGCTGGCTGGTGCACTGGCAGCGGTACTGGCCTACTTGTCGACGCGAAGAGATGCCGTTCGAGCCACAGCCGCTAGGACGTATCCAGTCGTTGTAGCCCATTCCTACCTTGACGAATCGTTACCTCATCGAGATCGACGGACACGTATCGAAGTCCACAATGACAGCGACCTCCCTGCCTTCAATTTGAGTGTCTCTGTATGGCATCACGGAAAACCACGTCTAGTCACGTGGCGGTTAAGAAAGCACGAGGACTGGTGGACCGCGCCTCGCGTAGGTCAACAGGTTGCAACGTTTGTTGGACCGCACAATGCGTTGGACCCGATCGACCTCCCGGCTGTTGCTAGCCCGGGGCCGAAGGTCGAGGCGCTCGTTACGCCGCCTGTCATGCTTACATTGAGAGACGGTACGGGTCGACACTGGATTCGCTGGCCGAACGGAAGATTGACTCGCCTTCGCCTGAGCAGACGAATTCGCTGATGATTGTCCGGCGTCTCTCACGTGCCCAACCATCCGACAGGTTCGATCTCGAGGCGCCACGGGAAGAGCACGGGAACGGCCCCGTACTGCGTTGAGGCCGTATGTGTATACCAGCGCCGAGAATCCGATAGCCGAGGGCCCTCCGGAGCCGTGAGTCGTTGACCACGCGGATCCGAGTTGCTCCCACGGTTGCTACCGCGCCGCGGCGCGGCTTGAGCTGGGCGAGCACCGAATCCCATCAACCTCCAATGGTGGGACCCGGCCCGAGGGAGTCACTTTCGGGCGGGGACGACACTTGGTCCTCAGATCTCGCCAAATCGTGACTGGTAGGCATCGGCCATCGTGGCGATGAACTCATCCCAGCGAAGACCGCACCCCGGAGGCGGGAGGTCGGGCTCGATGTTGCCGGACTCGCGGTCGAATGCGACGACTGCGATGCCTTCGAGGAGGTGGGCGGCGTCGCCCTCGGTGCGACGACCACCCGCTCGGACGAACCGTCCCACCGCACGAGACACGAGGTGAGCGGTCGACTTCCACTCCGTGTCATCCCCCGACTTCATCCGCTCCGTCGTGGGGAGGGTGAGGATCCCGCCAACGACCGCGAATGGGAACTTGAGATGGATGTTTACGGCGAAGGTCCGAACGTCGCCGAACCGGTTCCAGATGGCCCGCCCGACGGCCAGGTGAACGGGCTTGATCTCGACGGCCAGACGAAGGCCGTCGGTCTGAGACACCTCTGACACGTCCGCCTTTACGCTGCGAAGGCCGCCGCCGACCTCGCGCTCGCCGGCGATCGCGTGGCTGAGGTCGAGGCCATGGCGCTCGAGGTCGCTGATGGTGACCACCGCAAGCGCATTGGAGAGGCGTATCTGTGCGGCCTTCGACTTGTCGGTCCCCGCGAGCGACGCCTGGCGAATGTACTCGGCCGACGCCTGGCAGTAGTCGTGGATCGATGGTGGCCACAGAGCCGAAAGGCCATCGACAAGCGCAAGGCCTGTTGGCTGGACAGGTTTGGCCACAGCTATGCGGATAGGTCAAGCGAGGGCTGGAAGGACTCCGTCATCGCATGACGGACGCGACCCGTGCACTGTTCGAAGTAAGTCGGATCGACCTCGCTCCCAATGCTGTTGCGACCGCACCGCGCGGCGGCCGCCGAGGTAGTACCGGTGCCCAAGAACGGGTCTAACACCGTGTCACCGGCGAAGGAGAACATGCGGATCAATCGCTCGGCGAGCGCAAGCGGGTACGGGGCCGGATGGTTGCGAGTTGATGCACCACCAAGCCGCCAGATCTGCTGGAACCAATCAGCGTGGTCGGTCGCGCGGATGATCGACAGCAGTCGGGTCGCTAGTCCAGGCTTCCGGTATCCCCCGGGCTTTCGCTGGAAGAGGATGTATTCGACATCGTTCTTGATGACGCCGTTCGGCTCGTAAGGCTTTCCGTAGAACCCGCCGGCGCCCATCTCGTACTGCGCGTTGGCGATCTTGTACCAGATGATCGGGGCCAAGTTGTCGAAGCCAATGAGGCGGCAGCGCTCCTGGATGCTCGCGTGGAGTGGGAACACCATGTGACGTCCGAATGCCTTCCGCGAAACGTTGACGTCTCCGACCACGACGACCAGCCGCCCGCCCGGTACGAGGGCGTCGTAGGCGTGGCGCCACACTTCGTCCAGTTGGTCGAGAAAGCAGTCGTAGTCGTCGACGTCGCCGAGCTGGTTCTCGTGGTCGTTGTACTTCTTCAGCGTCCAGTAGGGCGGCGACGTCACGACGAGATCGACGCTCTCGGACTTCAGCTCGACCTGCCGGCTGTCGCGGTTGTACAGCTGATGGCTGGTCGCGAGCGCTCGGACCACCTCATCGAGCCGGTCGCAAGCGTTCGGATCTTTTGCGATCGCCGGGAAGGCCTTCTGAGGCTCAGCCGTGACCAACTCCAGCAGATCCGCAGGGGCAGCAGCGTTGAGGGCGCCGGGACCAAGCGGCTCGCCGAAGCAGATCGGCTCGTTGGTAGCCGGCGCTGAATCAGAGGCTTCGGTCACCCGGTCCTACCTTCGACGAACGCACGTTCGGTGACGATACTCGCGACGCACCGACTCCGCAGAGACCGTGGCATCACGTCACCGTAGCGGCGAGACGAACGTGGAGCCGGTGATGGTACCGAGCGCACGATCGGGGGAACGCACGGGAAGAGGACTGGGCCCGGAGCCCTGGCCCCTGCCCTGCGAGGCGCACGGTTGGGAGGGCCAGGCACCCTCCGGAACCGTGGGTCCGTCCGAACGCCGATGGGTTGCTCCCACGGTTGCTCCCGTCGCACGCTACGTCCAGCGCCAGTCCCCCATCCACTCGCGGCGAGCGCCCAGGACTCGTTGATACGGTCGGGGTTGGCGGTCGATGAGAACGGAACCTGGCCCGAACGCCCGGAGCTGCGCCGCCAGCGTCAACCCAGTGGGCCGGCTCCGACGACGAGGACACCTGCAGTGGGCACGGACGCTCAGATCGTCTTGACGCTGTCGACGGCCAGGGCCACCGCCAGGGCAAGGGCCACGACGGCCATGAACCGCGCACCCGCGTCCCACGGCGTCCGCCTCCGCTTCGCCGCCGTCGCCGCCGCCGCGGCCAGCCCCAGACCGACCGCGACTCCGGCGATCACCGGAACAACGCCGTCCCGAGCACCGGCGGCGATGCTGATGGCGGCCAACTGCGGCGTCACGAGCACCGGGACGAGCAGCGGCAACACCACCCGGCCCCAGCCGTCTGCCGGTCCCTCCGCCGCGACGGACGCCGCCCCGACAATCAGCCAGCGGGCCGCGACCAGGCCGAGCACGATCGCCGCGGCGAGCTGAAACGTAGCCGGTGACACGTCGAGAAGATCGACGAGCGGGCCGCTCAACGCCGCTGCCGCGACGGCGAGGGCGGCGGTGATCACGGCGGCGGCGATGATCGTCTTGCGCTCCTCCTGGGGCCAGAGAGCGAGCGCGACCACGGGCGGGTTGATGGCGACCAAAACGGCGAGCAGCGACGTCATCGGCCCACCGGCCCGAGCGCCCCGGCGGCGACCAGGAGTCCCGACAGAGCGTGCTGCTGGTCGTCCATGCGTGTGACGCCGTCCCGGAACCAGGCCCCGTCGACGAGCTCGGGCGATGCCTCTCCGGCGGCGTCCGCCCGCTCCTGCTGCCGCTCGGCGAGCAGCGCGCCACCGCAGGTCACCCGTTCGTCGATGAGGGGACGGAGATCGGCGAGCCGGTCGTCGGTGGCCGCAGCGTGGCCGAGCGCGCCGAGGCCCTCCACCCACACGCCGAGCCCGGCGCCGCGTGTCCGGGGATCGACGAACGGGACCGGCCAGCCATCCTTCTGCGACTCGGACCGGATCAGCATTCCGAACCGTGTCGCGAGCGACCGGGCGTAGACGACGTGGTGATCGTCGAGCCCGGACGGCGCCAGCTCACTCAGCGTGTAGGCCGCCCACTGGTCGGGCCAGGGTGCGAAGTCGAGACCCTCGACGTCATCGCGGGCCGTGGCCAGGTAGTCGAGCACCTCGCGCGCGTACGCGCCCCAGGCCTCGCCGGGGAACAGGTTGTGCAGCTGGGCCAGCGCCCAGGCGGCCTCGCCCGTCGCGTACCGCGAGGTGCGGCCGGGCACGGCGGTCCGGGCGGTGAGATCGTAGGCCTCGAGCATCTGTCCCCCGGTGGTGATCTGGCCGGTGAGGAAACGTCCGAGCGCCCGCATCTCCCTGTCGTGGGCGCCGTCTCCGGTGGCCTCGCGCCGCTGTGCCAGTGCCGCGAGCATCAACGCGCTCGCCCCCAGATGCGCCTCGCGGCCGCCCTCGACGTAGGCCAGGCCCTCACCCGCCGGCACGAGCGCGTCGAGCATCACCGCCAGACCCTCCTCGGCGGCCGGGAGGGCGTCGAGGTGCCCGGCATGGGCCAGCTGGTAGAGCGACATGGTGACACCAGCGTGGCGGACGATGTTGTAGCCGGGGACGATCCTGTCGTCGCTCCGGTCGTACTCGTACAGGTAGCGACCGTTCTCCCGCTGCCCTCGCCCGATCCACTCACCTCCCCGGGCGGCCGCGTGCTCGAGCGCGGAGGCGGAGACCGGCGGGCAGTCCTCCGGTGCCAGGACGCTGAGCCGGAGCGCGGCGAACCCTCCCACCCACAGGACGCCGACCGAGAGCAGCCGCGTGCTGGTTCTCATGTGCCACCCAGGTCCTCGCGGCGGGCTCGCCGCCGGGCGATGACCGCGTGTGCCGGTGCCGCCACGCCGAACAGGGGTGGAATCCTGCTACATACGAACGCGACCGCCTCACCACCCGTGCACACAGCACCGTCGCGGTCGACGACGGTGAACGACGAGGTGGCGGGGGCGGCGGGCTCCACCCGGAACCGCCCGAACCAGTCGCCGGCCCGCACGAGGGCCGTCACGATGCCTCGCGTCCACCGGTCACCGCCGACGAACACGACCCGGTCCCGAGTCGATGGCGTCACCCAGATGGCCAACGCCGCGATGGCGACGTAGCTGAACACCTCGACCGACGCGCTGATCTCGATGAGGAGGTGGAAGAACAGCGCGACCCACACCGCCGCGATCCGGCTGCGTCGCCACAGGAGTCCGAACCCGATGAAGAGCTCGGTCAGCACGGCCGCCGGACCGATCACGTAATAGGGCCAGCGCTGGGTGAGCAGCTCGATCGCCGGACCGGGAAGGGGCGTGGAGTCGAGCACGTGCTGGTAGCGCACGACCCGGTCCCACAGCACCAGGCCGGAGAACCAGTCCGGGTCCACCAGCTTGCTGATCCCGGAGGCCAGATAGACAAGGCAGACCTGGACCCTCAGCAGCCACAGCGGCCAGAGCGCGCCGGCGTCCGGCCACGGCTCGCGCCCACGACGGCGGCGCCACCACGCGTCGACCGAGAGGACCCGCCCGCACGGCAACAGGGCGAGCCCCCCGAGGACGATGACGAGGAACAGCCGGTTGTGGCGGAAGTGGGTCTGGCTCAGCAGGAGGTTGCCGGCCACGACCGCGAAGGCGGCGACCGCGGCCACCCGGGTCCACAACCCGGCAGCTAGGAGGACGGCGGCCACGGCACCGATCCAGATCAGCGCGAACCACAACCGGTCCGGCAACTCGGGCAGCCCCGCGACGAACGGCTGCCAGAAGTGGTCGGTGTACGAGATGCCGTCGGCAGCGTCCCGCAGGAACGGCCGCAGGTGCACCAGCGTGATCAGTCCCACAGCGATGCGCAGCACAGCGACGGCACGAACGCTGCCGGTCCAGTCAAGGACCTCGTCCCACGTGCGAGGGGAGCGGCGCGCCGCGGGCAGGACGACGGTGCCCGTCATGGCCGGCTGCGCTCGGCGCTACGCACCACGGTGATGGTCGGGCCACGCGTGTTCTCGAACGAGGTGACGGTCGCCTCGAGGTAGCGCGTCTCCCGGTCCCGGGGCGTGTGGTCAGCGACCCAGTCGAGCGCACCGTCGAGGAAATCGATCGTGGCGCCGACACCCATGTAAGCGTGCCGCAGCCGTTCCGGCTGTCGCAGGGCCGCCATACCGACGAGTGCGTCCCACTCGTAGCCGGCCCAGTCCTCGGTGATCGGCACGCGGTCGCCGTCCCAGGTCACCCGCACGATGTCAGCCGTCCAGGTGCTCGACTCGTTGAACGGTTGGAAGGCGAAGAACTTGTGGGGGTCGCGGTAGCCGTTGAGGGCGAAACCGACCTGGACGGCAAGCACGGCGACGACGAACAAGGTCACGGCCCGCCGACGCCCGCGCCCCACACCCGTCTCCATCAGGCGATTCTGTCAAACCGGGGTGAGCCCCAGCGGTCGATGCGTACGCCTCACTGAGCTTCTGGAACTGACAGAGATCGATGACACCGGGGTCTCCGACTCTTACGGAGACCCGATGAGTACCACGATCGGGGATCGCCAGATACGACGCCGGTGGCGATCCTGCGCCACGCCGAGGAGGTCACGGGCATGGTGGCCATGACCTGTCGCTACTACGGCATCAGCCGCCAGTGCTTCTACGTGTGGAAGCGCCGCTACGACGAGCTGGGACCCGACGGGCTCAAGGACCGCTGCCATCGCACCAAGACGAGCCCGACGCCGCTAACGGCCCACGGCGCCTCATCCACTGGCCATGGCCTACAACGGCGCAGCAAGCTCTAGAACAGTCGACCAGTCGCCACTAGGCCGTTGCTCCCGGTATTGCTCTCGATGACAGCGCTGACCTGCAATCCTCGGGAGTCCCACTCCCGCGGATCGCAGGCCGGACGGTCAGATATCTCGCCCGGGGCGCCGTGCGGTCTCGCGGGACGGGTCGCCGCGGTAGCCGGGCGGGTAGGTGCGGCGGAGCTCGTCCTCGGTCGGGGTGCGGCGTTCGTGGGCCTCCTGCGGCAGCAGGTCGGTGAGGGCGGCCATGACGCGCTTGGTGTCGGTGTCGGGGTCGTCGTAGGTCAGTTCCACCGGCGGGCCGATCCGCACGTCCACGCGTGGACGGTGCAGTGGGTCGATGCGGGGCAGCCGGGCGCTCCTGGGCCACACCTGCTCGGTTCCCCATAGGCCCATCGGGATCACCGGGGCCCTCGTCATCGCGGCCAGGCGGGCGACGCCCCACCGGCCCTGCAGCTCGGGCTCGAAGAACGCGGGGCCTCGCGGGATCGTGCCCTGGGGTGCGATCATCACCACGTCGCCGGCCCGGAGCGCCAGGGCTGCCGTTTCGAGGGGTTCGTCCGAGCCGGTGCCCCTGTCGACACGAATCGTCCCGACCGCCCGAGCGAGCGGGCCGACGACGGGCGCGTCGAGCACCTCCTTCTTGCCGAGGCCCCGGACCGAGCGACCCGCCCGGGCAGCCACCAGGGCGACGACGGCCACGTCGAAGTAGCTGCGGTGGTTGAAGGCGAGGATCGCGCCACCCCGGCCGGGAACGTGCTCCAGGCCTGCGATCTCGACCCGGGCGTTCAGCGCCGTCTCGAGGCCGGCGAAAGGCCGGAACCACTCCTGGAGCTCCCGGCCGGCCACCTTGACGGCCCCCTCGGGGACGTCGAGGTGGCGGATCGGCCAGCCCATCGTCCGGGCGAGCACGGTGAGGCGGGCGTCCGGGTCGACGGCCATGGGGTGACCCACGGCAGCGAGCAACGGCCCGGCGAAGAAGTTGTCGGCGTAGGCGTGAACCGCACGGGGCGAGACGCGGGCCGAGCGCAGCCACGCCGTGCCCGCGTCGGCCTTGGATCGTGCCCACACCAGCGGGCCCTGGATCGCGGCGAGCGGTCCCCGGTGCCCGGGCCACGTCGTGCCGGCGACGTCCTCGGCACCGAGGAGCTCGCCGAGCGGCTCGGCGATCGCCCGCGGCGCCGCGCTGACAAGGAGGAGTGGCTCCCCGGCGGACCGGTGGTCGTCGAGCAGCGGGCGGAGATAGGGCGCTGCGTCGAGCGCCGCCTCTGCCGCCGTCGTGGCCGCCTCCCGCACGGTGGCATCAGGCCAGCCGCGGCCGGCCTGCAGCGCGAGCAACGACAGCTGGGTCGACAGGGACACGGTGGCCGCGGCGTCCATCGCCGGTCCCAGCGGCCCCGGTGGCACGGCGACGCCCGCACGGTGCAGGGCATCGCGCACCAACCAGCCCGGGCGACCGGTGAGCAGCGTCCGGTCGACATCCACGATGGCCGCTGCTCGCGCCATCAGCTCACTCTAGGCGGTGGGCCGGCTCGCCGCGACCGCCGGCGCTACCGTGGCGCGATGGCCGACGAACCGGTCCGGGGCGTCACCTTCCAGCGCCGGATGTCGGACTTCGAGGCGCTCATGTGGAACGTCGAGAAGGACCCGTGGCTGAACCCCAGCGGTGGCATGGTCGTCGTCTGCGACCGGCCCCCGGACGTCGAAGACTTCCGCGGCAGAATCGCCCACGCGGTCGCCGAGATCCCGCGACTCCGGGAGCGGGTGGTGCCCGGCATAGGGCGACTGTCGCCCCCGAGTTGGGCGCCCGATCCAGAGTTCGACCTCGACAACCACCTCCGCCATGTGGCCCTGCCCGCCCCGGGCACACTGCGCCAGTTGTACGACCTCGCCGCCCGCCTCATGCAGGACCCCTTCGACCGCACCCGCCCACTGTGGCAATTCGTGATCGTCGACGGGCTCGAGGGCGGCCGGGGCGCCATGTTCGCCAAGCTCCACCACACGATCGCTGACGGCTATGCGGCCCTCCGCCTGGCCGAGCTCTACCTCACCCTGGAACGGGACGCGCCACCCCCGCCGGACGTCGACGTCGATCGCGTCGTGCGCGAGTCGGTCGACGACGTCCGTGCCGCGCCAGGGAGCGACGGCGGCCTCGGCGGCGTCGGCGCCTCTGCTGTCGCGACCGCGCGCCATCTCTGGCGCCGCCAGCTGGGGCGCGCTCGTCGCGCCGCCGGCGAGGTCCTGCTGTGGGGCGCAGATCCTCGGCGTCCGGTGGACCAGGCGGCCCGGGCCGTTGCGACGATCGGGGCCGTGCGGAGCCAGGTGGGCCGCAGCGGTGATGTTCCCGGCGGGTCACCGCTGTGGCGACGGCGCAGCCGGCACCGGCGCTTCGACGTGATCCGGGTGCCGTTGCCCGCGATGCGGGCGGCGGCCAAGGCGCTTGGCGGGTCGATCAACGACGTGTTCGTCACCGGCGCGGTCCTCGGCGCTGTCCGCTACCACGAGCGCAGGGAGACGCCGCTCGAGGCGTTGAACATCAGCTTCGTCGTGAGCACGAGAGACACCGGCGGTGCCGACACCAACGCGTTCACGCCCACACGGGTCCAGGTTCCCGCCGGGCCCATGACGATCGAGGAACGGTTCGCCGCCGTCCGCACCATCTTGGCGGTGGGCCGCCAGGGTGTGCGTGCCGGCGGTGCCATGGGCAGCGTCGCCGGGGTGGCCAACCTGCTGCCGACGTCACTGGTCACCGACGTGGCCCGGTCGCAAACCGCTCACATGGATTTCGCCACCAGCAACATGCGGGGTGCGCCCGTACCGACGTACGTGTCCGGCGCCAGGATCCTGTGGACGGGGACGCTCGGTCCGGTCGCCGGCACCGCGTTCAACGTCACCGCCATGTCCTACGACGACAGCTTCGACATGGGACTCCACGTCGACCCCGTAGCGGTCAGCGACTGCGACGACCTGAGCCGGTGCATCGAGGCCGGCTTCCGGGAGCTCCTGGCCGCGGGAGGCGAGACCCCAGCGACGGACCACGAGGTCGCCTGACCTGGGCGTGGGTCTGGACGGTTGCCGATCGTCAGCGCAGCCAGCGACCGGGCGGCTCAGGCGCCGCGGGAGCGCAGTTGCGCCACGCGGGTCCAGTTCGTGGTGTCGAGCGACAGGGTGGCCGGGCCGTCACGTAGGTCGATCTGTCCGGCGCCCGCCTCCACCACGCCGAACGGGTTGGACGAGCGGTTGGTGCCATGGAGGGGGACCTCCGTGCCGTCGACCGTCAGTGGTCCGGTGGACGAGAAGGCGATCTGGCCCTGCGTCGGTGACTGGTACGTGACGTCGAACCCGCCCGGCAGGCCGTCGGCCCCTGGGGGGCGGGCCGTCACCGACAGGGGGGCCGCCGTTACCGCGTCCGCGAAGGCGGAGAAGCTTTGCCACTCGCCGGCGTCGCCCACCTGGGCGATCCAGACGTCGTCGGCGCCGCCGGGTGCCACCAGGTCGAACGGCTGGGTGAGCCCGTTGGTGAAGGTCACGGCCGGGTCGTGCGTGCGCCACTGCGTGGGCCGCCACGACCACAGGGCCACGTAGCCGTCGCCCCGCCGGCCCAGCGTCCAGTTGCCCACCTGCCGCACCTCGTCGAACCGCTCGGTCGGGAAGTAGGCGTGGGTGAAGGGTAGATACGAGAACGCCTCCAGCGGGCCCGGCCCCGGCGAGGCGAAGCGGGGGGCGTAGAGGTGGATGGCCGTGTCGCCCACCTGGGCGCTGCGGGGCATGGCCCCCGTGCCGGACCAGTAGAGGTCCGCGTCGACCCAGCGGGTGCCGGGCCGGGGCTCGTTGCCGGGCAGGGTGGTGAACACCACCGCGTCCTCGTCCAGCGTCGCCTGCCAGGCGTGGTACTGCTGGCCGAAGCACCCGGGCCGGTAGTCCTGCGCGGTCGACAGCATGGCGTGGGGGCTGCGCCAGGTCACCGTGTCGACCGCGCTGAGCAGCCCCACGTTGATCTGGCAGCGCAGGTTGTAGGCCAGCGACTGCGCCACGGCCGGGTCGCCGCCGGCGATGTCGACCAGCGGCTTGAACGGCTTGAACAGCTCGGTCTCGAACAGGTCGTGCTCGTCGATCGTGGCCAGCGTGACCGGGACCGTCTGCCAGGCGGTCAGCGCCCCTCGGTCCCACCAGAACTCGACGGCGCCCGGATCGTCGTAGGCGACCCCTGGCACCGCCGATTCCGGATCGGTGCTGAACGGCTGGTCGAGGTCGATCGGCGCTCCCATGTGCGTGTGGTCGACGAACGTCTGCGGGCTGGTGGCGACCCGCCGGATCACCTCGGGTAGCCGGTAGCGGGTGGAAGCGGCCAGCAGCACCGCGCCCGTGTCGGTCCGGGACGGGTACGGCAGGCGGGTCGTGCCGAACAGCAGCTTCGTCGTGCCGAAGACGTCCTGGTCCGTGGCCCGGCTCTTGTCCTTCATGTAGGACCGGCCGTGCGTGACCCCGTTGTTGCCGCGCAGCTGATGGACAGCCAGGTCGTAGAGGAACAGGTCGAGCATGACGGCCGCCCGGCGGGCGAGGTCCCGCTCGGCATACTCGGTCAGCAGCGTGAGGGCCTGGATGTCCTCCTGGTAGTAGACGTCGCTGTGCCATTCGGAGAAGCCCCAGGTGGCCTTCTCGTCCAGCCAGGCCTCGACCCGGGACCGGCCGTCGGCCGCCTCCTCCCGGCCCGTCGCCCCGGTGACGGCGAACGTCTGATCCGGCAGCGCACGCCCGGCCAGGTACTCGAGCGTGTGGAAGATGATGCGGTGGTTCTCGCTCCAGAACCACTTCTGGTCGATCACGCCCGCCGGTAGTGGGTCGGTGAACCAGTAGCGGAAGCCGAGGAGGCGCTGCTCGATGGCCGCCCGCAGCTCCGGCGTGATGTCCCGCCGGTGCCCGTACCACATGGCGATCAGCTGCATCATGTCGAAGTCGCTGGTGTCCTGAAAGCCGTCGATCTTGGCGAACACCGCGGCGAAATCGTCCGGCCCGATGGCCGAGGCGTCGAACCGGAACCGGCGATCGCGGTCGGCCCGGGCCAGATGGGCCAGCACGCTGGTGGGCGACGTGGGCGTGAGCTGCTCGGTGGCGAAGCCCAGAAAATCGTCCTGGCTCTCCCGCCATACCCGCCCGTCGACGTAGCCGTTGCCGGCGCCCAGCGGCCCTCCCCCGGGTCCGTGGCGTCCCGGCCCGTCGCTCACTCCCGCGGGCACCTGGCACGCCACCGCCGTGACCCCCATCGCCAACGCCAGCACGGCCGCCGCTCGTCGCACGCTCGATCTTCCTCCCCTCGGTCCCCGGCGGCCGACGCTAGACGGTCGGTCACCGTGGCCGCCGGGCCTCGGCGTCGGCGGCGACCGCGTCGAGCAGTGCCCACGTCGCCTCGGCCGCCGGGACCCAGTCGAGGGCGGCCCGGCGCTCGGCGACATGGGCGCGGGCCGCGCTCAGCGTGGCATCGTCCAGGCCGTCGATGGTGGCCGCCAGGTCGTCGGCGGTGGTCCCGTAGGGGATGGCCAGCCCGCCCAGAGCCTCGGCCAGGTAGGGCCACGGCGACGTGAGGGCCGGGATGCCCGCTCCGACCGCGTCGGCCGCCTGCCCTGTGGTGAGGTACGTGCCGCCGTCGAGCGGGAGGGCCAGCACGTCGATCGTGGCCAGCCGGCGGTCGTACTCGTCCCGGGGTACCTCGGCGTACGGCAGGGCGGTAATCCGGGGGTCGTCCGGGACCGACTCGCCGTCGAGGCACAGCACCAGCAGCTGGACGTCGTCGCGGCGGGCGGCGTGGAACCCGTCGAGGAGCAGCTGGGTGTGCTTGCCGGGCCGCGGCGCTCCCACCAGGCCGACGCGCAGGGCGCACGGGGCCAGGCCCAGCTCGCGCTCGGCCTGCTCGCGGTCGATGCCGTCGCGATCGCTCATCAGCGGGCCCCAGTGGCCGTGCGGGACGACGACGTGGCGGGCGGCGGGCGCGAACGCGTACCGCTCGGTGATCGCCTGTCGGCCCCAGGCGCTGTGGTGGATGACCCCGGCCGCCAGCGCCGCCCAGGGCTCGTAGAGCTCGGCGTCATCGGGCGTGGCGTGGGGGGCGAGGTTGTGTTGGGTCCACACCACGGGGATGCCGGCGTCGGCGACGGCCGCCGCCACCCGCCCGGCGCGGCGGGCGGATGGCCCGGTGAGCCACTCGGGCCAGTGGAGGTGGAGGATGTCGGAGCCCGCCAGTGACTGCGCCAGCCGCGCCGGGTCGTCGAGCAGGTGGTAGGGCACGGGCCTCGTGTCGACCCGGTCGGCCAGCGGGGCGTACAGGCACTGGTGGTACCAGTGGTGGTGGGCGGTCGAGACGACCCGGAGCTTGGGCGTGACCGTCCACCGGAAGCGGACGGCCGGCGCGGGCGTGAGCTCGACCTGGTGGACCGCCCGCAGCTCGCCGCCGACCGACCGCCACTCCGCCAGCCCGTCCACGTCGACGGTGATGACCCGGGTCCCGGCGGGGCCCTCGGCGGTCACGTTCAGGGGCCGGCCGGGCCGCTCCGGGACCAGCACGGCCAGCGCGCCCGGTGACCGGTCGGCGAACTCCAGGTCCTCGTCCACGACCAGCGAGCGGCCCTCGACGCGGTAGCGGGCGCGCCGCCGGCCCTCCATGCGCTCGGGGACCTCGCCGAGCGGAGCCGACGTCGACCAGAGTCCGTCGTGGTCGAGGTCGAGGCCCCCTGGCCGGTGGACCACGGCAGCGGCCCGGCCGCCGGGCGCGAAGCGGGCCTCACCCCGCCAGGCCAGGGGCACGAAGCAGGCAAGCGGCTGGTCGGTGGGCACGTCGAACGTGCCGGGGTGGCGGGGCGATGGGGCGTAGTCGGCGCCCGGGCCGCCCACGACAGGGAGGGCGAGGCTCAGCCGCGGGTCGCGCCGAGCCCACACACCCAGGCCGTCGCCGAAGCCGATCCAGGCGTCGCCAGCCGGGAAGGCGGCGGCCGGAGCGGGGGGCGGGACCGGCTCGTCGCCGGCCCGGCGCAGGTCGAGGGCGGCGACCACCAGCTTTCCCAGGCAGTCGAGCGTCATCTGGAGCCGGCGGAAGGGCCCCCGGTAGCGGAACGGCGCCCGTCGCTTGTGCGCCACCACCAGGCCGCCGTCGAACCACCCGCTGGCCCCGTCGGTTGCCGCCCGGGCCAGCGCCCACCACCGCTCGACCTCGACCCCGCCAGCGGCGCCCTGACCCCCGGACCGGACCCCGCCAGCGGCACCGACCCCGCCCCCGGCGCCGCCCTCGCCGGCGGCGCCGCCCTCGCCCCCAGCAGCCCGGCGGAGCAGCAGGGCCGCCAGCTCGGCGCTGTGGCACACCGCGAGCGCGCCGATCGAGCGGCCCCAAGGCAGGGCGGCTCCGCCGGGGCCGGCCACGGCGGCCACCAGCCGGGCGGCCGAGGTGAGGCCGCGGTCCCAGACCTCACCCAGGCGGTCGGCGAAGGGCTCGGCGAAGAGGTAGGCGTCGACCGTGTACATGTCGACCTGGCCCCGGCCGGTGTGCGAGTCGTCCAGCCAGCCCTCGGGGTGCTCGCCGAACAGGGCCACGACCCGGGACAGCAGGCCGTCCACCACCGCCGGGTCGACGTCGAGGCCGAGCGCGGCCCGTGCCAGCTCGCAGCGGGCCAGGACGACGGCGTAGTTGCGGGGCAGGACGCCCTGGTCGAGCAGAGGGATCCACTCGGTGCTGTCGGCGGCCGCCACCACCACGTCCCGGGTGGCGGCGTCGAGCGCGTCCAGCCCGCCGAGGCGGGCCGCGGTCTCGGCGATGCGGTAGGAGAAGAACGTGTGCGTGCGGGCGGCGTCGGTGGCCGCCAGGCGGTCCCGCAGCACGGCCTCGACCTCAAGGTCGCCGACCCGGTCGACGCCGGCCTCCCACAGCAGCCCGAGCGTGAACACCAGGTCGGCGTGGGCGTCGGCGTCGACCCGGTGACCGGCGAGCGTGGCGGGCAGCACCAGGCCGGGCGCGGCGCCGCGTGCGGCGTCGGCCAGGTCGGCGAGCACGGCGGTGACCAGGTCGACCAGGTCGTCGGCGATCCGTCCCACGCCGTCGGCACCGTAGTTGACCTCCTAGAGTCGGGTGGTGGCCGACGCCGTCCCCGACGATCCGGTGCAGGTCCGCACCCTGCGTGACCACGCACGGCTGGCGGCGCGTCTCGCCGCTCTAGGCGTGGCGGGCGACCTGGCCGTCGACCCCGAGGTCGACCCCGGCGGCCCGCTGGCGTCGCCCCTGGGCGTGGCCGGCCGGGAGGCGGCCAACCGGTTCTGCGTGCTGCCCATGGAGGGCTGGGACGGCGAGGCCGACGGGCGCCCCTCCGACCTGGTCCGCCGGCGCTGGCGGCGCCTCGGCGCGGGCGGTGCGGGCATCGTCTGGGCCGAGGCCACCGCGGTGCGTAGCGACGGCCGGGCCAATCCCCGCCAGCTGGTGCTCGACTCCGCCACTGTCGACGCCCTCGCCGCCCTGCGCCGCGACCTGGTCGCCGCCCACGCCGAGGCCGGCGGCGACCGCAACGGCCCGGTCGTCGGCCTCCAGCTCACCCACTCCGGCCGCTGGAGCCGCCCGGCCGGCCCGCCGGCGCCCCGGGTCGCCTACCGCCACCCGTTGCTCGATCCAAGGGCCGAGATCGCCGCCGGCCCGGCGGGCGACGCCGCCGTGCTGTCCGACGCCGAGCTGGACGCCCTGGTCGGCGACTACGTGCGCGCCGCGGTGCTGGCCCGCCGCGCCGGGTTCGACTTCGTGGACATCAAGCACTGCCACGGCTACCTGCTCCACGAGCTGCTGTCCGCGGTCGACCGGCCCGGGCCCTACGGCGGCGAGCTGGACGGCCGGGCCCGGTTCCTGCGGCGGGTGGCCGACGGCGTGCGCGCCGAGGCGCCCGGGCTGGGCCTGGCGATGCGGCTGTCCGCCTACGACCTGGTGCCCCACCACGCCGGCGATGGCGGCCGCGGCGCCCCCGAGGATCCGGGCCCCGGGCCCTACCGCTACGCGTTCGGCGGGGACGGCACGGGGCTCGGGGTCGACCTGGCCGAGGTGCACGACCTGGTGTGCATGGCCAGCACCTGGGGCGTCGACCTGATCTCGGTCACCGCGGGCAGCCCCTACTACTGCCCCCACGCGCAGCGCCCCGCCTGGTTCCCGCCGTCCGACGGCTACCTCCCGCCCCGCGACCCGCTGGCCGAGGTCGCCCGGATGGTGGCGGTCACCGGCGCCCTGGCCCGCGCCCACCCCGACGTGGTCGTGGTCGCCTCGGGCCTCAGCTACCTACAGCAGTGGCTGCCGCAGGCCGCCCAGGCCCTGGTGCGGGCGGGCGGCGCGGCCGCCGCCGGCTACGGGCGCATGGCGCTGAGCTATCCCGACCTGCCCCGCGACGTGCTCGCCGGCCGGCCGCTGGCCCGCACGCAGATCTGCCGGACGCTGAGCGACTGCACCACCGCCCCCCGCCAGGGCCTCGTGTCGGGCTGCTACCCCTACGACCCGTTCTACAAGGCCCTGCCCGAGCGTGACGTGCTGGTGGCGGCCAAGCGCCGGGTGGCCCTCACCGCCCGGGTGCCGACGTGACCCGCCCGGCGGTCGCCCTGTCCATGTACCCCGGGCTCGAGCCCCACGCCCTGCGCCCCGAGCACCGGGCCGCCCTCGCCGGCGTGGCCGACGTGCTGGAGCCCACGGCCGTCCAGGCCCTGCCCGCCGGCCGGTCCGCCGAGGTGCTGGCCGCGGCCGACGTCCTGCTGGGCCACTGGGGGTGCGTCGCGGTGGACGAGGCGCTGCTCGACCGGGCACCCCGGCTGGCCATGCTCGCCTACGCCGCGGGCACGCTGCGCGACGTGGTGACCCCGGCGGCGTTCGCCCGGGGCCTGCGCATCACCTCCGGCGCCGCCGCCAACGCCGTGCCGGTGGCCGAGTACACGGTGGCGGCGATCCTGTGGGCCAACAAGGGCGCGTTCGTGGAGCGGGAGCGGCTGCGGGGCGCCGAGCTGCCGCCGCTCCCCCGCCGCCACCCGGTCGGCAACTGGGCCAAGCGCATCGGGCTGGTCGGCGCCTCGCACGTGGGCCGGGCCGTGGTGGAGCTGCTGCGGCCCTACCAGTGCTCGGTGGCGATCGCCGACCCCCACCTG
>Ga0075420_100000605_pt1 | contig 28956 bp, 22 predicted proteins | sample SoiMetdeltSBSDD4_FD_75296 | JGI IMG/M metagenome (GOLD analysis project Ga0075420, IMG submission 75296) | Bulk soil microbial communities from a Populus tree surrounding site in Tennessee, USA - Soil MetaG P. deltoides SBSDD4 | ecosystem: Environmental > Terrestrial > Soil > Tree plantation...
CGCGCTGTTGATGCTCAGCCGGGCTCAGCGCGACCTCAGCGCTCTTGTCGAACCGCCCAAGCTGCAGTGATCACACCGCGCACGACGCGGCTCATTCGAGCAACAAATCTCGACGCCTTTCGCCGCGCGGTCACAGCTCTGGCGTCCGACGGCGCGCCGCTCGACGCGCGCGACCGCCTCGTTGTCGTTCCTACACGGGCTGCAGCCGCCCTCCTGATGTCCGCGCTGGAACGCCAGAGCCTTACGGGACCAGCGGCCATCCTGCATCCGGAGTTCATCACGTCGCGCGAGCTTCCGGCCAGATTCGCAGAAAGAGCCGCGCCATTGCTCATGGCATCGCGTCCGGAGGCTCGAGAAATCCTGATGGGCATCGCCTGCAGAGGCGCAGCCGATCGTGGTTGTCCGCCGCCGTTTCGTTTGAGGCCGGGACTGGTTGCCGAGGTGCTCGAGTTCTACGACGCTCTTGGCAGGCGCGGAAAAGACATCGCGACGTTCGAGCGACTTGCGCTCGGTAGACTCGAGCCCGGCGCTGACTACGATCGGGGCGCGGAACGGCTGGTCAGGCAAACCCGCTTTCTGGTGAACGCGTTCACCGCGTTCGAACAGTTGTCTACGGAGCGCGGCTTTGTTGACGAGCACACGCTTCGTCGGGTGGCGATCGCGACGCCGGCAGTTCGCCCGTGGCGCCATGCCGTCATCGCCGTTGGAGATGACTCGCGCGATAGATATGGCTTGTGCGTCACAGACTGGGACCTCCTGACCCGAGTTTCCGGTCTGGAGCGGCTGGACCTCATCGTGACAGATCAGGATCTGGCCGGCGCCTGGCATGAGCGCGTGCACGATCTGCTGCCCGGAATCGAGGAAGTAAGGTTCGAAGGCGAGCGACGCGGATCACCGGCTCTTCGCGTCCCGCCGGATGCGAGCGTGCGTGCATGGGACGCTCGAGATCGCGAGGAAGAGGTCGCCGACTTCGCGAGATGGACCCGCCTGCTGCGTCGGGAGGATCCATCTGTCTCACTCGACCGCATCGCTCTCGTCGTGCGTCAGCCCCTTCCGTACGTTTATCTGACGCGCGAGGTCCTGCGCTCGGCGAATGTGCCGTGCCAGACCTTCGACACAGTGCCGCTGGCTGCGGAACCGTACGCGGCTGCCCTCGACCTCGTGTTCTCCGCCGTCGGCACCAATTTCTCCAGGGCGGCGGGCATAGCCCTCCTCTCATCTCCTCACCTGCGCTGGCTTGCAGGCGACGAGGCCGTATCCCTTGAGAGCGTTGCCGCGGCGGATGCGTTCCTGAGCGAGCGTGGTTATCTGGGCGGCCTCGGGGCATTAGGGAATCTCTTGGAATCCACGTCCGAAGGGTCCAAAGGCCCCACCCGAATGGCGACAGCATTGCCGGCCCTCGTGGCGTTGCTGGGTGCGGCGACCGAGCTGGAACCCCTCTGGGCAGAGGCTCCCGCCTCACAACACCTCGACACGCTGCTGGGTTTCTTGATCCGGCACGACGCCGGCGTTGCACATGACGACGAACTGCGCTCCCGTCGTCTGCGGGCGCGCGCCGCAATTCAGGGAATCCTGGCGGTGCTTCGCGACGACTACCACGAGCTGGATCCGCAGCCGGTGGATTTCGATCAGGTCGCCGCGGTCGTGCGGCGCTGGATCGAATCCCACACGTTCGCCGCCCGCACGGGCGAGTCGGGCGTCCACATGGTGGATGCCGAAAGTGCAAGGTTTGGTGATTTCGACCACGTACAGCTCGCCGGCCTCGTCGATGGTGAGTGGCCTGAACGTCCACAGCGCAACATTTTCTACGGCGCGTCCCTGCTGCGCGATCTCGGCTGGTCCGCCGAGTCCGAGCGCGCCGATCATGCGCGAGCCGCATTTGTCGACCTTCTCGGTCTCCCGAAGACGACGCTCGCTGTGTCCACCTTCAGCCTGGAAGATGACTCGGTCGTTGCGCCTTCTTCGCTCCTCGACGAGCTCGATGCATTCTCGGCCGAGCTTGTCGAAGCAGCTCTAGACGACGCGCGCATCTTCGAGTTCGACGTGCTCGCAAGCGATCCCGTTGTAGTGGCTGGTATCGACGAAGCTGTCAGGGAGGAAGTGGAGCATCGGCTTGGGCGCGTGCCGGGTGAGCAGGCGCGCTTCCATGGAGCGACGGCTGGACACAGCGTAGCCGCCCACTCGCTGAGTGGCGTCGAACGCTATCAGGACTGTCCGTTCAAGTTCTTTGCACACGACGTGTTACGCCTGGCAGAAATCCCAGACGACGAACCCTTCCTGTCACCCAGGGCCCGAGGGCGCTTTATCCACGAAGTGTTCCAGCGATTCTTCGAGGCGTGGGATGCGCGAGGCACACAGACCATCACGTCTGAGAACGCCGTGGACGCCCGCGAGCTCTTCGCCGAGATTGCGGCGCCGATGCTTGCCACGCTTGGCGAATCAGATGCGGCACTCGAGCGCGCGCGGTTGTTTGGTTCTGCCATCAGCATCGGCATCGTTGACGTCGTGCTGGGCCTGGAGGCGTCCCGACCCGCGGTTGTGATTGAACGCTGGCTCGAGTCGTCATTTGTGGGCGAGTTCTCCTTGGGGCAGGAGGACGGTGTGCGCGTGCCCATTCGAGGCATAGCAGACAGGATCGACCTTCTCGACGGAAATCGGCTGAGGGTGATCGACTACAAGACCGGCTATGCGCCGACCGCAAGCCGCGCGCTCCAGGTGCCGATCTACGCGCTCTGCGCGCAGGAACGACTGCACGACCGAGACGGCAAGACCTGGAGCGTGGCCGAAGCCGCCTACATCGCATTCTCGGGCAAACGTTCTCTGGTTCCCGTTATCGGTGCCGGCGAGGACGCCGGGCCCGTGCTGGTTTCGGCACGTGAGCGACTGCTCGAGGTGGTTGATGGCGTGTCGCGAGGGGAATTTCCGCCTCGCCCGCACGACATCATGATGTGCCGCTCGTGCGCGTATCCCGCGGTGTGCCGGAAGGACTACGTGGATGGCTAGTCTCGACCTGCCATTTGACGAAGCCGAGCCGGTCGAGTTGCGTCTGGACGCGCGCGACCGCGCAGGGCGTGCTCGCGCCGTCGACCCGCGCTTCAACGTAGCCCTCGAGGCATCCGCGGGCACAGGGAAGACTCGCGTGCTCGTTGACCGCTACGTCAATATCCTGAAGGCCGGCGTGGATCCTTCGCATGTGCTGGCAGTGACCTTCACGCGCAAGGCTGCCGCCGAAATGCGGGAACGCATCGTCACCACGCTGCGCGACGCGGCGGCCCGAGGCGAGATTACGCCCGCGCGCTGGAAGGAACTGCGCGACAGGACGACGGATGTCTCTGTCAGCACGATCGACGCATTCTGCCTTTCGCTGCTGAGAGAGTTTCCGCTGGAGGCCGACCTCGACCCCGGTTTTTCATTGGCGGACGAGACCGAGGTTCAGCGCCTGATCGACGAATCGCTCGATCGCGCTCTGCGAGTCTGTCGCGATCTCGCGCGCACCGACGAGCACGTGGCGCTGGTGTTTGCACAGCTCGGCGACAGGCGCGCGCGTCGTGGTCTGGCTGTCCTTCTGAACAGGCGTCTTGTGGCGCCGCAGGTGCTCGGCCGTTACCTCGCACGCGGACCACAGGATCTGACCGTCGCGTCCGTCGTGACGCGCGCCGCCGGTGAGTTGCTGGGCGCGTTTGATCGCATGCGGGGAGGTCTTGACGGGTTTATCGCGACCGGACCGATGCACCCGGCCTTCCATGTGCTGACGAGCGACCTGCGACGTCTCCGTTCGGTCATCGACGATGGACGCGTGCTCGACCCGAGCGCCGTGCAGGCCGCGTTCGTCAGAACCCGTGAGTACTTTCTGACCAAAGAGGGGCAGCCGCGTCAGCGGCAACTCCTGCACCCGAAGGCGGCGTTCGCCAACGACTCGATCTGGCGCGTGCATCGCGCGGTTGTCCTCGAACACGGCGCCGACATTGCTCGTGTCTCGCGTGCGTTCAGGCAGGGTCTCAACGTGCTCGTCGCACGGGGCACGTGGCGGATGTACCGCATTGCCGAAACAGAATATCGACGGACACTCGACGCGCACGCCGTCCTCGATTTCCCAGACGTTCTCCAAAAGGCCATCGAGCTGCTCCGACAGATGGAGGAGTTCGCGCAGAGCCGCTTCAGGCTGGAGTCGCGTTATCACCACGTGCTCGTCGATGAATTTCAGGATACGAGCCGCGCGCAGTGGGAGCTCATGGCGCTGCTGGTGCAGGCCTGGGGTGCGGGTATTGGCGCTGCGTACGAGGGACCGCTCCCGCCGTCGATTTTCATCGTCGGCGATCGGAAGCAGTCAATCTACGGGTTTCGGGACGCGGACGTCTCGTTGCTGCAGGAAGCATCCAGGCATCTCGAGGCACTACGGCCAGACGGGGACGTGCGCCGGTCGATGTCGAGGAGCTTCAGGTCGGTGCCGGCGCTGCTGGCGTTTGTGAACGACGTCTGCCACGACGTCGAGAAGGCGGGCGATCGGCCCGACGGTTTTCGATACGACGAGCAGGACCGCTTTCCCATAGACCGCAGCGTCGAGCCGGATGAGTCGCCGCTCGGTATCGTCACCGGCGACACCGTGGAGGCGTGCGCCGCCGCGACTGCCGCCGAGATTGCGCGGTTGCTCGTAACCGGAGCGGTCATTCGCGACCGCGACACGGGCGTCAGACGCGCGATCGCACCGGCCGATGTCGCGATTCTCTTTCGCACGCGGGAGAGCCATCGCGAGTTCGAGGACGCGCTCGAGAGACGGGGCATTGCCTCCCACGTCTACAAGGGCCTGGGCTTCTTCGACGCCGACGAGATCAAAGACGTCCGGGCGCTGCTGTGGTGGCTTGCGGACCCTGTCTCGGACCTTCGAGCGGCGTCATTCCTCAGGTCGCGCTTCGTCCGTGTCTCGGACGATGCCCTTCGGATCCTGGCGCCGCGTCTGGCCAAGGCCGTGAGCGGCGGGATAACTGCCGAGCAGCGCGCGCGTCTGCACGACGATGACGTCCAGGCGCTCGGGCGGGTTCACGTGTTATTCGGGCGCTGGCGGGCACTCGTGGACCTCGTGCCGCCAGCCGAGCTGCTCGATCGTGTCATTCGTGACTCTGCGTATACGGTGGAGCTACGCGGTTCGCGGTCCGAGCAGGCGCGTGAAAATCTCAAAAAGGTTCGGGCGCTGATTCGTCGCCTTCAGAACCGCGGGTACATCACTCTGCCGCGCATGGCCGCGCACCTCGACCACCTGGCCATTGGTGACGAGGCCAATGCGCCGGTCGCTGCGCGCGATGCCGTGACCTTGATGACGGTTCATGCCTCGAAAGGTCTCGAATTCCCGGTTGTGTTCGTGGTCAACCTTACGCGAGGCACGGCTGGGTGGCGGGACCCAATCCGGATCTTTGCCGATCCAGTCGCCGACATCGTGTCGGTGTCAGTTGGTGACTTTCTCTCAGAGGCCGATGACGATGCGCCGGGGCGAGAGCGCGAGGAAACCAAACGTCTGCTGTATGTCGCGCTCACCCGGGCGCGCGATCGCCTGTACCTGGGTGCGGCCCTGAAGGATCGTCGTCTGCAGGTCGGGCGGGGAAGCCTCGCGGAAGTAATGCCTCCGTCGCTGCTGGCGCTGTTCGCATCAGAAGCGGTGGCGAGCTGGGTTGGTTCATCTGGCGGGGTGCATCGATTCACACGGGTTGGTGACGACGTTGCGGCGAGCGTTCCCCACGCGGTCGCACGAGCATCGTCCCAAGGTCCGAGGCTGGTTGACCGGGAGCGGCTGACCGTGCCAATCGCTGGACGGACGGTCGCCGATGGCACTGCTGAGGTGCCGCCCGCGCCGGGCAGCCAGGTGAGTGTTTCAGGCAGGATCGTGGGTCTCGCCGTTCATCGCCTTCTGCAGCGGCGCGGATTTGCGCCGTGGACCACGTCGGCTGAATGGCGTCGTGGCGTCATGGGTATGCTCCGCCAGGAGGAACTGCTTGAGCTGGCGGATCCTTCCCGCTTTGTCGAGACCGTGGTCGAGACCTATCAGCGTGTATGCGAACGACCGGACGTGCGCTCCCTGTACGAAAACGGCGAGTGTTTTCACGAGGTGCCGTTCTCGATCCGCGACGGGGAGGTCATGGTGCGGGGAACGATCGACTGCCTGGTACGCGTGGATGAACGCGTTCTAGTGGTGCTCGAATTCAAGACAGGTCGGCCACGGCCTGAGCACGAGGCCCAGATTGCGCTCTATTGCCTCGCGGCGGGCCGCATCTTCCCCGATTACCGCATCGAATCGCGGCTGATTTATTCCGCGAAAGCCCAAACAGGCTGAGTTTGCGGCCAAAACCCCCTGATGGACGGGTGATTCTCGTTCGATAGGCAGTGTGAGTTCGAGAATGGGAAACCAGCCCCGACGTTCCGGGGTCTAATAGGTAATTACATGACCAGCCTTCGGGAAATCCCACGGTCGAGAGCGAGCGCACCCAAGCCGGTGGCCTATCAGGGTCTACCCTGTGGTTGTGTGGCGGGAGTGTATCTGGCCTCTCCGGACGTCGTAGAGCTGGAGTTGGTCGAGGCAAAGGGCCCTCACTGTCGGGTGCTTGGGCATCGGACAGGTCATCTCGTAGGCATTGGGGTTGTCGGAGACGTGCAAGAAAACTGAAGAAATTGCTGGCACCCTTCGGAACCCATCACCTACAATCAGTCGACAGGAGTATCGGTGACGACCAAAGAGGAGACGCTCGTGGCACTTACGTGCCCCAGTTGTGGCAACGACCAGAATTTTCTGGTCAAAACGCTTCAGATGCACGTCGTGCACCTGGAGAATTCGCGCGTTGAGGTAGCCGAAGAAGGCCGGCCGGCCGTACTCGAGATGCTGTGCGATGAGTGCGAAACGGCGCTGAACTTCGAGCAGATCGACGAAGCCTTGCGGAAGGAACTCCTCCTGACGCTCGGCGCACGCTAGCGCCTGTCGACCGGCGCTTCCCGGTTCTACCCTTCCAGCTTCTCGGCTTCCTCGAAGTAGTCACAGTCGGGACAGACCCATTCGTCGAAGGTCGCGGTACGGGTCGTCGCCGTACCAGGCGTCTGGGTCGTGACCTGACGGGCGACGAGTCGCATGTCCGTTCCGCACATCGGACACTCCTTGGCAGCCATTGACTTCTCCTCGCGTGGACTCCTATGGTACCAGGAGACTGATGGCCAGGCACGCCTTTCACCCCGGCAACGGTGATCACGTCGCTCGACTCACCGAGCACGATCATCGCCACGAATCGATCTGTTTCGCAGACGAGATTGTGATCGACTTTCCCTCCATGGCGCGAGCCGTCGAGCGGATGCGGCGCGGGTTTCTCGTGGGCGAACGTCTCGCGGACAATCCAACGCCGCTGCAGCTTTCACATCGCGAAGCGCGGGAGGGTACGGTGGTTCCGCTCGCGGTCCCGATGCGATGCACTTGCGTCCGGTGCGGCGGCCGGGGTGAGACGCCCAGTGGAATGTGTTCCTCGTGTGCCGGTGAGGGTACGGAACTGCGTCGCCATGCGGTCCGCGTGTCGGTGCCCCCGGGCGTGTGTCACGGCGACCGGTTTCACTTCTCACTCACCCCGCCACATGATGCGCCAACGCGCATAGAACTGCAGATTCTCGTCGCGTGACCGGACCCGCTGCAGGCACCGAGCGGCATCTTCCGATCCTGATTCTCCTCGTTCGCGTCTGGGGCGCACTCTCGATGCTGATCGGTGTATCGATGCTGCTCCTGGCGGTGGGGGCGGTGGCGATCCTGGCCGATCCGGGGTGGCCGCGCGAGGCGTTCGGCACCGGTATCACGGTCGGTGCGTTTGCCTTTGTTTTTGGTGTGCTTGGGGCATTCGCCATCGTCTGGGGCGGCGCCCATCTGTGGGCGGGGCGGCTACTCCGGGCGCATCGCCCTATCGGTCGTGTCCTCACGCTCGCCCTATCCGTCGTCAACCTGCTTGTGCTTCCCTTTGGAACGGTTATGGGCGCGTACGCGCTGTGGATCCTCATGACCAACGATGCCAGGCACCTCTTCGAGGCGCCGGCGGCTGCGCGATAAAATCAAGATATGAGTGCCATGTTCGACCAGGATGCAGTGCTGAATGCTCTTCGTACGGTCAATGACCCCGACCTTCGCCGTGACATTGTGTCCCTCGGCTTCGTGAAAGATCTGACCATTACCGGTCAGAAGGTGGCCTTCACGATCGAGCTGACAACTCCTGCCTGTCCGGTAAAGGAGCAGATGCGCAGCCAGGCGGTCGAGGCGGTCCTCGCGCTCGGTGCCGCCGAGGTCGACGTGACGATGACGGCCCGCGTCAGGTCGGTGTCGGCCCCCGAAGCCGGTCAGCAGCCTCACCCGGGGGTGAAGAACGTCATCGCGGTTGGCGCGGGCAAGGGCGGCGTCGGCAAAACAACCGTGGCGGTGAACCTGGCACTGGCTCTGGCTAGAGCCGGGAGCCGCGTGGGCATTCTCGACGGCGATGTGTACGGACCGAACGTGCCGCTGATGCTCGGACTGAACTCGACACAGCTCACCACCGATGGCAAGAACATCGTTCCCGCTGAAGCTTTCGGCGTGCAGGTGGTGTCGATGGCGTTTCTCACCCAGGACGATGCCGCGATCATCTGGCGTGGTCCGATGCTGCACGGGGCCATTCAGCAGTTTTTCCGTGATGTCGCCTGGAAGGACCTCGACTACCTGATCGTGGACATGCCTCCGGGGACCGGCGATGTGGCGCTCAGTTTGAGCCAGGTGGTGCCCGTGGTTGGCGCGGTCGTCGTCACGACGCCGCAGCAGGTGTCCCTTTCGGACAGCCGCCGCGCGCTTCGGATGTACGAGAAGCTGAAGATCCCACCGATGGGCGTGGTGGAGAACATGAGCTACCACACCTGTTCGAACTGCCAGCACGAAACCGCGCTCTTCGGGCATGGCGGTGGTGAATCGCTCGCCACCGAGATGGGGGTGCCGTTTCTCGGCAGGCTCCCGATCTATCAGCCCATTCGCGAAGGCGGCGACAAGGGCGTTCCAGTCATCACGACCGAACCGGACTCGGTGGCCGGCCGTGCGTTCATGGCACTCGCAGAACGTGTCGCGGCGCAGGTATCCATTGCCGCCCATAAGACGTCGGAAGCGATGAAGGGCAAGATTCCCCTCATTCAAGTACGTTGAGGGCCCAATCCGTGGCTGCCCTCGATCTCCCGTTCGTCAAACGCACCCTGCCCAATGGGCTGGATGTCATCGTCCATGAGGACCATCACGTGCCTCTCGTGGCGGTGAACATCTGGTATCACGTCGGCTCGAAAAACGAGCGCCCTGGGCGCACCGGTTTCGCGCACCTCTTCGAACATCTGATGTTCGAGGGCTCGGAGCATCACAACAGCGGGTACTTTGAGCCGCTCCAGCGCGCCGGTGCATCGCTCAACGGCTCGACCAACGCTGACCGGACCAACTACTGGGAGGTCGTTCCGTCAAACGCTGTGGATCTGGCGTTGTGGATGGAGTCCGACCGTATGGGCTACCTCCTCGGGGCGGTGACTGCCGAACGATTTGAAACCCAGCGCGCGGTCGTGCTCAACGAGCGCCGTCAGAACTACGAGAACCGACCGTATGGACTGGCGTCGATGGCGATCGCTTCAACGTTGTACTCGCCCGAGCACCCTTACAGTTGGCCGACGATTGGTACAACCGCCGATCTGCAGGAGATGCAGCTCGAGGACGTTCACGCGTTCTTTCGCACCTACTACCATCCGGGAAACGCGTCGCTGGTCATCGCGGGAGATATCGAGACCGAGCGTGCCTTCGATCTGGCGGCCCGGTACTTCGGAGAGCTGCCCACAGGGCCTCGGCCCGGTCAGGTCCAGGCGGACATCGTGCTCAGCGGTGAGACGCGCCTCGTACTCGAGGACCGGGTCGAGTTGCCCAGAGTCTACATGGCGTGGCATACGCCGGCGACGTTCAAACCCGGCGACGCTGAGATGGACCTCGTGGGCGACCTCCTGGCGAGCGGGAAGACCTCGCGCCTGTACCGGCAACTCGTCTACGAGCGCCGCATCGCCCTTGACGTGTCGGCATATCAGAGTGCCCGTGAGATCGCCGGCTATTTCATCGTCGCCGCCACCGCGGCTCCAGGACATGCACTCGATGAAATCGCCGCGTTTATCGACGATGAGATTCAGCGAGCGATTGACGGTGGCCCGACCGACGAGGAAATGGAGCGGGGAGTCGCTCAATCCGAAGCGCAGTTCGTGTACCAGTTGCAAACGGTGGGCGGGTTCGGCGGGAAGTCCGATCAGTTGAATGCGTACAACATGTTCCTTGGCGATCCGGGCTACTTTGCCGCCGACCTCGCGCGTTACCGCGACGCGACGCGAGAGACGGTGAAGGCGGCGGCCGCGAACCTGTCGCTCGACAAACGCGTGCTGCTGAGCATTGTTCCCGAGGGCCGGCTCGAGCTGGCGCTCTCCGGATCGACGCCGGTGAGCGTGTCGTGATGGTCGTCGATCGATCAAGACTGCCAGAGCTCGGACCGACGCCGGCGTTTCGGTTTCCATCGATCGTCCGTCACACGCTTGCCAACGGGCTGGAGCTGCGGACGGTCGAGCACTCGAGCATTCCCGTTGTCTCGCTGGTGTTGTTTGCGCGCGGTGGCCTGGGTGCGGATCCGCCGTTGCGAGAAGGGTTGGCGGCTCTCACGGCCGATCTGGCAGACGAGGGCACGCCTACGCTCTCCGCACTCGAGGTGTCCGACGCGCTTTCACGGATCGGTGGTGACTATGACGTCGAGGTCGGTGCCGATGCGATTGCATTTTCGCTTGTCACGCTGACGCGGTTTGCTGACCGCGGTGCCAGCCTTCTCGCCGACATCACGACCCGTCCTGCGCTACGCCAGGAAGACTTCGACCGCGTACGCCAGCAGCGCCTCGACCGGTTGACACAGCTCAAGACGGTTCCACAGGCGCTGGCTGAGAAGGCGTTTGATCACCTGCTCTACGGCGCGCATCCGTATGGACACCTCGCGATCGGCTCTGCGAGTGCGCTGGCCGCGATCGACCTCGATCAGGCGCGCCGTTTTCATGCGGCCGTCTTCCAGCCGTCCCGCGCGATTCTCGTGCTTGTCGGTGCGCTCTCACACGACCAGTTGCGCGCCGTGGGAGAACGGGCCTTTGGTAGCTGGACCGACACGAAATCGACCGACGCGGTCCAGATTGCAGCCGACATCGAGCCACCCGCTGCGTCGGCTGTCCGTCGCGCCATCGTGCCGCGAAGAGGTGCCGCGCAGTCGGAGTTGCGAATCGGACATCTGTCAGCGCGGAGAAATACGCCGGACTATTCGGCGCTGATGGTGATGAACGCCGTACTCGGCGGGCAGTTCGTCAGTCGCGTGAACCTCAAGCTCCGTGAGGAAAAAGGCTTCACCTACGGTGCTTACACCGGCTTCGATTGGCGCCGTGGGTTGGGATCGTTTTCGCTTGAGACCAGCGTACACACAGCGTCCACGGCCGAAGCAATCAGCGACAGTCTCCGGGAACTTGAGGATATTCGTGGTGCGCGTCCACCGGCGTCCGAAGAGATGGCCTTGGCCAAGGCATCTCTCACACTGGGCTATCCGCGCGGATTTGAAACCGCCGAACAGATCGCGCGGTCTGTGGCGTCGCTTGCGCTCCACGGCCTTCCAGACAGCTACTTTGCGGAGTTTGTCCCCAAGGTAACGGCGGTCACGATCGACGAAGTCGTCCGTGTAGCCCGCCTCTACATTGATCCCGCTCGTCTGACGACGCTGGTCGTTGGCGACCACGACGAGATCGGAGCCTCGCTTGACCGGCTCGGTCTGGGCGAATGGCAGGTCCTCCCCTCCGAGTTGTAGAGCCGTGAATTGCCGGGTCTAAAGACCCGGCCTACGTACGATCGGAATCGCGTCACGCCGGGTCTCAAGACCCGGCCTACGTACGAACGGAATCGTGTCACGCCGGGTCTCAAGACCCGGCCTACGTACTCAGGACCCGGCCTACGTACTGTCGCCGTCGTACGTAGGGCGGGTCTTTAGACCCGCCGCAATGAAGTCGTCGTGCTACAGCGCGCGGCGCAGAAACCTTATCAGCAGATACGCGTCCAGGAACTTGAACGGAGCCATGCCGGTGCTGTAGTGACCACAGGGCAGCACCGCCACTTCGTGCGGCAGACTGCGTCGCTCGAACTCGGCAACGAGCGTTCGCGAAAGATCCACCGGAAATGTCAGGTCGTAGCGCGCGTAGACGAGCAGCGTCTTCGTCGTCGCGATTCGATCGAGATACGACCACGGGCTGATGGGCCCCCAGAGTTCGCGCAACGTCTCGAGATCGATATGCCCGTCGAGACCGGCTTTCACGTGTCGCGTAGATAATCCTCGCCAGACGACGTCGGCAAACCACGGAGACACGTGGTTGAGCGCTTGCGCCCGGATGCGCGGCTCATGGGCTGCCGTCAACAGCGACAGGCATGAGCCCAGGCTCGTACCCAGAATGCCGATGCGCTCGAAGCCTTGCGACGCGAGCCACGCCACGGCCCCTCGTGCGTCGAGCACGGCCTGCCGGCATGCCTGGACGGTCCGCACGACGTTCGAACTGACGATGTAGTCGGCGCGAGTGAGTTCGGGTGGCATGCGCGCGTCGTGGTAGGGAAGACTGAGGCGCAAGGCTGAAACGCCGAAGCGAGCCAACAGACGAGCCAGTCCCACATGTCCACCGGCGTCGGAATTCCATTGCGGCAACACCACGACGGCGGGGCCGCGCGATGTTGATCGCTCGCCGACAGGCGTCTCATCGGGCGCGGGAAACCAGCGGGCGCGCACGGTATTGTTCTCGCTGTAGGGTGTGGGATAGGCGGTTGGAAAGGTTAGAAGGCGTTCGGCCTCGTTGAACGTGAACACCGGCGTGGAAGGCAGCGCAAAGAATGAGGCTGAATCCTTCATGACGTCGTCGACCCACGCCTTCACTTGTGACGCCGGCGGCTCGAGGCTCGGCTGCCCCTGGGGAAGCCAGTCGGTTCCCCACTCGAACGGGCGAACGATCCGATCGGTGCTGACCGAGGCAAGACGGTGTTCCCAGTTGTGGAAGAGGCGTGTGATCACGGCAGAAGGGTGGGACTCAGCGCGCCGGGCTTGGCGTCACATGCGGTTCGAGCGCGCGTGCGACGGCCAGCAGCGCCTGCGTCTGGTCGAGATGCCCCACAAGTTGTGCGCTCACGGGCAGACCCGTACGTGTTGCGCCACAGGGCACTGCAATCGCGGGGTGTCCGGTGATGTTGAAAAGATTTGTCAGGCGCAGCATTACGTTCCGAACCGGCTCGTCGCGGTCGCCGATCCGTACGGTCGACATGCCGAGCGGCGGCGCTGGAATCGCGAGCGTTGGCAGGAGCAGCACATCGCAATCAGTAAGGGCGGCGTCCACTGCGAGGCGAAGTTCGCGACACCCTTGCCGCGCCCGGACGTAGTCCTCCGCCAGCAGAAAACGACCGGCCTCGAGTCGCATTCGGACGTTAGGCGTGTATCTCTCCGGAATGCGCTCGAGCGTTGCCGCGTGATAAGCCACAGCCTCCGGAATCGAGACGTGCGTATAGACCGCTCCGATCAAGTCGGTGTGCTGCACGCGAACATCTGACATCATCACGCCGGCGTTCGCCAGGCGCGTGCAGGTGGAGATGAACGCCGCAGCGACCTCCTCATCAAGAAGTGCCAGAAAGTAGTCGCGAGGAATGCCAACGCGAATCGTTCGTGCTTCCCGTGACTCAGGAACGCGCGCGGAAGACCCGCCTCGAAGGACGTCGTAGAGAAGTTGTGCGTCTTCAACCGACCGGCACAGCGGGCCCACATGATCGAACGACGCGCTGAGGGGTACCACGCCGTCCAGTGGTATTTCCCCGATAGACGGCTTGAGACCGACAAGCCCGCAGGCGGCAGCCGGAATTCGAATCGACCCGCCGGTGTCCGTCCCGAGTGATGCGAGCGCCATCCCGGTAGCAACCGAAACGGCGGAACCGCCGGACGATCCCCCTGGAGAACGCGTGGGATCGAGCGGATGGCGCGCGGGTCCGTAAGCGGAGTCCTCGTTGGTGGTGCCGAAGGCGAACTCGTGGAGGTTGGTTTTGCCGACCAGCACCGCACCGGCCTGCCGCAAGCGCGCCGTGACGGTTGCGTCAGCGGCCGCAACGTGTCCGTCACGCACATGCGAGGCAGCGGTTGTTGCCACGCCCTGGACGTCGATTAAGTCCTTGAGAGAGATTGGGATGCCGTGGAGCGGGCCGCGATCTATCCCGGATTCAAGCTCCAGATCTGCCGTCTGAGCCTGGCGTCGTGCTTCATCAGCGGTGATGGTAATGAAGGCGTTCAACTCGGCACTGCGAGCGGCAATTGCGGCCAGGCACTGTTCCGTCAATGCCGCGGCTGAAACCCGTCGCTCTCTCAGGGCTCGCGACGCTGCGGCCACTGTCAGGCCGTCAGCGACCATGGTTTTCCGGTCGAGGGTCGTGCCTCCCGCTGGCATCCGCGTTCCACGCTGCAGATCTGAGCGTCTCCGTCACGCGTGCGAGCCCTTCGAGCACGGGTCGCAGCTCCGCGAGATTTCGGCGCTCGATGTCGCGCACGGCACATGCGAGCCACTCGGTCAGCGTCACGATCCGATTGTACTGTCCCGAAAAATCAACCGGGTTGAATTTCCCGAACCGACCGGCGGAAATTCAACCCGGTTGATTTTTCGATCCGACGGAAAAGTTCCAGTGTGCGGGGGGTCCCTTCCCTTGTACTCTTGGACCACCTCATGCGGCACACGAAGATCGTCGCCACGATCGGGCCAGCGTCGAACACGGATTCCGTGCTCGACGGGCTGCTGGCCGCTGGCGTGGACGTCTTTCGTCTCAACTTTTCCCACGGCACGCACGAGAGCCACGGCCAGGTGATCGACCGTCTTCGCGCGGCCGCGGGGCGCGCGGGACGGACAATCGCCATCATGCAGGATCTGAGCGGCCCGAAGATTCGCACGGGCACGCTCAAAGACGGTAAGCCGCTCGTGCTCACGAAGGGCGATGAGCTTCGGATAAGAGTCGGCGACTTTCCGGGCGAGCGGGGTCTGGTCTCGACGTCCTTCGACGAGCTGCCGCAGATGGTCAAGGCTGGCGATCCCGTCCTCCTCGACGATGGCCATCTGCAGCTCAGGGTGCTGTCGACGTCGACGGCAGAAATCGTCGCGCGCGTTGAGGACGGCGGCACGCTGGGCGAGCACAAGGGGATCAACGTGCCAGGCGCGATGCTGGCGTCCGGTCTCACAGACAAGGACGTGGATGACCTGCGGTTTGGTATCGCCGCGGGCGTCGACCTGATTGCCCTGAGCTTCGTGCAGACGGCGGAGGACGTGCACCGCGCCCGTGCGGCTGCCGCTGCCGCCGGCGCGCCGTCCGTTCCGATCGTCGCGAAGCTCGAGCGACCGCAGGCGATCACGAATCTCAACGAGATTCTCCATGCCTGCGATGCTGTCATGGTCGCCCGTGGCGATCTCGGACTCGAGCTCCCGTTCGAGCAGGTGCCGCGCGTGCAGAAGGACATCACGCGGCGGGCACGCGCGCTCGGCATCCCCGTCATCCTCGCGACCCAGGTTCTCGAGTCGATGCGATTCGAGCCGCGGCCGACACGCGCTGAGGTCAGCGACGCAGCCAATGCGGTGGACGACGGCGTGGACGCGATCATGCTGGCGGGAGAAACGGCGTCCGGTGCGCATCCGATTCGTTCCGTTCAGGCGCTCGACGCGATCATCCGTGACGCCGAAAAGATGCCTCCGCCTTCGACCGGCGGCCTCGAGGAGAGCCGAATCGTGGCCGTGCACGGCCGTGCCATCTGCGAAGCGGTAATCACGCTGGCGGAACGGAGCGCTGCCGCGGCCATCGTGGCGGTCACCCGTGGCGGACACACGGCCACGATTCTCTCCGCGCTTCGTCCCAGCGCTCCCATCTATGCCGTTACCGAGAACGAGGTCATCGCGCGCAGGCTTGCCCTCGTCTGGGGCGTCATTCCCGTTGTCGCGGCCCTGGGTGCCGAGGTGACCGATACGGCCGCGCGCGTGGGTCGTGAGCTCGTTGAGCGGGGGGCGATTGCGCCCGGATCGGTGGTCGTCCTTGCCAGCATCTCGCGCGAGCTCGAGCATGAGGCATCCAACTATCTGAAACTTCAGCGCGTCTGAGGAACGATGAAGGCGTCACCACAACTACTCGCGTATCTCGATCCCACCTTCCTCGACAGCGAAGAGGCGCGGCCACTCCGAATTCTGGCCGAGTACCTCGAGCCGCTTGGACGCTTCAAGAGCGAGAACATCCAGGACACGGTGGTCTTCTTCGGATCGGCGCGTATCCACAGCCGCGAACACGCCGAGCAGGCGCTCGAGCGACTGCAGCGACGTTTCGGTGAGCGTCCGGAGCCGGACTATGAGCTGCACTTGCGTCGAGGCAAGCGGGCGGTCGAGTGGTCGCGCTACTACGAGGAGGCGCGCGAGCTGGCTCGCCTCCTGACCGAGTGGACGATGTCGCTTGCAAGCCCGCACCACCGCTTCGTGGTGACATCCGGCGGAGGGCCAGGAATCATGGAGGCGGCCAACCGCGGAGGTCACGAGGCCGGCGGCAAGACCATCGGGCTCAATATCAAGCTGCCGTTCGAGCAGGGCCCTAATCGCTACATCAGCCCTGGCCTGCATTTCGAATTTCACTACTTCTTCATGCGCAAGTTCTGGTTTGCGTATCTGGCCAAGGCGCTTGTCATCTTCCCGGGAGGCTTTGGAACGCTCGACGAGATGTTCGAGATCCTCACCCTGATGCAGACCGAGAAGCTGGACAAGCAGATCCAGGTCATTCTCTACGGCAGCGAGTATTGGGATCCCATCCTCAACCTCGAACCCATGGTGGACTGGGGAGCTATCGGTGAGAAGGACTTGCACCTGCTTCGGCGCGCCGATTCGCCCCAGCAGGCGTTCGATCTCCTCAAGGCCCACCTGACAGAGCGCCACCTCGCTCCCGCCATCGCTCAGGAAATGAAGGCGCCTGGAATCGCGAAGACCCGCAGCTAGACGACCTACTGCTCGAACGTGCTGAGCAATCGGAAGAGCAGCGCTGAGCCGACGAACAGGCCGCTTGCGACGAGGACGCTCGTTGGCGATGCAGGCGCGAGGACAATGTACAGATAGAAGCTGCCTACGAGCGCGACAAGCAGCCCGAGTCCGCCGATAGCGCGTGCGCTCCACCGGCCTGCAGTACCCCAGATCACAAGTCCGAGCAGCACCATTACGCCCACGAGGATCGTCAGATCGCGCGGCGGCATCAGCGGAGTGCCGCGCCTGGCGCGACGGCCGTTGCTGTTGCGAGTTGGGATGGCTTGGACCTGAGCAGGTCATCGATATTGACGAGCAACGGCGACAGCACCCGAGGATTCTTCAGCTTCCAAATCACGCCATCCACGAAAAAATGGTGGATCTGAATCGCCGAAAAGAAGACCGCGGTTGTCAGGTTGATGTCGTATCCGCCGACGCGAGTGGCAACATGCGGCAGTCCCCAGAAGAGCATGAAACCTCCAAGGGTATTCGCCAGCAGCCAGTAGCCGGATTCGGCGGAGACAAAGGCCATCGACCCGGCCTGGCGCTCCTCGTCCAGACGTTCCTTGAGGTGTACCGACCACGCGACAAGCAGGTACTGCAGCGAGTGAAACGCCGGAATGAACTCGGCGAAGGACGGAAGCCGCTGGCCCAGACCAAACCAGACGAACTGGGTGAGCGCCAGGAGCAGCGTCATCCAGGCGACTTGCCGCCCCCGAGTGAGTGGGGTCAAAACAAACAGGGCCAGTACGGCAATGCCGAGCGCGTACATGGCGACGAGGGCAAGCTGGCTGATGACCAACGGAATGCCGAGCGCGGGATACGTCACGCCGAAGAACTGATACTGGCGCTGGCCGGTTTCAATGGTGGCGATGAGCGACACGTAAGTACTGAAGATGAACCAGCGCAGGCAGGTGCGTTCCAGCGGACGAAGAGAGATGCCCGCGCGTCTCGCGTAGAGCATCCCAATCCCGAACGTCTGGCCACTGAAGTGATACGGCGACCAGATCTGGAAGAACTTCACGAAGAAGGGCGCGATGACCGTGGGCGATTGAAGCGACAACACGGCGCCGGCAACCAGGAGGACCGGCACGGCATACGCTGTGAGCGGGTACTGACGGATGTTGTCCTGGCTCCTGTACAGGCGGTAGCTCGTAGCTGAAAAATGCGGGTAGTTGATGATCCAGACGAGCGCTGCGCCAAGCGAGATGACCGTACTCGTACGAGCGTTGGCGTTGATGAGCCAGAGGATGACGTAGAGCGCGATCGAGACGCCGCCCATGACCGCGACGTCAACCGGCATGCTGATGAAATAAGGCCGCCGTGTCATCGAAGGGGAGGTCATCGAATGCGTTCAGTCGCGCGGCGTTGAGGTCCTAATACAAGAGGTAGGGCATCCGTTGGTGCGCGAAAGCGGTTTCGTCCGCGCGCCAGCTCTCAGCAATCTCAGAGAGAGATGCCGATGTCTCGATCTGTTCGCGGAGGATATTCGATCCTGCGAGGATATCGATCGGAAGCTTCTCGTGCTCGTATTCGTAGGGCGGCTGTCGCCACGCGAAGCGCTCGGTGTCGAACCGCCGGAACGTGGAGATGAGTGCGACGCCGGTGATGACAGGTCGAAAGCTGGCACGATCCGTCACATGAATCTGGCATCCGCCGCAGGTGTTCTTCGCATGTTTCTGGAACGTCGGCTCGAATGCGGCGGGCCTGAAGTGTACGCCCGGCAGACCGTGCTGGTTCATAGCGTCGGCAAATCGCTCGGCATCGATCCACGGAGCGCCAACCAGTTCGAAAGGGCGAGTAGTACCGCGGCCTTCGGACAGCATCGTCCCCTCAAACAGCACCGTGCCCGGATATGCGACGGCAGTATCGAGTGTCGGCATGTTGGGCGACGGCATCACCCACGGAAGCCTGGTATCGTCGGCGTACATGTGGCGATGCCACCCTTCCATCGGCGACACCGTGAGAGAGGCTCCGAGCGCGAACTCGGCGTTGAACAGGCGTGCCAGCTCCCCGATTGTCATGCCATGCCGCATCGGGATCGGGAAGAGTCCGACGAAGGATTCGTAGCCTGGTAGAAGCGTGGCCCCTTCGATCGCGTCGCCTATCGGATTGGGGCGATCGCAAACGATCACCGGTACGCCGTGGCGTGCCGCCGCACGAAGACAGTTCGCCATCGTGTAGATGTAGGTGTAGATGCGTGCGCCCACGTCCTGAAGATCGATGACCAGCACGTCGAGCTCTTTGAGCATCTCCGCGGTTGGCTCACGTGTTTCGCTGTACAGGGAATAAAGGGGGACGCGGTATTGACGGTCCTCACGATGAGGCGTCTCCACCATGTTGTCCTGGACGTCGGAGCGGAACCCGTGCTGTGGTCCGAAAATCGCCGACAGCCGCACGCGCTCAGCCTGTGCCAGGCGATCGATCACATGAACGAAATCCGCGTCAACCGAGGCGTGGTTGCACACGACGCCGACGCGCGACCCCCGCAGTGCTCCCGAGGCAATCAGCGCGTCCGACCCGAGTCTTACTCCGACTTCGCCCATGCGAAGAGCATTGTGGCATTTCTTTACTGCTGCGTGACCGCGTACCCTCGTGTTCGCAGCGCCGCGAGCAGGCCATCGCTACCGACCAGGTGGCCGGCACCGACCACGATGAAGCAGCGCGCCGTGTCGAGGCAGGTTTGAATCTTCGGCATCCAATTGCGGTTGCGCGCCACGATGAGCGATTCATACACGCCGGGCGCGTCCTTCAAACTCCCGAGCATCACCTGCTCGAGCGTGGCGTCATCACCGGCCCGCCAGGCTGCCGCCATCTTCCTGACCTCGTTTACCTCGGCTTCAGCGCTCTGGAGGTTCTCGCGGATCAGCGCGTCTTCGAGCCCAGGCCCGGTGCTCTCCAGATACTTCACCTGTTCCACCCCGCTCTCGAGAGCCGAGAAGCGCTTGTTGGCACGCTTGGCGAGCTGATAGAAGTGCAGGTCGAGGCCGAGCGCCGGGTCAAAGCCCCCACGCTGAAGTTCAAGTCCCTGCAGCGTGATGGAAACCATCCAAGGTTTCATCCGCCGCAGGACCTCGCGAGGTAACCCTGCCGCGGCGCCCCGCTCCACTATCAGACGAAACGTTTCTGGCGAAACGTGGTCTTCGAGCGACTGACCATCCTGATACAACCCGCGAGCCATCACCGCGGCGGCAAACGCCGGGGATGCCAGCTCGTCAGAGTCCACCTCCTCCATCAATGTGTCCGCGTTATTGAAGGCGGCGGTCATCGAGGCGGGCAGCGGGTAGGCGTCTGGCGTCAGCAGGTGGAGCGAGCCAACGAGCCAGCCGGTCCGACCAGACCGCTCGACTTTCCAGATGAACCCTCGTTGGTCTGTCTGGCCCTGGGCCAGCGGTGCCGCGGTGCCCAGTCCCGTCACGACGAACGTCACGGTTAACAGGCCGATGGCGTTCAGAAAGCGCCTGCACATGGTTCGTCGAGTGTAGCCGTTTGGCATCTCTGGATAATCGGCGGCGACTAATTGTCCACCTCTTGGCGGAAAAGATTCTGTCTCAAGCGGACGCCCGCCTTGGCGACGGTGTGCATCATCGTGCACGTCTGAGCCTGAACTGGCAGACGACGGGGAGGCGCGCTTCGTGCCTTGAAGGAATGCGTGGAGGTAATTGAGGTGCACCTGACAATGGCTGAAACCCCGACGACGCTAGTCACGAGGACTGAGAAACGTATGCGGCTTTTCCTGATGACGTGTGGAACGTTTGCTTCAAATGTGGTCGGGCGTTTTCATGAATATGCGGATGCGCGTCTGGCGGAGGAACTGACAATCGTGGAGCAGCGGCGGCGACTGCTGGGCGTGCGAAACGAAGAATCTGAGTTCGCGCGCACGCCCTCAATGACGCATCGACCGGCGGCCGCAGCCAGGCAGGGTTAGGGAATATCCACGGCCGTTCGCGTCACCGCGAACCGACCACTGGCAGGGTCGAGCACAGTGACCTGGTACATATAGCGGCCGGGTCCAATCGTGCCAGGCGCGACGGGCAGCGAATAGGCTCTAAAAATACCAAGCGCGTTCTGTGTTCGAGAGGTCTCAGGCAGTTCGACGTCCATCACCCTGACGGAGTCGCGAAAGAACATCGCCCCAACAATCAGCAGTCTCTCGGGATCAGCACCGGCTATTCCATCCCATACATCAGCAGTCAGGGAAGTTAGCCGCGTGCCCGATGTGTTGTCTAAGGTCGCCGCGAATAGCAGATTCGACGAGATATCGAGCACCTCGTTGGCGGGATCCGGCACGGCGACCGTCGTTTGCGCCCCGCTTATGACTCCATCGACGTTCTCTCGGACCACAGCGCTCAATATGAATCGGCCGGGAGGCAAGACGACGCTGCCTGTATAGGCGAAAGCGGAAGGCACACCCGTATCCGACCGGGGGATCTCGACCGTGTCGCGAAGGCGGGCCACAGTGCGGCCCTGCTCATCCTCGACCTTCGCCAGGACATCCAGTTCAGCCTTGTGTCCCGGCGTGCTCACAAGGGCCGCCGGCCCCGTAATGGTGATCAGCATTCGAAGCGGGTCTGATTCCAGACGAGGCGCGGCTGGTAACGCGTGAACACTCAACGCCGAGGGTACTGCCGGCATCGCCAGATATTCCTCGAGCTGTCCTTCACGATCCGCACGACTCATGTGCGCGAAGTCACGGTCGCCGTAGTAGCCGGCGCGTGCCTCGACGCGAAGCCCTTCACGTGTGACGCGCACCTGCACTCGCCTGAAGCGGCCGTCACGTGTGGTGTTCGAGCTGCTGTAGCCGAGCAGATAGTACGCGGCGGTGTCGCGCTGCACGCGAGTAAAAACCGCGGTCACGTCGTTGGCGCCACTGAACATACGCCCGCCGGTTGCCGAGGCCATCGACACCATCGTGTCCTGCGACGCAGTCAGGTCGCTGAACTGATCGTTGACGTCGCGCCCGGAGAAGAGGCCCTCGCCGCGGCGACTTGCGACGCGTGCAGGTCCGCTCGGGATGATCGTCTGAAGTCCGCGGGTGTCTACCGGATACACCGTCAGGTTGGCCTTCGTGGCGGCGCTTGTCGCCGCGCGCAACTCGGCGGGCGTGTCCTGCGCGCTGTTGCCGAGTCCGGCCGTGAAGTAGAGGAGGGCCTTCTTCTGTGGGATGGGCGCGAGCGCGTCGGCGATGATTCGCAGAGCACGCAGGCGGGCATCAGTGGCGGCAACGGTCGATATGGTTCCGCCAGCGTCGGCGGCAGATTCGCTGGCCGGGTCGGCACCCGCTGCGTCGCCGGTCGAGACGTCCACCGCGACAAGCCTTTCGAGGACCTCCCGTAGCGCGGCACGGTCGCCTGTGAAGTCTGTCAGGATCGTCAGTTGCCACGTCAGGCTGGCGACCGCGACGAGATCTGCGTTCGACATCTGCGTATCGACATACTTGAGTGCCGCCTGCACGCCGCGCTCGACCTCCTCCGGCTCCATCGCGCTCAGGTCGAAGAGCAGCAGCATCAGCCGCCGCCCGCTAAGGTCGGGTGGTGTCGTCACCGCCGCTGCGTTCGAGACCGGCGGCAACCCAAGGCGTTGCAGCATCGTCGATTCCGCACCCGGCGCGACGGCTCCGTCCACTTCCTGAAAGCTGGACGCGACGATTTCCTGCGGGCGTCCATCCTCGCGAATCTCGAAGTCGCGGGCCGACAGGCCACGAACGATGGCCCCGGAACGATCTCGAACGACCACGTCGATGGAGACGAGGTCGCGCGAGGCGCGGAACACGGCGCCCGGCAGTTGGGGCTGCTGCGCTGAGAGCGCAGGCGCAAGCGAGACCATGACGCTGATGGCCAGGGCGACGACGCGCCGCGCCGGGAAGGGCGGGATGCACGTGCCCATCAAAACTTCCACCGTACGTTCAGTTGCGTCGAGCGCAGAGGCCGGACGGATAGTACTTGCCCGAAGGTGGGTGAGTTCAGCACCGTATCGACGGACGCATAGTTGACAAGGTTCAGGATGTTCGACGCGCGGAGCTGTACGCTCAGCGTTCGCGTTCCCCCAAGTCGGAGTTCTCGCGTCAACTGGACGCTGAGGTCGCGACTGCCGGGACCGACGATCAGATTGCGACCCGCGTTGCCGAACGTGCCCGCCTGCGGGAGCGCGAAGGCGTCTGTGTTGAAGAAGCGATCGGGCGTTGGGTGGTCGAGCGCGATTGGCGCTCCGGTCAGGTCGGCTCGAAGCGTGCCGTTGGTGCCGCGAGCGACGTCAGCGGAGTTGCTGAGGACGCGAGCCGTCAGCGGGGTGCCGGTCTGCGCCGAGAAGGTGACGTAAGCGCTCCACCGCGCGAGCAAGATGGCCCAAGGCCCGCCGCGGTTCAGCCAGCGATGATCGTCTCCGAACGGCAGCTCGAAGTTGAGATCACCGGAGAGCTGATGATGACGGCTGAAGCTGGAAGGTCCCCATTCGGCGGCCAGGTTCTGCTCGTCCTGGGCGACGACAGTCGCTCCGCCGCCGATCGTCGACGCGTTGTCCATTGACCTGGCGACGGTGTAGTTCAGGCTCGTGCTGACACCGCGCACATACCAGCGACGAAGCCGGAACGTGGCTGAGCTGAGGTGCGATCGGCCTTCCGACGTCTGCCACAGAAACGGTTGAACCTCAGCAATCCGAAGTCCGTTCGGTCCGCGGTTCGGCGCGCGGACGATGTCGAGGCTCGAACCGGTGGCGCGCGTCAGGCCGGCACTCAGATTCCAGGCGTCACCCATGTCACGACTGAGGTCGATCGTCCAGGTCCCCACAACGCCAGCGTCATAGTCGCGACTCACGCCGAAGGTGTTTGTCGTTGCCGATGCGCCGGCCGACAGCGCCGAACGAAGGGAGAGCGGTTGGGTGGCGGTACCAATCGCCGTATTCGTCACGGCAAACGGGGGCTGTCCAGACAGTTGACGCGCGAGGGCGCTGTACGAGCCCGTGTTGAAGCTCACGCCATAGCCCGCACGGAGGGTCGTTCTCGATGCGACGCGCCACGCCGCGCCGATGCGAGGAGCAACGTTGTTGGTGTCGGTGCGTACCAGGGCATCTGGAAACGGGCCCGAAAACGAACCGCTGCCACCCGATGTGACGGGTGCGACCGCAACAAATCCAGGCGCGACGTCGAGGTTTGCCAGTCGGCCGGCTTCGTCATGGAACGGTGTGACCAGTTCGTACCGAATGCCGGCGTTGATCGTGATGGTTGACCACCGACGCCAGTCGTCTTGCACGTAGAGGCTCAACGATCGCCCGGCCAGGTGAACGACGCCTGGACCGTATTGCACCGAGGCCTGCTGTGGCTGACCGAGCAGGAAATCCGCGAAGTCAGAGCCCGAGTAAAGTCCCGTAAATACGAATGCGCCGCGCGCATTCTGGTCTGTGCGACTGCGCGTACGCGAATCGCCGATGTCGCCACCAAGACGAAGACGGTGCGCACGAATCGCTCGTGACCACGAGTAACCCAACGTCAGTCGCTGGTCCGTCCGCTGAGATGGCGTCAGGTCGTTGACGCTCGTGAGCGTGGCGAACGAGAGCGTCGGGATGCCCCACGCAAACGGATCGGGCGAGGCGTCGGCGATCCCGACCCGCGACGCGACGTCGACAACGCCTGCGTATTGGTTTGTCGTGTCGTTTGTGTTTCGCGTGTAGCCGATCGACGCCGTGTGCTGTGTGCCTCGCCTGGTGACGTTGAGCGAAATCGGTACGCGAAGGCTTGTCGCGCGGCCGATGCCCGCGATCGACGGCAACGCGTTCAACCGGTCGTTGACGTTTCGCCGATACTCCACCTGTCCGTTGAGCGTGGCGGACACCGCGGTCGATTCCCTGAGCGGCTGACCACCTCGGCCACCCCGGGTAGGAGGAGTCTCGCTTCCGACCAGCGGGTGCGTCAGACGAACGTTCAGGCTGTCCTGCGTCGAGCGGTTCGTGGACGTGTAATGAAAGTTACGGCTCGTTCCGCTGCCATTGGGGAGCGGCAGGTACGTCAGCAGCGTTTGTGCGGCCGGGTCGATTCGCTCGACTGGAATCGTGTTTCCGGCAAAGGGAAGTCCCGTAAGCGGATCGCGCACCGGTGATGACATTGCGGAGAGGTCGCCGGCGCGCATGGCTGCGGCGGGGACGGTAGCGTATTGGTCGAAGAGGTTTCCGCCGCGGATGGCCGAATAGCTCAGCGTGACGTTTGTCTTCGGCGAGTTGATGAACGCGCGGGGAATCGTGAGGGGACCGCCGACGGTGAAGTCCACGCTCTGGCGGAGGTAGTCTGGCTTTGGCTGTGGCGAGCCCGCTCGAAGTTGATACGGAGCCTCGTCCAGCGCCGACCCCGCCACCGTGTAGCTCGCCGTGGCCGAGAACAGCCGCTTCGCCGAAATTGTCGCCGGAGGCGGAACGCGACGGACTTCGACACTCGGAGCCCCTGCAATCGATGCGAGCCCAGGCCCTCGCGTGACGAGCGGCGTACTTTCAGGCGCGCCAGAGCGGGCCCCCGTCAACTCCGTGGCGCGTCCATTTGGTTGCGTCTGACCGTCGAGGGTGAACTCGCCGCGTGCAAGCGCTTCGGCACGTTCCCGCAGAGCAGCCCGGTTCAGAGAGGCATCCCGTCCCCGAATCACGATGACCGGGGGGGGTGTTGACGTCGCACCTTGCGGCCGCGCGGCCCGAGACGCGGTGCCCCTGGAGCGGCTTGTCGGATCGACTTCGAGCTGCACGTTGAACGCATCAGCACAGTGCTCTTCGTTTATGGTCCGCTCACGTTCGACAGGGGCAAATCCGCGGAGGTCATAGGAAACACGGTACGTCCCGTACGCCACCCGCATGCGCCACCGGCCATCGTCTCCCGTGGACGTTGACCCGATGGGCAGATCACCTTGTTTGAGCAAGACCGCAACGCCTGGCAGCGGTACGGACGCTGTGGTGACGCTCCCACCGATCGTGCATGGTGACGCAACAGAGGACTGCGCCGTGGCCGGCTCAAACGCTGCAAACGATAAGCATGCCGCCAGCATCACGACGCGAATCCGTCGCAACGCGGCAACCCAGCCAGGCATAAACAGAGGGAATTCTCGCACGGTATACTTCGCTTCAACTGCCAGTGATCGCACGCCATTTCCCGGAATATCGGCAGGCCGTTCGTGGCCGCTTCCTCCCGTAACGTGGAGAGGCGGTTCGAATGACGGCCGCATCAACCAGCCCGGGCCCGGTGATCCGCATCCGGCGCGTGGAACTCGCCGACGCATCCCTGATCGAGCAGTACGCGTCGGACGCTCGGATTGCCGAGACCTCGCACGTGCCGCACCCATACCCTCGAGGCGGCGGTCTCAGCTTCGCCGCCAGGGCGATCAGCGCCTGGAAGGCCCGCAGCGAGTTCACGTTCGTCGTGACCGAAAACGAGGCGCTCGTAGGCCTTGTCAGCGTCATGGCCGTCAATCGCCTGCGCGCGTCGGCGCAGGTCGGGTACTGGATCGGCGTGCCGTTCTGGGGTCGCGGAATCGCAACCATGGCGCTACGGCAAGCCGTCAACTTTGCGTTCGATGAACTTCACCTCGTGGAAGTCGGCGCCGGGTGTCTCGCGATCAATCTCGCCTCGGCGCGAGTCCTCGAGAAGAACGGGTTCATTGAGCAGGCACCGTTTAATTACAGCGGCCCGGATGTTCGATTCACGGGCCAACTGATTCGGACCTTCCATCTGTCGGTCAGGGCGGTGCCCTGGCGCTAACTCCTTAGACGGGCACCCACCGTTTCACACGGTTGCATCGGCGAACTGGGCATCACGCATCACTTTGACCGTCGCTGGTCACTTTTGTCACACAGATTTCTGCCGATTATCTCTCTTGATATCCATCAGGACCTCTACAGAAAAACCATGTCACGTGAACGAGTGCGTCTCACCGCGGCGGTTGCCGTCTCGATCCTGTGCCTGGGGACTGCGGTCACCGCCTTTTGGTACCAAGACTGGCAGTACTCGTTACCCACGCCTCGCCCTGAGGGTCTCGCCCAGCCATCCCTTGGTACGCGTGTCGACCTTGAAACTCTGATTGGACGCCAGTCGGATGGCCGTCCGGTGGTCATCCACGTCGTTAATCCCGATTGCCCGTGCTCGCGGTTCAACCGGGACCATCTGCGGACGCTGGTTCGCCGATTCGGCGACCGGGTGAGATTTGTCGCGCTCGTTCAAGGTTCAGACGACGCTCCGGCCCTCGAGCAGGCGTTCGCTGAGTGGGACGTGGATATTCCCGTTGTGGCCGATCCTGGAGGGCGGAAGGCCGCCAGGCTGGGTGCGTATTCCACTCCGCAGGGAGTGATCGTTGGAGGTGAGGGACGGCTGTACTTCCGCGGCAACTACAACTCGACGCGTTACTGCGCTGACGCGCGTACCGAATTCGTGCGAATCGCCCTCGAGGCGTCAATTGCTGGCCAGGCGCTTCCAGCGATGCCCAGCGACGCTACAGTGGCATACGGCTGCCCCCTTCCTTACCGTCGGGACGCAATCGATCCAGACCGCAGTGAGGAGTAGGTGTGATCGGCGATGTAGCTCCTGGGTTCTCTTCGTTCGTCGCTGAAGTTCGCGCGCGAGCGCTTGGACGCCATCCGGAGCCGCCAAGTCAGTACGGTCTCTCACAGGAAGAGGCCGACGGCTTGATGAAGGGCATCTACGTCCGGGGTGACCGGCTGATGGGGCGCTTCCTCCTCGTCCATGCGGCCATTTCCGTGGGCTTGGCGTTCGTCTACGAGACCTGGCTGGTGTCGGCGGTAGTCGCGTGCTCGGCGCTTGCCTTGTTCTTCGCGAATGCATGGCTTCGCCCCGCCACCTTCGGCACACGCGTTGCCGCCGGGATTTCGCTGCAGACCTTCGTTGTGCTCCACATCTATCAGATGCATGGACTGGCGGAGATGCACTTCTGGTTCTTCACGGCGTCCACCATGATGATCGTGTACCAGGACTGGTTGTGCATGTGGCCTGGCGCCCTCCTCATAATCGCCCAGCACATTCTCTTTGCGGTGCTGCACAACTCCGGGGTGTCGCTCTATTTTTTCGAGGTGGACTACATCACCACCCTCCGGCTGTTCTTTCACTTTGGCATCGCGCTGACGCAGGTTGGCATCTGCGGCTACTGGGCTCTACTGAAGCGGCGCGAGACGTTCGTCGATGCAGGCCAGCGCGCCCGCCTTCGTGTCCAGAGCCTGGAGCTTGAGGCCGCGCGCGATCAGGCAGTCGCCGCAACAAACGCCAAGAGCGACTTCCTCGCGACGATGAGCCACGAGATCCGCACGCCAATGAGCGGCGTCATTGGTATGACCAGCCTGCTGCGTGATTCGTCCCTGGACCACGGCCAGAAGGAGTCAGTGGACGTGATTCACCAGTCCGGGGAATCACTGTTGCGGATCATCAATGACATCCTCGATTTCTCGAAGGTCGAGGCGGGCCGCGTGGATATCGAGATCGACGACTTCGACGTCCGTGCACTCGTCGAAGGCACCGTGGACCTCGTCTCGGAGTCTGCCGAAAGAAAGGGCCTGCGAGTCACGACCGCGATCGATCTGGAGGTGCCGCGGACCCTGGCCGGAGATGCGGGTCGAATCAGGCAGATCCTGGTCAACTATCTCAGTAACGCCATCAAGTACACGAGTGCCGGGAGCATCACCGTGGCCGTCTCAGCCCGGCCCCTCACGGATCGAACCATCGAGATCCGGTTCGAGGTTCGCGATACCGGAATGGGCGTCCCCCAAGAGAACCTTTCGCAGTTGTTCCAATCGTTCTCACGCGTTGAGACCGCGAGTACCAAGGGCATCGGCGGGTCAGGCCTTGGTTTGGCGATTTGCCAACGCCTCGCGCAGTTGATG
>Ga0075420_100000607_pt1 | contig 28915 bp, 19 predicted proteins | sample SoiMetdeltSBSDD4_FD_75296 | JGI IMG/M metagenome (GOLD analysis project Ga0075420, IMG submission 75296) | Bulk soil microbial communities from a Populus tree surrounding site in Tennessee, USA - Soil MetaG P. deltoides SBSDD4 | ecosystem: Environmental > Terrestrial > Soil > Tree plantation...
ACCCAACCTAAAAAGGGCACCCCAATGCGATCCATTCTCAAGCGGCTCTCGGGCCGCCACACCACCGCCGTCGCCTACCTGGCCCGGGGGCGCTCGGTGCCGCGCGCGCCGACGCGGCCATCAACTGCACGCATGCCGGGCCCGAGCCCGCCGGCGGCGGCGGGACGGGCGGTCAGGACCTGCTGCCCACCGGCGGGGACACCGCGCTCAGCTTCACGCTGTCGGCCGCCCGCACCCACCGCGTCCTTCGCCAGCACGGGATCCGCATGCGACTGAGCTCTCCCGATGAGGCCAGCACGGTCACGGTGACAGCCACCGCCGTCCTGCGGCGCGGCGCTCGCCCGACCCGGCTGCGTCTCAAGCCGCTGACAGCGACTGCTGCGGCGGGGACCGCGCGCGGCGTCCACCCGGCGCTCACCCGCAAGCAGCGCGGGGCGCTGGCCGCCGCCATGCGGCGCGGGCAGCAACCCGTGTTCAAGCTGACCGCCCGCGCACGCGACGCAGCAGCCAACACCGTCATCCGCGCGCTCCGCGTGAGGAGCGTGGGCTGAATCCTGGTGGGCCTTCTAGGCGAGCCCGTGACGATGGCGTCTTGAGGCGCGGCGACCCCGGGGAGCGCTCGTGCCGTAAGCGGCAGCGCGGCTACTCGCGCCGAGGAGGGGCCATGTCCGAGCTGCCGCTGGACCGCGCTGGTCGGCGTCGTTCAGCGGCGACGATGTCGGGATTCCACGCCGGTCGCCCGCCGCAGGTTTATGCCGACCGTCTCGTGGGTACCCCGGGCCTCGTTGCCAGGGGAGGAAGCATGCTGAAGAGCGTCCTGTCGGTGCGCCTGTTCGCACCGGTCCTGTTGTCAGTCTGCGCCGCGCTGTGCGTGGCTGTACCGGCCTACGGGAAGCCGCCTGCCCCTGGCGCGCCAGGGGCGATCCACGTCTGGGCTCCCGCCGACAAGCACGGCTTCGGCACCGCCCACCAGCTCGACAGCAAGGCGTGGTTCACGCTCCGGCAGGGGTCGCTGAGCGAGGTCTATTACCCGGACCTAAGCACGCCGGGCTTCCGCGGGCTGCAGTTCGCGGTCAGCGATGGCAAGGGACTACTGGAGCGCGAGACAGTCGACGACGACCCGCGCCACATCGAGCCGCTGGCGGACGGCGTTACCTCGCGCGTCGAAGCGGTGCCCGGATCGTTGGAGTTTCGCCAGATCACCGAGGGCACAGGCTGGCGCCTGACGAAGACGTGGATCACCGACCCCTTGCGCGCGACGGTGCTCGCCCGGGTGCGCTTCGAGTCGCTGACAGGCAAGCCGCTGAGGCTGTACGTGCTCGCCGATCCGGCGCCGGGCAACGATGGCAACGACGACCGCGGGGTCAGCCCGGACGAGCTGCTGATCGGGTACGACGACGTCGCGGCCAGCGCTGTGGCGGCGATGCCCGCGTTCGAGAGGGCGACTAGCGGCTACCGCGGCACGGCCAGCGACCCTTGGGAGGATCTGCAGGATGACGGTCAGCTGAGCAACTACGACGCGACTCAGGCGGGCAACGTCGTGCAGGGCGCCCGCGCGGGGATCAACGGGCAGCGTGGCAACCAAACGATGACGCTGGCGATCGGCTTCGGCGGCGACGCCGCCGCCGCGCGCGCGACGGCGAGGAACTCGCTCGCGACCGGCTTCGCCGCCGCCGAGACGGCGTACAACGCGGACTGGCTTGCGTACCGCACCTCGCTGAAGGACGCGCCCGACAGCGTGGAGGGCAACGCGCACCTGGAGCGGCTCTACGACCAGTCAGTGCTGGTGCTGGCGGCGTCGGAGGATAAGACCTACCGCGGCGCGTCGATCGCGGCGCCGAGCATGGCGTGGATCTGGGGCACGCTGACGCTGGAGCCGGAGCGCCGCTTCTCGGGCCCGTACCACCTCGTCTGGCCGCGCGACCTGTACCACGTGGCGACCGCGCAGCAGGCGGCGGGCGACCACGCGGCGGCGGACCGGCTGCTGGACTACCTCTGGCGAGTGCAGAAGCCGGCGGGCGACTGGTGGCAGAACACGTTCGTCGACGGCCAGGAGAAGTGGACGACAGAGCAGCTCGACCAGGTGTCGCTGCCGATCGTCCTCGCCTGGTGGCTGGGCCGCACGGGCGCGACGGACTGGGCGCACGTCAAGCGTGCGGCGGACTACCTCGTTAACAACGAGGACCGGCCGCGGAGCAACCAGGAGCGCTGGGAGAACCAGGACGGCTACTCGCCGAACACGATCGCAACGGAGATCGCCGGCCTGATCTGCGCCGCCGACATCGCGCGCAAGAACGGCGCTGACGACAAGGCGGCCGAGTACGAGGCGCTCGCCGACGAGTGGCAGGAGAAGGTGGAGAGCTGGACCGCCACCACGAACGGCCCCTACTCGCCGAAGCCGTACTACGTGCGCGTCACGAAGGACGGCAACCCGGACGACGGCAGCACCTACAACCTCGGCGACAACTTCAACCGACCGGTCGACGAGCGCGAGATCGTCGACAACTCGTTCCTCGGCCTGGTGCTGTTCGGCGTCAAGACGTGGAACGACCAGACGATCCTCAACTCGCTCGAGGTGGGCGACGGCAACGAGACGACTCCGTACCCGCTGAGGGTCGACACGCCGAGCGGCCCGGTCTGGCACCGATTCACCTACGACGGCTACGGCGAGCAGCTCAACGGGAACGATTGGGACCTGTTCTTCGACGACCCGGCGCGGCAGACGCGCGGGCGCCTATGGCCGCTGCTCACCGGCGAGCGCGGCGAGTACGAGCTGATCGCCGGGCGCAGCGCCGACATGCACCTGAACACGATCGCCAACACCGCCAACGACGGGCTGATGCTGCCCGAGCAGGTATGGGACGACGTCCCGCCGCCGGGCGAGGTGTCCGGCAGGCAGACGCGCTCGTCCGCGCCGCTGGCGTGGACGCACGGCCAGTTCGTCCGCCTGGCGTGGTCGATCGACGCCGGCCTCCCGATCGAGCGGCCGGCAATCGTGGCCTGCCGCTACCAGCAGGAACTGTGCCCGCCAAATTGACCGATCTCCGGCGCGGCTCATGGAGCGCGCCAAGCTCTGCGGCCGATGAGTCGATCAGCGGCGAACGCGGCGCTAAGGCTCCAAACCCGGGCCGATGAGCGAGCGAGAGGGCAGGGCCATGCGCGATGGGAGCCGACCCGCTCGGAGCTGGCACGCGCACTAGGCCTTCGGGTGTGAAGTCAGCAACCGGCAGATGGCCAAGCGAGTCGCGGGCCATATCTGGGCGTCGGCGCCATTGGTAGCGCGGCGCCCGAGGCGCTCGCGGCACTGACGGGTCAGCACACGCAGGGCAAGCTCGCGATCGATGTTCGCTGAGAGCGATCGAGCTCGGGATCATCTCGCTCGGCGATCTGGCGGCCGACCCGGGCGGCCGGTCGCCGCGCTCGACCGGCTCGACGAGACGCTCGCCTATGCGCGCCCCGACGGACTCAGCGTCGCCTTGGACGCAACTGGGCACCGCTACAGCTGCGTCTCGCGCATTGCGACAGCGGCGTGAGCCGGGCTCCTAGAACGCGCGAACGGCAGAACCCTCGATCGCCTTGACGCGGAAGGGACGGCCAAGACGCTGCCCGCCGTTGCTTTCGTCCGATTCGACTGTGCCCGAGACGCACACTCATTGCGTAGAGCAGCAGAGGGGCCGCTGGAGCTCTCGCGGGTCCGATCCTTGCGCTAAGCGGCGAGCGCCTCAAGTGGGCCGCAGCGGATGTCGAAGCGCTCGCGCACGGTGTCCAGCGCGCGCTGGTGGTGCGGGCGGTCGCGCTTGTGGCGGGCGACGAAGGCGACCGTCGAGGCGAGCCGGTACGGCGCGGGGGAGAGGCGGTCGAAGTCCAGCCCGCACTGCCGGAACGCCCGGCCTGGCAGGGCGTCGCTCATCAGGCTGAGGTTGTACGTCCCCAGCGTCGCGAGGACGTAGGGCACGGCCGGCCGTGCCCGCTCGAGCAGACCGGAGAGGTCGAGCTCGTAGAGCGGCGTGTCGCCGAGCCTGCCGGCGAACATCATGTGGGCCATGAAATAGCCCATGAAGGAGGACAGCAGCATGGTCGCCGACCGTGTGCTGAGCGTGAGCACGTTCCCGCTCGGCGACGCGTACGGCTCGTACGGGCGCTCGCTCGGTCGGAAGAAGCCGGTGCAGTTCACAAGCCACGTCCCGGCCGGGACCGTGAGGGTCTCGCCGGAGCGCAGGACCAGCTCGGCGGCATCCCCGCAGTCATGGACGTCGACGAGGTACCCCGGCACGACGGCCGCCAGCCCGTTCGCGATCGTCCTCAGCTCCGCCCGCGAGAGCAGACCGTAGAGGTAGTTCTGCGCGTCGGGCATGAGGCTCAGGCCAACCGTCTCGCGCAGCCAGCGCCGAACCTCATCCTCGTTGGTGCCGTCGAAGCGGCGGGCCAACTCGGCGTTGATCATGTTCGGCGTCGCCCGCGGGCGCCAGCGGGCCCGGCCCCGGGGGAACAGCCGGTCCCGCGACGAGAAGAACGTCCCGGCGCCGGCCAGCATCCGCACCTCCCGTCCCGGCAGCTCCGTGACGAGCCGGTAGGCGGTATCCATCGCCGTCTTGCCGCCACCGATGATCCACACCGGCGCCGAGTCCGCTCGCAGCCCATCGAAGTGCTCGTCGAGCGAGGTCGGGGTGATCGACCGCACCCGCTCGCTCGTGACCCCGAGCGGGAGGTCCGGGCCGATCTCCACGCCGTAGCCCTTGATCAGCCGGGCCGTGTCGACGACGTGGGCGGCGCCGTCCTGGTCGCGCGCGCGCACGAGCACGCGCCCGTCCTGCTCCTCGTCGGACATGAACTCGCAGCCGTAGCGCTCCTCGACGTCGACGCGGCGGCGGACCACGTCGACAACCCGGGCGAAGTGGTCGACGACCTCGTCGCGCGCGGCCAGGTACGAGCGGGCGTGGCCACCCTGCCACGGGACGGCGCCCGCGGTGAAGAGCGGGTGCGGCTGATGCAGGCGCACGTAGGGATAGGTGTCGCGCCACATGCCGCCGGGCCCCGGCCGCTTCTCAATCAGTACGACGCGGTCGCTGCGATCCAGATAGCCGCTCGCCACCACGAGTGCGTTGAGGGCCGAGATCCCGGCCCCGACGACGCACAGGTCCGCGCGCGAAGGGGTCACCGACCGAACCTACCCTGGAATGGACCCGCTTCGCCAACGACAGGCTGACCTTCGACGTCCTCGACGCGGGACCGCGGGACGGCGAGCCCGTCGTGCTGCTCCACGGCTCCCCGACCCCAAGAAGGGCAGGCCTGTTCGACCCGATCAAGTCTCCCGGATCGCGCCCGGGTCGCGCGACCACCAGGAGCCTCGAACACGCGGGAGGAGGAGAGTGTGGCGCGGCCGGACGCTGGTACATGTCGTCGAAGGTGTCGCTGAAACGACGTAGTGACCGGGTGGCTCCCCGCCAAGGGTTGCCCAGTCAGCGAACAGACGCCGGTAGGGCTCCCGCAACTCAGGGAACGCCGCCAGGAGTTCCTCATGCACCGTGCCGTACCCATCTTGGCCACCCAGACCGTACCCAGTGCCCGCCCTCCAGCTCTGCCGAGCGTTCAGAAGGTCGAAGACCTACTCGCCCCCCGCTGACTAGCGCAGCGCGTAGCTCGCTGCTGCGTTGACGCAACAGCAGCGGCGCGGCCGAAACGGATGACGCTCTCGCGACGGACGAGCCTCGGCGGTCTCGATGCGCTGTTTCGGACTGGGCGTGACGCTCGCTTGGCGGATCACGCGGCACGCGGTCGCGCTTGTCCATCGTCACGACCGCCCCCTTGAGCAGGATCCCGCGCCCGGGGAGGCGTGGCCGCCCCCGGCGCCATCGCGGGACGCCGAGCGCCCCGACGGTCAACCACGCGGCCAGGATCGACGTGACCCGCGCGCCTCCCATACTGCTGAGCTACGCTACGGCGCCGCGCCCTTGACCCTGAGCTCGCCCCAGTTCGCGAGCAAGTTAACCGCCGGAGGGGAGATGCCTGGAGGGGAGAAGGTTCGCTGTGTGGCGGTCGGGAGCGTGCCGTCCTGATTGAGGCTTGGCGGCATCGTGAACAGCTGGTTGCCCTGGCCCAGTACCGGCCTCTGGAAGACGACCTGCTGGCCGTCGGGCGACCAGGTCGCGGTCAGGTCCGCCACGGTGTTGTTCGTCAGTTGCACTGCGCCGGTGCCGTCCGCGTTGATTAGGCAGATCTCGAAGTCGGCGGCGCCGCCTCCGATCCTGCAGCTGTAGACGATCCTGCCGCCGCTTGGAGACCAGGCGGGTGCGCGCTCCTCGAAGGTGTTCCGGGTCAACGCCGTGCGGTCGCTGCCGTCGGTTTTCGTGACGTACAGCTCGGCCGAGTTCGACAGGGCACCCTGTCCGCTGGGGATGTCGTCGCCAACGTCGTGGGCGGTGTATACGAGCTTCCGCGCGGTGGGGGACCAGTCTGCGTCGTCGTCGATCTTGTCGGGTGTGTTCGTGACGTTGAGGGGCTGCTCGATGCCCGTGAGCAGATCGTCGAGATTGGCCACGAAGATGTCGCTATCGGTGGCCGCCGCGCCGGGGTCGGTCCGGCTCGGACAGCCGAGACCCGATGCCGAGGCGTGGAAGGCGATCTCCTTGCTGTCCGGCGACCAGGTCGCCGAGCTGCTCGCGCTCCTAACCAGCGTCTGCTCGCCGCCGGCTCCGTCCATCAGGAACAGATCCGAGACGAAGACCGAGGTCGGGCCGCAGGGTGAGAGGTAATCCGCACGGTTGCGGTTGCTGTCGAAGACAATCTTCCTTCCGTCGGGCGACAGCGCCCCGAAACCGTCGCCGTCCGTGTTCTGCGTCAGGCGCCGGACATTCGTGCCGTCCGGGTTCATCAGATACACCTCGAACCGGAGCATCGGCTGGTCCGCTACCAAGCCCAGGTTGTCGCGGTTGCTGGTGAACGCGATCGTCGACTCGCGGTGAAACTCGCCCGCGGACACCACGGGCGGCACTGCCACAGCTGCGGCGACGAGTACGCCGACGAGGGTTGCGAGCTGTGCGGTTGTTCTCATGATGGTTGTCCTCTATTGCGGCGGGATGAACGTGCACGGCCGGACCATCCCGATCACCGGGCTGGGCCCCTCGGGGTTGATCGGCGACGTGAACACCTGTTGGCCGGGGGTCCCGAGGTGGACGTGGGCGTGGAAGCCGTAGAAGCCCTGCAGGTCGCTCGTCTGGTCGCCCTGGATCGCGCAGGCCTGAGGGCCGAGCTCGACGAGCTCACCGGACGGGGTGGTGATGAAGTGCTGGTGCGGGTTGACCGGCGGTGGTACGTCGGCCCCGGCGGGACTTACGCCGACCGCGGCCAGCGCCACGACGGTGGCGAGCGATGGGACTGCGATACGCCTGCTGAGCATTGGCTCCTCCTTCAGAAGGTGACCGTGGTGTCGTTCGAGCAGATCTGCGTTCCGACCTCGCAGACCGTGTAGCGGTAGCTGCCCGACCCCTTGCCGCCCGGCGCATCCATGTATGTGCCCGCCGACACCGTCGCCACGCGGGCGCCGTTGCGGAACACGTCGTAGCTCACGCCGGCTGCGCGGTTCCAGGACAGCTCGACCTTCTGGACCCCCTTCGCTTTAAAGCCCCGCGCCGTCAGGCCGATGAGCGCGATCGCCTTCGAGGTCGCGCCGGCGGCGCTGTCCTCGTCGGTGACCGTCAGCCTCACGGTGTAGGTGCCGGTCTGGGCGTAGCTGTGCTGGACGGTCTCGCCGGTCCCGTTGCCGCTGTCGCCGAAGCTCCAGCGGTAGGCCTGGATGGTGCCGTCACTGTCGCTCGAGCCGCCGGCGTCGAAGCTGCAGCTCAGCGCGGTGCAGCTGAAGCTAAAGGCGGCGGTGGGAGCGGCGTTCGGCGGCGGGGGCGGCTCGATCGTCACGACTTTCGAGTCCCGCGTCCAGCCCCCGTCATCGTCGATCACCGTCAGCTCGACGACATAGCTGCCCGGCGCGGCGTAGGCGTGCTCGGCGGTCGCGCCCCCGGCCCTGGTTCCGTCGCCGAACGTCCACGAGTATTCCGTGATCGTGCCGTCGCTGTCGCTCGAGGCGCTTGCGTCAAAGCCGCAGCTCGACCCCGCGCAGCCGACGGTGAACCTCGCCGCGGGAGGCGCGTTGGCGGGTGGCTGCTCGCCGGTGCACTCCAGCGACTCGAACCGGTACCACTGACTGGTGGGAGCGTCCCACCAGTACTCGCAGGGACTGCCGATCCCCTGAGACGGCAAGTAGTAGTCGCCGTAGAACTCCCCATAGAAGACCGGCTTCGAGCCGTCCCAGTAGAAGTAGTCCATCCAGCTCGACGCTACGAAGTTCGCGTTGCACTGGGGTTCGCAGGTGGGATAGTGCGAGTCGCAGCGGTACTCCCACCAGCTGGAGCCGGTCGCCCAGGTGTTGGCGTGGGCGCTCTGGAGGTACCAGTCCCCGCAGACCGCCTCCGGCGTGACTGGGTCGGCGATCGCCTCCGCCGGTGGGGCGTCGGGACCGGCGGCGGGCAGCGACGGCAGCGGTGGCGGTGCCGGCCCCACGTCTGTCGGAATCGGCACCGTGATCTGTGCTTGCGCGGTCGGGACGCCGGCGGCGAGCGCCACTAGCGCGAGCGCGGCGATCGTGCCGCACGAGCGGCTATGGGCGAATCGCACCTTCATGCCTCGCCTCCTTGGCGGGTCTGGAGCGCGGCCAAGCTCGTCCAGCGTGCAGCACCCCGGCCCGGTCGCCGACCAGCAACTTCTCCGGCTCAGGTGGCGCCTGTCCTCGTAGCAATAGCGGCGCGGCAATGACTGGAGCGTCCAGCTCCACCGACCACTCGAGCGCGCCGGTCGCCCCGTCCAGCGCGTACAGCCTGCCGTCGCTCGAGGCGACGACCACCAGGCAGGGACCGGGCGGGATCGCGACCGGCGGTGCGACAACCGCGCCGCCGGTCCGGAACACCCAGCCGACGTCCGGGTCCCCGGGCGGCTGAGCGTAAGCGTTGCCGTCCGCCGAGCCGAAGAGGACGCGGCCGCCGCAATAGGCGGGGGATCCCTCGATCGCGCCGCCCGTGGCATGCCGGTCGTAGATGATGATCCCCGACACCGTCGCCGGCGAGAGGACGTTCTCGAAGCGGTCCCAGCCCGAGCGGGCAACGTCGAAATGGAACTGCGTCCAATCGGTCCGGACGACTAGCCGGGCGCTCGCCACCAGCCCGCTCGAACGACCCCGCGCGGAGACCTGGTGGTCGCCGGGCGTGGCCGTGGCCGGCACGGCGAGCTGGGTGGCCAGCTTCCCGCGCGGGTTGGCGGTCTCGGTCACGATCCGCTCGCCATCGAAGAACAGATCGACAACCTCGCGCGCCGGGAAGCCGCGGAGCTGGACGCGAACCTCGCTCGTCGGCGGACCCACCTCCGGGGTCAACGACAGGGTCGCGCCGAGCGCCGGCGGCGCCAACGGCAGTGTGAGCACGACGATCCCGAGCGCGACAAACCTGCTCTGGCTCCGGCGCGTCACTCCGCCAACCGCCTGTCCAAGGTGCGAGCCCGGCTCTCCGGCATGCCTCGATACGAGCGCATCGGCGCCGCCGCCGCAACGGGGACGTCCCCGTATCCACCCCCGTACTTAGCTCGAGATTGAAGTGTGCCCGGGTGGCTCTGGCGAAGCAGGCATGGCGGCGCATGAGCGCTCGACCGCGGCGATGAGCTCGAGCCAGCCGACGAACCGGACCTCGTCACCGTGGTCGGTCCACAGGCGGCCGCTGATCGGGCGTGACCTGCGGTCGACCTCGATTCGCACCGGACTCAAGTCGCGTCGTTTCGTCAGAACCTCAGCCTCGCTGACCGTCGCTCCGCTCGCGACGGGGGCGACCCCGTACCGATCCCTGTGATTCCCCGCCGGGTCCCGTTTGGGGGGAGCGGTTGTAACCACTCCCTGGAGGCCCCTAGACTCGCGAGTGGGCTCGAAAAACCGGTACGGGTAAAGGGGCGTTCGCCACGGACACCGTCGCCAGCGAAGGACTCATGGAGCGCGAGACCGAGCTCGCGCGCCTCGCGGCACTCCTCGCCGCCGCGGAGAGACTTGCTGGTGGCGCGGTGCTCGTCGAGGGACCTGCGGGTATCGGAAAGACGCGGCTGCTCGAGGCGGTCCGGACCTCGGCGGCCGAGCGCGGCTTTCGGGTCCTCACCGCGACGGGCAGCGATCTCGAGCAGGACTACCCCTACGGGCTCGTCCGCCAGCTCTTCGAGCCCGTCCTCCCTGCGGAGCCCGAATCGCTCGCTGGCATGGCGGAAATGGCGAGACCCGTGTTCGCCGCGCCACGGAGTGAGAACGAGTCCACGGCTTCCCACGATCGCTCCGAGGCTGTCATGTATGGCCTGTACCGGCTTGCCGCGAACCTCGCGAGCCGCGGCCCGGTGCTGCTTACGATTGACGACGCCCACTGGGCCGACAGCCACTCGCTCGTGTTCCTCAACTATCTCGGGCGGCGACTCGCCTCGTTGCGCATCGCGCTCATCGTGGCGAGCCGACGCAGGGGTGACAGCGGGGAGCTGCTCGGCCGACTCGCGGCAGTCGCCGAGCCGGTCCCGGTCGGTCCGCTCAGCGCCGGCGGGACCGCGGAGCTGGTGCGCGCGCTGGTCAGCGGGACCGCCTCCGACGAGCTATGCGACGTCTGCCACGCCGCCTCGGGCGGCAACCCGTTCCTGGTCCGCGAGCTGGCCGCCTCGCTGCGCGACGAGGATCTCGGGCCAGACGCCCTGGACCGCCTCGAGGGGCTGGTCCCCGACGCCGTGCGGCGACACGTGCTGGTACGGCTGTCGCGCACCGGCCACGACGCTGTGGAGCTCGCGCGCGCGGTCGCGGTACTCGGCCGCGGGGACCTGCGCGACGCGGCGAACTTGGCCGAGCTCGATGGGGCGGCGGCTGCGCGCGCCTTCGATGCGCTCGTGGAAGCGGACGTGCTGACGCCGGGCCTGCCCCTCCAGTTCATTCATCCGCTCATACGCGAGGCGGTGTACTTGGATGCGAGCACGCCCTTCCGTGAGCAAGCGCATGCCCGCGCCGCGCGCCTGCTCGCGACAGGCCAGCACTCGCCCGAGCGGGTAGCGGTCCAGCTGCTCGCCTGCGAGCCGGCCGCGTCGGAGTGGGCCGTCGGAGCGCTTCGCGCGGCGGCGAGCGAGGCTCTGGTCCGCGGAGCACCGCACGCTTCGGCCCGCTATCTCGCTCGGGCGCTCGCAGAGCCGCCGCCGGGCGACCTGCTTGGAACGGTGCTCCGCGAGCTCGGCGTGGCGGAGGTCAGAGCGGGGCTGCCTGAGGCACGCGGGCACCTCGCCAACGCGCTTGAACTGACACACGATCCCCTCGACCGCGCCTCGATCGCCCAGGAGCTCGCTGCGCTCTACAACTGGATCGGCCGTTTCGAGGAGGCGGCGGCTCTGCTCGACGCTGCGATCTCCGGGCTGGAGGAGCAGCATCAGGAGGTTCGGCTCAGCCTCGAGGCCGAGGCGGCGGTAGTCGCTGTCACCGTCCTCGACGCGCGCAGGCGGCTGGCGCCACGAATGCGCGCGCTGCGAGCCCAGGCGAGCCTGCTCGCCGACCAGCCGGCGGCCGCCCCGGTGCTTGCGCTACTCGCGACCGACCTCGCTGAGAGTGACGGCAGGGCCGACGAGGCGGTGGCGCTCGCAGAGCGGGCCTTCGTCGACGGGCGGTTGTTCGGGCGGTCGGGCCCGATGCTGGCGATCGGCGCGTCGGCGCTCATCAGCGCGGATCGGCTCGTGCAAGCGGATGTCATCCTGAGCGCTGCGATCAGGGAGGGCGAGTCGCGCGGCGCACTGCAGCAGCTGCGAGACGCCTACGCGACGCGTGCGCGAGCGCGGCTCCGCAGCGGCCGAACCGCGGAGGCGGAGAGCGACGCGCGCCACACCCTCGACCTGTCAACGCTCGAGGAGCCGCTCCGTCCCCACGGGCTGGGACAGCTGATCGATGCGCTGATCGAGCAGGGACGGCTCGAGGAGGCAGAGTCGCTCGTCGCCGCGGAGGAGCTGGCTCTTCACGACCCCGCCTCGATCCTGTACCAGCCGCTCCGCGCCAGCAAGGCACGCCTGCTCTGGACCCGCGGGCGACCGGCCGAAGCGTTGGAGCTGTTCGAGGAGCAAGGACGCTGGGCCGAGGCTTGGGGGTGCCGGAACGCCGGTTGGATCTCTTGGCGTGCGAACGCGGCGCTCCTCCACAGCGCGCTCGGACGGTCCGACCGCGCGCTCGAACTCGCGGAACAGGACCTCGAGGCCGCGCGCGCCTTCGGGGCGCCGCGTCCTCTGGCGATCGCGCTCCGCACCGTCGGCTTGATCGACGCCCAGCGCGGGCCCAGCCTGCTGTCCGACTCGGTTGACGTACTGGAACATGAGGAGCCGAGGCCACAGCTGGCCCGCAGCCTCGTCGAGCTGGGCGCCGCCCTGCGCCGGGCCGGTGAGCGACGCGCCGCCCGACCGCCGCTGCGACGCGCGCTCGACCTGGCGGACGACTGCGGGCTTGTGCTGCTGGCACAACATGCTCGCGACGAGCTCGCCGCCAGCGGGGCCCGGCTGCGACAATCGCACACAACCGGCGCCGCCGCGCTCACGCCGAGCGAACGGCGCGTGGCGAACCTCGCCGCCGAAGGTCTCGCCAATCGCGAAATAGCCCAGCAGCTCTTTCTGAGCCCAAAGACCGTGGAAATGCACCTCGGCCACACCTACCGCAAGCTCGGCATCCACTCACGGGCCGAGCTCGCCAGTGTCCTGGCGAACGCCGTCTAGCTCTTAGACAGAGCGACTGACCGACCTCGAGCGGCTCAAGCCCCGCTGAAAACGCCTCAACGCGGACGCCGACGGCGAGACGACTGCTTCGTAGCCGGAGCGGTTGCGTCGAGGTCGCCGTCGCGTGAACGGAGCGCGCCGCCTGTGATAACGGCGGATGCCGGCTGAGCCACAACTGGCGCCCGGGGCGATCGGACGCCCAACCCCCGCTGGACGCGACCCGTTGCGCGGCAGATACTGGCCGGGTATGTCGAACGCGAATTGGCCGGGTGTATCGGACGAGAACGTGGCGCTGATGCTGCGCGCGGTGGATGCAGTCAACCGGGCTGATGGCGACGCGTTCGTGGCTTGTTTTCACACGGATGTCGAATGGGAAGCGAGTGACGACCGGTTTCCGGGGTTTGGAGGGGTTTACCGCGGGAGGGCTGGCGTGCGACGGTGGTTGGAGGAGGCGCTCGATCCCTGGGAAAGCGTTCGGCTCGACCTCGAGGAGATCTTCGAAGCCGGCGATGATCAAGTCGTGGTCGGCGTGCTTATGACCACACGGGGCGAGGAGAGCGGCGTGGAGACGAAGCTGCGCCTGTGGCAGGTCTTCTGGGTCACGGACGGGCGGGTCGCGAGGCGTCAGGGGCCCTACTGGGTCAGGGACGAGGCACTCGCGGCCGCGGGACTGAAGGAGTAGTCGACAGGTCCCTGGCCCTCGGCATCCGGCAACGTCTGCGCGCGGCCGGATCACAGCAGTGCTCAACCCCGGACGACGCGTCGCCCCGGCGACTGCACATCACACTCGCCGTGGCCGACCAGCGGAGGCGGACGGGGCACAGCGCCGCGACGAAAGCGGGTGTGGCGCTCGCACCACGCATGGTCACAGAGACACCTCCTTCTCGTCCGCGAGAGCAGTCTGGTGACGTTGGGTCAGAGAGCTGCTTCATCCACAAAGACAGCGCTGGTCCCGCAGGCCGTTGCGTAATGCTGGCCTTCTCCTCGGCAAGTAGGAGCGCCACGTCCTCGGTTCAGGGCCGGCGCAAGAATTTCGGGTGGTTGACCCTGATGTGTCGGACCGCGCCCGTCGACCGAGACGGGGCCTCGTGGGGGCGATCGACGCGCTCCTCAAGGGATACGCGCCGACCGTGGGCGTAGACTCGAGGACGGCGCGAGATTGGGGGCGGCGTGGTGGGTCCCGAGGTCCTCAAGACCGCGTTCATGGGTGTTGCCAACCACTAGGGGCTCACGCAGCTCTACAGCTCGCAACTGAAAGCCTCAATGCGCACGCGTACGCGAACCACCATCGCGGCCGCCGCCGTCACCGCGGCATTGCTCGCCGGTGGCGTAGTGCCGGCGGGCGCCGTGTCGGAACAAGCGGCGGCGGCGGCGGTCGCAATCGGTCCCGTCCCGGCCGGCGCTACGCCAGGCGAGCCGCCGCGAGGAGCGGGACCGGTGCGCCTGGTGTCCCCGCCCGACCTCGCTCTGACGACCGGCTCACGGGTGCGCGTCGTAGTGGAGGCGCGTCGGGGCTGGCGTGTTCGGGTGCTCCTGGACGGGCGGCGCCTGACGGCTCGGCGCGCCCGCTCGGGTCGGCTGGTGGCCACCATTCTCAGCCGCCGGCTGAAGTCCGGCTCCCACGTGGTGGGCGCCACCGCCAGCCGCGGCGGCCGCACCGCCACCGACTCCGCGCACGTCTTCGTTCCCGGCCGCCGCGCGCGCTTGATGCGCGTGGACCTCCCCCGTCGGGGCGGCTCCCCGCTGCCCGTGCGGCTGAAGCTGGTCGACGAGCACACGCGGCTGCGGGCGTTCCTCAACGGCCGCCGGGTGGACCACTTCCTCGCGATCGCCGACGCCGAGGCCAACCGCATGGTCTCGCTGTCTGCGGCGGAGGGCCTGCGCTTCGGGCGCAACCGGCTCACCGTGCTCGCCTACCGCGACGACGGCACCTGGTCGCGGGTGACGCGAACGGTCACGGTCCGTCGCTCGCAGCTGCTGGCCTCTGCCGGCGTCGATCGGGTCGTGCGGATGGGACGTCGCGTACGCCTGGACGGGCTGGCCTCGCGTGCCGCCCGCGGAGGGCGGTTGGCCTACCGCTGGCGCGTGGTGCGCCGGCCGCGAGGCTCGCGTGCCCGCATCGTCTCGGCGACGAGCAGCCGGCCCATGCTGCACACCGACCGTCACGGGCGCTACCGCGTGCGCCTGGAGGTGGTCGAACGGGCCGGCGGCGGCGGGACCGCCGGGGCCGCCCGCTCTCCGGCGCGGGACACGATGAACGTCTACGCCCAGCCGCCCGTGCCCCCGATCGGCTACCCGATCAACAGCTACGACACCAGCGGCGGGGCCCCGCGGATCACGATCGGCACCCCCGGCCGGCCGGGCTACCAGGCCATTCCGATCACGCCCAACGCCTTCACGCTGGTGACGCTCGACCCTCAGACCCTGGAGGCGACCGTCAACACCACGAAGTTCGACGCCTACGACGCCAACCCCCTCTTCGACCTGCTGTCCGCTGTTCCCACCGGGAGCATCAACGTGCTCGCCACCGGCGGCGGGACCCTCGAGGCCAACGTCTTGCGCTTGCTCTTTTCCGAGGTCTTCATCGGCGCCTCGCCCATCCCGTACACGGCGACCGGATTCTCCAGCACCGACGTGCCGCGGTACTCGCTGATCGGCGTCGGGGTGGACAGGTCCAACCCGCCGGCCCAGTTCTCCGCCTCGCAGTTCACGTTGCCCAACCCGACCGCCACCGGCTACACGCCGGCGGTCACCGGCTACCTGACGAAGGCCTCGCCCACGACCACGTCGTTCACGGGGATGTTCACGTTCTCCCCGTCGGAGATCGTCCCGTACTCGATCGACGACACCAACGGGTTCTCGATCGGGTGTAAGCCCACTACGTCCTACTGCGCGACGGCCAACCCGACGATCCCCTCGCCGGGCTTCGGCGTGGCCGTGCTCGACGCCTACCGCCTCACCCCCGTGGCCAGCCAGGGATTCGCCGCCACCGCCGCCGGCCTCACGGCGATGGCGCAGTACATCGACCCCTACAGCTCCGATCCCACCAAGCTGGTGATGGTGAAGAGCCAGGGTGCGCCGGCCCCGGACGAGGCCGAGTGGTCGAACGTCTCCTACCAGATCAACAAGCTCGACGGCAGCTGGAACCTGTTCAACACCTACAATGCCCCCTCCTCGAGCGGGACCGGCTCCAACGACTACGAATTCGTCGGCGTCCAGCCGAGCTCCCCCACCGGCCAGTCGAGCTCCCCCCCCGATTTTAGGGACGCCGGCAACCCGCGTACGTCGGCCGTGCAGGTCGGGCCCAAGGGCCGGCTCCAGATGAGCGGAATCCTGACGCGCAACAGACTCTGGCAGTTCGCGCCGAGCTCCGCCGGACCGCTGCCGGTTTTCACCAACACGCTCGCGGAGGTGTCCTACCAGCCTCCACGGGCCTTCCCGTACAGCGACGCCAACGGCCCCTACTCGGCGGCCGAGGCGTTCATCGCCCGGGCCGTCTTCTGCGCCGGACAGGGCTCGAACTGCACCCCCCCGCCCGACATCCGGTCGCAGTACTGGCAGCAGAACATCACTTGGTCCGAGCACTTCCCGGCGCTGCAGAGCCTGCAGCGCCCCGCCGGGGCGCCGTTCACCGAGCAGCAGTTCAACGACCTCAAGACCCAGCTGCTCAACGTGGAATGGCCCGCGGTCGACCGGGTCAGCCAGCTGTTCGGCGACGAGCAGCTGCTCCAGCCGTTCACCACCGGGGTCAACGGGCGCATCCTCAACGTCGGCCAGGTGGCAAAGCAGATCGAGAACGCGCTTCCGGTTCCGGAGACCGAGACGTGGGCGCGCATCCTCGAGACCATCGGCGACTCCGTCGGGATCATCGCGGAGGCCGCGGGATTCCTCGCGCTGGAGGACCGGGCGGGCGCCGCCCCCCCCGACCCCAGCGTCCCCGAACAGATCGGCGCCCTGGGCGGAATCCTCAGCGACGCGTTCGATCTGGCCTCGCTGTGGGTCACCGACGGCGCCGGCGACAAGCTCCTCCAGCAGATCCAGGAGGACGCCGACAAGATCACGTCCGAAACGGCCACCGCGGTCACGCAGGCGCAGACGGCGTTCGAGAACATCCGCGAGCTTGTCGTCAGCGACTACGGCAAGCTGCTGGCCATCTACGACTTCGCCAACGAGCAGATGCAGTGGACTAACGCCACCGGCCTGCCCACTGCAGCCCTAAACACGCTCACTGTGGGCGCCAACCAACTGGCGTGGACGACGCTGCTGCCGGCCGCCTTCCAGGCGTCATGCGCCAACGGCATCGTCAGCTCTCCCTCGGCCACTCAGTGGAACCAGGTGACCCGGTACACGGCGGGTGGCGGCAGCGTCGTGCCCACCGGGGTCAACTGGAGCTCCCCGGCTCCCTCGTCGCTGCTCACCCAGGTGTTCGCGCCGCTGAGCTCCGACGGGACCGGCACGAGCGGCGCCATGACGGCAGCGGACTTCTGGGAGAACTACTACGTCCCCGCCCAGGTCAGCTACAACCAGCAGAACGCCAATCCCTTTCCGCCGCCGGCCAGCCCCTGCAACGGCCAGCAGCTCGCGTCCGCCGCGCGCTGAAGGATCGTCGCGGTCGAGGCGAACGCCCAGGAACAGGGCCCTGGCCGGCCGGCCGCGTCCACCGCTCCGCCTCGCCCCCGGCTCGGCTACACGGTGAACGCACCGGACGCCTGTCAGAGCCCGGGGGGATCCACTTTTCTACCGGCGTGGGTGGTCCACTTCGACCGGCCTCGACACCCGCATTCCCGGCGCACCGAGCGGACGAAGCGATAGCGTCGGCACACAGCCCCTCGCTCCCGGTTCGGACGATCCTCAGCGCTCTCGATGGCGCGTTTCCAGGCTTGTCTGACTCTCGGTTTACAGGTCGATGCAGGAGCGAGATCCGAGCGCATCTCGCGCCAGCCCTCGCTTGTTGCTCGTTCTTTCCAGCAGCGAGCCGCGGCCGCGGTGCGCTGCTCCAAGTCGCGCAAAACAGCGCTCAGGTAGCGACAGCTCCGTTCATCGCATGGAATGCGGAGCACTGTTCCCGTGCGGTTCGGGCGGTAGGTTGGCACGGGTGCCGCACCGCATTGAGAGGCCAAGTGGCCATGAGCTGAAGCGAAGGCTCGCCAGTGGGACAGCAAAGTACGCGGTCAATCCCATCGTCCGCGGCCTCTTTCGCCTCGGGCTTCCGGCCCCGGGGATCGCGATCCTGGAAACCATCGGGCGCAAGTCCGGCGAGCCGAGGCGCAACCCGGTCACGAACGGCCTCGACGACGAGGTCTTCTGGGTCGTCGCCGAGCACGGGCGCTCGGCGAGTTACGTCAGGAACATCGAGGCGAACCCCCGCGTTCGCGTTCGCGTCGGATCCCGATGGCACCGGGGCGTAGCCCGGGCTGTCCCCGACGACGATCCAAGAGAGCGACTGCGGTACATCAACTCCAGGCACCCAATCACGAGACTGAGCACGGCGACCGTCCGACTGCTGCAGACGGATCTCCTGACGCTCCGGATCGACCTCAAAGGCGACGACGTGTGACACGTGCGAGTTACACGGGCTGTGAGCGGATGAGCCGAGAGCGCCAGAGGTGTCGCTGCTCGAAGGCAAGGTGTAGATCGTGGGGGATCGACCAGCTGAACCCGGCCAGCTCGCGGCCGACCGCGACGTCGATCAGCGTAGTGCGCTTGCCGCGGCGCTGCAGGCGCGACCTGATCCGGCGCAGGCGCTGCCGCGCCGACCAGGCGATCGCCACCGCTTGCGTGGGCTGGCCCTGGTGGCGGCCTCGAGTTCGACGCCGACGCGGGGCTGGTTGCGGTAGTGCCAGGCTGCCTCAACTAGCAGCCGCCGGGCGTGGCGCGAGCCCGAGCGGTAGGAAGCCCTCGATGGCACGTCGCACGATCTCCACCTTCCCTCGGCAACACCGCCTACCCCGGCAGCCCGGCGGCCTCGAGCGCCTCCGCCCGGTCGGCGTAGTGATCGACGCCGGCCACTTTTCGACCACGCACGAGGTAGACCGAGGCGCCGATCATCTCCACCTCGTTCTCGGTGCCGACCATCCGGCCGTGCATCCTCGACAAGACGACCACCTTGTCGCCGGTGGGAATGATCCGCTCGATCTGGACGTGATAGGTCTCCCAAGGTTCGAGCCAATCGAGCCAGCCCCGGCGCGACTCGAGCAGACCAGTTGCCTCGATCGCGCGCTGTCCGTTGGCGATCCATGCGACCGCGTAGTCGGGCTCGATGAGCGCGTCAACCTCGGCGCGCATTCGCGTCCAAGTTGAGTCGTCTCGGACGAGGGCAGCAACGTCGGCGCCATCCACGAGCAGATTCCTGACGATCGCCACGTTCGTCTGTGACATCGACTATCGCCGCAGCCCAACGGCTTCGAGGGCTGCGACCTTGCTGTGGTAGATGCGGAGTCTTGTCAGCTTGCCGTCCTTGACGGTCCAAACGTGGGTTTGGCGAAAGTCGGGCGGGACCTCGCTTTGCCCGCCGCGTGCTTGGAAGTGGAGCACCGCCACGATCTCATCGCCCGCGTCGATCCACTCCTCGACCTGGACATCGTCGAGAGAGAATGCGGCCAGCCGATCCCGACAGAAGTCGCGCACCCCGTCCTGGTGGCGGTACCGCTTCGGCCAGGGCACCGACGGGTCGTCTGCGATCTCGATCCCTGGGTCGTACAGATCAACGATCGTCTCGTTGTCGCGCTGCCGTTGCGCCTCGGAAGCACGGCGCACGACCTCGACGTTCTCTTGCGACATCGCCCGCCCACTATCCCCGCTCGATTCACGCACTGCCAGATCGCGCGCCCCGCGCGACGCCGCCGCGTCGTTCAGCGGCTGTCAACAAACGGTAGCCAGACGACGGCCTTCCTGCGTCAACGAAGCGCCACCACAGTCCGGAGCCAACTGCGCTGGTGTCGACCCCGACCCTGCGAGACCACGGTGCTGCGGCGCTCGCCGCTGGGATGGACGGGTCATCAGCGCTCCGATGTCGCGTTTCCGGGCTCGCCTGACTCTCGGTTTGCACAACGCTGCAGTAGCGTGACGGAGCCCAACTCGCGCCAGCCGACGTCCGCAGCTCGTCCGGAGCAGTGGTGGCCACGGCGGCTTGGAGGCTGCTCCAATCACGCGAACGCGACAGTCCACCGGTCGGTGGCTAGGGCGAGCAGCCTGCGGGAGCCTGCGCCGGGATGAGCAGCGGCCCCTCAGCGGGCACCTCGTAGAACGTGGCGACGAAGACGGTGGGCTGGCCTGTGCGGTTGAAGGCGCTGTGGACGTGGCCCTGACCGGGGTCGACGAACGCGGTCCCAGCGGGGTATGCGCGTTGCGAGCAGTCGTCGGCGGGGACATAGATCAGCTCGCCCTGGGTGACGTTGACGATCACGGGGCCGGGGTGGGTGTGCCAGGGAAACCGCGCTCCTGGCTGTACGGTGAACCTCGCCACGAGGGTGCGCGACGCATCGTCGGTCCTCACGACCGTGGTTTCCTCTCCATCGCGCTTGATCTTGAACTTGGCGCCGACGCCGTCGGTGAACGCAGCGCGGCCGGTCAGGAACTCGGTCGCGATGGGCGGCGGGGTTGGCTGCTGTGCCCCGGACGGCATCACGTTCGCGCCGATCAGAGAGACAGCGATGATCGCCGTCACCAGCGCAGCCATCCGGCTCCTGCTGAGGTTGCTCATGGTTTGACTCCTATCGCCGCGGTTGATCCGGATCGGCGCAAGGGTCACACTCGGGCGTGTGACGGCGCGTGTGATGACCGGAGGTCCGAGGTAGGGCTGAGCATCCATCTGCTGGGGCCGCCGAGGATGGAGCGCGGCGGCACCCAGGTCGACGCCCCGCGCGGCCACAAAGCGTGGGGATTGCTCGCCTACCTGCGGCGAACCCGGCTGCCCCCTCCGCGCGAGCGGCTGGCCGACTTCCTCTTCTCCGAAGCCGACGACCCCCTCGGTGCTCTGCGCTGGACCCTCTCCGCGCTGCGCCGCAGCCTGGGCGACGACGCTGAGCTCGAGGGCGATCCGCTGCGCTTGACATTACGGCCGGGGACGCTGGTCGACGTCGACGTCCTCAGCAAGGGCTCGTGGTTAGAGGCCACGGCACTGCCGGGGCTCGGCCACGCATTTCTGGAAGGGCTGGCGTTCCGCTCAAGCCCGGGCTTCGAGCTGTGGCTCGAGAGCGAGCGCCGCCATATCGCCGGGACGACCTGCGCCGTTCTCCACCAGGCCGCGCTCGCGCGACTCGGCCGGGGCGAGGTCGATGTCGCGACGCGTCACGCCGCTGAGCTCGTGCGGCTCAACCCCTTCGACGAGAACGCCCACGTCCTGCTCGTCCGCTGCCTGAATGCCGCGGGCGACCTGACGGGCGCCGCGCGCCGCGTGCAGACCTGTACGGAGCTCTTCCGCCGGGAGTTGGGCGTCGATCCGAGTTCCGCGCTGCGGGCCGCCGCGAAGGCTCCCGCGCCTCGGGACGATGCGCGCGTCTCAGGCGGAGCCTCGGTTCAAGCGCAGGTTGAGGCGGGGGAGGCCGCGCTCACCGCCGGCGCGGTCGAGGCCGGCGTTCAGCGCATGCGGAGCGCCGTTGCCGCAGCCCGCAGACTGGGCGCTCGCGAGCCGCTGTCCGCGGCGCTGGTGTCGCTCGGCGGCGCACTCGTCCACTCGGCACGAGGAACGGACGAGGAAGGAGCGGCGGCGCTGCACGAGGCGACCACGCTCGCCGAGGAGCTCGGCCGCGACGACATCGCTGCCACCGCGTGGCGGGAGATCGGCTGGGTGCAGTTTCTACGCGGCCAATACGAGCGGGCCGACGAGTCGCTCACGCGGACGGCGCAACTCGCGGGGGGTCGCGATGAGGAGCTCGCGTGGGTGGATGTCACTCGCGGTGCCTCTCGGCACGACACTGGCGACCACGCGGCGGCCGGTGAGCTGCTCCACGCGGGAGTCGAGCGCGCTAGGCAACTGTCCTCCGGCCAGCCCCTCGCTATGGCACTGACGATGCTCGGTCGCTACCACCTGCTCCGGGGCGAGGTCGAGGAAGCGCAGCAGCATCTTGATCAGGCGCTTTACGAGGTCAAGACCCGCGGAATGACCGCGTTCGTGTCCTGGCCGGAAGCCTTCCGCGGTGAGCTTGACCTCATCCTCGGCAACGTGGACGCCGCCGAAGCGCGCTTCGAGCATGCATTCGCCCTCGGCTGCGAGGTCGGAGACGCGTGCTGGGAGAGCATCGGCCTCCGAGGGCTCGGCCTGGTAGCGGCTGAGCGCGGCAACATCCCGCGTGCGCTCGAGCTGCTCGCCGACGCTCCTAGGCGATGCCGCCGGCTTCCGGACACGTACCTGTGGATCGAGGCCCACGGCCTCGACGCCCTCTGCGCCGTTGCGGTCGAGCATCGTGCGGAGGGCGCGCTGCGGTGGATCGACGAACTCGACGCTGTCACCGCACAGCGCGGCATCCGCGAGCTCCTCGTACACGCAACCCTCTACCGAGCCCGGATCGGAGAACCCGGCGCACTAGCCGCCGCGCGGGCGTTGGCCGCACAGATCGACAACCCGGTGCTGGAGGATCTATTTGGGGCAGAACAGCTCACCCCGGACGCGCGTCGATCGCCGCCTCTGTCGCTCTCCCACGGCGGTGCAGACTCTTAGCGACCAGCTCAGCCCACGGTCCGAAGGCCCGACACTGAGCGGCGCAGGCACCCTGTCCGCCAGTCCGCCGCTGCACGGTGGGTCACTCCCTCTCAGGCTTGCAGGAGCCGCCCGGATCCTCGCGCTAATGGGTTGGACGAGCAACAGCGCTGGCCGGTGCGAGATCCGCTCCAACCTCGCACCTGCATCGTCCTGCAAACCGAGAGTCAGACGAGCCCGGAAACGACATCGAGAGCGCTGAGGGTTGTCCGTTGCAGCGGTGATTCGGGACCGGGTGAGAATGTTCAGATCACGCGAAAGCACTAGCGGCGCCGCACCTCGAGTATTGGGCGCGCCAGCCGGATTTGGTCCGTCACCGGCGCTCGTGCCGGTGCTTGGGGTGTCAAGAACTTGAAGTAGAGGGTGCGCGGTTGGCTGCCGTCGTTGAGCCGAAGGGTGAGTTGGCGGCAGGTGCCGGCGAAGGACTTGTCGGTCTTCCACGGGTAGGTGTAGCGGCCGAGTATGGGGTCAAAGGTGAGCGTGCTCTTCGCCGAGGTCGTCAGGGCACCGATCGCCAGGTGGGTCGGGCTGGGTTAGCCTGACGCGGTGGACGCTGTTTGCGTGATCGGCGCCGGTGGGGCAGGGCTTGCCGCGGCCCAGGCGCTCAGGGCGCGTGACGTGCCGTTTGTCGTGTACGAGGCCGGCTCGGGGATCGGCGGCAACTGGCGCTACGAGAACGACAGCGGGCTCTGCTCGGCGTACGCCTCGTTGACCACGAACGTCTCCCGCCAGCGGACGAGCTACCGCTGTTTCCGGCTGCGGCGCGGCCCGCTCTACCTGCACCACACGCGGATGCTCGCCTATCTCGAGGCGTTTGCGGATCGCTTCGGGCTGAACGAGCACATCCGTCTGAGTTCCCCTGTCACCTCGTTGCGCCCCGCCGCCGACGGCGACTGGGAGGTGACGGTCGCGGACGGCGCCCCCGAGCGTTACAGCGCTGTCCTCGTCGCGACGGGCTACAACAGCGTGCCGCGCTATCCCGACCTGCCGGGCCGCTTCGACGGCCTTCAGATCCACTCGCACGACTACCGCACCCCCGAGCCGTTCGCCGGCAGGGATACGGTCGTGATCGGGCTGGGTTGTTCCGCCGCCGAGCTCGCGTGCGAGGTTCGGCACACGGCCAAGAACACTACGATCGCCGCCCGCTCAGGGAACTGGGTGATGCCCAGGCGGCTGGGACGGATGCCTGTCGATTGGCTCGACACTCGGGCGGGGAGTCGGGTTCCGTTCTCGCTGAGGCGGCGGATGCTCGAGCCCCTGGCTCGGCTGGCGGGAGCCGACCTCGGACAGGCCGGGCTGCCGCAACCCTCGGGGCGCCTGCTCGACAAGCCGTGGGCGGTCAGCGACGAACTGGTAAGCGCGTGGCGCGCCGGCGAGATCAGCGTGACCGGGCCGGTCATCGGGCTGGCCGGCAATCGCGTCCGCCTCGCCGACGGAGGGGAGCTTCCGGCGGACGCCATCCTGTACGGGACGGGCTACCGAGCCGAGTTCCCCTTCCTGGCCCCTGAGGTCCAGCCGCCCACCCTCGAACACTCGCGGCTCTACCGCGGCATTGTCCATCCAGCCGCGCCCGGGCTGTTCTTCATCGGGCTGGTAATGGCCCACGGGGCGCTCATCCCGATCTTCGAAGCGCAAGCGAACTGGGTCGCCGAGATCCTCGCCGAGCGACTCGTCCTCCCCTCGGCGGAGATGATGCGCGTCTCGATCGCACGCGACGACGAGGTCCGCCAGCGCGACTTCGATCCACGCTGGGGCATCCTCTGGGACCGGCTCCCATACATCCGCTCACTCGAGGCGGAGGCCCGACGGGCCGGCCGGGCACCGGGCACCTCCCGACGGGCAGAGGCGCCGACCGTGCGCTGACTCTGACCGCACGCAAGGCCTGATAGTCAGGGCGGAGTTCTTCCAGGACCACGTGATGCCCTTGAAGCCGCCGGATTGCAGCCAAGCGCGAGCACTGCTCTTGCCCGATAGGAGGCGCCTCAGCACCGAGACTCTCGCTGTTGAGATGGACGAGATCCAGGCGTCTGCTCGCGCGCCATCGGGCCATGCGCCGCTCCCGCTTCCGTCGATGAGCAGCACGTCGCGCGAGTCGCTTGGACGGCTGCCGTAGAGCATCAGGCGCCGTTGACTTTCCGGAGCTTCGGCCGGTTGTGCTCGGCCTTGGCAATCGCCGCCTGCCACCTGCCCGGCAGATCTTCGAAGCTGTCGGCCTCGAGCAGCCCTCCTGGAGCTCACGCCGCTGCCCGGCGCTCATCTCCGAGAGCAGTGGGTACGCGAGGACCTTCTCGACGCGAAGGCTTAGCTCGGGGCTCGCCATCGGCGGAAGGGAGATGGCATCGAAGCCCGGCGGCAACCCACGTGCGGCACACGTCTGCCTCCGCGACGAGGTGGCAGCTGTCCGGCCCCGCCTGCGGAGAGGAGCCAGTATTAGGCGCGGTCTCCTCCGCGACGCGGCGAATATGCCATCTGGCGGGTTGTGTGCGACCCCCTCGCGACTGCACTAGTCCGTCAGTTCGGTCCAGCGTTCAGCTGGCCGCCTGCCGCAGCACGGGACAGTCGCTGGGACGACGTTGCGGGACAAACCCCAAGCTCGAGGTCACCAGGCGCCAGAAAACCCCGCATTAGCGGGGCTCTCTGGAAGCGGCTGAAGGGATTCGAACCCTCGACCTTCTGCATGCCAAGCAGAGCGTGGGATCCCGTGCGTCACAAGAAAGTCCTGCATAACAGCGGTTTCTGGGCTGGAGCCCATCGACGATGCCTTCCAGGATTCACCGCGAAATCACGGGAGTTTCCGGACTGAAACCGGACTGAGGGGCGTCGTGTCGATGCGGCCGGCGACCCGACGAGGCCTGTTTGGGCAATTGCTGCCCGACCGAGACGGGTTCGATTCCTGCCGCCCGCTTGAAGGAGCAGAGCGGAATACGCGCTCTTTGACCTTGCATCGTGAGCACCGAAGGTAACGGTGGCGTTAACGAGACGCGGGCGCGACGGACTCGGTTCAGACGATCGCGGCCGTCCAACCACGCGTCTGGCGCACCGACCGCGGACGCCTCCTTGCCGCGCGAGCGCGACGCTCTCGCCGCCAATCGCCGATCGCGCGCAGCTCGGGGCGTCGGCTGCGCGCGGGCGCTCGAGCGGCGCAGTGTTGGCGTCGTCACATTCGTACGGACGTCACGTTCGTACGGACGTGCGAATGGCGCTATGGTGATCCGCGTGAGCGTGGATCGGGATACCTGCGAGCTCCTCTGTCTCGACCTCCCCAACGCCGAGCGCGTACGACACGCGCTGCCAGCGGTCGAGCGGCTGGAGACCTGGGCGGCTGGCGCCAAGGCGCTTGGCGATCCGACGCGGCTGGCGATCGCGCTGGCGCTGCGCGACAGCGAGCGCGCGTGCGTGTGCGACCTCGCCTGGATCGTTGGGCGCGACGAAAAGCTCGTCTCCCATCACCTGCGCCAGCTCAAGGGCGCCGCGCTCGCGCGCTCTGAGCGCGACGGCAAGATGGTTATGTACGAGCTGACCGCCCGCGGTCAGGCGCTCCTAACGACGATCGCCCCCTTTGCCGCGGGCGGATGACCTCGCCGGTCGAGCTGCCAACCGTTCAGGTGAGCGTCGACTCCGTGCCGGCCGGCACGGCCAACGGCGGCCGGCCGGCCGCCACGATCACCCGCGGCCGGTACGAGCAGCTCGCCGGCCGGGTGAAGCTGCTTTCGTGGCTCTCGCTGGCCTGGATGACCGTCGAGGGCGCCCTCGCCATCGCAGCGGGCATCGTCGCCGGCTCGGTCGCGCTGATTGGCTTCGGCCTGGACTCGGCGATCGAGGGGTTCGCCAGCGCCATCATCATCTGGCGCTTCACCGGCCACCGCGTCTTCTCCCATACCGTCGAGCAGCGCGCGCAGAAGCTCGTCGCCATCCAGTTCTTCCTGCTGGCGCCGTATGTGGGGTTCGAGTCCGTCAAGGCGCTCATCGGCAGCGACCACCCGGACGTCAGCTGGGTCGGCATCGGCCTATCGATCGGCTCGGTGATCTTCATGCCGATGCTCGGCGTCGCCAAGCAGCGCCTCGCCGACCAGCTCGGCTCGGCGGCGACCGCCGGCGAGGGCCGCCAGAACATCCTCTGCGCCTACCTGGCCGGCGCGCTGCTCATAGGTTTGCTCGGCAACGCCCTCGCCGGCGCCTGGTGGCTCGACCCCGCGGTCGGCCTGCTGATCGCGGCCGTCGCCGTTAAGGAAGGCGTGGAGGCATGGCGGGGTGAGGGATGCTGCGTCTCATCCCCGCTGGACGGCGTCGGCTTCGCCGACGACGCCTGCGACGACGACTGCTGCGCGCACGCTCCAGCAGGCGCGACGCCCGGCGCGCACGACAACCGCTACTAGCTCACCGGTTAGTGAGCGAGCGGCGTACCGCCAACGCGCGTTGCACGCATGCTCGGACAAGCCACGGCCGCTCCTGGGCCCAGCGTCGTGACGGACAAAGACCGGATGCGGCGCGGCATCGCGGCCATCGGTTCGCCTATGAGAGATCGATCCTAGGAGGCCGCCGGGGCGATGTGGCCGACCCGCGAGCGGGCGTGCGCAGCGGACCAGCCGACGTAGAAGTGCAGCGGGGGCGGCCAATCGGGCCGCCCCCGCTGATTCACGCTGAGCGCCCTCAGTCGACGAAGGTGCCTTCCGAGCCGGCCGGGGCCGGGATCCGGAAGTTGCCGGGGACCCTCTTGCCGCGCACGCCGTTGACCGACTCGGTCGAGTAGGCGTACGTCAGGATCGCGAACGCGATCGCGTCGGAGTTGACGCTGAGCGCGTGGTTGTTGTTGTTCGCGAACGTGTCGCAGGCCTGGTGGTAGCACGGGTCGAACTGCGCACCGACGGTCCCGCCCCAGATCGCCTGCTGCTCGGCGGTCTTCGGGACCTCCGCGCCGGTGAAGAGGCCACCGGCCGGGATGTCGTTCACGATGAACGCCTGGTAGTCGCTGCGTCCGTCGAACGCGGCGTCGTCATACGGCTCGCCCCGGAGGGTGTAGAAGGACTCGAAGAGATCCTCGATCTCGATCGAGCCGTCCGGAACGGGGACCGGCGCCGTGAAGCTCGACTGGTCGGCGTCCTGCGTCATGAAGATGTAGTTCGGGGACCCGATCATGTCGAAGTTGAGGTAGAGCGCGATCCGATCCTTCTCCGCCTGGCTCAGACCGTTGACGTAGTTCGTCGAGCCCACGAGCCCGCTCTCCTCGGCGCCCCACCACGCGAAGCGAATCGTGTTCCTCGTGTTCGTGTTGGCGAGCTGCTCGGCGATCTCGAGGAGCGCGGCGCTGCCCGAGCCATTGTCGTTGATGCCCGGTCCCGCGAGCACCGAGTCGAGGTGCGCGCCGGCCATGACGACGTTGTCGTCGTTGGCGCCGGTCTTCTCGGCGAGCACGTTGAAGGTGGGCAAGACCTGGCGCAGCGTGTTGGCGAAGACCCGCATCCGCAGTCCAGGCGTGTTCGCCAACGTCACGCCCAGCGCGTAGGTCGTGCCGATCACCGGGATGCCGCTGGTGTTGTTCGCCGTCAGCGTGACCGCCGGGATGTTGTTGCGGTCGGGAGCGGCGGTGTTGCCCTGGTTGAAGATCACGATCCCGACGGCGCCGGCCGCCGCTGCATTCTCGGCCTTGATCTCGAACGTGCAGGTGCCGCGCTGCAGCAGCGCGATGTTCCCGGCGGGGAAGCCCGCGAAGTCGGAAGCCTCGCATCCGCTGGTCGAGGTGTTGCCCAGGCCGAGCTGCAGGTCGACGGGCGTGACCGCGGCGGTCACGTCGCCGGGGTCGCTCTGGGTGATCGCTCCGAAGTCGACGCCCTCTTGATAGGTGATCGAGTTGGGCGCTACCTGCTGGAGGACCGAGGGGCCGACGACCTCGAACGCGAGGTAATCGAACTCCTGGACCTCGGGGTCGTAGCCGGCCGCCTCGAGCGTCTCGACCACGTAGTCGACGGACTCGTCGTAGCCCGGGAGGCCCGAGAAGCGGTTTCCGTCGTTCGCGTCGGCGATCTCCTGGAACGCAGCCTGATGCTCACGCACCTGGCCGACCCGGACGCACTCGAGGAGCTTCTTATAAGTGTTGTTCGCCCGGTCGTCGCAGCCCGCCTGCGACGGGGCTGCCAGCGCCTCACCCGCGGGGAGCATTGCCGCTACAGCAACGCCAACAACCGCCAAGGCTCGGGCGCGTCTAAGCGCTCGTGAAAATCCCGACATCCCGCATTCCTCCCTCTCCCCCCCGACTCCGGCGGGGCTTTGCTCGGTCAACCGATCACGGGACGCTATCCCTGACGCGTACGCCGGTCAAACCCGTGCCAGTGGGAGTGCGGTCCACGCAAACCGCGGACTCGCGCTTCCGCTTCCGTCCGGACGCGACCGTCTCCGCCACGACGCCGCGGACGCCCGCACGGGACGACGAAC
>Ga0075420_100000608_pt1 | contig 28896 bp, 28 predicted proteins | sample SoiMetdeltSBSDD4_FD_75296 | JGI IMG/M metagenome (GOLD analysis project Ga0075420, IMG submission 75296) | Bulk soil microbial communities from a Populus tree surrounding site in Tennessee, USA - Soil MetaG P. deltoides SBSDD4 | ecosystem: Environmental > Terrestrial > Soil > Tree plantation...
CCCGCCCATGAAGACGAACATGTCGGGGTTGTCGGGGATCTTCGCCTCGCCCTGCCCCTCCTGGTAGGCGACGACGTTGTCGATCGCCGTCATGGCGATGTCGAAACGGCCCTCGGCGAAGCCTTGCATCTGGAACGTCGAGCTTGGTGTCGGTGTTACTGCCACGCGAACGCCGTTCTGCTCGAAGAAGCCCTGCCGCTCGGCGGCCCAGATCGGCAGGTTCCAGCCGCCGGGGAAGACGATGACATTCAGCGTCTTCAGCTGCGGCTGCGCGGCGGCAACGGCGCTCATCGTGGCAAGAGCAAGGGCAATGAGCAGCCGCCTCATGCCGTCGTCTTGATGTTGAGCTCTTTCAGCTCGCCCACCTCGGCGCCATCGTCCATGGAGAAGCGGTCGCCGAAATCGAACAGGTCCTCGTTCTGGAAGCCCGGGTAGTACTGGATCTCCCACCAGTTGTGATCGAGGTCCTCCATGTAGAACGAGTACACGCCGTGCTGGTCCACGACCGGCAGAACCTGGCGGATCTTGTACTTGTCCTTTTGCTTGTTCGCCTCCTTGTGCACGCGGTCGACCTCTTCCTTGGAGCCGACGTCGAGGCCCCAATGGTTGAGCACGTTCTGCGGATGCACGGCGGCGCCGACTTCAACCGCGACGATGTGAAACTTGAGGCCACAGCGCACCACCATCGCCGGCTTGGCGTGGCGCACGCACTCGAGGCCGAGGAACTCCTCGTAGAACTTGCGCGACTCCTTCAGGCTGTAGCACTCCATCGTGCCGTGCGACATCACGTAGGGCTTGACGACGGACTTCTCGTTGCTCGTGTCGGCGATCCCGTCTTGGATCTTCTCTCGCGTTAGTGCAGCCATGTCTCCTCCTATGAAGTTGCGGCCTTGTCGGCCTCGGTCAGGAATGAATCAGCGTAGAACTCGTCGGCCGGCAGCTTGCATTGCGCGCTGAAGTCGCGCCGCGCCGACTCGACCACGATCGGCGCCCCGCAAGCGTACACCTGGACGCCGGACATGTCGGGAAAGTCCTCCATCACCGCGCGGTGTACGAAGCCCATGCGCCCCTCCCACTTCTCGTCGGAGAGTACGGGTATGAACTTGACGTGCGGCCAGGACTGCGCGGCGTCGAGCTGGTAGAGGTCGCGCTTCAAGCGGCAGCCCCAGTAGAGGGTGATCGGGCGGCCGATCTTCTTTTCGCGCGCATGCTCGCAGATCGCCTTGAGCGGCGCGAAACCGGTGCCGCTCGCCACCATCACGATCGGCTTGTTCGAATCTTCTCTCAAATAAAAACTTCCCAAGGGACCCTCGAATCGCAGCAGATCCCTCACCTTCAGGCTGGCGAACACGTGGTCGGTGAAGACGCCGCCGGGGGTGTGGCGCACGTGGACCTCAAGCGCGGTCACCCCGCCGGGATCGGGCCGCACGGCGAGCGAATAGCTGCGCCGCTTGCCGTCCTTCAGCAGGAAATCGATGTACTGACCGGCGAGGAAGCGGAAGTTCTCGTTCATCGGCAGGCGCAGGCCGACCACCGCGACGTCCGGCGCCGGCTTCTCCAAGCGCTCGACGCGGCATGGAATCATGCGCGGCTTCACGCCCTGCACCTCCCGCACCTCGATCACCAGGTCGGAGAGCGGCTTGGCCTGGCAAAGCAGCGCGTACCCCTTTGCCTTGTCACCCTCCGGCAGGTAGGTTTCATGCACCAGGCCGTAGTCGACCTTGCCTTCGAGGATGGTGCCGCGGCAGGTGCGGCAAACGCCGGCGCGGCAGCTATAGGGCAGCATGTGCCCGGCATCGAGACCGGCCTGCAGGACGCTCTTGCCTTCTTCGGCCTCGTAGCTGTGCCCGCTGGGCTTGAGCATGATTCGGTAGGCCATTACGTTCCTAAGTATGCCCTCTGGATTTGGGGTTGTGACATGAGTTGGCGCGGCTCGCCCTCGGCGGCGATGCACCCTTCATCGAGCACATAGGCGCGTCGCGCCAGCTCGAGCGCGACGGCGACATTTTGCTCCACCAGCATCACCGCGACGCCCTCGTTGTTGATCTCGCGGATGGCCCTGAACACGTCCTCGGTGATCATGGGAGAGAGGCCGAGCGAGGGCTCGTCCAGCAGCAGGAACCGCGGCCGCGCCATGAGCGCCCGGCCGATCGCCACCATCTGCTGCTGGCCGCCGGAGAGCGCGCCGGCGGGCGTATCCATCCGCTCGGCGAGCACCGGAAAGAGCGCGCACACGCGCCGCAGGGATTCGATGCGCATCATGCGCGCCCCGGCACGGTAGCTGCCGAGCTCGAGGTTTTCCCGCACGGTGAGATTCACGAACAGGCGCCGCCCTTCGGGCACGATGGCGATGCCGCGGTCGCAGAAGCGATGCGGCGGCTCGCGCGTGATGTCCTCGCCGTCGATCACCAAGCGGCCCGATGCCACCGCGTGCAACCCGGCCATCGCGTTGATCAGCGTCGATTTTCCGGCGCCGTTCGGGCCCACCACCACCACCAGCTCGCCGGCGCCGATGCGCAGGTTCACGTCCGATACGGCGGCCGCCGCCCCATAGTTCACGGCGACGCTGGCGAGCTCATACATGCGCCGCCCCCAGGTAGGCCGAGACGACCTCGGGATGGCGCATGACTTCGGCCGGCACGCCCTCGGCGATCGCCTTGCCATAGGTGAGCACCGCGACCCGGTCGGTGAGCTCCATTACGGCGCGCATCACGTGCTCGACGAACACGATGGTCGCGCCCTGGTCGCGGATGGCGCGGATGAGCCGCAGCGCGTCGTCCATCTCCGCCGGCGTCAGGCCGGAGAGCACCTCGTCCAGGAAAAGCAGCTTCGGCCGCGACGCGAGCGCGCGCGCCAGCTCGAGGAACTTTCTTTCATGCAAATTCAAATCAGCGGGAAAACGATGCGCCTTTGCATCCAGTCCGGTGAACGCAAGCCAGCGCCAGGCTTCCTCTTCGGCACGGGCTCGATCCATGACCACCTGGCCGAACATGGGCGGCAGGGCCACGTTCTGCAGCACGGTCAGTTGCGGGAACGGCCGTGGGATCTGATAGGTGCGCGCGATGCCGGCGCGCGCAATGCGGTGCGCGGGCCTGCCGACCAGCTCTTCGCCCTCGAAGAGGATCGAGCCGGCGTCGGCGACGTGATGGCCGCTCACCACGTTGATCAGCGTCGACTTGCCCGAGCCGTTCGGGCCGACCAGGCCGAGAATCTCGCCGCGCCGTACCTCAAGGTCGACGCTGGCGAGTGCCTGCACGCCCTTGAACGCCTTCGCCACTCCCCGTACCACGAGCAACGGCTCGCCGGAGGTATTTACATTATTGACATTACCAAACGGCCGCGCGACCTGCGCCCGCGCGGGCGCCCTGTCCCGGAAGCGTTTCAGAATCTGGCCGAGGATCCCTTCCGGCATCGCCACGATGACGACGATGAGGATCAGGCCGGTCAGCGCACGGCCGACCACGGCGGCGTTACCGCTCGTAAAGGCGTAGAGCAGCACCGTGATCGCGATTGCGCCCACCGCCGGTCCCAGCCAGTGCCGCGTGCCGCCGAGCGCGCTCATCAGCACGACGTTGACCGCCAGGGCGATCGAGAAGGTTTCCGCCACCGTGACGTACGAGACGAAGATCGCATGAATGCCGCCCGCGAGGCCGGCGAGCGCGCAGGAGATGGCGAAAGCGGCGAGCTTGAAGCGATAGGTCGGCACGCCCATCACCTCGGCAACGTCCTCGTCGTCGTGGATGGCGAACAGCCCGGTGCCGAAGCGGGAGTGGTACATCGCGTACGCTGTCCACAGCGTCAGCGCCGCGGCCGCGAGCATCATCAAATAGATCACGCCCGATGCGGTCGGCGCAATCTTCGGCATGTCGACGGTCACCATGATGCCCGGGCCGCCGTCGACGGCGTTGAGCGCGATGGTGGCGAGGACGAAGGTGATAGCGAGCGTGAGAAGGGCGAACAGCTCGCCGCGCAGCGAACGGACGCGGAACACGATGGCGCCGAGCGCGACGCCGAGCACGGTGGCGGCGAGTGCGGCGAGCGGCAGCGTCCACAGGAAATTCCAGCCGAGCTTGCCGGCGAGCGCCGCGGTGGTATAGACGCCCACGCCGAAGAACGCGCCGTGGCCGAAGGAGAAGTAGCCGGAGTAACCGCTCAGGACATTCCACGAGGTGGCAAGGACGATCGCGCTCAGCAGCAGATAGCCGAACGACTCGTAGAACGCCGGCAGCCCGAGGTAGGGCAGTCCAATGAGCGCCGCGGCGATCACCGCAAGGGCGATTCTCATCAGAATCTCGCCGGCCGGAAGAGGAGCAGCGCGATCAGCAGGGAAAACGACACCAGCGGCGCCCAGGTCGGATTGGTGACCGCCATGGTTAGCGCTTCGCTCACGCCGATGACGATGCCCGCGACCAGCGGACCGATCGGCCGGCCCAGGCCGCCCATCATCACCGCCGCGAACACCACGCCCATCCAGGCGTAGATCTGCACCGGCGCGAGCGTGTGGTTCAGCGCCAGGCAAAGGCCCGCAACCGCGGCGACCGCCGCGGCCAGCCCCGAGACGAGATAGCCGAGCAGCTTCTCGTTGACGCCGAACGCGGCGGCGATCGGCGCATCCTCGGTGGTGGCGCGGATCGCCTTGCCGAGGTCGGTGAAGCGCAGCACTGCCCACGCGCCGAGCGACAGGACCAGCGCGAAGCCGAGCGTGAGGAGATCGGGGAGCGAGACGAAGAGCGGCCCGACTTTCCAACGCACCGCCGCGTAGGCGTTCTCCATCCGGTGGAAATCGGCCGTCCAGTACCACTGGATTCCCGCCTCGATGATGCTGGTGAGGCCGAAGGTGACGAGCAGCGTGTTGAGCAAGCTGACCGAGAACCGGGTCAGGAACCAGTGCAAACCCATGCCGGCGAGAAAGAACAGCGGCGCGACCACCGCCAGCGTGACGAACGGGTCCAACCGTCCGGAAAGCTGAAACGTCAGGTAACCGCCGAGGAACGCGAGCGCGAAGTGCGCCAGGTTGACCTGGCGCAGCATGCCCCACGACAGGCTCAGGCCGAGCCCGAGCAGGCCATAGAGCGAGCCGATGAAAATCCCCGACAGGACCGACTGGCCCAGCAGGGTCGCGCTCGGCACTTACCCCCCAGCCGCAGTTATTACTACGGTCAGACGACCTTGGCGCCGGGCGCCGCCCACTGCGTCGGGTGCACGACGACCCATTTGCCCTGCTGCAGCTGCTTTATCTTGTACAGGTCGGCGCCCTCGACGTAGTTCTGCGGGCCATTCCACCTCAAGGTTCCGAACAGGGTCTTGACCTCGTTCTTCTTCAACCACGCGCCGATCGCCTTGTCGTCGGTGCCCCTGGTCGCCGTCACCGCCGCCTCGAGCACCTGCCACGCCGCGTACATGATGGCCGACTGCAGGTCGACCGAGGTATACGGAATGCCGGCCTGCTGCGCGCGCTCGGCGTAGGTCTTCACGAACTGCGCGATCGCCGGGTCGTCGGTGAAGGGCGGGTGCGACTCGAAGGTGGTGAGCGCGAGCGAGCCCTGGGCCTCCGGCATCTTCAGCATCGGTCCGGGCGCGGGGAAGAGGTGCACCTGCGCCGGCGGGCGGTAGTCGATCTTCTTCATCGCCTCGAGCATCAGCACCGGATCGACGCCGTTGGTGCCGCCCCAGAGGAAGTCCGGATTCGCTTCCTTGACGCGGCTGGCGATGGCGCCGTAGTCGCGGTTACCGAACTCGTACTCGAGATGCAGCACCTCGGTGAGGCCGCGCTTCTTCAGGACCTCTCGCGCGCCGACCGAGATCGCGTGCACCGACGGAAACTTGCTCGTGACGATGGCGATCGTTTTCGGCGGCTTCGGCAGCTTCGCCGCCGCATCGAAGATGTGATTTGGCCAGACGTTCTCCGGGTCGAACGGCGACCCCGCGGTCTGGAACTGCATGTCGTACTTAGCGAGCTTCGGGATGCCGAACGAAGTGTGCAGCAGCACCTTGTTGTAGCGCTGGGCCACGCCCATCGCGGCGAGGATCGAGGCCGTCGCGTAGGGGCTCTGGATCAGGTCGACTTTGTCCGAGGTGATGAGCTGCTCATACAGCGTGCGCGTCAGCTCGGGCTTGGACTGGTCGTCGCGCAACACCCACTCCACCGGGCGACCGAGCAGGCCGCCGCGCTTGTTCAGGTTCTCGACGCAGATCTCGGCGGTCACCTTGTGAATGATCGCCAGCGAGGCGAGCGGGCCGGTGAGCGGCAGCGTGCTACCGATGCGGATCGGCTTGCCTTGCGCGCGCAGCGTCGGCGGCAGCGCGAGCGTGGACAGGATGGCGCCTCCGGCCGCGAGGGCCCGACGTCGGTCGATTCTCATGCTTGCTCCTCCTCAGGATGTGCGTTTATATTGTCCATACGCCAATGCGTTGTCAATTGTCCAATCCGCGATTTCGGCCATGAAGAAGCGCCGCAGCCGGGGCGTCCAGTCTATTGATACCGGCATCCGCCTGCTCGAAGTTCTCGAGCGCGCGGGCGGCGCGCTCGCCCTGAAGGAGCTGAGCGCGCGCGCCGAGCTGGACCCGAGCGGCGCGCACCGCTATCTGGCGAGCTTTGTGCGCTGCGGACTCGTGGTCCAGGGCGCGGACTCGCGCTACGACTTCGGGCCGCTCGCCCTGCGCCTGGGCCTCGCCTCGATGCAGCGACTCGATCCGATCCAGGCGACCGAGCGCGCGCTCCCCGCCCTGGTCGAGGAGACCGGCTTCACCGCCCTGCTCGCCGTCTGGAGCAACCGCGGCCCGACCGTGGTGCACTGGCAGCGCACCGGCGATCTCGTGACCTCGCTCAACCTCGGCTCGGTGCTGCCGGTGGCGCGCTCTTCGCTCGGCCGCATGCTGCTCGCCTTCCTGCCCGCGGGCGTCACCGCCGAAGCGCTGACACTCGAGGCGAAAAAGGAAAAGCTCGACCGGGAGGTACTGGAGCGCGAGCTCGAGCGCGCGCGCAAGTCGCGCCTCGCCTACGCCGACAAGACCGTGATCCCGGGCCTGTACGCGACCGCGAGCGTCGTGCGCGGCTGGAATGGCGAGGCGGTTTGCGCCGCAGCGTTGATCGGCTCCGACGCCGAGCTCGCCCGTCAGAACAACCCCGCGGCGCTGAAGCTGCGCGCGCTTTGCGACCGGCTATCGGCCGATGCCGGCGCCGCAGAGACCAAGATTGCAGCCTGATCCCGAGGAGAAACGATGCACCTGGTGATGTTCGCCAAAGACAAGCACGCCCGCGCCGGCGTCCTCGACGGCGAGGACATCGTCGACATCAACGCTGCGGATCGCTCGCTGCCGCCGAGCCTCAAAGGCATCCTGGAAAGCGGTGGCTTGGCGCGGGTGAAGAAAGTCCTCAAGTCGAGGAAACACCGCACGCCACTCCGCCGCGCGAAGCTCCTGCCGCCGATTTCCAACCCCGCCCTGCTGCTCTCCGTGGGCATGAACTACCACGAGCACCTGAAGGAGATGAAGACCCCGGTGCCCGAGAAGCCAGCCGCGTTCACCAAGAGCGTGGCCAGCATCATCGCCTCGGGCCAGCCGATCCTGCTGCCGGCCTCCCACCCCGACATGGTCGACTGGGAGGGCGAGTTCACCGTGGTGATCGGCAAGGGCGGCTACCGCATCCCGGCGGCGAAAGCGCTGGATCACGTCGCCGGCTACACCATCGTCAATGACGTCTCGGCGCGCAACTGGGTGGCGCCGATCTTCTCGTCGACCGGGATCATGGGTCCAATCCACGCCTGGGAGCACAACCTGCTCGGCAAGATGATGCCGACCTTCTGCCCGATGGGTCCGTGCATCGCGACCCGGGACGAGATACCCAATCCCGACGACGTGAAGATCGTGACGCGCCTCAACGGCCAGGTGATGCAGGACGCCAACACCGACGACCTGGTGTTCAGCGTGGCGAAGCTGATCGAGTACTACTCGCAGTTCTATCGCTTTCTGCCCGGCGACTGCATCACCACCGGTTCGCCGAGCGGCGTCGGCTTCGGGCGCAACCCCAAGGTGTTCATGAAGGCCGGCGACACGATCGAGGTCGAAGTCAGCGGCATCGGCGTGCTCTCGAACCCGGTGAAAGCGGCATGAAGGGCAAGATCGCGCTGGAGGAGCATTTCGCGGTCGAGGAAACCTTGAGCGACTCGCTGCCGTTCGTGCCGCCCGACTACCAGCCCGAGCTGAAGCACCGCCTGTTCGACTTCCACGAAAAACGCCTGGGCCTGATGGACAAGCATGGCATCGAGATGATGATCCTGTCGCTGAATGCCCCCGCGGTGCAGGCCGTCCCCGATCGGCGCAAGGCGACGGAACTCGCGCGCCGCGCCAACGACGCGCTCGCCGAAGTGGTCGCCAAGCGCCCGGACCGTTTTCAGGGATTTGCCGCCCTGGCGCTGCAGGACGTGGATGGCGCGATCCGCGAATACCGCCGCTGCATGAAGGACCTCAAGTTCAAGGGCGCGCTGGTGAACGGCTTTTCGCAGATCGACGATCCGAACAGCGCCGTCTATCTCGACCTGCCGCAGTACCGCCCGTTCTGGGCGGCAGTGCAGGAATCGGACATGCCCTTCTACCTGCATCCGCGCAATCCGCTGCCGATCCACTCGCAAATCTACGAAGGCCATCCCTGGCTGATGGGGCCGACCTGGGCGTTCGGGCAGGAAACCGCGGTGCACGCGCTGCGCCTCATCGGCTCGGGCCTGTTCGACGAGTATCCGCGCCTGCAGATCGTGCTCGGCCACATGGGCGAAGGCCTGCCCTACAGCATGTGGCGCATCGACCATCGCAACGCCTGGGTCAAGACCAAGCACAAGCACAAGGCGAAGGGGAAGATCGTCGACTACTTCAACGCTAACTTCTACCTGACCACGTCCGGCAATTTCCGCACGCAGACGCTGATCGACGCGATGCTCGAGATCGGTGCCGACCGCATCCTCTTCTCCACAGACTGGCCGTTCGAGAACATCGACCACGCCGCGGACTGGTTCGACGCCGCCTCCATCAGCGAGGCCGACCGCGAAAAGATCGGCCGCTCGAATGCGCAGCGCCTGTTCAAGCTCAACTAGGAGCGCACATGGAATTCGGCTACTTCACCCTCAGCGACAACCACTACCCGAACAACCCGCGCTCGGCCAACCAGCTGGTGCTCGAGATCCGCGAGCAGGCGATCCTCGCCGACAAGATCGGCATGCACTCGGCCTGGATCGGCGAGCACCACTTCGACTCCCTCGGCGTCAACTCGCGGCCCGACCTGCTGCTTGCCAATATCGCCTCGCAGACCAAGAACATCCGGCTGGCGCCGGCGGTGACGGTGCTGCCGCTGCACCACCCGGTGCACGTCGCCGAGATGTGGGCGACGCTCGACCTGCTGTCCAACGGGCGCGTCGACTTCGCCACCGGGCGCGGCTACGACCGCAAGGAGTACGCGCCGTTCGGCGCCGACTTCTTCGCCTCGGCCGAGATCTTTGAAGAAGGGATCGACGTGCTGCTCAAGGCCTGGAACTCGCCCGGCAAGTGGGCGCACAAGGGCAAGTTCTACGACATCCCGGAGATGAGCATCACGCCCCGGCCGGTGCAGAAACCGATTCCCTTCTACGTCGCCTCGTTCTCCAAGACCAGCCTGGAGATGGCGGCCAAGCGCGGCCTCAACATCATCTACGCGCCGTTCGCGGCGGGCATGGTGTTCGGCGGGCTGGACAAGGCGGTCGCGAGCTACCGCGAAGCCTGCGCGCACGCCGGCACCAAAGCCGGCCGGGCGATGTGCAGCTACTTCATCTACATCGCCGACGACGCGAAGCAGGAGGACTACGGGCGCGAGACGCAGATGAGCTACTTCAACCACTGCGTGCTGCAGGCCTTTCCGCAGAAGAAGGAGGACGCGCCGCCGACGATGCAGTACTTCCTGAAGATCGTCGACATCCTGAAGAACATGAAGAAGGAGGACCTGTCCGACAAGTCCATCCTGCTCGGCTCGCCGCAGAAGATCGTCGACACGCTGAAGAAGGTCGAGGCGAGCGGCATCGACGAAGTGATCCTCTACTTCAACGTCGGCAACAAGCCGCACGCGCTGGTCAAGGAGCAAATGCACCGCTTCATGAAGGAAATCGCGCCGCACTTCCAGGGCAAGCACATCGAGCGGATGAGGGTCGCAGCCTGATGTGGGAGGAAGTGGTCGCGCGCGAAGCGGCGCAGCACGACCCGAGGGATTTCCGCAGCGCGCTTGGCGCGTTTCCCACCGGTGTCTGCCTCATCACCACCGTCACGCCGGACAGCCGGCGCGTCGGCCTGACCGCCAACTCGTTCAGCTCGGTGTCACTCGACCCGCCGATGGTGCTGTGGAGCCTGGGGCGCACGGCGAGCAGCGCCCCGGTGTTCCGGGACGCCGAGTACTTCGCCATTAATGTGCTCGCGGCGGGCGACGAGGAGCTGTCGTCGCACTTCGCCAGGCCCGGGGCGGACAAGTGTGTGCAATACGCCGGAAGGCTTACCGAGGGACTGGCGGGGGTGCCCGTGCTGCAAGGCGCGGTGGCGACCTTCGAGTGCCACAGCCGCCACCGCTATTACGGCGGTGACCATATCATCGTCATCGGCGTGGTCGAGCGCTACGCCTACGACGCGGGCCGCGCGCCGCTCGTGTTTCACCGCGGCCGCTACGCGTCGTGCAGCTAGATGCCGGTCGTGACAGCGCTTCCCGCCGCCTCCACCCTTACACGGCGTGAACCTCCTCACACGCCACTGCCGTAATAGTCCTACCGGCTCACTCGCCGAGGTATCTGCGGCTCTGGCAGATGCGACAAGGTGCCGATGCCGCATCGCGGCTCAACTACCCATCACGGAGCTCACCATGAAATTCCTGAAGCTGATTGCTACGTTGGCGCTCGCGTCGTTTGCCGCAACGCTTGTCTATGCCGCAGACGACAAGAAAGCGGATGCCAAAGACAAGTCCGCAACGACGTCCGAAGCCAAGGACAAGGACAAAGCCAAGGACGCTTCGAGCGATACGGACAAGGCTGGCGCAGGCGCCACGACGAAGAAGGAAGACAAGAAGGACGACAAGAAGGAACCGAAGTAAGGATCGCCGTTCCTTTGCTGCTCTGACCGGTACGCCGGTCGGAGCAGCAACTCGTTTTTTGTCGCTGATTCGCGACAACTTTGTCGATTTTGTGAATAGCGCACATCGGCTCGTAGCCGCGCGTTACTGACCCCATTGCGCGTCGCGCCTTAACTTGAAGGCGCATCGCAATGGAGGGCGCTATGAAATGGTGGAAAAGGCTCCGTCGGCTATTCGAGTACGGGCCGCTCTTCGCAGCGCTGGTTCCTACACTGCTTGTCCTTCTCGCTGCCGGGGTGATCCTCGCCAGTGAAGATGGCGCGGCGCCGGTGACAATGCCGACGGTGCCCATTTACATGAAGAGCTAATTGGCCGCCGCCGCGTCCACGCTCCGAGCACCGAGCTGGGCGGCGAGGTGGGCGCTGAGATCACGCGCATCGTCGCCAACCCCGTCGATGAGTGTCGATTTTCGGCGCCGCAGGAACGTCAGGCCGAGGAGGTACAGGCCGGGCGCTTCGGTCACGACGCCGCCGTCGTGGCGGATATTGCCCTTGCGGTCGAGGACCGGCACGTCCAGCCAGGAGTAGTCGGGGCGAAACCCCGTCGCCCAGACGATCGTGCGGATTCCGGCGCGATCGAAATCGAGCCCGAGCGGCGGCGATGCTTCGACGCGCGTCGGCTCGGGGCGATGCGGCGGATCGCCCCTCACGCCGTTTTCCGCGGCCCACTCGTCGATCCGGTTCAGCAGCCGATTCAGCTTGAGGTCGGCGAGCTCGCACACGTTGCGCAATGATCCCGAGAGCTGGGCCTTGCCGTCCCGGATGCCGGCCAGCCGGCCAACGAGCTTCACGCCGAGCGACGTAAGCGCGTTCAGATCGATGTTGCGGCGGTCCGGATAGCCCGCGAGCTGGAACGAGGGCAGGCTGCGCGCGCGCGTGAGGTTCTCGACCTCGTCATAGCGCTCGTCGTTCAGGCCGGTGGCATCCATCCACCACTGCATGTCCTTGCCGCGGTACGTCCGCGTCGCGCGCACGTGCTCGCCGACCGCCAGCGTCACGGGACGTCCCGAGCGCTGGATTTCGTCGGCGAGCTGCGCACCGGTGGCCGCAGCGCCGACGACCAGCACGCCGCCCCGTTGCAGGCTCTCCGGGTTGCGGTACTGAACGGGAGTGAGCTGGGCAATACCCGACGGCACGGCCTCCGAAAGCTTCGGCGGTTGCGCGATGTTGAACCCGCCCGTGGCAAGGACGACCGCCTTGCACTGCCAGGTGCCCTGCGCGGTGGCGACCTCGTAGCCGTCGCCCGTGCGCCGTACGGAAGTGACGCGGCAGTGGGTCTTCAGAGGGGGCGACACGAGCCGCGCGTAACGCTCGAGGAACGCGATGGTCTCGGGCAGCGTGCGGAAACTGTCCGGATCATCGCCCTCGTACCCGAAGCCCGGCAGGCGGCTCTGCCAGTTCGGGGTGAGCAGAGTGAGCGACGGCCAGCGCTCGGTGCGCCAGGTGTTGGCGACCTCGCCGCGCTCGAGGACCACGTGGTCGATCGAGCGCGCGGCGAGCCACCAACTCATCGCGAGCCCGGCCTGGCCCGCGCCGATGATGACCGCCGTCGTGCGCACCGGCGCGCGCCTCGTGCGAGTCGGAGCGCTAGGAGACTTCGACCGTGACGTTGGTCGGGTTGGTGATGATGTCGTAGACCGCGGAGCGCTTCTGCGACTGCGCGACGATCGCCTTGATGTCCTCGGGCGAGGCATCGGCGTCGATCTTGTACGTTACCTTGATGCCGTCGAAGCCGTTGCGAATGTCCTCGTCCATGCCGAGGATGCCGCGCACATCCATACCAGCCTCGAGCGTCGCCGACACGGAGCGCAACTGGACCTTGCGCGCCTGTGCGACGGCCGCGACGCCGGCGGTCAGGCAGCTCGCGAGGCCGGCGAGGACGATCTCCACCGGGGTGGCCGCGTTGTCCTCGGCGGCGAAGACTTCGGGATGGTCGGCATCGAAGTCGTACTTCGCCTTGTGCTTCTGCTCGGCGCCCAGCCCGTAGAAGCTTTGGATGCTGGTGCGGCTGTGGGTGCCCTTAATCCACTTGACCGTCGCGCGCCACTTGAACTTCGCCGCTTCCGGCGCGTTCTTGAGCGCTTCTTGCGCGCCGAACAGCGCTTCGACGTTGACGCCGTTGTTCACGGGCTTGTCGGCCTTAGCTTTTGCCATGGGGATTCTCCAGGTGACCTTCGGGGACTAGAAAAGTATCACTTCTTGGTGGGGGGGTGGGCGCGGCGGATGGTCGGAGACACGACCTTGTCGGAGACGTGGAAGTCCCAGACCGCGGCCCCGCCGCCCGCGGCGGCGAACTCCGCCACCCGCCGCGGCAGGCCGTCCAGGCTCCTGAAGGTCTGCCCGGCGAGCCCGAACCCGCGCGCGATGGCGGCGAAATCGCAGTAGCCGAACACCGAGCCGTCCTCCGGCATCCCCTCCGAGCGCAGCTTGTGCACTTCGGAGCCATACGCACCATCGTTCATCACCACGATCAGGATGTTCAGCCGGTGGCGCTTGATGGTTTCGAGCTCCTGCACGTGCATCATCAGGCTGCCGTCGCCGTCGAACAGCACGACGGTCCGATCCGGGCGCGCCGCCGCCACCCCCATGGCGAACGAGATCCCGTTGCCGATGGCGCCGAACTCGCGGATGGTGAGGAAGTTCTCCTGCGCACGCGAGGGCATCTGCGCGAAAAACCATGAGCAGTGGCCGCTCGAGTTCACCATCTCCCAGTTATCCGGCAAGGCCTTTTCCAGCGCCTCGACCGCGTCGCGCGGGTCGAGCAGCCCGGGTTCGATCTCGAATACGTGGCTGTCGGGTTTCGAATCGCGGATGCGCGCGGCGATCGCGTCGCTGCGCCAACTGCGCTCTCGAGCGGGTAAAGCTCTCGTCAATGCCTCTACCCCAAGGCGAGCATCGGCGCGCACGTGGTGGCGAGCCACTTCCTGGCCCTGACTGACCGCGACAGGGTCGATGTCGATCTGCAGCATTTTCGCCTTGGGCCAGAGCTGGCCGCCGCCGCCGGCGTGGTAGGCGAGCGAGCAGCCGACCGCGATGACGAGGTCGGCTTGCGCGAGGTACTCGAGGCCGACCTCGGGCGTGAAGCTGCCCGAGATGCCGATGCAGAAAGGGTCGTCGTGGAACAACCCTCTCGCCGGCAGCGTCGTCGACAGCAGTCCGCCCGTCCTGGCCGCCAGTGCCCGGCACGCGGGCCCCGCTCCCGCCTCGACCGCGCCCAGGCCGGCGAGCACGACGACCCTCTCGGCGCCGGCAACGAGTTGCGCCGCGCGCGCTATGTCATCGGGGTGTGAAGCCATCGGCGACTGGCGCGGCAGCAGCTCGTGCGAAGGAGTAGGCAGCTTCGCCGCGCCGTCCCAGGGCCGGGCCTGCAGATCGAACGGGATGCCGACGACGACCGGCCGGCGCTCGCGGCGCGCCTGCAGGAATGCGTCGCGCACCGCGACCGGCATGCGCTCGGGCATGTGCAGGCGGTGATAGGCGGCGCCCGTCGCGGTGATGAGCGGCCCCTGGTCGATGTCCTGGTTGTACCAGCCGCTTTTCAGCGGCGCTTCCCCGGCGAACACCACGACCGGCAGATGAGCGCGCACGGCGGCGGGAAGCGCCGTGATCAGTTGCGTCACGCCCGGCCCGCAGGTGACGCTCGCCACGCCCACGTCCCGGCTCTTCCGTGCGAACGCCATCGCGGCAGCGAGCGCGCAATGCTCGTGCCGGACATAGACCATGCGGCATCCGGCCTCGGACAGGCGCGCGGCCCAATTCATGTTCGCATCCCCGAGGAGCGCAAAACACGTGCGCACGCCCTCCTGCATGAACGCCCCGGCGAGGACGTCATACACCCGGGGCTTTGCTTCACTCCTCATCGCTGCGATTTCAGGCGTTCTGGATCACGACCGCGCGCGAGTTGAGGTACGCCTCGAGCGCCTCGGGTCCGCCCTCGGAGCCGTAGCCGGAGTCCTTGACGCCGCCGAAGGGCATCTCGGCCGAGGGCAGCGCGGGCATGTTCATCCAGAGCATGCCCACTTCCAGGCGGCGCGCGAGCAGGTCGGAGTTCCTGAGCGACCGCGTGAACGCGTAGCCCGCGAGGCCGATGGGGAGGCGGTTCGATTCGGCGATCGCCGCCTCCAGCGTGTCGAACGGCTGGATCGCGGCCACCGGGCCGAACGGCTCGTCGTTGAAGATCTTCGCCTCCTTCGGCACGTCGGCGAGGATAGTCGGCTGCCAGAAGTTGCCGGCGTTGCCGATGCGCTGCCCGCCGGTGAGGAGCTTCGCTCCCTTCTTCACTGCGTCCTCGGTGAACCGGGTCATCGCGTCGACGCGGCGCGGGTTGGCGAGCGGGCCCATCTGCGTGCCCTCGGCGAGGCCGTCGCCGACCTTCAGGCCCTTGGCGTGGTCGGTCAGCGCCTGCGCGAAATCGCCGGCGATCGACCGATGGACCAGGAAGCGCGTGGGCGAGATGCAGACCTGCCCTGCGTTGCGGAACTTCGCCGCGCCCGCCGCCTTGACGGCGAGCGCGATGTCCGCGTCCTCGCACACGATCACCGGCGCATGGCCGCCCAGTTCCATGGTGACGCGCTTCATGTGCTGGCCGGCGAGCGCGGCGAGCTGCTTGCCCACCGGGATCGAGCCGGTGAAGGTGACCTTGCGGATCACCGGGTGCGGGATGAGGTAGCTCGAGATCTCCGCCGGCGAGCCGTAGACGAGGCCGAGCACGCCCGGCGGCAGTCCGGCGTCGGCGAAGGCCTTGATCAGCGCCGCCGGCGCGGCGGGCGTCTCTTCCGGCGCCTTGACAAGCATCGAGCAGCCCGCGGCGAGCGCGGCGCCGACCTTGCGCACCACCTGGTTGATCGGAAAGTTCCAGGGCGTGAACGCGGCGACCGGGCCGACCGGGTCCTTGATCACCATCTGGCGGATCGTGACGCTCATGCGCGAGGGCACGATGCGCCCGTAGACGCGGAAGCCTTCCTCGGCGAACCATTCGATGATGTCGGCGGCCGCCAGGGTCTCGGCCTTGGCCTCCGCGAGCGGCTTGCCCTGCTCCTGCGTGAGGAGCGGCGCGATCTCGGCCGCGCGCTCGCGCATGAGCGCGGCGGCCTTGCGCATGATCTTGCTGCGCTCGGCGGGCACCATGTCGCGCCAGACCTCGAAGCCTTTCCGCGCCGCCTCGAGCGCGCGGTCGAGGTCAGGCCGGCCGGCGTGCGCGACGCGCCCGATCTCCTTGCCGGTCGCGGGGTTCAGTACGGGCAGCGTCTTCCCCTCTACGGGGGGCTGCCATTTGCCGTCGATGAAGAGCTGAGTGTCGATGTATCCCATGGCGGTCTCGAGTCCTGGCGGAAAGAGCGCGATGTTAACCCGCTTCCAGGAACCGCCGAGCTTCGTCCTCCGAGCGAAGCCGCACGAACGAAATGTGCGCGTACTCGGGCGATGCCATGAGCGCGGGGTACTTCACGCGGTTGCGGCCGTGCTGCCGAATCGACCATCCGATGATCGACTTGCGCGACAGGAACGCCTCGGCGAACGATTCGCGGTTGCCGCTGCCGGGCCAGAGCTCTTCGCGCGTCGACGCGCGGCGGACGGTGCGTGCGGTGACGCGCCACACCGTGCGCACGAATGACAGGTCGAGCCAGATGACCTGCTGCACGTGCTTCCACTTGATCGGCAGCGTGCGGGTGTAGTTGCCGTCGAGCACCCAGCGCGGCTGCGAGGTGATTTCCTCGATCCTGGCGAAGAACTCCTCGTCCGGGGACTCGCGCCAGCCGGGCTTCCAGAAGAGCGCGTCCATCTCGTAGTACGGCAGCTCGAGCGCCTCCGCCAGAGCGCGCGCGAAGGTCGTTTTCCCGCTGCCCGAGGTCCCGACGACGTTGATGCGCTCCCAGGTCAAGCCGGGGCGACGGCGCGCACCCGCATGCGCTGCAACAGCCACACGAAGGCCGCGAGCAGCGCGGCGGGAATGAAGACCCAGTAGTCGGACGGGCGCTGCGGGTTGGGCAGCTGGATGCCGACCACCTTGTAGCCCTGCTCGATGCCGAGCTTGCGCGCGCGGCTGCCGAACTTCACGTTCGCCACTTCCATGTCGTTGCCGAGCGCGACCAGCGTGACGCCGCCGTTGCGGATCTTCTCGCGCCCGTTCGCACCCGCGCCCATGGGCAGCGCGACCGTCTTGACGATGTCGCGGCCTTCGACGTTCTGGCCGGCGATGCGCAGGATGAGGAGCTCGTCCTCGTCCAGCTTGTCCGCGGTCGCATAGAGCTGGGACACCGGCGCGTTCACGTACTTTGGCGCGAAATAGTCGATCACGAAATCGGGCCGGAAGAAAAGGAACGAAGCGATCAGGAGCAGCGCCGCTTCCCACCAGCGCGAGCGCGTACGGAACCAGCCCATCGTCGCCGCCGCGAAGAGGAGCGAAGCGATGATCGCGCTCGCCACCACCAGGATGAACTGGCCGACGTTGCCGATGCCGATCATCAGGATCTGCGGGTTGAAGACGAACACGAACGGCAGCAGCGCGGTGCGGAAGCTGTACCAGGTCGCCTGCCAGCCGGTGGCGTTCGGATCCTCGCCGGAGATCGCCGCGGCCGCGTACGAGGCGAGCCCCACCGGCGGCGTGACGTCGGCCATGATGCCGAAGTAGAAGACGAAGAGGTGCACGGCGATGAGCGGGATGACGAGCCCGCTGCGCGCGCCGAGCTCGACGATCACCGGCGCCATGAGCGTCGCGACCAGGATGTAGTTCGCGGTGGTGGGCACGCCCGCGCCGATCAGCAGGCAGATGACCGCGGTGAGCACCAGCATCAGGAACACGTTGCCCGCGGAGATGGTCTCGACGAAGTCGGTCATCATCAGGCCCATGCCGGTGAGCGTGATCGCGCCGACGATCAGGCCCGCGCTCGCGCAGGCGACCGCGATGCCCACCATGTTGCGCGCCGAGAGCTCCAGGCCGCGCCAGACGTCCGCCAAGCCCTTGCGCAGGCCCGCTCCCATGCTTCCGCTTTTCCGGAAAAAAGCCGTCGCGGCCGGGTGCACGATGACCAGGCCGATCGCAGTGACCGTGCCCCAGAAAGCCGAGGTTCCCGGCGACAGCTCCTCGACCATCAGCGCCCACAGCAGCACCACGATCGGGATGAAGAAGTGCATGCCGGCTCGCACGGTGGGCCAGGTGCGCGGCAGGTGCAGCGTCGGCGCCTTCGGGTCGTCGAGCGGCAGGTCGGGGTAGCGCGAGGACCACGCGAGGAGGGTGAAGTAACTAACAAGAACGACAACCGCAAGAACCCAGTTGGCCGACTCGCCGAACAGCGCGCGCACGCCGGTGATCAGGTAGTACACCGCGAAGATGGCGAGCAGCGTCCCCACGAATCCGAGGAGCCAGCCGAGCAGCCGGGCGCGCCAGGGCCGGTATTCCGCCTTGAGCGGCTGGATGCCGTACTTCAGCGCCTCGAGATGCACGATGTAGAAGAGCGCGATGTAGGAGATGAGCGCTGGCAGGAAGGCGTGCTTGATGATCTCGGAGTACGGAATGCCGACGTACTCGACCATCAGGAACGCGGCCGCGCCCATCACCGGCGGCGTGATCTGGCCGTTGATCGACGAGGCCGCCTCGATCGCCCCGGCTTTCACGCCGCTGTAGCCGGTGCGCTTCATGAGCGGGATGGTGAAAATGCCGCCCGACACCACGTTCGAGACCGACGAGCCCGATACCAAGCTGTTCGCGGCCGACGAAACCACCGCCACCTTGGCCGGGCCGCCGCGCAGGTGGCCGAGCAGCGCGAGCGACACCTGCAGCATGAAATTGCTCGCGCCGGCGATGTCGAGCATGGTGCCGAACATCACGAACAGGAACACGAACGCCACCGATACGCCGAGCGCGACACCGTAAACGCCCTCGGTGGTAAGCCAGAAGTGCGACACGAAGCGCGAGAGCGAGGCGCCCTTGTGCAGGAGCGCATCGGGCATGTACGGGCCGGCGAACACGTAGAGCAGGAACAGGCCCGTGGTGATCAGCATGCCGAAGCCCATGGCGCGGCGCGTGGCTTCGAGCATGATCAGCACGCCGACCCCGCCGGCGACGAGATCCATGGTGGTCGGGTTTCCGGGGCGCTCGGCGAGCTCGCGGTAGAACAGGAAGAGATAGCCGGCGCAGAAGCCGCCCACCAGCGCGAGCAGCCAGTCGGCAACCGGCACGTGCTTCCGCGGCGAGCTGGCAAAAGCCGGGAATACGAGGAACGCGAGGAACACCGCGAACATCAGGTGGATCGCGCGCGCTTCGGTGTCGTTCAGCACGCCGAAGCCGAGCACGAACGGCAACGGCGAGGCGTACCAGAGCTGGAACAGCGACCACGCCGCGCAGACGCCGAAGATCAGCTTGCCGGTGAGCCCGGCGGCCTTGCGGCCGCCGGTATCGGCATCCTCGACGAACTGCTGCAGGTCAGCCGAGGTTCTTGCCTCCGCCGCCATCCCCCTCCCCTGGGGTTAGGAAACTGCTATTTGATCCAGCCCTTTTCCTTGTAGTACTTGGCCGCGCCGTCGTGCAGCGGCGCCGACAGGCCGTCCTTCACCATCGCCTTCGGGTCGAGCACGGCAAGCGCCGGGTGCAGCTTCTTGAACTCGTCGAAGTTGTCGAACACGGCCTTCACCGCGACGTAGATCGTGTCGGCGGGCACCTTCGAGGACGACACCAGCGTGGCGAGCACGCCGAAGGTTTTGGTCTCCTGCGGATTGTTCGGGTAGAGGCCGGCCGGAATCGTGGCGTAGCCGTAGTAGGGCTTCGCCTTCACCAGCTTGTCGACCGCCGCGCCGGTGAGCGACACGAGCTTCGCGCCGCAGGTCGTGGTCGGGTCCTGGATATTGGCCGAGGGATGGCCCACGCCGTAGAAGAAGCCGTCGATCTTGCCGTCGCACAGCGCCGGGCCGTGCTCGTCGGCCTTGAGCTCCGCGGCGAGCGAGAAGTCGGAAAGCTTCCAGCCCATGGTGGACAGCAGCTCCTCCATCGAGGAGCGCGTGCCCGAGCCGGGATTGCCGACGTTGAAACGCTTGCCCTTGAAGTCCGCGAAGCTCTTGATGTTCGCCTCTTTTCGCGCCAGCACGGTAAAGGGCTCGGGGTGCAACGACATTACCGCGCGCAGCTCCTTGAACGCGCCGTCCTTGAACTGCGACTCGCCCTTGCTGGCGTTGTAGTGCACGTCGGACTGCGCGACGCCGAGGTCAAGCTCGCCGGCCTTGATGGTGTTGATGTTGAACACCGAGCCGCCGGTGGATTCCACCGAGCAGCGGATGTTGTGCTTGGAGCGGTCCTTGTTCACCAGGCGGCAGATCGCGCCGCCCGCAGCGTAGTACACGCCGGTGACGCCGCCGGTGCCGATGGTGATGAATTTTTGTTGGGAATACGCGGGAGCAGATCCCGCAAGTGCAGCGCTCACGGCTGCGAAGACCACAAGTCGCTTCATATTGTTTCCTCCTCGAGAGTGGCGATGGCCGTGCCTAGTTTATCGACAAGTTCGTCCAGCTGCGCTTCCTCGGCGATGAAGGGCGGCGCGAGCAGCACGTGGTCCCCCTGCACTCCGTCGAGCGTCCCGCCCATCGGGTAGCACATGAGGCCCGCCTGCATCGCCTTGCGCTTGACGCGCGCGTGCACGCGCAGCTTCGGATCGAACGGCTTCTTCGTCGCGCGGTCCTCGACCAGCTCGATGCCGCGGAACAGGCCACGGCCGCGGATCTCGCCGACGTGCGGATGCTCCGCAAAAGCATTCTTTAGTCTCTTTTCGAGGGCATGGCCCAAGGGGGTGACGCGAGCGAGAACCCCGTCCTCGTGCAAGCGTTTCTGAACCGCCAGAGCGCCCGCGCACGCTGCGGCATGGCCAATGTACGTATGCCCGTGCTGGAAGAATCCCGTACCGCGCTGGATCGTGTCGCAGATTTCCTTCGACACCAGCAAGGCCCCGATCGGCTGATAGCCGGCGCCAAGGCCTTTCGCGACCGCGACCATGTCGGGAACGACGCCTTCCTGCTCGAAGGTCCAGAGCGTTCCGCAGCGCCCCATGCCGCACATGACCTCGTCGAGGATCAGCAGCACCCCATGGCGGTCGCAGATGTCCCGCACGCGCTTGAAGTAGCCCGGCACGGGGGTCGCCGCGCCGAGCGTCGCTCCCGCCACGGTTTCGGCCACGAACGCGATGACGGCTTTTTCTCCAAGGGAAGCTATGGCCTGCTCGAGCTCCTTGGCGAGGCGCTCGCCATAAGCCGCATCGCTCTCCCCGGGCTGCTTGCCGCGATAGGAATAGCAAGGCGAAACGTGCGTGGTCTTGATCAGTAGTGGCTCGAACTGCTTGCGCCGCCACTGGTTGCCGCCGACGGCGAGCGCGCCCAGCGTGTTGCCGTGATAGGACTGGCGCCGACCGACGACGTACGCGCGCTGCGGCTCGCCCTTCTCGACAAAATACTGGCGCGCGAGCTTGAGCGCGGCCTCGATCGCCTCCGAACCGCCCGAAACGAAGTAGACCTTGTCGAACGACTTCGGCGCGCGCTCGATCAGCGCATCGGCGAGCGCCTCCATCGGCTCGTTGGTAAAGAACGACGTGTGTGCGAACGGCAGCTTCTCGAGCTGGCGCTGGATCGCGGTAACGATTGCAGGGTCGGAGTGGCCAAGGCACGACACTGCTGCACCGCCAGAAGCATCCAGGTAACGCTTGCCGTCCCGGTCGTAAAGGTAGGCGCCCTCGCCGCGCACCGCGACGGGATATTTCAGGCGCGGATCGCGGTGGAAGACGCGGGTCATCGCGCGATCATTCTACGACCTCGTTGGCGCGCAGCACGAGCGGCGGCGGAATCCTGATGCCGAGCGCCTTTGCCGTTTTCGCATTGATGGCTAGATCGAACTTGCTGATCTGCTCCACGGGAAGGTCGGCCGGCTTCGCGCCCTTGCGGATGCGCTCGACGTAGCTTGCGGCCAGGAGGTGGGCTTCGGAGTAGCTCGGACCGTAGCCCGCCAGGCCGCCGGCCTCGGCGAACTCCTTGGCACCGTAGACCGCCGGCAGGCGGTGCTTGAGGGCAAGCTGCGCGATACGCGCCATATGCGCGGCAAACAGCGGATCGCCGAGCACGATGAGCGCGTGCGGCCGCTGCGCCGCGACCGCCGCTACTGCCTGATCAAGGTCCGCAGCCGCCCGCGCCTCGACCAGCTGCAGCTCCATGCGCAGCTTCGCCGCTACCGACTTCGCCTCCGCCACTTGTCGCTTCTGGAACACCGCGTTCGCCGGATTCCAGAGGGCGGACACGCGAGCGGCCGCGGGCAGCATCTCGCGTACCAGCTCGAACTGCTTGCCGACCACGTCCACTGCATTGGATGCGGTCCCGGTGACGTTGCCGCCCGGCCGGCCTAGGCTCGCCACCAGCCCCAGGCCTACCGGGTCGTCGACGCCGACCATCACGATCGGGATCGAGCCCGTGCCCTTCTTGGCGGCGAGCGCGGCTTGGGTTGCCCGGACCGCGATCACATCGACCTTGAGCCGAACGAGCTCGTCGACCAGCGCCGGCAGCCGGTCGAAGTTTCCGTCCGCGGAGCGGTACTCGATCACCATGTTCCGGCCCTCGGTCAGGCCGAGGCGCTGCAGCTCCTGGCGGAACACCTGCTCGCGCGCCGGCTGGGCGACCGGCGTGAGATAGCCGACCTTGAAAGGTCCGCCCGAGGGCTGTGCGTCGCAGGCGAGCGACGTGCACAGGAGCCAGAACAGCGCGGCGATTGTTGCGCCGCGGCAAGTTCTCTTCGGTGGTTGATGCGTGCGCGCATTGGAGCGCAAGATTGCGCTCCCGGACGGAGGAAGCCCCATGGTCGAATTCAACCTTAACGGAAAGCGCGTCGCATCGAAAGCCGAGGCCGAAACACCGCTGCTCTGGGTGATCCGCGACGAGCTCAAGCTCACCGGAACCAAATACGGCTGCGGCATCGCGCAGTGCGGCGCGTGCACGGTCCATGTCGATGGCGCGGCGGTGCGTTCCTGCGTAACCCCGGTTTCTTCGGTCAAGGGAAAGCAGGTGACGACGATCGAAGGCCTGGCGCCGAATTCGTCGCATCCGCTGCAGAAGGCGTGGATCGCCGAGGAGGTGCCGCAATGCGGCTACTGCCAGTCGGGCCAGATCATGAAGGCCGCCGAGCTCCTCAAGTCCAATCCCAAGCCTTCGCGCGAGCAGATCGTGAGCCACATGAACGGCAACATCTGCCGCTGCGGCACCTATCACCGGATCATCGCGGCCATCCAGCGCGCGTCTAAGGAGGCCTGATCATGGATCGCAGAGACTTCTTCAAGGTCAGCGGCGGGCTGACGTTTGCATTCGTCCTCCCGGGAATCGCAGAAGCCAATACCGGGAAACCCATCAACGCCTGGGTCCGCATCGCGCCCGATGGCACCGTGACGATCTACAGCACTGGCGCGGAGATGGGCCAGGGCTCGATGACCTCGCTGCCGCTCATCCTCGCCGACGAGATGGACGCCGACTGGTCGAAGGTGAAGATCGAGTTTGCGCCCGCCGATCCGACGATGTACGGCTATACGTTCCAGAACGCCAAGGCGATGGCGATCGTCGGCAGCCGCGCGGTGATGCTCTACTACAACGACCTGCGCGTTGCCGGCGCACAGGTTCGGAAGGTGCTGCTAGCGAACGCAGCGGAGCACTGGAAGACCGATGTGAAGAATCTGCGCACAGAGCCGGGCGTGGTGATAAGCGGTGATGGGAAAAAGCTCAGTTATGGCGAGATCGCCGCGTTCGCCAAAGTGCCCTCGCCTTTGCCTTCCATCGATAAGAGTGAACTCAAGGACAAAAGCGAATTTCGCTACATCGGCAAGTCGATGCCGAGGCGCGACACGCCGCTCAAGGTCAACGGCAGCGCGCAGTACGCGATCGACGTCGACCTGCCGGGGATGGTGTACGCGACGGTGCGGCACTCGCCGGTGCACGGCGGCGCGCCCGAAAGCTGGAACGAAGCGAAGGTGAAGTCGATGCGCGGCGTCCTCGGCACGGTGCGCCTGCCCGACGGCGTGGCGGTGCTCGCCGACAGCCTGCCGCACGCCCTGGCCGCGCGCCAGGCGCTCGAGGTGAAGTGGAACAAGGGCGCCGCGGACGGATTCGATTCCGAGGCTCAGTTGCAGACCTCGTATGCCAAGGTTCACTCGGATCCCCAGGCGAAAACCCAGACGCTCGATTCGAAGGGCGACGCGAAAAGCGCGTTCGGCGCGGCGGCGAAGACCTACAAGGCCGAGTACTTCAGCGACTACGGCTACCACGCGCAGATGGAACCGTTGAACGCGGTCGCCCGATTTGCTTCTTCCGGCGACCGCGTGGAAGTCTGGGAAGGCACGCAGGATCCCGGCAGCTCGCGCATGGCGGTGGCCAAGGCGGTGGGGCTTTCCCCCGAGCAGGTGACGATCCACCAGTGCTACATGGGCGGCGGCTTCGGCCGCCGCACGCTCGGCGACTACGCGGCCGAAGCAGCGCGCATCGCGAAAGAGTCGAAGCGTGCGGTGAAGCTTGTCTGGACGCGCGAAGAAGACCTCGGCTACGGCATGTTCCGGCCGCAGGCTTTCCAGTGCCTGCAGGCGGCGCTGGACAAGGACAGGAAAGTGAACGGCTGGACGCACTGCGTCGTCGGCGACGGCGGCGTGCTGCTGCAGACCGGCATCCGCATTTCCTATTACCAGGTGCCGAACCAGCACATCGAGTCGCGCGGCGTGTCGCACGGCATCCGCCTCAAGCACTGGCGCGCGGTGGGCCACGTGTTCAACGTCTACGCGATCGAATCGTTCATCGACGAGATGGCCGCAGCGGAGGGGATCGATCCGATCGCTTTCAGATTGGAGAGGATGCACATTTCCCCCCGGGCGCGGGCCTGCTTCGAGAAGGTCGCGCAGATGTGCGACTGGAAAGCGCCGCGGCCGCGGGGCCGCGCGCTCGGGCTCTCGATCAGCGAGCGCTCCGGCTCGCTCGGCGCCGGCGTGGCGGAGATCTCGCTCGACCGCGCGTCCGGAAAGATCAAGGTGCACAAGACCTGGCTCGCGGTCGACGGCGGGCTGATCGTGCAGCCCGAGATGGCCAAGGCCAACATCGAGAGCGGCATCCTCTACGGCCTGTCCAGCGTGCTGCACGAGCGCGTGACGATGAAGGACGGCGTGGTGCAGCAATCGAACTTCCACGACTACCACGTGCTGCGCATGGCGGACCTGCCCGAGACGATGGAGGTCGCCTTCGTCGAGCGCGACGCGCCGCCGAGCGGCCTCGGCGAGATCGGCAACCCGTGGGTCGCCGCGGCGGTTGCGAACGCGTTTCACAAGCTGACCGGCAGGCGCCTGTACCATATGCCGTTCACGCCGGCACGCGTACAACAGACTCTAAAAGCCTAGGAGGAGAGACGATGAAGCAGTTGGTTGCAGCGGTTGCGATCCTCGCGCTCAGCACGGGCATCGCCACCGCACAAACGAAGATCAAGTACGCCCTCGGCGACGTCCTGGGCATCGACGACCTGCCGCTGCTGGTCGCGGCCGAGCGCGCCAAGAAGCGCGGCGTCGAGGTCGAGGTCACCTCGTTCAAGAACGAGGACATCGCCACCCAGGCGGTGATCAACGGCCAGGCCGACGTCGGGCAGGGCACGCCCTACGCCGCGCTCGAGAAGGTGAACGTGCCGATCCGCTTCTTCGTGCAGCTCTGGTCGCTGCAGTTCTTCCCCGTAGTGGCGAACGAGCATTACAAGAGCTGGAAGGACCTCGACGGCCAGGAGATCGCGGTGCAGGGCCGCGGCTCCGGCACCGAGGCGATCATGCTGCTGATGGCCAAGCAGCACGGCATCAAGTACAAGAACATCAGCTATGTGCCGGGCTCGCAGGTGCGCGCGCTCGCGATGCTGAAGGGCAACATCCGCGCCACGATCCTCGACTCGACCAACAAGAACTTCCTCCTGAAGGAGGGTGGCAGCAAGTTCACCGTGCTGCCCCTGGGCAACGTCAAGGCGAGCGACGAGGCGCTTTTCGCGCGCCTGGACTACCTGCAGAAGAACGAGGCCGCCATCAGCGTGTTCGTCGAGGAGCTGGTGCGCGTCAACCGCGAGATCAACAAGGACCCGGCCTCGATGGTCGCCGTGCGCAAGCAGCTCGGCCTGCTCAAGGACCTGCCGGCCAAGCTGGACGAGGAGATCCCGACCTACTTCAAGGACGGCGTGGCGAACGGCATCTTCCCGAACGACGGCGGGGGCGAGAGCGCGGCGAAAAACGACCTCGAGTTCTACGCGCTCTCGGGCTCGATCAAGAAAGAGAACCCGAAGATCGAGGATTTCTGGCACCTGGCTCCGCTAAAGGCGGCCTTGGCGAAGCTCAAGTAATTTGCGGCGCTGGCAGCTAGCGTCGTTCGCGCTGTTCTTCGGGCTGTGGGAGCTCGCCGGCCGCTGGCCGGTGAGCCCCGCGTTTCCCCCGTTTTCTCAAACGATGGTCGGGCTGTGGCAGATGGTGCTCGATGGTTCTCTCGCCAAGGCCTACTGGATCACCGCGCAGCCGTTCGCGCTCGGCATCGTGCTCTGCGCCCTCGCCGGCATCGCCTTCGGCATCGGCATGGGGCTTTCGCGCCTCATCGAATGGCTCAGCCTGCCGGTCTTCGTCATCCTGCAGGCGGCGCCGATGGCGGCGATCATCCCGCTGCTCACCTACATGTACGGCATCGGCCTCACCTCGAAGGTGCTGGCGGTGATCATGCTGGCCGCGCCGGTGATCGTGATGAACTCCTACAAGGGCATCCGCAATACTCCGCCATCGCTGCTGCAGATGTGCCGCTCGTTCCAGGGCACTCGCGTTCAGGAGGTGCTGAAGATCGTGCTGCCGCACGCAGCCGCGCTGATCTTTGCCGGTCTGCGGCTGGGCCTGGCGATGGGCTTCATCGGCATCGTCATCGCGGAGCTGCTCATCACCCCGACCGGCGTCGGCGACCTCATCAGCTACCACAGCTCGACGGCCGACTATCCGAAGATGTTCGCTGTCATCGCCTCGATCGTCGCGGTCGCCGCGATTTCGCTGCAGCTGCTCCAGCGTCTCGAGCAGAGATTGTTTCCATGATTGTCGAGGTCAAGGGCGTCGGGAAGACCTACGACAACGGCGTTGAAGCGTTGCGCGACGTCAACCTGGCCTTTCCCCAGGGCCAGCTCACCACGCTCCTGGGCCCCAGCGGCTGCGGCAAGACGACCCTCCTCAAGATCATCGCCGGCCTCATTCCACGCAACGGCGGAGAGGTTCTCGTCAAAGGAAAGCCCGTTGAAGGCCCGGGTCCCGAAAGAGCGTTCGTGTTCCAGGATTTCGCGCTGCTGCCGTGGGCGAGCGTGCTGCGCAACGTCGCTTTCGGCCTCGAGCTGCGCGGCACGCCGCGCCCGGAGCGCGAGGAGGTGGCGCGCAAGTACATTGCCGAAGTCGGCTTGAAGGGCTTCGAGCACCGCTACCCGGCGCAGCTCTCAGGCGGCATGCGCCAGCGCGTCGGGCTCGCGCGCGCGCTGACCGTCGACGCCGACATCATCCTGATGGACGAGCCGTTCTCCTCGGTCGACGAGCAGACGCGGCGCAAGTTCCAGGAGGACCTGCTCGATCTCCTGCGCCACCACCAGAAGACGGTGATCTTCGTCACCCACTCGATCGAGGAGGCGGCGTACCTCTCCGATCAGATCGCGCTGCTCTCGCCGCGGCCGGGCCGCGTATCGAAGATCGTGCGGCCGAACGTCGACCACAGCCGCAGCCCGGACGAGATCCGGCGCGACCGCGGCTACCTGGATACCGTCGACGAGATCTGGGGCATGCTGCGACAGTACGTATGAAGACGTACGTATGAGGACGTACGTATGAGGACCCTGCTCTCTCTTGTCGTGTGGTTCGTGCTCTGGGAGATCGCCGGGCAGCTGAAGCTCTCGACCATCGTGCCGCCGTTCAGCGCGGTGATCGAAGCCGCGATCGAGATCGCCCCGACGGAGAAGTTCGCGAAGGCGGCGATCATTACGCTGCGCTCGTTCGGCCTGGGCATGCTGCTCGCGCTCGTGGTCGGCATCCCGCTCGGCATCGTGATGGCGCGGGTGAAGGGCATCGGCCGCCTGCTGGGGATGTGGGTCAACATCTTCGTCAGCGCGCCCATCTCGGCGCTGGTGCCGATCCTGATGGCGGTGATCGGCATCGGCGAAACCACCGTGGTGGTCACGGTTTTCCTGTTCGCGGTGTTCGTGATCACGCTCGATACCCAGGTCGGCATCACGCACGCCGACCGCTCGCTGGTCGAGATGGCGCGCTCCTTCGGCGCCCATCGGCACCAGCTCTATACGAAGGTCTTGCTGCTGAGTGCCCTGCCGGAAATCCTGGCCGGCGTGCGGCTCGGCGCGATCCGCGGCGTGAAGGGCGTGGTAATCGGCCAGCTGCTGGTCGCCATCATCGGCGTGGGCGAGCTGTTCGAGGTCTACTCCAACAACTTCCTGATGGAAGAGTTCTGGGCGCTGGTGACCATTGTCTTCCTCTTCGCCTTCGCCATCTCCGAGGCCATCGCCTACCTCGAGCGCCGCGTCGAGTACTACGCCGCCAGCCGCTAATACCCAACCAAATTCGGGGTCAGGGCCAAGATTCGTCCTTGCGTACGCAAGAGCAAATTGTGGCCCTGGCCCCGAATTAGGTACGGATTAGTGCTTCAGTAGTCTCCCAGCAGCTTTCTTAATCGAGCTTCGCGCCGCTCTCCTTCACGAGCTTAGCCCATTTATCCATGTCGGCGCGCATGAAGCGG
>Ga0075420_100000609_pt1 | contig 28885 bp, 26 predicted proteins | sample SoiMetdeltSBSDD4_FD_75296 | JGI IMG/M metagenome (GOLD analysis project Ga0075420, IMG submission 75296) | Bulk soil microbial communities from a Populus tree surrounding site in Tennessee, USA - Soil MetaG P. deltoides SBSDD4 | ecosystem: Environmental > Terrestrial > Soil > Tree plantation...
GGGATGCCGTAGGCGTCGCACAGGTTCACGAAGCGGGCCGCCTTGTCGGCCGAGTCGTTCTCGAGGATCCCGCCGAGGTGCCGCGGCTGGTTGGCGACGATGCCCACCGGCCGTCCGCCCATCCGTGCGAGGCAGGTGATGATGGTGCGCGCCCAGCGCGGCTTCAGGTCGAACCAGCGCCCGTCGTCCACGATGCGCCGGATCACGTCGTACATGTCGTAGGGGTGCCGCGGGGAGGCGGGCAGCACGTCGAGCAGCTCCTCGTCCATGCGCTCGGCCGGGTCGGCGCTCTCACGCCGCGGCGGCGGCTGCTCGCAGTTCTGCGGGAAGAAGGCGAGGTAGTCCTTGATCGCCTGGATGCAGTCCTCGTCGGAGTCCACCTCGAGATCCGCCACGCCCGACACACGGGTGTGCACGCGCGAGCCGCCGAGCTCCTCCTGCGTCACGTCCTCGCCCGTGACCGCGCGGGTGAGATGCGGTCCCGCAAGCGCCATCGAGCCGCGCCCCTTGACCATCGGCACGAAGTCGGCCAGGCCCGGGATGTACGCGGTGCCGGCCGCGCAGGGGCCCATAAGCGCCGCGATCTGCGGCACCACGCCGCTCATCGTGACCTCCTCGCGGAACAGGTGCCCCGAGCCCGCGAACAGCGAGCCCGCCGCCTCCTGGATGCGCGCGCCCGCCGAGTCGAGGAGCCAGATCAGCGGGATGCGCTTGCCGAGCGCGAGCTCGCGCAGCCGCGCGACCTTGAGCTCGCCGGTCATGCCCATCGAGCCGGCCATCACGGTGAAGTCGTAGGCGGCCACGGCCGCCAGGCGGCCGCCGACCTTGCCGTAGCCCGTGATCACGCCGTCGGCCGGCGCCTCCCTGCCCTCCATTGCGCGCTGCGAGAAGTGCGGGCGGCCGTGGATGCCGAGCTCGGTGAAGGTGCCCTCGTCGATCAGCAGGGCGAGCCGCTCGCGCGCGGTGAGCTTGTCCTGCTCGTGCTGGCGGGCGATCCGCTCCTCGCCGCCGCCGAGCCTTGCGCGCTCGCGGCGCTCCTGGAGGTCGTCCACCAGCGAGCGCAGCGACGGTCGCTCGACGAGGGTGTCTGGCGCTGCACGCGTGGTCATGGGGGAGGCTCCCGAAAAGAAAGTAGGAAGTCCTACTTCCTACTTTGACCGATCGTCCGCCAGGTGGTCAAGCAGCGGCTCGAGCACGTGCATCGCGGTCTCGCATGCGGCGATCCGCTCTTGCTCGGGCTCGGGCGCCTCGAACGCGGTGACCTCGACGCCAACCAACTCGCAGTCCTCGATCACCGAGTCGAGCAGGTCGTAGAGCTTGTCGGGGTGCAGGCCGCCGGGCGCCGGCACGGCGGCCGGGAAGTGCTCGGGATCGATCACGTCGAGGTCGAGATGCATGAACACTGGCGCTCCGTCGAGCGCGTTCTTCACCGCCACGAGTGTCTCGACGGTGCTCGCCCCGATCACCGTTGCCGGGCTTCCCTCGAGCAGCTCGCGCTCGCCCGGGTCGAGATCGCGGATGCCGGCGAGCACCACGCGCTCGGGCGGCACGGTGTCGGTGAGCCCGGCGTCCCACTCGCCGCAGGCGCCCGCCAGGCACATCCCGCCCAGGTAGCCGCTGCCGGTGGTGCCGGGCGTGTTGTAGTCGCCGTGGGCGTCGAGCCACAGCAGCCGGGCCTCCGGGCGGTTGCGAATGACCGCCGGGAGGGTGGTGAGCGAGACGGCGCAGTCGGCGGCCAGGAGCAGCGGAGCATCGCCGGCGGCCAGCGCGTCGTCGACCTGCCCGCCCGCCTCGAGCAGGCAGCCGCGCGACTCGCGCAGGTCGTCGTCGAAGCGCGTCTCGCGCACCCCGCCGCCGCTGCCGATGTAGCGCGGGGCCACGTCGAGCGCCTCGCCCACGAGCGGGGCGAGCGTCTCAACGCCGCGCGGGGCGCCGGGGAAGCGGTCCGCGGTGCGACAGCGCATGGCTACCAGGGAGACGGCCACGCTCAGCGCCCGCTCCAGCGCGGCTCGCGCTTCTCGAAGAACGCCTTCACGCCCTCCTGGATGTCCTCGGTCGTGAACGCGAGCGAGAGCTGCGCGCGCAGGAAGTCGAGGGCGTCCTCGAAGGGCATGTCGAGCTGGCGGTACATCGCGTCCTTGCCGAGCTTCATCAGCACCGGCGACTTGCCGGCGAGCGAGCGCGCCCACTCGTCCACGACGGCGTCGAACTCCTCCGCCGGCGCTACGCGGTTCACGATCCCCACCTCGCGCGCCTCCTCCGCCGAGATCCGCTCCCCAAGCAACAGCATCTCGTTGGTCTTCTTGCGCGGCACGTTGCGGTAGATCAGCGCCATGATCATGAACGGGAACACGCCCACGTTGATCTCGGGCGTGCCGAAGCTGGCCGTGTCCTTGGCCACGATCAGGTCGCAGGCCAGCGCCACGCCGAGCGCGCCGGCGAGCACGTGCCCGTTGGCAGCGCAGATGGTGGGCTTGCCGAGCTGCATGATGGTCCTGAACAGGCGCGGGAAGCGCTCGGTGCCGAAGTGCTTGTGCACCGGCGCGACCTCACCGGCGAACTGGTCGAGGCTGCCGCCGGAGGAGAAGACGGTCTGGTGCGAGGACGTGAGCACCACGCAGCGCACGCGCTCGTCGTCGCGCGCGGACTCGAACGCATCGATCAGCTCCGAGAGCAACTCGTTCGAGAGCGCGTTGCGCGTCTCGGGCTGGTCGAGGGTGATGGTGGCGACCCCGTCGTCGCGCACCTCGAGCGTCACGGTCTCGTAGGGCACGCGGCGAGTTGTACTACGACCCGCCGGGCGGCTACGGTCCTCCCATGTTCAGCACCATCGTCGTTGGAACGGACGGCTCGGACACCGCCGACCGCGCCGTCAACCGCGCGGCCGGCCTGGCGCGGCTCTCGGGCGCGCGCCTTCACGTGGTGAGCGCGTACTCGCCGGAGAACGTGCGCCTTGCCGGCGGCCCTGGGCCGGAGGCCTCTGACTGGTCGATCGGCTCCGACTACAAGGTCAACTCCGTGCTCCAATCCACGATCGCCCGCCTGAGCGGCGAGGGGATCGAGATCGCGCAGCACGCGCCCAAGGGCGACCCGGCGGACGGCATCATCGAGGTGGCCACCCGCGAGCAGGCCGATTTGATCGTGCTGGGCAGCAAGGGCATGCAGGGCGCGCGCCGCGTACTTGGCAGCGTGCCGAACAAGGTCTCCCACCACGCACCCTGCGACCTGCTGATCGTGAATACGACCGCTCAGGTCGGCAGCTGATGTTCACGAGCATCGTCGTCGGCACGAATTGGTCAGGGACAGCCGAGCTGGCCGTCACGCGCGCGGTCGAGCTGGCCCGCCTGAGCGGCGCGCGCCTGCACGTGGTGAGCGTCGACGAGGGCACCGCCTCGCCGGTGAGCGTGACGGGAGCCGCGGCCACGGGCAGCCCCCACTTCCATGCCGACGTCGCGCTCGAGCAGACGCTCGAGCGTGTGGGCGGCGAGGGCGTGGAGATCGTGCAGCACACCCCGAGCGGCGCCGCCGCGGACTCGATCGTGGCGGTGGCGATCGAGGAGAACGCCGACCTGATCGTGGTCGGCAGCAAGGGGATGCAGGGAGCCCGGCGCGTGCTCGGCAGCGTGCCGAACAAGATCTCCCACCACGCCCCCTGCGACGTGCTGATCGTGAACACCACGGCCTGAGGCCCTGAGGGGCTCAGCCCTGCGGCGGCGCCCAGGCCTCGCGCATGTCCACGCGCGCGCCCCTGAACGGAACGCCCTCGCGCTCGAGCAGCCGCCGCTGGCGCTCCCCCTTGGCGAGCGAGCCGTCGGCGCGGACCACGCGCTGCCAGGGGACGTCCGGGTCGTCGCAGTCGCTCAGCACTGCGCCGGCGAAGCGCGGTGCGCCGGGGCTCACGTCTCCGTAGGTCGTGACGTAGCCCTCCGGAATGGTGCGTACGCGCGCGAGGACCGCCGCCGCGCGCGCTTCCTTCATTCGCCCAGCGAGCGCACGGCCTCATCGATAGGCGCCGTGCGCGAGGGGCCGGGCTTGGCCCGGACCGGAGCGTCCCCGTTCACCCGAGGGACCGCACGGCTTCGTCGATCGGGGTGTCGCCGGCGATCAGGTCGAAGGTCACGCCGGAGGTCTCCGGGCTGTCGAGCACGGCAAGCAGTGTGGCGGCCACGTCGGCGCGCGGTATCGAGCCGCGCCCGATCCCGAGCCCGGCCTGCACGCGGCCGCTGGGGATGTCGTTGGTCAGCGCGCCGGGCCTGACGGTGGTGTAGTCGAGCCCGCTCTCCTCGAGGCGGCGGTCGGCGGCGGCCTTGGCGTCGTAGTAGGGCCCCATCTCCTCCGACACGGCGTCCAGGTCACCCACGCCGATCGCGCTCACCATCACGTAACGGCGAATGCCGTTTGCCCGCGCGGCGTCGATCAGCTTGACCGCGGCGCCCAGGTCGACCGTCTGCTTGCGAGCCGGCCCGCTGCCCGGGCCCGCCCCGGCGGCGAACACCACCGTATCGGCGCCCTCCACGAAGCGCGCGATGTCGTCTTCCGCCTCGAGGTCGCAGAGCACCGGCTCGGCACCGACCGCCTCGAGGTCGGCCGCGTGAGCGGGATTGCGGATCAGCCCGCGAGCGCGATCGCCGCGCTCGGCGAGCAGCCGCAGCAAGTGCAGCGCGATCTGTCCGTGGCCACCGGCGACGACGACGTCCATTCTGGCGAGAGGCTACTCGGCGATCGGACGCAACTGGCCGATCTTCGGCGGTGAGCGCGGCGAGTACGAGCTGCTGCGCGGCAACGCCGCGGCGGCGCAGAGCCGCCTCGGCCACATCGCCGCCGCCGGCAAGCAGGGCTACATGCTGCCCGAGCAGGTGTGGGCGCCGGACTTCCCGCCGGCGGGCGCCCCGGCGTTCCCGCTCGGCGAGGGCACGTTCTCCGCCACCCCGCTCGCCTGGTCGCATGCGCAATGCGTGCGCCTGGCGCACTCGATCGACGCCGGGCGTCCGGTCGAGCAGCCCAGCATCGTGGCCGAGCGCTACGCCTCGAGCCCCTCGAGCAGGTAGAGCCAGACCTCACTGCGCGTCGGGAACGACGGCACCGCGTGGGCGAGTCGCTCGATCGGCACCTCGCCGATCACGGCAATCGTGGCCGCGTGCAGGAAGTCCTGGACCTCGGGGCCGGTGAAGGTGGCACCGGCGATCAGGCCGCGGTCCTCGTCGACCACGAGGCGAGCCGTCCCCGCCGCGCTGTCGCGACCGTAGAAGCTCGCGCCCGCGTTCCCCTGCGTGGGCACGTCGACGGCGCGAACGCTCAGCCCCGCCTGCCGGGCCGAGTCGAGCGTGTGTCCCACCGCGGCCACCTGCGGGTCCGTGAAGATCACGCGCGGCGAGCGCCCGTCGTCGTGCATCGCGTGAGCGTCCTTGCCGAGGATCACGTCGGCCGCGATCCGGCCCTGGTACTTGCCCATGTGGGTGAGCAGCACGCGCCCGTTCACGTCCCCGATCGCGTAGAGCCAGTCGTTCACCGCCATCCGGTCGTCGACCTCGATCGGACCGCCGCCCTCCAGGCCGACGGTCTCGAGCCCGAGGTCGTCCGTGTTCTGGCGCCGGCCGATGGCCACGAGCAGCTCGTCGCCGAGCGCCTGCATGCCGTCCTCGAGCTCGACGGTCACCTCGCCGCCGCCGGCGCGCACGGCGGTTGCCTTCACGCCGATACGCATGTCCACGCCCAGCTCGGAGAGCGCCTCGGCCACCTGCTCACCGGCGAACCGCTCCTCGCGCGCGATCAGCCGGTCGGCCGCCTCGATGAGCGTGACCTGGGAGCCGAGCACGCGCCAGGCCTGCGCCATCTCCACCCCGACCACGCCGCCGCCGAGGATCACGAGCCGCTCGGGTGCCGCCTTCGCCGTGGTGGCCTCCCGGTTGGTCCAGGGCTCCGCCTCACGCAGCCCCTCGATCGGCGGCACGAGCGCCGAGGTGCCGGTTGCCACCACCACCGCCCTGCGCGCCACCAGGACGTCGTCGCCGGCGCGCACGCGGCGCTCGCCGTCGAGCCGCCCGCGCTCGCGCACCAGCTCGATGCCGCGCTCGGCGAGCCACGGCTCCATGCCGGAGTCGTCGAGGTCGTGGATGATCTCGTCGCGCCGGGAGAGCACCGCAGCCACGTCGAGCTCGCCGCTCACCGCCTCGCGGGCGCCGGGGATGCGGCGCACCTCGGCCAGGAGCTCGCCGGGGCGCAGCAGGCTCTTCGAAGGCATGCAGGCGTAGAACGAGCACTCGCCTCCGATGAGGTGCTCCTCCACGACCGCGACCGACAGGCCGCCGTCGCCCAGGCGCCCCGCGCAGACCTCGCCCGCCGGGCCGGCCCCCACAACGATCACATCGAACTCTCGCTCGCTCATGCGCGCACGGTACCGGCAGGCGGCGCGCCGCCAAGCGCGGCGCGGGCCTCGAGCAGAAAGTAGGAAGTGCCACTGTTTACTTTTGGAATGCCTCGCGCTAGCGTGGCTCCATGGCCTCCGCAGACACGCTCCTCAAGCCGGACCACGGCGCTCACCGCAGGCACTTCATCTTCACCGACGAGCACCAGCAGCTCCGCGAGTCGATCCACGCCTTCGTGACCAAGGAGCTCGCGCCGCACGCGGAGGAGTGGGAGGAGACGACCTTCCCGGACTCCGTCTTCCGGCGCATGGGCGAGCTCGGCTTCCTCGGCCTGTCCTACCCGGAGGAGTACGGCGGCCAGGGCGGCGACTACTTCTGCAACCTCGTGCTGGCCGAGGAGATGACCCACGCGAACAGCGGCGGCCTCGCGATGGGCGTGGCGGTGCACACCGACATGGCCACGCCGCCCGTGCATCTGTTCGGCACCGAGGAGCAGAAGCAGGAGTACCTCGTGCCGGCGATCCGCGGCGAGAAGATCTCCTGTCTCGGCATCACCGAGCCGGACGCGGGCTCCGACGTGTCCGGCATCAAGACCCGCGCGGTACGCGACGAGGACGGCTGGGTGATCAACGGCTCGAAGACCTACATCACGAACGGCCACCGTGCCGACTTCATCGTGCTCGTGACGAAGACCGACCCGGACGCCGGCTACCGGACGAGTCGTGCGGCGAGCGACACGGCGAGGCTGGATGCCGAGCGCTCGCCGCACGACGGCTTCTCGCTCTTCCTCGTGGACATGCACGCGCCCGGGGTGATCCGCGAGAAGCGCCTCGAGAAGCTCGGGATGCACTCCTCGGACACCGCGCTACTCGCCTTCCAGGACGTGCGCGTGCCCGAGGAGGCTCTGCTCGGCGAGGAGGGCAAGGGCTTCTACCACATCATGTGGGAGCTTCAGGGCGAGCGCCTTATCGGCGCCGCGGGCTGCGTGGCGGGCGCACAGAAGTGCTTCGACCGCACGCTCCAGTACGCCACCGAGCGCACCGCATTCGGGCGCCCGATCGGCCGCTTCCAGGCGATCCGCCACAAGTTCGCCGACATGGCCACGAAGATCGAGGCCGGCCGGCAGATGGTCTACAGCACCGCCTGGCGCTTCGCGGGCGGCGAGTACCCCGTGCGAGAGATCTCGATGGCCAAGCTCTACACCGCTCGGATGGCGTGCGAGGTCGTGGACGAGTGCCTGCAGATCCACGGCGGCGCCGGCTACATGAAGGAGTACGGCATCGAGCGCGCCTGGCGCGACATGCGCCTGAACCGGATCGGCGCGGGCACGGACGAGGTGATGCTCGACGTGATCGGCCGCTCGTACGGGCTGTAGCTACGGCCGCTGCCCCGACGGGGGCTCCCCGAGGCCGGGCGGCACGCCGTCCTGGCCGGGAGGGGTGCCGCCGTGGCCGGGCGGACAACCCGCTGTGGCGCCGGTCGGATGGCTGCAGCTCGTGGCCGGCGTCTGCGCTGCCGGCGGCGGGAGCGCGGGCGTCTGCGCCGCGGGCGGCTCGGACACCGCCTCGGGCGGCTGCTGTGGCGCCTCGCGCGGAGGCGCTCCCGGGCCGGGCTGGCCGGGGGTGCGCTCGCGCGGCGACGGCGGGCGCGGGACATCCGAGACCGGCGCCGCGCGCTCGGTCACGGGGACTCCCGCCGCCGGCCCGCCGGGCCCAGCCGTCCGGGCGGCGGCGCTCCCCGCGCTCGCCGCGCGGGTGGCCCGCTCGAGCCGGCGTGCCTTCGAGGCCTTCTCCTTCGCCTTTGCCGCGGGGGCCGCGGCGCTCGCGGCCGACGGGCTGCCCCGCGCGGGCGTGGCCGTCGACGAGCGCTCCCCGGACGGCGAGTCGCTCTGAAACATTCCGAGCGCGAGGCCGACCGCGGCGATCGTGGCCACCCCGCCGGCGGCCGCGGCGGCGCCCGTGTTCGAGCTCAGCTTCGACGCGTGGCGGGGGGCGGCGGCCACGCCGCTCCAGTCGGCCCCGATCACGCTCCCGGCGCTCGTGAGCACGTCCGCGCGCATGCCCGCCAGCGCGGCGACCGGCACCCAGGCTCCGTAGATCGCGCCCAGTTCGATCAGCATCGCGCGCGAGGCCCTGCAGGAGCCGCACTCGTCGAGGTGCTCGTCGAGCCAGCGGTCGTCCACCTCCTCGAGCGTCTCGCCGTCCTCGCGCATGCCGATCAGGAGTTGCGCGCGCTCGCAGTCCTCGCTCGTGGCGGTCACCGAGGCCACCGCTCCGATCCGCAGCTCGTCGCGGAGGTTCGACCGCGCGCGCCACAGGAGCTGGGCGGCAGCGTTGGCCGAGATGCCGAGGATCGCCCCGATCTCCTCGTAGGAGCGGCCGCCGACCTCGCGCAACGCGAGCACCTCGCGGTGCCTTGGCGCCAGGAGCGCGTTCGCGGCGCGGACCTCCTCCTGGGCGTCGCGCAGGAGCGCCGAGCGCTCGGGGTCGCTCTCCACGGCCACGGCGCGGTTCGGCTCCTCCGGCACGCTGTCCGTCGGCCGGCTTCGGTCGCGGCGTCTCATGACCGCGTAGCTCTCATGCCGCGCCGCCGTGTACAGGTAAGCCGCGAAGTCGAGCACGGGCGCGTCGTCGGCCTGCAGGCGCCGCAGGACCCCCACGAACGCCTCCTGCGTGGCATCGGCGGCGTCGTCCGCCGAGTTCAGGAGTCGCAGGCAGTAGTTGTAGACCGGCGTCTCGTAGCGGTCGTAGAGCGTGGCGAACGCGGCGCCGCTGCCGGCGGCAGCCTCTTGGACCAGCACTCCATCCGGGGCGCCCGTAGCCCGCCTGCGGGGGATCGAGACGATGCTCACGATCTCCCGTCACGCTACGCCTGCCAGCTCAGTAGGTCAAACCCGTCGGCCAGCTCGTCGCAGAGCGCGTCCACGATGTCGGGGTCGAACTGCGTGCCCGCTCCCTTGTGCAGCTGCCAAATCGCCCGGTTCAGCGGCAGCGCGGGACTGTAGATCCGGTCCTGGGTCATGGCGTCGAAGGCGTCGCAGACCGTGACCAGCCGGGAGGGCAGCGGGATCCCCGTACCGGCCAACCCGTCGGGGTAGCCGGACCCGTCCCAGCGCTCGTGGGTTGAGCGGACGAGCGGCGCCAGCTGGAGCAGGCCGGGCGTGCGCTCGAGCAATCGCTCGCCGAGCACGGCGTGCTCGCGCAGCATGCTCCACTCGAGCGTGCTCAGCTCCCCGGGCTTCTCGAGCACCCAGGTCGGGACCTTGAGCTTGCCGACATCATGCAGCCAGGCGGTGCGGACGGCGAGCTGGATCATCGGCTCGGAGAGCCCCATACGCACCCCCACCCGGCGAGTCAGGCCGGCGGTGCGCTCCATGTGGGCGGTCACTCCCGGCAGGTAGTGGTCGAGGAGGTCGAGCAGCGCTGCGGCGGCCGGGTCTGCCGCGGGCAACTCGGTGGGGACGGCGCGGAGAGCCTGAGGTGACACGCGAATCCTTTCGATCTCAAATTTGGGACTTGCCATGGAGAGCAAGGAGCAGCGGCTTCCTTACGGCCCTCATCTGTGCGATCCGTCACGCTTCGCGCGTGCCCGTGAGGATCGAGATCGACCGCGCGCTGCGCCTGGACCGGGGCGCCGCCGGCGGCCACAACCGCTGGCATCCGGACATCGCGGCGGTGGCCTCGTGCGAACCGGGCGATGAGGTCACGTTCGAGATCCGCGACTCGCGCGACCGCGAGATCCTGCGCAGCTCGAGCCACGACGACCTGCTCGCGGTCCCCTCGCTGGCCCATCCGCTCACCGGCCCGCTCGAGATCCGCGACGCGCGGCCCGGCGACGTGCTCGAGGTGGAGGTGCTCGGCTACGCGACCGACGACTTCGCCTGGACCGCGATCTGGCCGGGCTCCGGCTACCTCGGCGACCTGTTCGGGCGGCCCTATCTCGCGCGCTGGGAGCTGGCCGGCGGCCTGGCGCGCTCCGAGGAGATCCCGGGCGTCGCGGTGCCCGCCTGCACCCACGCGGGCACGATCGGGGTCGCGCCCTCGCGCGCGCTCTTCGAGCGGGCGCTCGCGCGCGAGCGGGACCTCGCGGCGCGCGGAGGGCGGGTGCCGCTCCCCGATCCCGAGCTCGCCTGGCCGCCCGAGGCGGCCGACGGCCTGCGCACCTATCCCCCGCGCGAGAACGGCGGCAACGTGGACATCCGCGACCTCGGCCCGGGAGCGCGCCTGTTCCTGCCCGTGCACGTGCCGGGCGCGCTGCTCTCGATCGGCGACCTGCACTTCGCGCAGGGCGACGGCGAGGTCTGCATCTCGGCGATCGAGACCGGCGGCTCGGCCACCGTACGCGTTGCCCTGCGCCGCGACGGCTGGCGGCCCACCTTCCCGGCGTACGAGGCGCCGGCGCGACCGCCGCGGGCGGTGTTCGCGACCACCGGCATCCCGCTCGCGGACGACGGCACGCAGGGCGACCTCGACCTGGGGCTCGCCACGCGCCGTGCGCTCCTCGAGCTGCTCGACTGGCTCGAGCACGAGCGCGGGCTCGCCCGCGAGCCGGCGTACGTCCTGATGAGCGTGGCCGCCGAGCTGCGCGTGTCCGAGCTCGTGGACGCGCCGAACGCGCTGGTGTCGGCGGCCCTCCCGCTCGACGTGTTCGAGTCGCAGTAGCCTGCCCTCAACGCCCGCGGCCCCTGGCCTCCATGATGAACGTCCCGGAGTGCCTGCCGGGGCAGTTACTCCGGGACGTTCGTAGTGTGGAAGCGAGAGGAGCTGGAAGAGTCGGACGACTGGGACGAGGAGCTCGATTGACGGCGCCCGTGAGCGCCTCCGCGGCGCCCCGGCGGCCGTTGCCGCCGCTCACCGAGGAGCACGAGCCGCTGCGACAGGAGATCCGCGCGTTCGTGGCGGAGGAGCTGCGCCCCCACGCCGCCGAGTGGGAGGCGGCGCGCTGGTTCCCGGACGGGGTGTTCGGCCTCATGGGCGAGCGCGGGCTGCTCGGGCTCAAGTACCCGGTCGAGTACGGCGGCCGCGGCGGCGACTACCTCGCCGACGCGGTGCTCACCGAGGAGCTCGCGCGCTGCGGGTCGGGCGGGCTGGCGGCCGGCATCGGGGCACACGTGGGCATCGCCACCCCGCCGATCTGGAGGTTCGGGACACCCGAGCAGAAGGAGCGCCTGCTTCGGCCCGCCATCCGCGGCGAGCGCATCGCGGCGCTCGGCATCACCGAGCCCGGCGCGGGCTCCGACGTGGCAGGCCTGCGCACGTCCGCGCGCAAGGTCGACGGCGGCTACCTGGTGAACGGCTCCAAGACCTTCATCACCAACGGCGTGCGCGCGGACCTCGTGGTCACGGCGGTCAAGACGGCCGAGGAGGGCGGCCCGGACCGCGAGCACGCGGTGCGTGCGAGCCCACGTCATCACGGGATTTCACTCGTGATCATCGAGAAGGGCATGGACGGCTTCTCGGTCGCGGGCAAGCTCGAGAAGCTCGGCTGGCACGCCTCCGACACCGGCGAGCTCGCCTTCGACAACGTGTTCGTGCCGGACGAGAACCTGCTCGGCGAGGAGAACCAGGGCTTCTACCTGATCATGGCGGGCTTCCAGTGGGAGCGGCTGGTGATGGCGCTCGGGGCGGTCGCGTCGATGAAGCGCGTGCTCGAGCGCACCGTGGCCGAGGCGCAGGGCCGCCCGGTCTTCCGCCAGCTGGTGGCCGAGATGGCGATCAAGCACGAGGCTGCGCGCTGCCTCACCTACCACGCGCTGCGGCTCTTCGCGGACCGTGAGGACGCACTCCGTGAGGTGACCGAGGCCAAGTTGCTCTCGCAGCGGAGCGCGGTAGAGGTGGCGGAGGCGGCCCTCCGGGTGGTGGGCGACGACCCCGAGATCGGCCGGGCGCTCAGGGACACCCGCCTGGGGCCGATCGGCGGCGGGACCGACGAGGTGATGAAGGAGATCCTGGGGCGCCGGCTCGGGCTCTGAGCCCGGCCGCGGCTTACTCGTCCGGCCAGCGCCCGTGCTCGTCGAAGTAGCGGCGGGCGGCCTCCTCCCGGTCGCGCTCCTCGTCGCCCTCGACACCGATCCGGTAGAGAAGGTTGAGGAGCAGCACGGCGGTGGCTGAGCTGATGAACATCGCCCCCACCGCCACCCCGATCCGGCCCGAGGTGGCCCACACGACCATCCCGGCGAGCAGCAGCGCGAGCGGCAGCCCGTAGCGGACCGCGTTGAGGACCATCGCGCTCGAGGCTACTTCAGAGGGCCGCGCGCTGCCGGCGCGGCTGGAAGGCGGTCTCGAGCTCCTCGCGCTCGTAGGTACCCAGGACGCGATCCTCGGTGGCAAAGCGGAAGAGCGCAACCCGGAAGACCGCCATCAGGAGCGTCTGAACGAGGGCGCCGAGCACGAACACCACCACGCCCAGCCCGATCAGCACGCCGCCCAAGGCGCCCGACGAGCCGCTCGCCGCGAGTCCGAGCATGACCAGCGCGGCACCGGGGAGGAACGCCAGCAGGAACACGAGGCCGCCGATGGCGAACGTGCCCGCCACGCCCTCGCCCCAGCGCTGCCGGATCACGGCGATCGAGCGCTTGAGCGCATCCTTCGGCCCGAGCCCCTCGAGCGCGATCACCGGCACCACGAAGAAGGTGGCCACCGTCCAGGCGAAGTTGGCGAGGCCGCCCACCAGCGCCGCTATCAGCTGTCCCCCGCCCTCCCGCAGCAGCGCCTGGATGATGCTGATCAGCGCGCCGACCACGAGCTGAAGGCCGGCCCAGCCGAGGATCACGCCGAAGCGGCTGCGGGCAGCGGCGAACCCCTCGCCGACGGTGGTGTCGTGACCCTCGAGCGCGCGCGCCGCGCAGGCGCTGACCGCCACGTTGCAGAAGATCGACACCGTGATCAGCACGTACGCGCCGATCACGAGCACCACGATCGCCGCGGGCTCGCTGTCGGTTGAGGTGTAGAGCGCGGCGCCGCCGCCTCCGAAGATCGCGATCACGCCCAGCCCGGCGATGGTCGCCAGGATCGGGAACGCCGCCAGCGAGCGGTCCTGCTTGACGATCGCCCAACTCTGCTTGGTGAGCTGCCACCCGCGGCTGATGCGTCCCATCTCACGATGACCATAGCCGCCATTCCGGCGTCACGCGCGCATCCGGGGGCCGCCGATCGTCATGATCCCCCCGCTCCACCCGTCAACGAGAACTGAAGCAAGGAGACCGTCACGTGGGAGTCCTCGATGGAAAGTCGGCGATCGTCACCGGATCGGCCCGGGGCATCGGCCGGGCAACGGCCGAGCTGCTCGCCGATCAGGGCGCGCAGGTGCTGATCAACGACCTCGACGCCGACGTGGCCGATGAGGCCTCGGCCGAGATCGCGGGCGAGACAGCCGTGTTCGGCGGCGACCTGACCGCCGACGGCGTGCCCGACAAGCTCGTGCAGAAGGCGATCGACGAGTTCGGAAAGATCGACATCATCGTCAACAACGCGGGCTACACGCGCGACAACGTGGCCCACAAGATGGGCGACGCCGAGTTCCAGGCGATGCTCGACATCCACACGGTGGTGCCGTTCCGGATCATCCGCGCCGCAGCACCCCACATGCGCGAGCCGGCCAAACGGGAGCGCGAGGAGGGCCACGAGGTCTTCCGCAAGATCGTGAACGTGAGCTCGATCTCGGGCACGATGGGCAACGCCGGCCAGATCAACTACTCGGCCGGCAAGGCGGCCGTCGTGGGCATGACGAAGACGCTCGCCAAGGAGTGGGGCCAGTTCAAGATCAACGTGAACGCGGTGGCCTTCGGCTTCGTCGAGACGCGCCTCACGGCCGCCAAGGAGTCGGGCAACACGATGGTCAAGGACGGCGAGGAGATCCAGCTCGGCATCCCCGAGCAGATGCGGGCGATGGCCGCGATGATCATCCCGATCGGCCGCCCGGCCTCACCCGAGGAGGCGGCCGGACCGGTGTTCTTCCTCTGCTCGCCCTGGTCCGATTACGTGCACGGCCAGGTGCTGAACGTGACCGGCGGACAGTTCGGCGGGATGTACACGTAGGGCCACGGCGCTTGCCGGCCCCGCGGCGGGAGCCGTGAGCTTGGCCGTGCCCGGCTCGTAGGCGAGGGGCGGCCGATGCCGGCCGCCCCTCGTCGTGCGTCGGCCGAGCTCGTGGCTCAGCGGGTCCGCGCCGGCCGGACCTTCGCCACCGCCGCCGATCCCCTCATGCCCGCGGCGCTGAACGCGCGCACCTGCACGGAGCCCCGCACCTTCCGGACGACACGCCGGACCACTATCCGGCGACGGCCGGTGGCGAGGGTCACCCGCCGTCCGTCGCTCAGGCGCACGGCCGCCTGGTAGCGGCGTGCGCCGGCCGGCGCACGCCAAGTGACCGTCAGGCTCGAGCCCGCCCGCCGCACGCGCAGCCCGGCGGGTCGCCCGGGCCGGCGGGCCGACGGAGCGCGGTAGCTCGCCACCGTGAACTTGTCGCGCACCTGGCCGTCATGCTCGACCAGGGCTACGATGTCGCGGCGCTCCGCCTTGCCGTCGGCCGGTGTGAAGCGGAGCGTGCCCTTGCTCCCCTTCGCCACGCCGATCGCGCCACCGGTGCTCGGGCCGGTCTCCGTGAAGGTGACCTTCTGTCCCTCGACCGGCTCGACCCGGTAACTCAACTTCCGCGAGTGGCCCTGTCCCGTTACCCGCGCCTTGATCCGGGGCTCGTCAAGCCCCTCGGCGGAGCGCAGCGAGATGACCTCCGAGGAGCCCTCCTCGATCTCGATCGTCCAGCGCCCGGCGCTCGGCTTCGAGATGGCGATCTGGGTCAGCTTCGCTCGCGGGTCCTTGAGCACGAAGAACGGGCGCTGCTCGACCGGCATGAGGCCGTCGGGCGTCGTGATGCGCTCCCCGTTCGGACCGACGAGTGTGAACTTCGGCGGCGCGTCCTTGCCCTGGAGCGCCACCACGGCCCCGGGCAGGCCAGCCGGAAGGTCGATCGTCCGGCTGTCACCGGCCGCGACGGCCCGTGACCGGCTCGCCGAGGCGCGTGCGATGTGCTCACGGTAGGGGCCCAGGTCACAGCCGGCGAAGTAGAGGTCGGGGAAGGCGTCGCCCCAGCGGTAGCCGAAGCCCGGCTCCCAGTCGTCGACCAGCACGTCGATCTTCGCGCAGACGGCCACGCCCTTGCTCGAAACGAGGGCGCGCGCTCCCGCGCACCAATCCACGAACTCGAGGCATGCCTCTACACGGCCCTCGGCGTTGAACTTCGGGGCCAGCATCTCGAAGCGGATGAAGCCCCTCAGCGACGCGAGATCCTCGATCCCCCAGTCGAAGCGAGCGAACATCTTCACGTAGCCGTCGGTGTGCACTTCGAAGTCCGCATTGGCAAGCGGAATCTCAACCAGCGCCACCTCCCCGAAGGCGCGCATCACATGCGGCCGGTCGGAATAGGTCGCGAAGCCGAGACCGGCGTCCAGGCGGATGGCGGCAGCCCCGAACAGCTCCGGACCGGCGGTCAGACCGACGCCGCCGCAGAGGGCGAACGTCGGGACGCCGTAGTCGATCGTGAAGTAGCGGTCCTCCTCGGGAAGGTCGACGTTGACCCCGGCCTTTGCGATCTCGGCCTCCATGTCATACGTCTTCTTGCCCACGTGGGGCACGCACTCGCTCTCCTTCGGGCTGATCTCGATCCGGAAGTTGATGCTCTGGAGGAAGACCGGGCCGAAGGGGCCGACACCCGGGCTGCCGAGGTCGAGGCCGGCCTCGGCGTACTCGAAATCACCCGAGCGAATGCCTGCGCCGCCTGAGATGGAGTACGGGACTGGATCCGGCAGGGCAATCTTGGCGGCGATCTCCCAGAGGTCGACGCCGTCGTAGCTCACCCTGAGCTCCTTTAGGCCAATCGGCCCGAGGCTGGCGTTCGTCACCCCGAACGAGAGTGCGTCCGCCGAGGCCGTGGCCGCGCCCGGCCGAAGAGTGACCGGCGTGTCCGACGTCGAGCCCCCGAACTGCTGCGGCAGGGCCACGTAGAACTCGATCTTCGAGGTGCCGTCGGGGAGCAGCTCGGGCACGGCCGGCATCCCAGTCACGCGGAGCCCGTTCAGCTTCGCCTGGCCGTCGACCTCGAATCCGGTGAGCCGCGAGCCGGACACCCGCCAGGAGATCCGCCCGTCGAGGAGCTTCACCGTCGAGCCCTTGGCGGGCGCGCTCACCACGGCCCGGTTCGCCCGTATCTCGGGGCTGCCGGATTGCGGGATGTCGATCACCAGGGTGCTGCCGGACATGGGCACGACGGTGATCCCGTTGATCACGACGGGGTGCTTGGCGTACCAGCGCGTGACCGCGCCGCCGTCGAGCGTGCGCTGGCGCAGGCAGACCGACTTCGCCGTAAGGCTCCCGTGGCCCATGCCCGGCTGGCAGGCGGGCTCCAAGAGCGTCAGCGTGACCTCGACGACGTCGGCGGCGCCCTTGTTGTCCGTCACGCGCACCCGCACGACGCGCTTGCGCGGGTCCACGAGGCCCGTGTAGGCCTCGAAGGTGTGCGTGGTGGTCGGCGTGGCGCCGGTGTCGCGCTCGAAGCTTCCGTTCGCGTCGAGGTCCCACTCGTACCTCACGACCTGGCCGTCCGGGTCGTGGGACGGAGACGCGTCGAGCACCTTGGGTGTGCCTTCCCTGGCCAGAAGGCCGGGGCACATGAGCAGCGTGCCGACCTTCTTGCACTGGTTGTCGTAGACGGCCTCGGGAGCCTGGTTGCCGGGCCCGGCGTCCGGCGCCGGCGCGGGCTGCGGCTGTGGCGGCGGGCTCGAGGCGTCGCTCACCCTCACGGTCCGCTCGGCGATGCTCTGGCCCGTGCCCGTGGCGGTGGGCTGCTCGGCCTTCAGCCGAATGACGTAGCTGCCGGCGACGGCGAAAGACGTCTCCGCCGAGGCGCCCGCGGCGTCGTCGAACTGGCCGTCGCCGTCGAGATCCCATACGTGCCTGATCGGAGCGGTCGAAGGCGATGTCGTCGTGGCCGTGAACGTGATCTCCTCCGCCGGCTTCGGGGTGGCGGGGGTGTAGTCAAACGACGCTGTCAGACCGCCGGTCTGCGCCTGCGCGGCCGGCGCCGCCGACAGCACGACCGCGGCGGCAAGCGCCAGAGCCGGCCCGAGAAGGCGTGCGGGTCGCCTGTCGCGCAAGGGAAGTTCTGCGCTGAGATCCATGGTGATCTCCTCCTTGGGATCGCGGGTACGCTCAGCAGCCGCGTACGGGTCGGAAGGGGACCGTCGACGTACCGCCCGTGTGCGTCGTGTAGCGCAGCTTCGTCGCGCCGGCGACCGTCCGAACGGTGATCCTGTTCAGCGCGCGCTTGACGGCGGCGACGAACGGTGGCTGGAGCGACTCCGGCTGCGACTCGACGATCGGGCCGCCGATGTAGGTGAAGCGCAGGTTGCGTGGCTTGCCGTCGGGCCGGATGGTCTCGATCCAGCGGTAGGTGGAACGCAAGTCACCGGACCCGGTCGTCACGCGCCAGCTCCACTCGCCGTACTTGGACCCTCCACAGATCTTGCCGGAGGCGCGAGCGTGGTCGCCGTTGGCGCTGAAGTCCCGAGTCATGTGGAACCCGGTCGCGGCTTGGGCACTTGCGGGAAGCGCTGCGGCGAGGCAGAGGATGAGGATGAGGACCGGCAGGCGGGTCGCGCTTTCCAGTCGGGGCTTGTTGGTCCTGAGACTCATGGTCATCTCCTGTGTGGGGATCGGCGGATCGCCTGCTCGCGGTCCCTCAGCCGCGGGTGGCGGCGAGGAGGGAGAAGCGGGAGTAGGCCTGTCATGGCGCCCATGCTCATCCGCCGGGGCTCAGGCCACATCGGGGAAGCCCCCTGAACCGGCCCCCTGAAGCTCGGGACCCGCTACTCGCCGGCGCGCTCGCGCTCGATCGCGCGTGCCACGTGCACGCGCGAGGTCACGCCGAGCTTCGCGAAGACGTTGCGCAGGTGGCTCTCGACCGTCTTCTCCGACAGGAACAGCTCGGCGGCGATCTCGCGATTGGTCTTTCGATCGGTTACCAGGTCGGCGATCTCGCGCTCCCGCGGGCTGAGTGCCACGACGCCGCCGGCCTCGCGCGTCGCGCGGCCCCGGCGCTCCGTGCGGGCGCCGAGCCGGCGCAGCTCACGCCTGACCTGGTCGCGCGCCCGGACGGACGGGAACGCGTCGAACTCCTGCTCAGCCTGGGCCAGCGCGGCGACCGCCTCCCGACGGCGACCCAGAGCTGCCAGCGCAGTTCCCTCCAGCCTCCGCAGGTGCGCGGCCTCGACCCGCAGCCCGCGCTCGGCAGCCGGCCCGTAGGCCTCCGCGGCCACCCGTGCCGCCTCGTCGTGCCGGCCACGAGCCAACAGCACGGCCGCCTCCGACTGGGCGGCAAGGGCCCTGGCGCCAGGCAGTCCAAGGTGCTCGGCGTGCTCCGCGCCGCGCGCGGCATACCCCTCGGCCTCTTCCACGCGACCGAGCGTGAGCAGCGCGTCGACGAGCTGCTGGAGCGCGATCGCCCGCTCATAGGCCGAGATCCGAAGCAGCTCCGGGCCACCTAGGGCCTCCAGCTCGATCTCCAGGCCGCGCTCGGGCTCACCCGCCTCGCGGAGCAGGTGGCCGTAGGTCGACGCCGGCTGCGACCAAAACAGGAAGTTCGGCGCCAGCCCCCGCGAGCGCTCCTCGCTCTCTTCGCAGAGCTCGAGCGCGCGCTCGAGATTTCCCGCCATCGCGTGCGAGTACGCGCACTCCCAGAGCGCCCAGAACAGGTATTGCGGGTTGGGCGAGGTTCGAGCCGACTCGATCGCCTCCTCGGCGGCGGCAATCGACTCCGCGAGCCGGCCGAGCGCATCCAGGGCGAGTGGGCGGGTGAGCATCAGCGGCACGAGCAGATGGCCTTGCCCTGAGGCACGCGAGATTGCAATGCCGCGCTCCGCTGTCGCGATCGCCCGCTCGAGCTCCTCGATGTAGATCTCGGCCCAGCCGAGGTAGAAGAAGATCTCGATGCGCTCGGCGAGCACGTCGTCATCGAGCCCCTCGAGCGCCCCCACGGCCTCTGCGTGGAACCTCTGCGCGGCCTGAACGTTGCCGGCCAACCCGTGTGCAAGCGACAGGGCGGCAGCGGCTTCCGCTACGAGCGGGGACTCGTTCAGCTCACGGGCCATCGCGAGGGCGCCCGCGGCGACCTCGGCACCCCGCTCGAACTCCAGTTCGTTGAGCGCGTCGAGGGCGATGCGCACGTCGAGCATCACGGCCTCGGGCGAGCGCTCCGGGCCCACGGCCTCTCGCGCTCTGAGCAGCCTGCGGCGGGAGTCGTCGGAGCGTCCGAGCCAGGACTCGACGGTGGCGCACGCCGCGCTCAGCCGCGCACGCGCCGCGCTGTCCGTCGCCGGCAGCAAGTCGAGCGCGTCGCGGAGCGCCTCACGGCAGCCGTCCAGGTCGCCGCTGCCGCGTAACGCCGACGCGAGCTTCTCGAGCAGCACGCGCCGATCCTTGTCGTGCTCGGACCCCGCCGGCAGGAGGCGAATCGCGCTCCGAAGCCAGCGTGCCGACGCGGCCGGCGCCTGATGCGCGATCGCCGAGGCCGCCTCATTCAGGGTCGCCACCGCCTCGAGGTCACCTCGCCGGGCAGCGTGCTCTACGTGATGCGCGCGCTCGGCGGCCCCCGCCCCCCGCGCTTCGAGCGCTTCAGCGGCAGCCCTGTGAGCGGCGAGGCGCCAGCCGCCGCGAGTGCTCTCGTAGACGGCGCGCCACACGAGCGGGTGCCGGAAGGCGAAGCGTCGCGGCACCTCGGTCGGCCGCACGAGCTCGCGGTCGAGCAGATCGTCAAGCGCCTCGAGCGCAGCGCCCTCGTCGATCCCGGCGATGTCAGCCACGAGATCGGGCTCGAAGCGCTCGCCGGCCACTGCGGCTGCCTCGAGCACCCGCCGGCTCCGATCCGGCAGGGCGCCGATCTCCTGCCCCAGCGCGGCGGAGATCGCCGACGGAAGCTCGAGCAGCCCGCGCTCCGGATGGCCGTTCGTCGCGCTCGCCGGCTCCGTCGCCGTCCGGGCGAGCTGCTCCATGTAAAACGGGTTGCCACCGCCCAGCTCGAAGATCCGCCGCCGCACCCGTGGCTCCAGCCGGTCTCCGAGGAGCCGCTCCGAGTCCTCCTCATCGAGGGGCTCGAGCCGGAGGCGATGCGCCCCGCGGCGGCTTTCCACGAGGCCCAGGGCCGGCTCGAGCGGCTCGGGAATCTGCCCCGACCGACCGGCCAGAGCGAGCATGAGCGAGGCGCGCGGCGGCTTGTGAAGCAGAGCGGCGATCAGCTCCGCGGAGGCGTCGTCCACCCACTGCATGTCGTCGATGGCGATCACGAGCGGCCGCGCGGCTGCCAGGCGCTCGAGCAGCTCGCGCACGGCCACGTACGCTCGGTAGCGCTCGTCGTGCACGCCGCTCGTCGGCGTGCGCCGCGTCCGCAGAGCCGGGAAGATGGACCCGAGCTCCTCGCGCAGCTCACCCGCGGGGAGCTGCAGACGGTGGGGATCGAGGCCAGCCAGATGGGCGTCGAGCGCATCGACGACCGGAGCAAACGGGACGTTGCGCTCGAACTCGGCGGCGGCGCCCCGCAGCACTACGAACTCGCTGCTCTCCGCCCGAGCGCACAGCTCGTCGAGCAGGCGGGTCTTGCCGATGCCCGCTTCACCCGACAGCTCGACGAGGCGCGGGCCCTCACGCTCCTCGAGGCCCGCCAGCGCTCGGCCCAGCAGCGTCAGCTCGTGCTCGCGCCCCACTATGCGTTGGGCCGGTGCCGCCACGCAGACTCCCCGCGGGCAGTCTATTCCGAGAGAAGCTCGTGCGGCCGCCTTGAGGCGAGGTAGCCGAGGCCGCTGCTCGCGATCAACACCAGGACGAGCGGCGCCGCCCACCGCGAGGACGTTTGCGGCGAGCCCGGCGAGCAGCGTCTACCGCAGCAGGTAGCCCGCGATCCGGCCCATCACCGCCTTGCGCTGCTCCGCGGTGGAGATGGTCTCGAACCCGTAGCCCATCAGGAGCGACTTGGGCGTCGTGATCGCCGCGCCGACCGGGAATCCACCGGCGTCGGTGAACGCCCAGTTGTTCGCGTTGGCCCCGCTGCCCGGAGGCGGCCCGGTGATCTGCCAGCCGCCGGTGTCGCTGCCCTCGAATGACGTCGACCCGCCCGGCCACGCGAAGTCGTCCAGGAACACGCCGAGGTTCTGCGTGCCCCAGTCGCTGATGAAGGCGATCGAGATCTCGACCGTCTGACCCTGCCACTTGGAGAGGTCGATCCGCCACTGCTGCCAGCCGTTCGAGTTGCCGGTCGCGGCGTTCCACTGGCCCGTCGTGCCCTGAGGCGTGCACGTCTTCGGGGGGCCCGCCTGGAACGTCTGATAGTGCGTGAGCTGCGGATGCAGCTCGTCCGCCCATCCAGACGTGCTCCCGGTGCAGCTCTGGCCCGTGCCTTGGGTGGTGTGGTTGTTGAGGTCGGGCAGCGTCGTCCAGTCGTCGCCGCCGGCCGTCCTGGCCTCCACGGCGAGGTAGTCCCAGTCCGGCTCGGTGTCGTACGAGGTCCAGAACGTGAGCTCACCGCCGCCGGCCGGAACCTGGATCTCACGCGTGAGCCGCTTGTAGCTCACGTCGGCGATCTGCGAGTAGACGTACCTGCTGCCCGTGTGCGGGTCGAACGGCCCCCCGGGCTTGGCCCAGCGCGCCGACGCGCTGCTCTCGAACTGCGGGTACTCGTCGACCGGCAGCACGCCGCTGGTCGTTACGAACGACGATGTGCTGAGGCCCGCCGTCTGGGGTGCCGTCAGCGACCACTGCGGGAGCCCGGCGAACGGGGTCCCGATGCCGTTGAGCGCATACGGGGTGGTCCCCGCCTGGCCGTCCCCGGCGATCTGGACCATGCCGCCGAACCAGTACTGCAGCACGTCGTTGATCAGGTCGCCGCCGAACACCGAGCCGCGCAGCAGCAGGCAGCGGCGTGAGTCGAGCGCCGGATTGGCGGCGCCGTTGATCCGGCAGACGGCCTCGTCCTTCGGGTCGTAGAACTGGGTGCCGACCCCGGCGCCTGTGTACTGCATGCCGGCGGTCTTGCCCGAGTAGGCCACGCGGCCGCCCTCGTCCATGTAGGCGCGCATCTCGAGCATCTCGTCGTACGCGAGCCGGTCGGCGTTGCCCCCGCCGCGGCCAAACTCGCGGGTCACGATGTCCTCGCCCGTGTACCAGATGACGCCCTTGTAGTGGCTGAGCACGCCGAGGGCGTCCGGCGCCGTCCGAGTGCGCTCGTCCACGTCGTAGAGGTCAGCGGGGACGTTGTTCTCCGCCAGTGCCGTGAGGAACGTCTGAGCGGAGTGCGGGCCCGCCGCCTGGTTGGGCGAGGCGCCCGAGTAGTCCTCGGCCGCCACCAGGAGCATTTGGTTGTTCGAGTCGGAGATCATGTCGTAGGTGAACGACCCGCTCTTCTGGCCGCCGCCCTCGAACCAGACCTCCACCTCGTCACCGGGCTGGGTGCCTGTGATCGTGCCGCGCATCACGTGGTACCAGACCGACGCGGGCCTGTAGCGCTGCCCGCCGGCCCACTCCGAGGTCGGAGCGCTCTGGGTCGCACCGCCGTTGACCCGGTACTTGACCGTGACCGCGCCGAGCGCCCGCTTGGCCAGCACCTGCACCGTTTGCGGGTCGCCGTAGGAGTACTTGAACGTGAAGTTCGAGCCCGGCAGCCCGTCCTTGTAGGGGTCGTCGCTCTTGAGGTAGAACGGCTTGGTCTCGATTCCGAGCGAGGACTTCGGGTCATCCGGGTCCTTCGCGGAGTTCGCGACCGACTCGGCGAACGGCAGGTTGCGCTCGAACTCCTCCTGGACGAGCCCCTCGTCGTCCGGGAACACGAACCCGCAGGTCGGGCAGCCCGGGCTGAGCTCCGGGGTCCAGGCCAGCGCGCGGCCCTGCTTGTGCAGGTAGTCGTTGGCCTCGCCGTTGGTCACGTAGAGCACGTCCGAGCTCAGACCCGGATGGAAGCCGTCGATCGCCGGCCGGTCGAGGTTGCCCGACAGCGCGTAGTAGATCGGGTCGTCGGCGGTCGGCGAGCTGGTCTGCCAGCCCTCCGGATACAGCAGCCAGCGACCATTCGAGTGGTAGTTGATGTTGAACTCGAAGCCGACCCGCTGGGAAAGTCCGATGATCGCCTGCGTCTCGCGCTCGGACGCCGGGCCGGGACCGCGATAGGTCTGGCTCGAGAAGATCTTCGAGGAGCCCTCCTCGTCGTACTTGAAGTGCTCCGGGTAGTTGCGGTTCGGGTCGACGCCGTCGGCGATCGTCGTCGCGGGGTCGCCGTCGTTGTTGCGCAGGTTCTTGCGCCACAGCCGCTCGGCGTCGAATGAGTACTGGTAGCCGTCCGGGTTCATGACCGGCACGAACCAGAGCTCGGTCGACTGGAGCAGCTTCACGATCTGCGGGTCCTCGTTGGCCCAGCCCTCGATGTAGTGGTACATCAGGCGACGGTCGATCTCGGTCGCGATCCACTCACGCGCGTGCTGGGTCGCGCTGAACAGCACCGCCGGCCGTCGGCCGTCCCGCTGGCCGCGCGCGCCCTGCGTGACCTTGAGCGCGAGGATCTCGCGGCCCTGCAGCGTGGTCCCGATCCTGACCAGCTTGGTCACGCCGGGGTACTTGCTCGCCAGCTCGTACATCTGGTCGCGGTAGCCGCCCGGCTCGTCGTAGGACTTCCACACGGTGAAGCCGTTCGCCGCCTGCGCGGCCGCGAACTGCTTGACCGTCTGGCCGCCCTTCACGCGCGTGAGCTTCGCGCTTGCCCCTTCGGCGCGGACCTCCCGCGCCTGACTGCGCGTCAGGATCATCTGCGCCTTCGCGCCGGAGAGCGTGACCTGGCTTTCCGCGACGTCGAAGCCCTTCGCCTCGAAGGCCGCGAGCTTTCCCGCGGTCGTGACGACCGTGTACGCGTCGAGCCGGTCCTGTGGCCGCTGCTTGGCGGCGGCTGCCGGCACGGCGACGAACGAGAATGCGACCGCGCAAGCGGCCACGGCGAACCAACGCTGCATGCTGCTGCTCCCCTCGAAGAGAATCTGCCCCTGTTCCGGAATCTCTCCGCTCTAAACGTTCTCTAAACCGGGCGGGCGCGGGGCATCCGGGGGCGGCGCCCCCGGATGCCCGTCCTGCGCGCGCTACCGGCTCCGGGCGAAGAGCTGGCCGCGCACGGCGCCGCCTGGGAAGTCCCCCGTGTGGACGTTCACGTAGAACCTGCCCGGGTTGGCGGCGATCGCTCGGGCGTCGGCGCGGCTGAGCGTCACGCAACCGCTCCCCGCGCCGGGGTCGCCCCCGCTCGGCGTGGCGATGGTGACCGCCACAGGGCCCGCCACGTCCGCCCCGCCCCGATGGATGTGCGCCTGCACCGGCTTGGCGATGTTCTTCACCGCCACGGCGATGCACATCCTGCGGCCGTCGAGCACCGCGGTCGCCCCGCCGCGACCGTCCTGGTCGCCCGCCCCCTTGTCGCCCTCACTCGAGACCTCTTTGGTCCCGAGCATCGTCGCGTGGAGCGTGCCCGGGTCGGAGCCCTGCCCCACCGCGGTCGTCACGGCAACCGTGCACGCGGCGCCGATCGCCGCCGCGAGCGCCAGCCAGCGCATCTTCATGGTCAGTCTCCCCTCTGTCGACTGGCCCTGTGATACGCGCGATCAGGCCCTGCGGTTCACCGCCCCTTCGCCGGAAGCGAACGCGCGTAGGCCACGCTTCGCCGCACCCACGGCCCGAGCATGCGTTTCGTTCGCAGTGCCTCCGGGCCGACCCGGAGCCAGCCGCGCGGCTCGCGGCCGCGCATCTCCATCGGCGATACGTGCGGCTTGCGCAGCAGCGCCTCACCCTCCTCCGGGTCCACCCTGGCCAGCAGGCCGCCTTGACCGCTCGCCGCCACGGCCATGTTGCCCGCGACGAGGAAGGCAAGGCCGCCGAACATCCGCTTCTCGGTCAGGTCCGGCTCGTCCGCCAGCTGCTCCCGGATCCGCTCGGCGAGCTCCTCGTCGTACGCCACCCTCAGGCCGACGGGCCGGTGATCACCGAATCCGACCCCTCGTGCACCCCATCGCTCGAGGCGGGATCGGGGTGCGGGTGGCGATCCGGGTTCCAGCTGTAGGCGTACTCCGGCTTGTCGAGCTGCCGCCAGAGGGCCGCCAGCTTGAGCGGGCGGAAGGTGTCCCACATCACGGCCAGCTCGTCGGTCGAGGTCTTGCCGAGGGCCTTCTCGACCGCGCCCGGCTGCGGGCCGTGCGGCAGGCCCGAGGGGTGCAGGGTGATGCAACCCACGTCGACGCCCTTTCGTGCCGCGTAGTTGCCGTCCGCGTAGAACATGACCTCCTCGGACTGGATGTTCGAGTGGTGGTAGGGCAGCACGACCGCCTCCGGGTCCCAGTCGAGCATCCGCGGCGCGAACGTGCAGATCACGAAGTTCGGGCCCTGGAAGGTCTGGTGCGCGGGCGGCGGCAGGTGGAAGCGGCCGGCGCGCGGCTCGAAGTCGTCCGCGTTGAACGTGTACGGCCAGACATAGCCGTCCCAGCCCACCACGTCGAACGGGTGCCGGTCGAGCAGGTAGTCCTGATGGCCGTCGCGCACGCGCACGGTGACCTGGTACTCGCCCACCTCGTCCACGGTCTCGAGCTCCGCTGGCGGGTGGAAGTCTCGCTGCGAGAAGGGCGAGTGCTCGAGCAGCTGGCCATAGCGGTTGCGGTAGCGATTGGGGGTCTCGATCTCGCCCGGCGTGTGGAAGCAGACCCAGTACTGCTCCTCACCCTCGGGCAGCTCCCAGGTGTGGGTGGTGCCGCGCGGGATCACGACGTAGTCGCGCTCGCGGAACGGCACGCGCCCGAACACCGTCTGCAGCACACCGCTGCCGCGGTGGATGTAGAGCACCTCGTCGCCCTCGCCGTTGCGGTAGTAGCCGTCCAGCGCCTCGGTGGGCTTGGCCACCGACACCTCGATGTCGCCGTTCCACATCAGGAGGGTGCGGGAGGACAGCGGGTCCCCCCCGGGGCTCACCGGGTTCGTGTCGCAGAGCCGGTGCACGTGGGCCTCCGGCACCCACTCCTCGCGCTCGATCGGCCGGAAGGCGCCGACCTGGTCGAGCCGGCAGGGCGACTGGAGGTGGAGCAGGATCGACTCGTTGCCCGAGAACCCCTCGTAGCCCATCACCTCCTCGACGAGCAGCGGCGACGACGCGCCGTCCGGAGATCGAAGGCTCGCAGGCACCGCCTGCTCGCCGTTCCTCCTCACCTGGACGTGGCGCTTGGGGGGAACCCTTCCGAGGCTGGCGTAGCGCATGACTTAGAGGTTTCCTCTCCGCTCCTGCTCCCGCTCGATCGCCTGGAACAGGGCCTTGAAGTTGCCCTCGCCGAAGCCGCGGGCGCCGTGGCGCTCGATGATCTCGAAGAAGACGGTGGGACGGTCGCCCACCGGCTTCGTGAAGATCTGGAGCAGGTAGCCCTCGTCGTCGCGGTCGACCAGGATCCCGAGCCGCCTGAGGTCGGCGATGTCCTCGTCGATCTCGCCTATGCGCCCCGGAACCTCCTCGTAGTACGACTCCGGGATCGTGAGGAACTCCACGCCGCGCTCTTTCAGGTCGGCCACGCAGCGCACGATGTCGCGCGTCGCCATCGCGATGTGCTGGGCGCCCGCGCCGTTGTAGAAGTCGATGTACTCCTCGATCTGCGACTTGCGCTTGCCCTGCGCGGGCTCGTTGATCGGGAACTTGATGCGGCCGCTGCCGTCGGTGACGACCTTGGACATCAGCGCCGAGTACTCGGTCGAGATCGCCTCGTCCGAGAAGTGGATCATCTCGGTCATCCCGAAGACCCGCTCGTAGTAGTGGACCCACTCCTCCATGTGGCCGAGCTCGACGTTGCCGACGATGTGGTCGATCGCCATCAGCCGCATGTCATCCGGATCCCTGGGCGCGTCCGCGCGCCGCTCGAAGCCGGGCAGGAACGGGCCGCGATAGTCCTCGCGCTGGACGAACAGGTGAAGCGTGTCCCCGTAGGTCTCGACCGCGGAGAGCTGCACGCGCCCGTGCTCGTCCTCCTCCCAGCGCGGTGTGGTCACGCCGCGAGCACCGTGCGAGACCGCGTGCTCGTAGGCGCCGGCGGCGTCGGGCACGCTCAGCGCGATCTTCTGCACGCCGTCGCCGTGACGCGCGTGGTGGTCGGCGATCTCGTCGCCGCCGCGCAGCGTGCCGGTGAGCACGAGCCGGATCCGGCCCTGCTCGAGCACGTGGGAGACGCGGTCACGGCTGCCGGTCTCGAGCCCGCGGTAGGCGGTCTCGGTGAACCCGAAGGCGTGCGTGTAGTAGTAAGCCGCCTGGGCGGCGTTGCCAACGAACAGCTCCACGTGGTCGATGCCGTGCACCGGCATGCGGTCGTTCTCGGGTATGGGCGGGGTAACGGTGCCTGGAGCGAGCTGCTCAGTGGCCATCGGTTTCCTCTCTCACGGGTTCAACGAAATGATTGCCCGGTTCGGGTGACGCTTCAACGCCGATTCATTGCAGAACTGCGAAAGTTCCCGCGCAGATGGACGATACAGACCGGAGAATCGTTGCGCTGCTACAGGAGAACGCCCGCCGCTCGTTCAAGGACATCGGCGACCGGGTGCACCTGTCCGCCCCCGCGGTGAAGCGACGGGTCGACCGACTCGAGGCGGACGGCGTGATCCGCGGCTACAGCGCGGCGGTCGACCCGCGCGCCTTCGGCTGGCAGGCGGAGGCCTTCGTCGACCTCTACTGCGAGGGCGGCATGCCGGCCGACGCGATCCGGCGCGCGGTCGAGGGCGAGCCCGGCGTCAAGTCGGCCCACACCGTGGCCGGCGAGGCGAGCGCGCTCCTGCACGTGATGGCAACCAACACGCAGGATCTCGAGCTCTGCCTCGAGCGCATCCGGGCGACCGAGGGGATCAGCCGCACCGTCACGGAGGTCGTGCTCTCGACGCTGTTCGACCGCTGACGCGCCGGGTACAGACGCCTCCATGGAAACGAATCGCGACTTCGAGCGCCACGAGGAGGACGCGGCCGCGGAAGAGGCCGCCGAGATCGGCGGGCCGGGACCCGAGTACGAGGGCGCGGACGACGAGCGGGCCGTGGAAGAGGGCGGCGGCGGCGAGTCCGAGGGCTTCGAGCAGGCCGAGGAGGGCCTTGTGGAGGCCGCCCAGCACGGCGAGCACCGTCACATGCCGACCGAAGACGAGTTCCCGCCCGAGGAGGCCTCCGACCAGTCGACAGCCGAGTACGGCGAGGCGGACCAGGTCGACCCGAATCCCGACGGCTGAGCCCCGCCTCTAGAGGTCGAGCCCCCAGACGCGCAGGTCGACTCCACGAAGACGCTCCAGGCCCTCGAGGCGCATGCCGAGCTTCTCCGCGACCCGCTGCGAGCGCCGGTTCTCGTCGGCGATCAGGCTGATCAGATGGGCGGCGCCCAGCTCGGCCCGGGCCCAGGCGATCGACGCTCGTGCCGCCTCACCCGCGTAGCCGCGCCCCCAGCGTGAGCGGGC
>Ga0075420_100000610_pt1 | contig 28789 bp, 21 predicted proteins | sample SoiMetdeltSBSDD4_FD_75296 | JGI IMG/M metagenome (GOLD analysis project Ga0075420, IMG submission 75296) | Bulk soil microbial communities from a Populus tree surrounding site in Tennessee, USA - Soil MetaG P. deltoides SBSDD4 | ecosystem: Environmental > Terrestrial > Soil > Tree plantation...
AGCAGGCATGCGGGCCCCCGCGAGCGGGCGGACCACAGCGGGCATGCAGGCCTCAGCGAGCGGGCGGACCACAGCGGGCGCGCGGGCCTCAGCGAGCGCGGGCCGTGAAGCGGCCGTCCACATACTCGACCCGCAGCGGCAGGCCGAACGCCTTCGACAGGTGCTCGCTGGTGACGGTGTCGGTGAGCAGCCCCTGCGCGACCACCGACCCCTCCCGCAGCAGCAGTGCGTGGGTGAACCCGGCGGGTATCTCCTCGACATGGTGGGTGACCAGGACCAGGGCCGGGGCGTCCGGGTCGTACGCCAGGTCGGTCAGGCGCTGTAGCAGCTCCTCCCGGCCGCCCAGGTCGAGCCCTGCCGCGGGCTCGTCCAACAGCAGCAGCTCCGGGTCGGTCATCAGGGAGCGGGCGAGCTGCACCCGCTTGCGCTCCCCCTCGGAGAGGGTGCCGTACGGTCGGTCGGCCACGGACGCCACGCCCAGCTGGTCGAGCAGCGCCCGGGCCCGGATCTCGTCCACCGGGTCGTAGCGCTCCCGGAACCGGCCCACCACCGCCCAGGAGGCGGTGAGCACCACGTCCTGCACGATCTCGTCCGGCGGGACGCGTTCGGCCAGGGCGAGGGTGGCAAAGCCCACCCGGGTACGCAGCTCCGCCAGCTCCGTACGGCCGAGCCGCTCGCCGAGCACGTGCACCGTGCCCCCGCTCGGGTGCAGGCGGGCCGCGGCGAGGTTGAGCAGTGTGGTCTTGCCGGCGCCGTTGGGGCCCAGGACCACCCACCGCTCGTCCAGCTCGACCCGCCAGGTGACGTCGCGCAGGAGGTACGTGTCGCCCCGGCGCACGGTGACCCGGTCGGCCGCGATGACGAGGTCTGGGTCGACCGGCCTGTCCTTCTGGTCGCCACGGGGTCGCGCAACGGGCACCCGACAATCCAACCATGCGTGACAGCCTCAACCATGGGTGACGGGGCCAAGTATCGTGAGGCGCCGTGACAGCAGTCCTCGAGATCCAGGGGCTCCGGAAGACGTACCGGAGCCTGCGCCGCAGCCCTCGCCGCGCGCTCGACGGCTTCGACATGGTCGTCGAGCCGGGCCAGGTGCACGGCTTCCTCGGCCCCAACGGATCCGGCAAGACAACCACCCTGCGTACGCTGCTGGGCCTGGTGCGCCCCAACGGCGGCCGGATGAGCATCCTCGGCCAGGAGGTGCCCGCGGCCCTGCCAGACGTGATCGGCCGGGTGGGCGCGATCGTGGAGAGCCCGCAGTTCTTCGCCAACTTCTCCGGCCGGCGTACCCTCGGGCTGCTCGCCACGGCGGGCGGTGTCGCCGACCGCCGGGTGGACGAGGTGCTGGAGCTGGTCGGCCTGCGCGACCGGGCCGGCGAGCGGGTCAGGACGTACTCGCTGGGCATGAAGCAGCGCCTGGCAGTGGCCTCGGCCCTGCTGAAGTCACCGGAGCTGCTGATCCTTGACGAGCCGGCGAACGGCCTGGACCCGGCCGGCATCCGGGAGATGCGCGACATGATGCGCGGCCTGGCCGCCTCCGGCGTGACCGTCGTGCTCTCCAGCCACATCCTCGGCGAGGTGCAGCAGATCTGCGACTCCGTCACGATCATCTCGCGCGGCCGCCGGGTCGCGTCCGGACCGGTCGCTGAGGTGATCGCCGGGCAGGACCGCGGCGAGTACCGGGTCAGGGTGGCCGGCGACCAGGCCGCCGCCGTCCGGGTCCTCACCGAGGCGGGGGCTCGGGTGGCCGGCAGGGACGACCATCTCGTGGTGTCGGACCTCACCGACCCGGCCTGGGTCACCCGCACGCTCGCGGGGCGCGAGCTGTGGCTCACCGAGCTGACCCCGCTGACCCGCGACCTGGAGAGCGTCTTCCTCGAGCTCACCGGCACCACCCCGGAGCCGGGGCACGCCCGGCAGGTCGACGAGGCGTACCGCCCGGGCAACGGCGCCCCCGGCGCAGCGCCGGCCACGCAGCCGGATACGCCGGACACGCAGCTGGACGAGCCAGCGACACCGACCCTGCCCGCGGCCGCCGCCGGGCCGGTCGCCCCGACAGCCGCGGAGGAGCGGGCATGAACCTGGTACGCGCCGAGTGGCGGCGGTTCTTCGCCCGCCGCTTCACCCGGCTGATGGTCGTCACCGTCCTGGTCATCCTCGGCCTGATCGGGCTCGGCGTGGCGGGGAGCACGCAGCAGCCAGGCCCAGGCGCGGTCGCGGAGGCCGAGCGGATCGCCGCCGAGCAACGGGCGCAGATCGCCGAGGCGCGCCGGCAGTGCGAGGCCGCCCAGAGCGGCAGTGCGTCAGGCGGGTCGAACGAGAAGTTCGGCCAGCTGCCGCCCGGGGAGACCTGCGCGACGATGTTCCGCGACGACCACGCGACGGCCGAGAACTTCATGCCGAACGTGTTCAGCTTCCGCGACGAGGCACCGGCCATGCTGATGGTCTTCGGGGGCGTGCTGGCGCTGTTCGCCTTTGCGGTGGGCGCCTCGTTCATCGGCGCGGAGTGGAGCTCCGGCGGCATCATGAACCTGCTGCTGTGGCGCCCGCGCCGGGTCCCGGTGCTCACCGGCAAGCTGGTCACCCTGCTCGCGGCGGTGACCGCCACCTGGCTGGTGCTGGTGGCCGGCTGGGTGGCCCTGCTGTGGGGAATCGCCGCCTTCCGCGGCCGGACCGGCACCATCACCTCGGGCGTGGTCCAGTCGATGGCGCTCACCAGCCTGCGGTCGCTGGCCCTGGTGCTGGCGGCCGCAGTCGTCGGGTTCGGCGTCGCCTCGCTCGGGCGCAACACGGCAACGGCGCTGGGGGTGGCCGTCGGGTACGTGGTCGTGCTGGAGATCGGCACCCGGATCGTGCTCGAGATCGCCGAGGTGATCAAGCCGGAGCGATGGTTCCTGTCCAGCTATGCCGTGGCGTGGCTGAACAAGAAGGTCACCTTCAACGAGTGGCGGCACTGCCGCTACGACACCACAGGCAGCTGCGAGTCGTACGCCTGGACCATCGACATGAGCCAGGCGGCGCTGGTGTTCGGCGCGATCCTCATGGTCGTGCTCGGGACGGCGTTTCTCGCTTTCCGGCGGCGCGACGTGACGTAGCGGGCCCGGCTACGACACGGTCGAGCCGAACACCTCCTCGCGCACCGCGTCCAGCGCGGTGACCAGCGCCCCGTGCAGGACCGGCTCGGGCTCGGCGCGGGTGACCACCACCCGCGGTGACACCGGCGCGATCGCGGCGACCTCGTGCTGCACCCGACCGGCCAGCGCATCCCCGCCGGCCTGGCCCACCTCGCCGGCGAGCACCACCAGCTCCGGGTCGAGCACCACGCAGACCGAGGCGACGCCGAGCGCGAGGCGGCGGGCGACCTCGTCCAGCACCGGGCCGCCACGGGTGCCCGCGGCGACCGCGGCGGCGACCGCGTCCGCCCCGGTGGCGGCGCGGAAGCCGTGCTCCCGGGCCACCGCGCGGGCCGCCTCGAGGCTGGCGAGCTGCTGGAAGGCGCCCTTGCCGCGGCGGGTCAGCCCGCGCGGGATGGGCGCGCCGGGCACCGGCAGGTAGCCGATCTCACCCGCCGCGCCGGCGGAGCCCCGGTGCAGCCGGCCACCGAGCACCACGGCCAGGCCGACGCCGCGGGAGACCCAGACCAGGACGAAGTCGGGTACGCCCCGGGCGGCCCCGTTGTGCGCCTCGGCGACCGCCGCGAGGTTCACGTCGTTCTCGAAGACCACCGGGATGCGCAGGTCCTCGCGGAGGGCGGCGAGCAGGCCGCGGTGCCAGCGCGGCAGGTCGACCGCGAAGGCGATGTCGCCGGTGGCCGGGTCCACCAGGCCCGGGCTGCCCAGCACGACCCGGCGGACCGTGCTGACGTCGGCCCGGGCCCGCTCGGCGGCCCGGACCACGGCCTCGTGCACCACGCCGACCGGGTCGTCGCTGTCCTGAGTGGACTGCTCCACCCGGCCGACCATCGCGCCGGTGATGTCGGCGCAGGCGGCGACCACCCGGTCCGGCCCGACGTCCACGCCGACCACGTGCGCGCTGTCCGGGACGACCGCGTAGAGCTGGGCGTTCGGGCCGCGCCCGCCGGCGAGCTCGCCGACCCGGCTGACCAGCCCGCGCTCCTCCAGCCGTTCGACCAGCTGGGACGCGGTCACCTTGGACAGGCCGGTCAGCTCGCCGAGCTGGGACCGGGTCAGCGGGCCGCGGTCGACCAGCAGCTCGAGGGCGGCGCGGTCGTTGAGCGCCCGCAGCAGCCGCGGTGTCCCCGGTCGGCGCTCAGAACTCATCTGGTGAACCCCAAAGTCTCCTTAAGGTGCGGTCGGCCTACCGCACTGCGAAGCGTACGGCGGACCGACCAGGCCCTGCCTCGATCGACAAGACAGGCCCGGTCGACCCGCGGATGAGCGGCGATGGGACGCGCTACGCGGCCGCCGTACGGACCAGGGTGCGGATCTGGCGCAGCAGTACGGAGAGCGCGGCGAGGTCGGCCCGGGACTCGTCGAACTCGCCTATCGCGTTGCGGGTGCGCGCGATGACGGACGCGTTGAGCTGCTCCCACTCGGCGACCCGGTCCTCCGGCGGGTCCCCCTCCGACGTGGAGGAGAGCACCTCGGAGGTGAGCGCGGCCAGCGCGGCGTAGAGGTCGTAGCGCAGCGCCATCCGGGCCTGGGTCTGCCAGCGGTCCTCCCGGGGCAGCGCCGAGATCTTCGACAGCAGGTCGTCGACCCGGAACTGGTCCGACAGGACAAAGTAGACCCCGGCCACCTCCATCAGGTCCCGGCCGGTGGACTGCGCCGCCTCGATGATGTCCACCAGGCCGAAGCTGTAGACCAGCCGGGTCGCCCAGTCCGCCAGCTCCTGCGGGATCCCCCGCCGGGTCAGGTCCGCCGCGTGGGCGCGCAGGGCCTCGCGCTCCCGCCCGTGGAACAGGTTGCCCAGCTCCGGCAGCAGCCGGGCCACGCCGGGCCGCAGCCGCGCGATCTCGCCCTCGACGTCGAGCGGGGAGCGCCGGTTCTGCACCAGCCACCGCACCGCGCGGTCCACCAGCCGCCGCGACTCCAGGTAGACCACGGTCTGCGCCGCGGTGTCCACCTTGTTGTCCAGCGCCTGGACCGCAAGCCACAGCTCGCCCAGGCCGAACACCTCACGGACGATCACGTACGCCCGCAGCACGTCCTCGGGCGTGGCTCCGGTCTCCTCCACGGTGCGGTAGATGAACGACGTGCCGCCCCGGTTGACCGCCTCGTTCACCAGCGAGGTGGTGACGATCTGGCGGCGCAGCGGGTGCTCGGACATGCGGTCGGCGAACCGCTCGCGCAGCGGGGTGGGGAAGTAGTCCGCCAGCACCTCACGCGTCCACGCCTCGTCCGGCAGCGACGAGGAGACGATCTCGTCCTCCAGCACGATCTTCACGTACGCCAGCAGCACCGCGAACTCCGGCGAGGTCAGCCCGGTGCCGGCCTCGCCGCGCACGGCCAGCTCCTCGTCGCCGGGCAGGGCCTCGAGCGTACGGTTCAGCCGGCCGGCCCGCTCCAGGTCGGTGATCATGCGCCGGTGCACCGGCAGCAGCGGCCGGGCCTGCGACCGGGCGTTGCCGAGTGCGCGGGCCTGGTCGTAGTTGTCCTGCAGCACCAGGTCGGCGACCTCGTCGGTCATCGCCACCAGCAGCTCGTCCCGCTCGGCCATGGTCAGCTCACCGGCCGACACCGCGTCGCCGACCAGGATCTTGATGTTCACCTCGTGGTCGGAGGTGTCGACACCGGCGGAGTTGTCGATGAAGTCGGTGCAGATGTGCCCGCCCGCCATCGCGTACTCGATCCGGCCCCGCTGGGTGAGCCCGAGGTTGCCGCCCTCGCCGACGACCCGGCAGCGCAGCTGGGTGCCGTTGACCCGGATGCCGTCGTTGGCCTTGTCCCCCACGTCAACGTGCGACTCGGTGGCCGCCTTCACGTAGGTGCCGATGCCACCGTTCCAGAGCAGGTCCACCGGGGCCTGGAGGATCGCCTTCATCAGCTCCTGCGGGGACAGGCAGGTGAGGGTGGCATCGGTGATGCCGAGCGCCTCTCGCGCCTGCGGCGAGATCGGCACCGACTTGGCGGTGCGCGGCCACACCCCGCCCCCGGCCGAGACCAGCTCCCGGTCGTACTCGTCCCAGCCGCTGCGCGGCAGCTCGAACAGGCGCCTGCGCTCGGCGAAGGAGGCCGCGGCGTCCGGGGTCGGGTCCAGGAAGACGTGCCGGTGGTCGAACGCGGCAACCAGCCGGATGTGCTCGCTGAGCAGCATGCCGTTGCCGAACACGTCGCCGGACATGTCGCCGATGCCGACCACGGTGAAGTCCTGGGTCTGGGTGTCCACGCCCAGCTCGCGGAAGTGCCGCTTGACCGACTCCCAGGCGCCGCGCGCGGTGATGCCCATCTTCTTGTGGTCGTAGCCGGCCGAGCCACCGGAGGCGAACGCGTCGCCGAGCCAGAAGCCGTACGAGACGGAGATCTCGTTGGCGATGTCGGAGAACGTCGCGGTGCCCTTGTCCGCGGCGACGACAAGGTACGGGTCGTCTCCGTCGTGGCGGACCACGTCCGGGGGCGGGTCGACCTTGCCCCCGACCATGTTGTCCGTGACGTCCAGCAGGGCCGAGATGAACAAGCGGTAGCAGGCCACGCCCTCAGCCTGGTACGCGTCCCGGTCCTGGTACGCGTCCCGACCGGTGGGGCTGGTCGCGCGCTTGAGCACGAACCCACCCTTGGCGCCGACCGGCACGATCACCGCGTTCTTGACCATCTGCGCCTTGACCAGGCCGAGGATCTCGGTGCGGAAGTCCTCCCGCCGGTCGGACCAGCGCAGCCCGCCCCGGGCCACCGGCCCGAAGCGCAGGTGCACGCCCTCGAACCGGGGCGAGTAGACGAAGATCTCGTAGCGCGGCCGGGGTGCGGGCAGGTCCGGGATGGCCTGTGGGTCCAGCTTGTACGCGACGTACGGCTTCGGGCGCACCGTCGTGTCGCCGTCAGCGGCCGACCAGCGCTGGAAGAACGACGTGCGCAGGGTCGCCTGGATCAGGGTCAGGTACGAGCGCAGGATCCGGTCCTGGTCCAGGCTGGCGACGCCGTCCAGCTGCCGGCCGATCTCGGTGACCAGCTCCTTGGTGCGCAGCGCGCGGTCCTCGCGGGGCAGCTGCAGCCGCGGGTCGAACCGGGTCTCGAAGAGCCGGACCAGCAGCGCGGCGATCTCCGGGTAGGCGATGAAGGTGGACTCCATGTACTCCTGGGAGAAGACCGTGCCCGCCTGGCGCAGGTACTTGGCGTACGAGCGCAGCACCACCACCTGCCGCCAGGTGAGCCCGGCGCGCAGCACCAGCTCGTTGAAGCGGTCCACCTCCGCCTCGCCGCGCCAGGTGGCGGAGAACGCGTTCTGCACGTGCGGGCGTACCTCGGGCAGCTCGTGGGCGTCCTCCGGCAGGCTCAGGCCGAAGTCGTAGAGGTAGATGACGTCGCCGCCGCGGCGGATCTCGAACGGCCGCTCGTCGGTGACCTTCACGCCGAGCGAGTGCAGCACCGGCAGCACCGCGGAGAGCACCATCGGCTCGCCGTACCGGAAGACCTTGAACCGTACGTCCCGGTCGTCCTTGCGCCGGCGGAACAGGTGCATCTCCAGCTGGCCCGGCTCCTCCAGCAGCTCCAGCTTTGCCAGGTCCTTCGCCGCCTCGTACGGCGTGTGCGAGTCCTTGTACGTCTCGGCGAGCCCGCCGCGGTACCGGGCCAGCAGCGCCTTGGCCTGCCCGTCACCGACCTTGCGCTCGAGCACCAGCCGGAAGTCCTCGTCCCACAGCCGCGTCGCGTCGGCCAGCTGCTCGGCGAGCGCGTCCACGTCGACCGGCCCGGGCGGGTTGGTCGGATCGGTACGCACGGTGAAGTGCAGCCTGGCCAGCGACTCCTCGCTGGCCCGGGTGGTGGTGTCCACGCCGATGCCGTTCAGCTCACGCAGCAGGATGTCCTGCATGCGCAGCCGGTTCTGCGTGGTGAACCGGTCCTGGGGCAGGTAGATCAGGCAGGAGATGAACCGGCCGTACCCGTCGCGGCGCAGGAACAGGCGCAGCTGGCGCCGCCCGGCCATCCGCAGCACGCTGATGACCGCGTGGTAGAGCTCGTCGACCTTGATCTGGAACAGCTCGTCCCGCGGGTAGGTCTCCAGGGTCTCCATCAGGTCCTTGCCGGAGTGGCTGCGCAGGCTCAGCCCGGAGCGGTCCAGCACCTCGGCGACCTTGCGCCGGACCACCGGCAGCTGGGTGACGCTGGTGCGGGACGCCGACGACGAGAACAGCCCCAGGAACCGCCGCTCCCCGGCCACGTTGCCGTCCTGGTCGAAGGTCTTGAACCCGATGTAGTCCAGGTACGACGAGCGGTGCACGGTCGACCGGGAGTTGGCCTTGGTGATGATGAGCAGCCGCTTCTCCATCGCCTTCTGGTACGCCTCCGGCGTCAGCGAGCTGAGCACCCGCGGGTTCGGCTGGTCCTGCCGGAGGATGCCGAGGCCCGTGCCGAGCACCGAGGTGATGTGCTTCTCCGGCGGGTGCCCGGCGACGGTCGGGGCATCGCTCAGCTGGTACTCCCGGTAGCCGAGGAAGGTGAAGTGGTCGTCGGCGAGCCACCGCAGCAGCTCCACCGAGTCCGTGATGTCCTTGTCCGGCACTGGCAGCTGGGCGCTGGCCAGCTCGTCGGCGAGGCTGAGCGCCTGGGCCCGCATCTTGGGCCAGTCCTCCACCGCCTCCCGCACGTCGGTGAGCACCCGCTGCAGGTAGTTACGCAGCTTGTCGCGCTCTGCCGGGTCGCGCACCGGGTCGGTCTCGATGCGCATCCAGCTCTCCAGCCGGTCACCGTCGAGCGCGTCGTCCGGCTCGACGTCAGCGCACACCTCGACCAGCTTGCCGAGCGGCTCCCGGTGCACCACCAGGATCGGGTGGACGAGCAGCTGCACGTCCAGGTCACATGCTGTCAGCGCGCCGGTGACCGAGTCGACCAGGAACGGCATGTCGTCGGTGACCGTCTCGATCACGCAGTGCCGGTCGCCGGCCTGGCTGATACGCAGCTTGAGCTCGCCCGGCACGCGCTGGGCGGCCAGCGCGCGGTGGTTGCGCACCGCCTCCAGCATGGTCCGGGGAGAGCGCCCGACCATCTCCTCGTCCGCGGCGAAACGCCAGTAGCGCGAGACGAGCGCGGCCTCGTCGCCGTCGTCGGCGAGCATCACCGCCTGGGCGACCAGCCGCTCGGCGCTGGGGACCGGCTCGTCCAGCTCGCTGTCTTCCACCTCGTCGTCGGTGACGGCAGGGGCGAGGTCGAGCGTGTCGATGCTCGCGCCCGCGGTCGCGGTCGCCCCCCTCCCGATGGAGGCCCGCTGGTCACCAACCGTCTCCGGACGCCCGTCCATGGGCTGCCACTCCCCTCGTCCCACAACGCTGTGGGTGCCGTCTCCACTCAGCCTAGGTGCACACCGCGCCGGTGACCCATCCGGCGGAGCACGGGCTGCGCGTTCGGACCAGCCGCTCATGGCGCTTTGTCCAGCATCGACCATCTTACTCGGGGCGGCAGGGCAACGATCTGACACCGGTCCGGACGCCGGCCTCCCCCCGCAGGCACCCGCGGCCCAACAATGTGACCTCGGCAAAGTCGTACCCAGGAGGTCCGTGGCCATGCGGCTCGCGCTACCCACCCGCTTGAGCGCCGCGGCCCTGGCCGGCGCGATGCTGGCCGCGACCCTGGTCGCCTGCTCGCGCGACCCGGGTCCGGGCCCGACGCTGGACGCGTTCCTGGCCGGCTGGCGCTCCGGCAACCTCGACGCGGTCGGTTTCGTCGCGCCGGAGGGGCACGGCGTGCCCGCCGCAAAGGTGCTCGAAGAGATCGGGTCGCTCACTGGCGAGCTGCCCAAGCCGCAGGTGACGGTGGCCAAGAAGCCCACGGAACGTAACAACGTGGCAACGGCCGAGCTGGTCCTGAGCTGGCCGATGGCCCCGGATGCGGTGTGGGCGTACCCGTCGACCGTCCAGCTCGCGCGCAACCGGGACAAGAAGTGGCAGATGGTCTGGGCGCCGACCGTCATACACCCGCAGCTGACCACCGGTGACGTGCTCGCCACCGGCCGGATCGCCCCGGCGCGCGGGACCGTCCTCGACGGTGCCGGCAAGCCCATCGTGGAGGACCGCACGGTGTACGCGGTGGGCCTGCAGCCCAGCGGCGTCAAGGACCTGCCCGGGGTGCTCAAGGAGCTGGACGCGGCGTTCCGGTCGGTCGGCGTGGTGGTGGACATGTCGGGCGTGCCGGGTCAGGTCGCCGCCGCCGAGCCGGACGCGTTCGTGCCCGTGGTGTCCCTGCGGGAGCAGCCGTTCCTCACCATCCGGCCGCGGCTGGACCCGCTGCCCGGGGTGTTCTTCCGCAAGAGCACGCTCCCGCTCGCGCCGACCCGCGAGTTCGCCCGCGCCCTGCTCGGCACCGTCGGCGAGGTCACCAAGGAGATCGTCGACGCCAACCCGGGCCGGTACGTGGCCGGCGACCTGGCGGGCCTGTCCGGCCTGCAGCGCCAGTACGACGAACGGCTGCGCGGCACGCCGGGGCTGCGCGTGCTCATCACCCACCGGGCGCCCGACGGCGCGGTCGGCTCGACCGAGGTGTGGCGGACCGAGCCGAGGCCGGGGTTCCCGGTGAAGACAACGCTCGACGTGGCGGTGCAGAACGCGGCCGAGGCGGCGCTGCGCGGCCGGACCCAGCGCACGGCGCTGGTCGCGCTGCGGGTCAGCGACGCGGCGGTCCTCGCGGTCGCCAACGGCCCGGACGGCGGCGGGGTCAACCTCGCCTTCGAGGCCCAGGTCCCACCCGGCTCCACGTTCAAGGTGGTCACCGCGTACGGGCTGCTCGAGGCCGGCGCGGTCACCCTGGACGCGGTGGTGCCCTGCCCCAAGACGCTGACCGTCGAGGGCCGCGCCTTCAAGAACTCCAACGACTTCGCGCTCGGCAACGTGCGGTTCCGTACCGACTTCGCGAAGTCGTGCAACACCGCGTTCGCCTCGCTCGCGCCGCGGCTCGGCCCCACCGGCCTCGCCGACGCCGGCCGGGCGCTCGGCATCGGGCAGCCCTGGGACCTCGGCATGCTGACCTCCGCCGGCCGCGTCTCCACCGGCGGCTCTGCGGCGGAGCGGGCGGCCGCCGCGTTCGGCCAGGGACAGACCCATGTGAGCCCGGTCGCGCTCGCCGCGGCGGTGGCGGCGGTGGCCCGTGGCGCCTGGCAGCAGCCCCGGCTGCTCACCGAACCGGCTCCGGCCCGCCCGGCGCCCAGCGGACCCCAGCTCAAGCCGACCACCCTGGACCCGTTGCGGACGATGATGCGCGAGGTCGTCACCGTGGGCACCGGCTCCGCCCTGGCCGACGTGCCCGGCCCGCCGGTGCACGGCAAGACCGGGACCGCCGAGTACGACAACAACCCGGCGCACACCCACGCATGGTTCATCGGGTGGCGGGGGGATATCGCGTTCGCGGTGTTCGTGGAGAACGGCGGGTCCAGCACCGCGTCTGCGGTGCCGGTCGCCGAGGCGTTCCTGCGCGCCCTGCCCCCGGCCTGAGCAGGCCCCAGCCTGAGCAGACCGCCAGCCTGAGCAGGCCGCCAGCCTGAGCAGACCGCCGGCCAGGTGGTCCGCCGGGCCGCCAGCCAGACGGGCCTCCGGGCCGCCGGGCGCGGGTCCGTGGGCTGTCATACTCCTCGATCACCGGTTTAGCCGGCCTGCTAGCCGGCAACCTGGTGACCATGGAGGAGGTCGTACGCCGCGTCCGGGAGGGCTGGGGAGACGACCGCGGCTACGGGCTCACCCGGATCCAGGACCCGGCCGACGGCACGCCGTTCATCGAGGCGCCCAACGTCGCCCCGGAGGAGGTCGAGGCGGCGGTCGAGGCCGCCCGTACGGCGCAGCCCGGCTGGGCCCGTACCTCGGCGGCACAGCGGGGCGCGGCGGTCGCCCGGGCGGCCGCCGCGGTCGAGCGCCAGGCGGATGCCCTGGCCTGGCTGACCACGCGCGAGATGGGCAAGCCGCTGCGCGACGCCCGCGGCGGGGTCCAGGCCGGCATCGACACCCTGCGGCAGTACGCCGAGCTGGGCCCGCTGCACCGCGGCCGGAGCCTGGCCGGCGCGCCGGCAGCGGCCGACCTGATGGTCTACGAGCCGCGCGGCGTGGTAGCGGTCATCACGCCGTGGAACGACCCGGTAGCCGTCTCCTGCGGGCTCCTCGGGGCCGCGCTGGTCACCGGCAACACAGCGGTCTACAAGCCGAGCGAGCGTACGCCGGCGACCGGCTGGCTGCTCGGCGAGCTGCTCGCCGGTGAGCTGCCCGAGGGCGTGCTGACCACCCTCACCGGCGACGGCCACGTCGGAGTGGAGCTGACCGCGCAGCGGCTGGACGTGGTCGCCCACGTCGGGTCGAGCGCCGCCGGGCAGGCGGTCGCCGCGGCGTGCGCGTGCACCGGCGCCAAGGCGCTGCTGGAGAACGGCGGCTGCGACCCGCTCATTGTGGATGCCGGCGTGGACGCGGCCTGGGCGGCGGCCCAGGCCGCGATCGGCTCGTTCGCCAACGCCGGGCAGATCTGCGTATCGGTGGAGCGCATCTACGTGCACCAGGCGGTGGCCGAGCGGTTCCTGGTGGAGCTGGTGAGCCAGGCCCAGTCCCTCAAGACCGGCTCCGGCCTTGATGAGGGCACCCAGCTGGGCCCGCTGGTCGACCGCCGCCACCGGGAGCACGTGCACGGGCATGTGGACGACGCCAGCCGCTCCGGCGCCGACATCCTGTGTGGAGGGCAGGTCCCGGACGGGCCGGGCGCCTTCTACCCGGCGACCGTGCTCTGTGGCTGCACGGACGAGATGCCGGCCATGTGCGAGGAGACGTTCGGGCCGGTCGCCCCGGTGGCGGTGGTGGGCTCGTTCGAGGAGGCGCTCGGGCGGGCGGCCGAGTCGGCGTACGGGCTGGCGGCGACCGTGCTCACGCCGGACCTGGCCCACGCCACGCAGGCCTGGCACGAGCTTCCGGTCGGCACGGTCAAGGTGAACAGCGTCTTCGGCGGCGCCCCGGGCGGCGCGGCCCACCCCCGCCGGGCGAGCGGGCAGGGGTACGGCTACGGCCCCGAGCTGCTGGACGAGCTGACGTACACGAAGGTGGTGCACCTGGCCGCCGCCCAGTCCGCCTGAGCCGTCCCGCTTCGCCCTGTTAAGCCCCTCCGCGCTTCTCAAGATCACGATCGTGGTAGGAACTGCGCAGTGCGGCTACACGTTGGGCGTTCCAGATCGTGATCTTGACCGGTGCGGCAGCGCTAGAGGGGTCAGCTGCGTGGCTGACTCGCCAGGCGACTTCTGGCGGCTCGGCGGCTCAGGCCGGCTCGGCGGCGGCCGGCTCCACGGCCGGCATCTCGACGCCCGCAGGATCCGCCGCAACCTCCCCGCCATCTGCCGCAACCGGCTCGCCATCCGCCATAGCCGGCTCGTCGCTGTCCCCGCCAGCGCCCGGGCCGCCGACTCCGACGTCCGAGTCACCGACGTCAAAGTCGCCGACGCCTGAGTCGCCGACGTCAAAGTCGCCGATGACCGGGCCGGCAGCACCCAGGCCGCCGGCGACCGCGACAGCGATGCCTGGGCCGGCAGCACCTGGGCCGCCGATGCCTGGGCCGGCGGCGGCGACCGCCGGAGCCAGCCCGCTGACGAGCGCGTTGACGATCTCCGCGGCGTAGCCGCCGTCCAGGTCGTAGTCCGGGTCGAACACGGTCACCTCAAGGCCCAGGCAGCGCGGGGTGGCGACCAGACCGGCCAGCAGCAGCTCCAGCTCGGCGTACGCGATGCCGCCGGGGTCCGGGGCGTCCACCGCCGGCATCACCGCCGGGTCGAGCACGTCGACGTCGACGTGCACCCAGTAGCCGGCGCAGTCGGCGAGCTGGTCGCGGGCCCACTGCGCGCTGCGCGCCGCGCCCTCCACGCGAAGCTGGGGCACGGATCGGAACGCGATGCCGGCCGCCTGCAGGTCCAGCCGGTACTCGTCGTGCGCCCGGATGCCGAGCACCACCACGTCCAGGTCGCGGAAGTACGGCCGCCGCCCCTCGATCGCGGTCAGGTCCGGCTGGCCCCGACCGGTGACGAGCGCCAGGTCCTCGCCGGCCGCCGCGCCGACGTAGGAGGCGTTCCCCGGGTGCCGGAAGTCGGAGTGCCCATCCACGAAGACCAGGCCGGTCCGGGTGCCGGTCTCTGCGCCGTACCGGTGCATCGCCACCGCCGAGCCGATCAGCACCGAGCAGTCCCCGCCCAGCACGAGCGGCAGCTCGCCGGCGTCCATCAGGGCACCGATCCGGTCCGCCAGCCGCAGCGAGTAGTCGGCGATCTCGGCCGCGTGGCAGACCCCGTCGCCGGGGCGCCAGTCGCCGGGGTCGTACCGCGGTGGGGTGAGGCAGCCCGCGTCCCTGGCCCCGAGCCGGGCGAGCAGGCCCTGGTCACGCAGTGCCCCGGGCGCCTTCGCGCACCCCGGCACGGACATCGGCGTCGGCGGGCGCAGGCCCAGGTTCGACGGAGCGTCCAGCACGGCGATGCGGCGCATCCCGGGGCCGCCGGTCAGAACAGCACCATCGCCAGCGCGCGGCGGGCCGCTGCCACCGCCGGGTCGTCCGGGCCGGCCACGGTGAACAGCGAGACCAGGTGCTTGCGGACGGTCTCCCGGTCGTCTCCGGCGCTGCGCCGGATCAGCTCCACCAGCCGCGAGTACGCCCGCTCGGCCTGCCCGGTCAGCACCTCCACGTCGGCCGCGAGCAGCTGGGCCCGTACATCGTCGGGGGCGGCCTGGGCCGCGGCCAGCGCCTTCGCCGGGTCCACCCGCTCCACCCGCCGGGCCAGGGCCACCTGCGCCAGGCCCGCCTCGGCCGCCTGGTCCGCGGGCGCGTCCGCCAGGATCTTCCGGTACGCCCGCTCGGCGGCATCCAGGTCGCCGGTGACCAGTGCCTCGTCCGCTGCGGTCAGCCGCGGGTCCGCCGGCGCCTCGACCGCCATGCCGGCCGCCTTCAGGATCGCGTCGACCCACTGCCGCAGCTGTGTCTCGGGCACCACACCGGTGAACGCGTCGATCGGCTGGCCGCCCACGATCGCGTACACCATCGGGATGCTCTGGGTCCGGAACATCTGCGCCAGCCGGGGGTTGGCGTCGACGTCGACCTTTGCCAGCACCCACGCGCCGCCGCCCTCGACCGCAAGCTTCTCCAGCACCGGTGACAGCTGCTTGCACGGCCCGCACCACTCGGCCCAGAAGTCGACGACGACCGGGGTGTGCAGTGAGCGCTCCAGAACCTCGGACTGGAAGGTCGCCTCGGTCACGTCGATGACGGTGACGCCGCCCCCGCGCGGTGCGCCGCCGCCCGCCGGGCGCCCGCCGGGCGCGCCCTCGGCCGGGGCCGGCTCGGCAGGGGTACGGCTCGGCACCGCCCGCAGCGCGGAAAGGTCCACCGCGCCTCGGGTGAAGATCGACGGAGTGGTACGAGGATCGCTCATGGTTCCCTAGTCTGGCACGCGCCTACCGGCACCGGGCGCGGTACCGCAAGGCGCGCCGGCAAGCTGGTGTCCCGCCGCAGCAACCTGGATGCCGCTACCTGACTTACGCGACTATCCGAACCTTACGCGGGATCCGACCTTACGTAGCGACCTGACCTTACGCGGCGACCTGACCTTACGCGGCGACCTGGAGCTTCTAGAAGCGGGCCGGCTCCCGGTAGCCGCCCCACTCCTCCTTCAGCGCCCCGCAGATCTCGCCCAGCGTGGCCTCGGCGCGGGCGGCGTCGAGCATGGCCGGGACCAGGTTCTCCTCGGTGCGCGCCACCTCGACCATGCGGCCGAGCGCGGCCCGCACCGCCGCGTCGTCCCGGTCGGCGCGGCGCCGCGCCAGCAGCTCCCGCTGCTCCAGCTCGACCTCGTGCGAGATGCGCAGGATCTCTAGCTCCCGGGAGACCGTGCCGGTGTGGCAGTTCACCCCGACGATCTTCTTGTCGCCCTTCTCCAGCGCCTGCTGGTAGACGAAGGCCGACTCGGCGATCTCCGCCATGAACCAGCCGTCCTCGATGCCGCGCAGGATGCCGGAGGTGATCGTCCCGTCGCTGCCCATGTCCCGGATCCGGGCGAAGATGCGCTCGGCCTCGGCCTCGATCTGGTCGGTCAGCGCCTCGACGTACCAGGCCCCGCCGAGCGGGTCGGCGACGTTCGTCACCCCGCTCTCTTCCATGATCACCTGCTGGGTACGCAGGGCGATCTCCGCGGACTCGGTGGTGGGCAGGGCCAGGGTCTCGTCGAGCGCGTTGGTGTGCAGCGAGTTCGTGCCGCCGAGCACCGCCGCCAGGGCCTCCACCGCGGTGCGTACCACGTTGTTGTAGGGCTGCTGCGCGGTCAGCGAGACGCCGGCGGTCTGTGTGTGGAACTTCAGCCAGAGCGCCTTCTCGCTGGTGGCGCCGTAGACGTCGCGCAGCCAGCGGGCCCAGATCCGCCGGGCCGCCCGGAACTTGGCGATCTCCTCGAAGAAGTCCACATGCGCGTCGAAGAAGAAGCTGAGACCCGGGGCGAAGACGTTGACGTCCAGGCCGCGGGACTGGCCCAGCTCCACGTAGGCGAACCCGTCGGCGAGCGTGTACGCCAGCTCCTGCGCCGCCGTCGAGCCGGCCTCGCGGATGTGGTAGCCGGACACGGACAGCGGCTTGTACCTCGGGATCTGGCGGGCGCAGTACTCCATCAGGTCGCCGATCAGCCGCAGGTGTGGCTGGGGCGGGAAGAGCCACTCCTTCTGCGCGATGTACTCCTTGAAGATGTCCGTCTGCAGGGTGCCGTCGAGTGTGGACAGGTCAGCGCCCTGCCGCTCGGCGGCCACCAGGTACATGCAGAAGACCGGCACCGCCGGCCCGGAGATCGTCATGCTCGTGGTGGTCGCCGCCAGGTCAATGCCGTCGAAGAGGGTCTGCATGTCCTGGGCCGAGTCGATGGCCACCCCGCAGTGGCCCACCTCGCCCAGCGCGTACGGGTCGTCGGAGTCCCGGCCCATCAGCGTCGGCATGTCAAAGGCGACGGAGAGCCCGCCCCCGCCGGCGCGCAGCAGCATCAGGTAGCGCTCGTTGGTCTGCCTGGCGTTGCCGAACCCGGAGAACTGCCGGATCGTCCAGGTCCGCCCCCGGTAGCCGGTCGGGTAGAGCCCACGGGTGTACGGGAACTCACCCGGCCAGCCGATCCGCTCGAAGCCGGGCACGGACGCGCCATCCGGCGGGCCGTACACGGGCTGCACGGTCATGCCGGACAGCGTGGTGAAGTCCGCATCGCGCTTGCGCGCAGCGTCGTAGCGGGCCTGCCACCGCGCGCGGCCCTCGGCGATCTCCTCGGCCTCCATGAGCTGATACTAGCTGGCCTGAACGGTTGCTCAGGCCAGCGCGTCACCGTCCGGAGCCGTGCTTGAGCCAGTCCACGAACGCGGCCCACTCCTGCGGATCGAAGCTCAGCACCGGCCCGTCGGGATCGGCCGAGTCCCGCACCACCACCCGGTCCCCGCACCAGCCCATCTCGACACATGCGGACGCCTCGCACCGCCTGCCGCGGCGCCACACCACCTGCTGCTCGTGACCTGCCATCGACGTACCCCCCCACGGCCGTCTTATCAGAGTACGACCCCAGTGAGCCAGAAATGCAAGGGAGTAGCCTTGCCGCAGCGGGCGAACCAACAAAGAACCCACTAGTTATGGAATACTTTGGAAACGCCAGGGTTCCGGAGACACCGCGGACCCGGGTCAGCATAACCCAGGTCCGCGGTGAATACGAGGCTCACGTATAGCGAACAGCTGCCGGATGATCTACTGCATATCAGCTGAAGGGTCTGTGGGCATTCATCAGTCTAGCGACAGCCCTCCGCGACATTTCAGTTGAACCGGAAGTCTCCTTCTTCGACACCGCCCAGGAAGGCGGCCCACTCGTCCATGGAGAAACGCAGGACCGGGCCGTCGGGGTTCTTGGAGTCACGTACCGCAACGTCATTGCCCGTCAGGGCTACCTCAACGCAGGAGCCGGCCTCGCAGCGCCGGCTCCTGCGCCAGTCCAGTGAGGTGGGAGTAGTGGACAAGGTGGTTCCTTTCTATGGGGGGCGTGCGTTACTGACTCGTTCAGGACTTGGCTGGTGCACCCGGCTAGCCGTACTGTCGCGGCCGGTCGAGCGAGGAGAGCATTGCCGAGGCACGGGCTTCGATCAGGCGTGTCGAGGCCTCCTCGCTGAGCGCCTGTTCCCACATTGCCTCGAAGACGTCACGATGGCGCTGTATAAGACTGGACACGTCGACCATCTCGTCGTTTACCTGGCCTTCGCGGTAGAGTACCGCGTTCTCATCCCCACTTAGGTCAAAGATCATAAATGGACCAAGCAGGACGAGCACCGCCGCCTCAGCCAATGGGATAACCCGCACGATGACGTGCGGCTTACGGGCCAGAGCTAGCAGCTCGTGTAGCTGCTCGGCCATCACCTTGGGGCCGCCGACCTCGCGGAACAGCACTGACTCATCAAGGATGAGCAGGTACTGTGGAGGATCGGGCCGGTTGAGGATATGGTCCTGCCGCCGCATTCGGACCTCCAGGCGGACCGCGCGGTGGGCGTCGGGTAGCACGTCGCTCCAGAAGTTGAGCACGAACTCCGCGTATGCCCGGGTCTGGAACAGGCCTGGGATCACCGTGGGCTGGAAGCTGCGGACCGCAGTCGCTTCGCTCTCGAACTGGAGTAGCTGCATCGTTGCTGGAGTCAGGTGCTCGCGGTACCTCGGCTCGTCCCACCAGCCTCGCCGTCGGGACGTGCGGGCATCAGCCACCATCTGCTCGACCTGGCCGAGGTCGGTTATGCCGAGGTAGCTCAGCAGAGCCCGCAGGTCGGTACTGGAGACGGTGACCTCACCGCTCTCGATGCGCTGCACCTTGGAGAGCGACCAGTCGAGGGCGGACGCGACCTGGCCTTGGGTGAGGGACCTCGCCTCGCGCACCTTGCGGAGCGCGATGCGAAGCCGGCGCCGGGCCACCGCCGGCGACTCACCCAAGGCCATCCAATACCTCTCGAACGGCGGGCCTTCAGTCAGCTATGTAGCAGATCGGAGGACCACGTTACGACATGACGCCGTACGGTACCCTGCCCTGTCGCCGCCGCGAGATCCCATCGGAGAACATCGACGTGGAGGGTCAGGTCAACCGGCGGGTACCTGCTCCATGGCCCGCACCAACGCCCGCTTGACCTGACCGAACGTACGAACGTCCGCAGTGCGGAACAGCGTCGTCAGCTCCCCCCGGTAGGTGGCACGCAGCGCGTACGGGTGCGTGCGGACCCGCCAGCACGCCGCGGAGACGGCCAAGGACGTAGCCAGTACGACGAACGCCAACGCCGATACGACGGGCGAGTGAAGGACGGGCCAGCCAAGGGCGACGGCCACCGCCGCCACCCCGGCCAGCCAGGTGGACCCCACCCGGATCTGGTGCGCTCCAACCGCATCCAGGCCCGCCTTCTCCTGGACCGCGTGGACGTTGGTCAGGTCGCGGATCGCGAACGACCGGTAGCTCAGCCCGCGCACCTGGAACACCTCGTGGGTGATACAGGCGAACGGTCCGGTGTAGTAGAGAGTCATCTTGTCCCCCCTCGATCAGCCCATTGCGAGGAAGGAACCGGGTACGCCAATATGGCTGGTGGTCGGTCCTCGCCCTCCTCGCTGATGGGTGGAGCCGGAGCGGCGCCCGGTGCCAGCCGGGTGCCGCCTTACGGTGTGAGCTGCGTCGCACCGTGACAGCAGTATGCGACGGCTATCACATGATCGCTATATGTCGAACTGCGATATCGCAGATTGCGGTCACTCATTCACGTGTCATTCCTGTGCGGGGCGCTGACCAGTCGGGGCGGGGTGGACGCGCGTCCACCCCGCCCCGCCGACCGTCCGCAAGCTGCGGCCGGCTACTGGTACGTCGGCGCGCGCGCCTCGTCGTCGCCGACCGGGCCGGAGTCGTCCACGTGCACGTCGTCCACGACGATGTTGACCTCGGTGACCTCCAGGCCCAGCAGGTTCTCCACCGAGCTGATCACCTTGGCGCGGACCTTCTCGGTCACCGAGTGCACCACGAAGCCGTACTCGATCACGAGGGTGATGTCGATGCCGGCGGTGCCGCCCTCGAGCCGCACCGAGATGCCGCGGTCGGTCGCGTCGTCCGCCTCGCCGAGCCCGATCCGCTCCCGCACCGCGGCGAAGACCCGGGCCACGTCGCCGCCGAGGTCGTACACGCCGGGGACCTCGCGCGCGGCGATGCCCGCGATCTTCTCGACCACCTCGTTGGCGATGGTCGTCCGGCCCCGCTCCGCGGCCAGCTCGGCGTTGTTGCGCAGGCGCTCCACCACCGCGGAGGCGACCCGGCCGGAGGCCGCCGCGGCCCGCTGCGCCGCCTCGCCCGCCCGGTCCACCGCGTCGCTGACCCGGTCCCCGACACGCTCGACCGCGTCCTGCGCCCGGCCCGTGGCTGTCGAGGTGTCGACGGTGCCGGTCGCACCGGCGAGGCTGGCGGAGAGCGTGGGATCTGCGGAGAGCGCGGGTTCACCGGAGAGCATGGGGTCTGCGGAGCCGCTGGGAGATCCTGGCGCCGGTGCCGCCTCCCCCTCCAGCCGCTGGGCGGGCACGCCGGCAGCAACGTCAGTCATGGTCTTCTCCCCTGGTCGTCCAGTGCTCCGGCCCCGACCGGGGCCGGCCTGAGATGCGCCCGCGAGCGTACTCCCGCCCAGCCAGCCCGGGCAGCGTCCGCAGGTCCGACGTTCTGGTAGATACCTGAGCCGATAGCTGGGTCCCGGCGGCGGCTGGCGGCCTCCCGACAGGTCGCCGAGGTCTCGACCGCCCTTCGCGCGGTGCGCTGACGCGTATGTCCCAGGCATCGATGACTTTGATATCATTCAATATGCTTCAGTTTCTGAACCGCAGGCTGCCGCAGCGCGTCGCCATCGTCGCGGCCACCGCAACCGCCATGATCCTGGGGATCTCCGGCACCGCCAGCGCGGCCACCGGGACCATCAACACCGCAGGCTCCGCACTCACCGTCCGCGCCTCGCCCGGGACCGGGTACGACGCGTGGAGCAGCGTCAACGACGGGGCCACCGTCAACATCCTGTGCCAGACCGAAGGCAGCCAGGTCACCGGCACCTACGGCACGACCACGATCTGGGACATGCTCTCCAACGGCGGGTTCGTGTCCGACGCGTACGTCAACACCGGCGCGGACGGGTACGTGGAGCACCGGTGCGCGTACACCGCCAACCCGCCCCGGGCGAACCCGCGTGGCGTCAACGCCGCCATCTCCTGGGCGTTCGCCAACCTGGGCACGACCGCGTACGAGAACCTGTGCCTGCGGTTCACGGCGCTGGCGTACGGCTGGGGCTACTCCGGCTGGTCCACGGCTGAGATCGGCGGGGACTGGATCACCTCGCACGGCTACATGCGCACCAGCGGCATCCCGCCCCGCGGCGCCATCGTCTGGTACCACAACTCGGCAGGCACCGGGCACGCGGTGATCAGCCTCGGCGAGGGCAAGGTGATCGGCACGTCGGTGAGCGGCCGGGTCGGCGTGGCCGGCTACCTCTACCACGCCAGCTACCGCGGGTGGAGCGTCCCGTACTACCCGGTGGCCGGCTGACACCCGGTCTCGAGCCCGGGTCAGGGTCGCCGCGCGCAGGCGGCGACCCTGACCCGGGTCCAGCGGGATGAACCGAGGTCCAGCGGCATAGCCGAGGCCCAGCGGCATAACCGGGGTCCAGCGGCATAATCAGCGGATGCTGCCACCCGACGGGCATGTGCACAGCGAGTGGTCGTGGGACGCCGCCGCGGGCTCGATGGAGCGGACATGTGCCCGCGCGGTGGAGATCGGCCTTCCCTCCATCGCGTTCACCGAGCACGCGGACTTCACGCCCTGGACGCTGCTCGCCGGTGGGCTACCGGCGGGCATTCGGGCCAAGGTGACACCGGACGGCGTGCTCATCCCTGCGGTCTTCGACGCCGAGGGCTACCTGGCGTGCATCCAGCGCTGCCGCGACCTGTACCCCGAGCTGCGGATCCTGTCCGGCGTCGAGCTGGGCGAACCGCACTGGCACACGCGCCGGGCCGCGGACCTGCTCGACCTGGGCAGCTTCGACCGGGTTCTCGGTTCGGTGCACTCCCTGCAGACCGGCCAGACGCGGTTCCTGGAGGTCGCCGACGCCTACCAGGAGCGCCCAGCCGTGGACGTCGTCCGTAGCTACCTGGCCGAGGCGACCCAGATGACCAAGGCGAGCGGGGTGTTCGCCGTGCTCGCACACGTCGACTACGCGGTACGCCAGTGGCCGGCCAGCGCCGGCCCGTACGACCCGGGTGTGTTCGAGGAGGACTACCGCGACCTGCTGGGCGCGCTGGCCGGCACCTCACGGGCGCTGGAGGTCAACACCAAGGGGCCGCTGCATCCTCAGGTCGTGCGCTGGTGGCACGAGGCCGGTGGGGATGCGGTCGCCTTCGGCAGCGACGCGCACGAACCGGACGCCCTGGCCCGCGACTTCCGCAGCGCCTCGGCCATGGTCGAGGCGCACGGCTTCCGGCCCGGCCGCAGGCCGCATGACCTCTGGCGGCGGGCCTAGCGCGCCCACCCGCACCGGTCGCGCTACGGGCGCCAGACAAGAGCGGCGATGTCGCGGGCCCGTTCCGAGAACCACCCGCTCGCCGAGGAGGACCGCAGGAGCCGTCGCAGGTCGTCCTCGAACGCCCCGAGCCTGTCGCCGAACAGATGCGGCGCCGACCCGGACAGCGAGAACACCGCGGAGGCCACCTCCTCCAGGCTGCGGTTGACGACCTCGCCACGCGGCACCTCGAGAACCTTCGGTCCGGTGAAGCCCGCGCGCCGCATGACCTCCTCCTCGCCGCTGCGCGTGCCGCCCGGCAGCACTCCCTGCCCGGCACGCCGCACCGGCCCCAGGTAGCCGGCGACCAGCTCGTCGATGCGGTCCCACGGCGGTCCGGGGTGTGGCAGCGGGTCCTCTCCTGCCACACCGCAGTGGGTCGTCGCGGAGACATGAACCCAGGCGCCGTCGGCGCTGAGCATGCCGCGTACCCGCTGGGCCACGACCTCCCGGTCCATCCAGTGGAACGACTGGGCGAACGTGGCCACCTTGAAGGTACCCAGGCCAGCCGGCAGCTCCTCAGCCCGCACCTGCCGCCACTCGACGTTGCCGACCCCAGCGCTGGCGGCCTGGCGGCCAGCCTCAGCGATCATGCCGGGATCGGCGTCGACGCCAACCGCGGCGGCGAAGCACGACGCCAGCAGCAGGGTCAGCGACCCCGGCCCGCAGCCCACGTCCAGCAGGCGACCGGTGCCGTCCAAGCCGAGCTCGTCTCGTATAGCTTGAGCCAGGCTGGTCGGGTACGGCATCCGGCCGGCTGTGTAGTGGGGCGCGCTACCCGCGTACAACGACTCGTCCCACTGCCATGTCTCAGCGGCCACGGGGAAGCACCCTACCCACACGACCGTCCGCGCTCAGCTGCGGACCAGCTCGGCACAGCCGTCGACCAGGTGCAGCTCAGCGTCGCACACCGCGGCGGCCTGCGGGTCGTGGGTCGCGAGCACCACGGCCGCACCGCGCTGCGCCTCCTCGCGCAGCAGCCCCAGCACGCGGGTCCGGTTGGCCGCGTCCAGCTCGCTGGTCACCTCGTCGGCGAGCAGCACGTCCGCCCGCAGCGCCAGCCCGCGGGCGACCGCGGTGCGCTGCTGCTGGCCGCCGGAGAGCTCCTCCACCAGCTGCTCGGCCTGCCCGGCGAGGCCCAGCCGCTCCAGCGCCTGGGCCACCAGGCGCCGTGACTCCGCCGCCGGGGCGCCGGCCGCGCACAGGGCCACCTGGATGTTCTCGCTGGCGGTCAGGACCGTGGCCAGGCCGTTGTCCTGCGGCACCAGGACCACCCGCTGCGCTGCCGCGTGGTCCCGGTCGCGCAGCGCCATGCCGTCCAGCGTCACCGAACCCTGCGCGGGCCGGAGCAGCCCGGCCATCGCCCACAGCAGGGTCGTCTTGCCGGCACCCGACAGGCCGGTCACCGCCAGGACCCGACCGGGTACGGCCGTCGCCGACACCTCGCGCAGCACCGGCCGGTCCCGGCCGTACGCCACGGTGATCCGGTCCGCCAGCAGTGTCCTCATGCGACACCCCGCGCGCTGCGGCCCGGCATGGGGACCCGGACCCCGTCGCCGGTGCGCGGCACCGGGGCGGCACCGTCAACCGCGGGGCTCAGCAGGACCGTGCCGTCGCCCTGGAGCTCCACCCGCAGCAGCGTGCCGGCGGCGACGGCACGCAGCACGTCGGCGGGCAGGTGCACGGTGCCGTCGCGGCCCACCACCGCGTACTCCTCGCCCAGCCGGCCCTCGGCGCCGACCCGGCCGTCGCGGATGGTCACCGTACGCCGCAGCCGGGCCCCGACGTCCGGGTCGTGGGTGACGACCACCACGGTCGTGCCGGTGGCGCGCACGCCGTCGAGCGCGGCGACCACCTCGTCCCGGGCGTGCGTGTCCAGCTGGCTGGTTGGCTCGTCGGCGAGCAGCAGCCCGGGTCGGTTCGCCAGCGCCACGGCGAGCGCCAGCCGCTGGCGCTCGCCCGGCGACAGCGCGGCCGGGCGCAGCCGGTAGCGCCCGCGGACGCCCAGCCCGACAAGGGAGAGCACCTCGCGCGCGGCCGGCAGGTCACGCCGGCGCTCCGCCGGCGCGCCCCGCTGGGCAAAGCGCACGTTCTGCTCGGCCGACAGGTACGGCAGCAGGTTGCGCGCCGCCCCTTGCAGGACCACCCCCACCTCGCTGGCGCGCATCCGCCGCAGCTCCGCGTCGCCCGCCTGCACCAGGTCGTACCCGCCGACCTGCACCCGCCCGGCGGCCGGGCGCAGCAGCCCGGCGAGCAGGGCCAGCAGCGTGGACTTGCCGGACCCGGACGGCCCCAGCAGCGCCACTGCCTCGCCCGGCGCGATGTCCAGGTCGACGCCGGCCAGCGCCACCACGTCGTAGCCCTCCAGCCGGTAGATGTAGACCAGGCCCCGGCAGGTGACGCCGACGCCGGTCCGGGCGCGCGCCGCAGCGCCGGCGGAAGGGGCCGCACCGGTACGGAGGTCGACTGTGGACACTGTCATCAGGCTCCCTCACGCAGCCGTTCAGGACTGGCCCGGTGCAGCATGCGCAGCACAACGGCGATGGTGACCAGCAGCCCGGCCAGCGAGGCGGCGACCGCGAGCGGCAGCGCGCCAGGCCCCGGCCGCCAGGCGATGTCCCCGGCTGGCTGGTCCACCGTGACCAGCGGGATCCCGGGCAGCATGAGCAGCGCGCCGACCGCCCCGACGGCGAACCCGACGGCCAGCGGCATGCCCAGCAGCACGCCGTACTCCCGCAGCAGGCCCTGGCGCAGCAGGGCCCGGCGTACCCCGGCCACCCGCAGCGCGGCCAGCTCGTAGAGGCGCGCGTCCACCCCGATGTACGCGGTCAGCACCACCACGCCGACCGCCAGCGCCACGGCCGCCGCGGCGGCGAGCAGGTAGAGCCACAGCCCGAGCGCTGGCGCGCGGCGGCTGAGCTGGTCGCGTACCCCGGCGACCGACTCGGTGCGCAGCACCCGCAGCCCCTCGGCGGCCAGCCGGGCGCCCAGGTCGGCCGGCGCGGCCGGGCCGGCCCAGACCTCGTACCGCAGCTGGGTGCTGTCGGCCAGGCTGGCCGTGTGCTCGGCCACCCGGACCGCGTAGTCCAGGTCGAAGAGCAGGCCGTGCGGGCCGGCCCGGGGCAGCCGGGCGGTCGACGCGGTCACGGTGAACGGCTGTGGCTGCTCGGCGAAGCCGGGAAAGTCGAACTCGGCCGCGACCGGGTCGTCGGCCGGCGCGGCGCCGGCCAGGACCGCGGGCAGGATGGCCGGCGTGTCCCCGTACCGGATGAGCACCTCGCGCTGGTCGGCGCTGGTGACCGAGACCGACAGCGCCGCGCCGGGCGCGATGGTGACCCGGCCCACCAGGTCGCGCGCCGCCGGGCGCCAGGCCTGCGGGTCGGCGAAGCGGGCGTCGAGGTCGGCGCCGCCCGAGCGGATCCCGCGGACGGCGAGGGTCGCCTGGTACGCGGTGCTGCCGCTGGCCCCGCGGCCGAGTGCGAGACCCAGCAGCCGGCAGCCGGGGCGGCACTCGGGCGCCGCCCCCCGGTAGGTCCGCGGTCCTTGGGCGAGCAGCCCGAGCGGGACCGTCCGCGGTGGCTCCCCGGGCGCGGAGACGACGACCCCCAGCCGTACCGGGACCGCGCCCAGCCCGCCGGCGTCCGCGTCCACCTCGATCCGGTCGCGCACCCGCAGCGGCTCGGGCAGGGCCGGGCGCAGGGTCTCGGCCAGCCGCTGGACGCCGGCGCCGTCAAGGCCCCGCCAGCGGGCGACCGCCGGGAGCAGCTGCGCCTGCACCCCGACCAGCTCCACCTGCCCGCCTCCATACGGCACGGAGCTGCGTACGACGGCCATCGACCGCCCATCCGGGTCCGCCCGGTTGACCGCTGACGCGAGCGCCTGCGGGTGCGCCGCGGTGACCGTGTAGACGCGGTCCGCGCCCACGGTGTCGTCGGCCCGCTCCCGCCGGGCCGTTGCCGCCACGTCCCAGGCGGTGGCGGCGAACGACAGCAGCGCGAGGGCGACCGTGACCACCACGACCACCCGCTGCGCCGCCGGCCGCCGGGCCAGCTGCGCGGCCGACAGCAGCGCCGGCACCTGGCCGCGCCGGCGGGCGATGGCCAGGCGCAGCCGCGACCACAGGCCGAGCAGCCGGGCCGCCACCACGCCGGCGAGCACCGCGAGCAGCGCCGGCGCGAGCAGGGCCAGCGGCGCCGCCCGGTCTGCGGCCGCGGCGAACAGCGAGGCGCCGGCCAGGGCGACCACCGCGCCCTCGGCCACCCCCGCACGCCAGTTCGACCGCGCCGGCACCCGGCGCAGCAGCTGGAGTACTGGCTGGCGCAGGGTGGCCCGGCCGGCCAGCAGGGCCGCCCCACCCGCGGCGGCCAGCGCCCCCGCGGCGGCGCCAAGGACCGGCCAGCGCAGCTCCACATGGCTGCCCTCGGCCAGGACGGACCGGGCCGCCAGCTCGACCAGGCCCAGGCCGAGCAGCACGCCGAGCGGGGCGGCGAGCACCACGAGCAGCAGCACCTCGCCGAGGCCGAACCGGGCGGCCCGCCCGGCCGGGTAGCCGCGCAGCTTCGCCAGCGCGACCTCCGGACCGCGCTCCTCGGTCAGCGAGGCCACCAGCAGGAAGAGTACGAACCAGCACAGCAGCACCAGCGGTACGGCGATCACCGGCACGGTACGGCCGATCGCCCGCTGATCTGCGTCGATGTCGTCCAGCGTGGCCGTGAGCGCCTGGTCGAGGTCGAGGTCTACGGCGCGCAGCGCAAGGCCGAAGGAGCCCAGCTCCACCCCGAGCGGCCGCAGGTCGTCGAGGCGGACGTCGCCGGTACGCAGCGGGTACTCCAGCCGCAGCGCCACCGTTGCCGACCCGCCGGCGCGCACGTCGTCCTCTGCCGTGGTGAACACCGCGTCCACCCGTTCGGCCGCCGCCTCGGTGGCCGGCCCTCCGGTGAAGTACGCGGTCCGCCCCCAGTACTCCGCCGCGGTGTCTGTCGGCACGTAGACGCCGGCGACCACGAAGGACCGTTGCCGCCGACCGGCCCCGTCGCCCACCCGCACCGGCACCCGCTGCCCGACCTCGATCCCGTGCGCGGTGGCCGTACGCTCGCTGACCAGCACCTCGCCGGCGTCGACCGGGCAGGCCCCGGCCACCACGGTGAGGTGCTCGCAGACCCCGTCCCGGTAGGCGAGCCGGGTGGCCAGCGGCTCCCGGCCGCCGAGCACGGCCTCAGTGTCCACGCCCCCGACCGGCGGGCCGAGCAGCCGCCCCAGCACCGGATGCCGGTCAAGGGCCGCACCGACCGCAGCCCGCGCGTCTGCGATCGAGCCGGCCGCGGCCGGCGCATCCGTGGGGGAGCCGGGCACGCCCCGCGCATCTGTGGTGGAGCCCGGCGCGCCGCTCGCCGTACCGTCCGCGCCCACGGCGAGGCTGGTGCCGTTGGCCGGGGCGGCGGCGAGCCCGTCGGTGAGGACCGACTGCCGCGCGGCGCGCCCGTACGCCGGCGCCAGCACCACGGCGGCGGTCGCCGCCGTGGCGAGCACCAGGACCACGAGCGAGCGGCCGGCGCGGTAACGGATGCCGCGCAGCATCACGGTCCACGCCGTCACCGCGAGCCCTCCCGTGACGTGAAGGTTATTCCTCAGCCCGGGACACCTTAGGACAGCCAGGTGGGCGCGAGCTACCTATCCAAGCTCGCGAGCAGGTCCGCAGCTGCGGCGTAAGGGTCCAGGGCGCCAGTGGCAACCTTGGCGGCGAGCGCAGCCAGGCCCGTACCGTTACGAAGGGAGGTCATCTGCTCACGCAGCGATCCCAGCGCGATGGCTTCGATCTCCGCGGCGGCCCGCGCCTCCCGGCGCCGCTGCAGCTCCCCGTGGTCGGCCAGCCACTTCTGATGCTTGTCGATCGCGGCCGCGACCTCGTCGATGCCCTCGCCGCGGGCGGCGACGGCGCGCACCACCTGCGGGCGCCACTCGCCCGGCCCCCGCTCGGCCAGCCCGATCATGCCCTGGATGTCCCGGTACGTGGCGTCGGCACCGTCCCGGTCGGCCTTGTTGACCACGAAGACGTCGGCGATCTCCAGGATGCCCGCCTTG
>Ga0075420_100000614_pt1 | contig 28709 bp, 35 predicted proteins | sample SoiMetdeltSBSDD4_FD_75296 | JGI IMG/M metagenome (GOLD analysis project Ga0075420, IMG submission 75296) | Bulk soil microbial communities from a Populus tree surrounding site in Tennessee, USA - Soil MetaG P. deltoides SBSDD4 | ecosystem: Environmental > Terrestrial > Soil > Tree plantation...
GAGCGCCTGGATCGAGCGCCCGCCGGGCGTGTAGTAGCGCGCGGTGGTGAGCTTGATCGCGGTGTTGTTGCCGAGCGGCATGATGGTCTGCACCGAGCCCTTGCCGAAGGTCTGCGTGCCCATGACCTTCGCGCGCTTGTGGTCCTGCAGCGCGCCGGCGACGATCTCGGAGGCGGAGGCGGAGCCGCCGTTGACCAGAACCACCATCGGGACGTTCTTCGCCGCTGCCGGCAGGTTGCGCAGCACATCGTCGCCGCGGCGCGCGTAGTCCTCGGGGTTGGCGTAGAACTTCTTGCGCGCGTCTTCGGCACGGCCGTCGGTCGACACGATCAGCGACTTCGCCGGCAGGAACGCGGAGGAGATCGCGACCGCGCCGTGCAGCAGGCCGCCGGGGTCGTTGCGCAGATCGAGCACCAGGCCCTTGACCTGGCCCTGCTTGAACAGGCCGTCGAGGTGCTTCACCAGGTGCTCGGCGGTCGCTTCCTGGAATTGCGACACGCGGACCCAGGCGTAGCCCGGTTCCATCATCTTCGACTTGACGCTCTGCACGCGGATGATGGCGCGGGTGATGGTCACGATCATCGGCGCGGTCTCGCCCTTGCGCGTGATGGTGAGCGTGATCTGCGTATTCGGCTTGCCGCGCATCTTCTTCACGGCGTCGTTCAGCGTCATGCCCTTCACCGGCGTGTCGTCGAGCTTGATGATCAGGTCGCCGGGCTTGATGCCGGCCTTGTGCGCCGGCGTGTCCTCGATCGGCGAGATCACTTTGACGAAGCCGTCCTCCATGCCGACCTCGATGCCCAGGCCGCCGAACTGGCCCTGGGTGCCGACCTGCAGTTCGCGGAACGCCTCGGCGTCGAGGTACGACGAATGCGGGTCGAGGCCCGTGAGCATGCCGTTGATCGCTTCGGTGATGAGCTTCTTGTCCTCGACCGGCTCGACGTAGTTGGTCTTGATGGCGCCGAATACGTCGGTGAACGCGCGCAGCTCCTCGATCGGGAGCGAAGTGCGCGTCGCGCGGTCGGCGATGGCCTGGAAATTCAGGCTGATCAATACGCCGGCGACCGCGCCGACGACCATGAATCCGATGTTGCGAAGCCTGGTGTGCATGTTGCTCGCTTTATTTCAGCTTGACCCAGGACAGCGGGTCAAAGGCGCGGCCCAAGTGCCGCATTTCAAAGTATAAGCCCGTTTGCTCGTTGCCACCGCTCGATCCGGTCAGGGCGATCGGCTCCCCCGGCGCCACCACGTCGCCCAGCTCTTTCAGCAGGGAATCGTTGTTGGCGTAGATCGAGAGATAGCTCTCGCCGTGGTCCACGATAAGCAGATTGCCGAAACCGCGCATCCAGTCGGCATAGACCACCTGGCCCCTGGCGATCGAGCGCACCGCCTGTCCCTGCGGAGCGCGGATGAACACGCCTTTTGCCTCCGTCCCCGCCGCTCCCCTTGGAGTGCCGAAGCGCTGGGTCAGTTCCCCCCGAACCGGCAGAGCGAGCTTACCGCGCAGGGCGGAAAACGCGCCTTTCGCGGACAAAAAATCACCGCGCCCGATCGCCTCGACGATGCGTGCGAGGCGCGCCTCGTCGGCCTTCAGCACGCGTATTTCCTTACGATTCTTGCGGATATCGACGGCGAGGCTTTGCAGCACGCGCCGGCGCTCCTGGCGCTCCCTGAGGACTTTGTCACGATCGGCGCGGCTCGCCTGCTCGATGGCGCGCAGGCGCTCGGCGCGGCTCGTCGCCTCGCGCGCGAGCCGCTCGAGCTCGGCGATCGCCGCGCGCTGCTCGGCGAGGAGGCCGGCCGCGGCGCGCGACAGATGCCCGAGGTAGTGCAATTTGCGACCGAGCTCGGCCGGATCGTTGCCGGAGAGCGCCACGCGCAGCGGATCGGGGACGCCGCCCGCGGCCCATGCGACCAGCATGCGCTCGATCGCCGCCTCGCGGCTCGCGACCTGCGCCTGCAACGCGCGACGCTGCTCGCCGATTTTCGCGGCTTCGGCGCGCACCTCGCGCGCCTCGGCGGCGAGGCGCGCGAGCGCGCGGTTCGCTTCCGAGATCGCGCGCTCCGAACTGCGCAGCGCGTCGCGCGCTTCGCGTTGCGAGCCTTCCTTTCTCTCCAGATCGCGGTTGAGGGCCTCGATGCGCCCGCGCAGCGCTTTCAGGTTTTCTTCTTGAGTCGCTCCCCAGGCCGGGGCGGCCGCGAGGCCGAGCACGAGAAGCGCGACGCCGGTCAGACCTTCACTTTCCCTTGTGAGGCGACCGAAGCTACGCGGCGCGCCACTTCGTCCGGATCGCCCAGGTAGTAATGGCGTTGGGGCTTGAGCGAATCATCGAGCTCGTACACGAGCGGTATGCCCGTTGGAATGTTCAGGCCGACGATTTTCTCATCCGAGACATTGTCCAGGTGCTTGACCAGCGCACGCAGCGAGTTGCCGTGCGCGGCGACCAGCACGCGCTTGCCGGTGCGCACCGTGGGCGCGATCGTCCCCTGCCAATAAGGCACGACGCGGGCCACGGTGTCCTTGAGGCACTCGGTCAGCGGCACCTTGATTCCGGCATAGCGCGGATCCCGGCCCTCGTAGCGAGGATCGTCGGACTTGAGCTCGGGCGGCGGCGTGTCGTAGCTGCGGCGCCAGACGAGCACCTGCTGCTCGCCGAACTTCGCCGCCATCTCCGCCTTGTTGAGCCCCTGCAGCGCGCCGTAATGGCGCTCGTTCAGCCGCCAGCTTTTTTCCACCGGCAGCCACATCTGGCCGAGCTCGTCGAGCGCGATCCACAGCGTGCGGATCGCCCGCTTGAGCACCGACGTGAAAGCGAGGTCAAAGGCGTAGCCCTCGGACTTGAGCAGCTTGCCGGCGCCGCGCGCTTCGGCGCTGCCCTGGGTGGAGAGATCGACGTCGGTCCAGCCGGTGAAGCGGTTCTCCCGGTTCCAGTCGGACTCGCCGTGACGCAACAGCACGAGCTTCGGCATGCGCTTCATTATAATGACCGCCCCCGTGGATTTCGTGCGCAACAACCTCCTGCTGTTCGTCGTCGCCTTCGTGTCCGGCGCGATGCTGCTCTGGCCGCTCTTTCGCCGCAGCGCGGGCGGTCCCTGGGTCAATACGTCGGAAGCGACGCATCTCATCAACCGCGAGGACGCGCTGGTGGTCGACGTGCGCGAGCCGGGCGAATACGGCGGCGGCCATATCCTCGGCGCGAAGAACATGCCGATGTCGCGGCTGGGCGACGGCGGCGAGATCGCGAAGCGCAAGGAGCGCCCGCTCATCGTCTACTGTGACGGCAGCGAGCGCGCGTCGAAAGCCGTGGCGGCGCTGCGCAAGCAGGGCTACACGCGCGTGGTCAACCTGACCGGCGGCCTCAAGGCCTGGCAGCAGGCCGGCCTGCCGGTGGAAAAGTAATGGCCAAGGTCTTGATGTACGCCACCGCGGCGTGCCCGTTCTGCCAGTCCGCGGAGCGGCTGCTGCTCGCGAAAGGCGCCGAGATCGAGAAGGTCCGCGTCGACCTGGAACCGGCGCGGCGCGCCGAGATGAAGCATAAGAGCGGCCGGTACACGGTGCCGCAAATCTGGATCGGCGAGCGCCACATCGGCGGCTGCGACGACCTCTACGCCCTCGAGCGGCAGGGCAAGCTCGATCCTCTACTCAAGGTGAATCCATGAGCGAAGCGCAGGCCCCCCAGGCGACGTTCCAGATCGAGAAGATCTACGTGAAGGACGTGTCGCTCGAAATCCCGAACGCGCCGCAGATCTTCACGCAGCAGGCGCAGCCGCAGCTCGAAGTGCGCATCGACACCGGCGCGACGCCGTTCGCCGACGCCTATTACGAGGCCTCGGTGAGCGCTACGGTCACCGCCAAGGTCGGCGACAAGACCCTGTTCCTCGCCGAAGTCGTGCAGGCGGGCATCTTCCAGCTGCGCAACGTTCCCGCCGACGAGCTGAAGCCGCTCCTCGGCATCGCCTGCCCGACGATCCTCTTCCCCTACCTGCGCGAGGCGATCTCGGATCTCGTGAGCCGCGGCGGCTTCCCGCCAGTGCTGCTCGCGCCGGTCTCGTTCGAGGCGCTGTACATGCAGCGCCTGCAGCAGGAACAGCAGCAGCCAAGCGCGGACGCGCCGAAGATCGAACTCGCCCGGTGAAGCACGTCGCGGTGCTCGGCGCGGGCGCCTGGGGCACCTCGATTGCTTCGGTGCTCGCCGGGCGCCTCGAAGTCACGCTCTGGGCGCGCGACCCCGCGCAGGCCGAAACGCTCGCGCGCACGCGCCGCAACGAGCGTTATCTGCGCGGCTTCGAGATTCCGAACGCGGTGAACATCACCGCCCGTTTCGCCGATGCGGAGCGCGCCGATCTGTTTCTCGCCGCGACGCCGGTGTCCGGGCTAAGGGACGTCGTGACGCGAATCAGCCCGCAAAGCGCGCTCGTGTGGCTTTGCAAGGGCTTCGAGCAGGGCACGAGCCTCCTACCGCACCAGGTTGCCGAGCAGACCCTCGGCGCCGGCGCGCGGTTCGGCGCGCTCTCAGGGCCGTCTTTCGCGGAAGAGGTGGCGCGCGGGCTGCCATGCGCGCTCACGCTCGCCGCGCGGGACGCCGGCTTTGCGCGCGAGGCCGCGGCGCTGCTGCATGGCGGCAGGATGCGCGTTTACTACAGCGCGGACCTGATCGGGGTGGAGATCGGCGGTGCGGTCAAGAACGTGATGGCGATCGCCGCCGGCATCTCCGACGGCCTGGGCCTCGGCCATAACGCGCGCGCCGCGCTCATCACGCGCGGCCTGGCGGAGATCGCGCGCCTCGGCGCCGCGATGGGCGGCCACGCCGAAACCATCTTCGGCCTGACCGGCGCAGGCGACCTGATCCTCACCGCGACCGGCGACCTATCGCGTAACCGGCGGGTCGGATTGGAACTTTCGACCGGGAAAAAGCTGGACGCGATACTTGCTTCTCTGGGGCACGTCGCGGAGGGGGTCTACACCGCGCGCGAGGTCGCGAAGCTCGCCAAAGCGCGCAACGTCGACATGCCGGTAACCGACGCCGTAAATGCGGTTCTGCAGGGCACGCTAGCGCCCAAGGCGGCTGTTGAGCAGCTCCTCTCGCGCGATCCCAAGCGCGAGCGCTGACCACCCGTCAGCCCGCCGTCAGGCGCGCGCGATGGCGGATACCGGGGTTCTAGTTCGCGCCGACCCTTGCCGCCGGCGCCGGAGTCGGTGGCCGCGCCGCGCTATGAACCGGCGCCGAGGAAGCCGATCTGGCGCCAGGCTTCGAACACGACGACCGCCACGGCGTTCGATAGGTTGACGCTGCGGTTGCCGGCGAGCATCGGCAGCCGGAGCTGCATCGCGGGGGGAAATTCGTCGAGCAGGTTCTGGGTGAGGCCCTTCGTTTCCGCGCCGAACACGAACGCGTCGCCGACGCGGAATTCCACCTCGGCATAGTTGCGCCGGCCGCGCGTGCTGAGCGCAAACATGCGCCGGCCGTTCAGGGTTTTCTTCAGGTCTTCGTAGCTCGGGTGAACCAGCACGTGGGCAAACTCGTGGTAGTCGAGCCCGGCGCGCTTGAGCTGGCGGTCGTCCATGGTGAAGCCGAGCGGCTCGACGAGGTGCAGGCGCGAACCGGTGTTCGCGGCGAGGCGGATCACGTTGCCGGTGTTCGGCGGGATCTCGGGATGCACGAGGACGATGTGGAACATCAGTCGGCCGGGAAGGTGCGCGCCACCACCCAGTTGACCACGCGCGTGGCGCCGGCGCCTTTGAGGACTGCGGCCACTTCGTTCAGGGTTGCGCCGGTGGTCATCACATCGTCGACCACCGCGATGCTCTGCCCCGCGAGCGCTCGGGTGCAGCGGAAGGCGCCGCGCACGTTGCGCCGCCGCTCGGCATAGGGCAATTCCATCTGCGGCGGGGTGTCGCGGCTGCGCATGCAGAGCGCGAGGTCGAGCTTCGCGCGCGCGACATGGCGCGCGATCTCCACGGCGTGGTTGTAGCCGCGCTCACGCAAGCGGCTCTCCGAGAGCGGCACCGGCACCACGCAATCGATCTCATGGCTCGAGATCCTTTGGCAGAGCATCGCGCCAAGCAAGCCCGCGAGCGCGAGCTCGCCACGGAACTTGAGCGCGTGCACCAGCGCGTCGGCGGGAAACTCGTACGCCAGCGCGGCGACCGTGGCGTCGTAGTGCGGCGCCTCGCTCAGGCAGCGGCCGCAGGTCTCGCCGCGCGGCGATTCGAGCGCGCAGCGCGGGCAGCGCATAGGCGAAAGGCGAGGCAGGTCGGCATCGCAGGCAGCGCAGATCAGCTCGCGGGCGGCGCCGCGGCATAGGAAACAGACGCCGCCGAACAGCCGCCCGAACATTTTCCGCATGCTATCTTCCAGTCATGTGGACTGTAGCGCAGCTTGCCGCCGATCTGGCCGCGGGCCGCACCACGAGCCGCCGTCTCACGGAGCAGGCGCTCGAGCGCATCGGCGACCCGGGCGGCGAAGGCAAGCGCGCTTTTATCAAGGTGTACACCGAAAGCGCGCTCGCCGAAGCGGACTTCTCCGACCGGCTGCGCAAGGGCGGGGTGCGCCGCTCGCCGGTCGACGGATTGCCGGTGTCCCTGAAGGATCTGTACGACGTCGCCGGGGACGTCACCCGCGCCGGATCGAAGGTTCTCGAGATCAAGGCGGAGCACGATGCGGCCGCCGTGGCGCGCTTGCGCGCGGCCGGCGCGGTGTTCGTCGGCCGGACCAACATGGTCGAATTCGCGTTCGGCACGACCGGCATCAACCCCCACTACGGCACGCCGAGGAATCCGTGGGACCGCAAGACGGGCAGGATTCCCGGCGGCTCGTCCTCCGGCGCCGGCGTCGCCCAGGCCGACGGAATGTGCGTGATGGCGCTCGGCTCGGACACGCGCGGCTCGATCCGCGTCCCCGCGGCGTTCTGCGGTGTCACCGGCTTCAAGCCCACCACCCGGCGCGTGCCACGCGAGGGCGCGTTTCCGCTTTCCTATACGCTCGATTCCGTCGGGCCGCTCGCCAATTCAGTCGCCTGTTGCGCGGCCTACGACGCGATCCTCGCCGGCGAGCCGGTCGAGCCGCTGCCGGAGCTGACGGGGAAGGGGTTGCGGCTTCTCGTACCGAAGACCGAGGTGCGCGACGGTCTCGACCGCGAGGTCGAAGAGAGTTTCCAACGAGCGTTGGAGCGGCTCAAGCGGGCGGGCGCAATGGTCACCGAAACGCCGGTTCCGGCATTCGATCGCCAGAGCGAATACTTCAAGGGCGGCGGCTACGCCGGCGCCGAGGCGTACGCGATCCATCGCAAGAACGCGGAGCGGCTCGCCGAGTACGACCCGCGCGTGGCAAAGCGCGTGCTCCTCGGCAAGGATTTGAGCGCGGCCGACTACGTGGACTTCGGCCTGCTGCGCGCGCAGTTCCAGCGCGAGGTCGACGCGCTGATGGCGCCCTTCGACGCCTTTCTGCTGCCGACGATCCCGTGCGTCGCGCCGCCGATCGCGGAAGTCGACGCGAGCGACGAGGCCTACTTCCGCTGGAACATGCGCATCCTGCGCATCGTCGGGCTGGTGAACTTCCTCGACGGCTGCGCCGCCTCGCTGCCGTGCCACGCTGCGGGCGCGGCGCCGGTGGGGCTCATGGTCTGCGGCACGGCGATGAGCGACCGGCGCATCCTCGCGGTGGCCGCCGCAGTTGAAAAAATCCTTTCCGGGAATTGACCCGCGCGCCGCGCGCCGCCGCTTCGAGCGCGCCGCCGCCACCTACGACGAGTCCTCCCGGCTGGAAAGCGAGGTCGCGGCGCGCATGCTCGAGCGCCTGGACTACTTCAAGATCGCGCCGCGGCGCATCCTCGACGCCGCGAGCGGCCCCCCGCGTCGCGCACTGGGCAAGCGTTATCCCGGCGCCGAGGTCATCGCCTTGGATTTTTCGGCGGGGATGCTGCGCGCTGGAAAAAGGCAGCTTTTCGGGAGAAATCCTGCGCGCGTGTGCGGCGACCTGGGCCGGCTGCCGATTGCCGCCGGCGCAGTCGATTTCATCTGGTGCAACATGGCGCTGCACTGGCTCTCGGATCCGCTGCCGGCATTCCGCGAGTTCGCACGCGTGCTCGTGCCCGAGGGCTTGCTGATGTTCAGCACATTAGGTCCCGACACCTTGAAGGAGCTGCGCGCGGCGGCCGGCGAGTCGCGGGTGCATGCCTTCATCGATATGCACGACCTCGGCGACATGCTGGTCGCCGCCGGCTTCTCGGCGCCCGTCATGGACATGGAGCTGCTGCAGATCGAATACAAGGAGAGAACGCTTCTGGTCGACCTGCGCGCGAGCGGCCAGACCAGCGCGCGCGCGGACCGGCCGCGCGGCCTTGCGGGCCGCCGCCTTGCCGAGCGGCTGCGCGCGCGGCTCGGCTCGCGCGCAACGTTCGAAGTCGTGTACGGCCATGCGTGGAACGCCCGCAAGAGCGCTTCGGATGGCAAAACAGTTCGTGTTTTCAAGCGCATGCCTTGAGGCGCGCGATCCGGTTGTGTTACTTTCCGCTTTTCGGTGGACACCCCCCACTTCAGCCGGACTCTGAAGCGTAACTGCTCGATGTCCCCGGCCGGTCTGGCGAAGGTGTTCGCGGCGCTCGCGGTTCTGGTGCTCGCGATCGGCGCAGGGTTCGCCGCCGTGGGCGCGTGGCTGATCCTGCCGTTCGCGGGGCTCGAAGTCCTGCTGCTCGGCGCGGCGTTCGTGCTGTACGCGCGACACGCCGCGGACTACGAGCGCATCGAGGTCGAGTCGGGCCACGTCACGGTGGAGGTCGCCGAGGCTGGACGCAGCGCGCTGCACCGGATGGACGGCGCCAGGGTTTCGATGGAAGAAGGGCGCCTCGTGCTGCGCGACGCGCAAGAAGAACTAGAGATCGGCCGCCACCTCGGCGCCGAGGCGCGCGCCGAGCTCGCGGCTGAACTAGAAAAGAAGCTCATTCGGGGAAGGCTTACATGAAGGGTCTTGTTTCGCTGATCACCGGGCTCGCGGCCGTCGCCGCGTCCGGCACTGCCCACGCGGTCGCCTGGTACTTCCAGAGCCCGGCGTCGAAGATGGCCCAGGAGATCGACTGGCTGCACCAGGTGATCATGTGGATCATCGTGGTGATCTTCGTCGGCGTGTTCGGCTTCATGTTCTACGCCTGCTGGGCGCACCGCAAGTCGGTCGGCCACAAGGCGGCGCAGTTCCATGAGAACACGACGGTCGAGCTGCTCTGGACCGTGATCCCGGCGCTGATCCTCATCGTGATCGCGATCCCGGTCACCAAGGTGGTGATCTCGCAGAAGGACACTTCCGCCCCGGACCTTACGATCAAGGTCACGGGCTACCAGTGGAAATGGGGCTACGACTACCTGCGCGGCGAAGGCGAGGGCATCAGCTTCGTGTCGACGCTGGCCACGCCGCGCGATCAGGTCGAGGGCAAGGCTCCCAAGGGCGAGCACTACCTGCTCGAAGTCGACAACGAGCTGGTGGTGCCGATCGGCAAGAAGGTGCGCATCATTACCACCGCCGCCGACGTGGTGCACGCCTGGTGGATTCCCGCGATGGGCGCGAAGCAGGACGCGATCCCGGGGTTCCTGCGCGACACGTGGTTCCGCGCCGAGACGCCCGGCACCTACCGCGGCCAGTGCGTGGAGCTCTGCGGCAAGGAACACGGTTTCATGCCGATCGTGCTGCGCGTGGTTTCGGCCGAGGACTATTCCAAGTGGGTGGGCGAGCAGAAGAAGGCGCTGGCGGCGGCGGCCGACGATCCCGGCAAGACCTGGGACCTGAAGGAGCTGGTCGCGCGCGGCGAGAAGGTCTATGCGGCGAACTGCGTCGCCTGCCACCAGGCCTCGGGCCAGGGCATGCCGGCGATGAAGGCGCCGGCCCTCGCCAACTCCAAGTTCATCACCGGCCCCGAAGCGGCGCCGATCGACACGGTGCTCAACGGGCGCCCGAACACCGCGATGCAGGCGTTCAAGGGTCAGCTATCCGACACCGACATCGCTGCGGTCATCACCTATACGCGCAATTCCTGGGGCAACAAGGCGACCGACGTCCAGCCGGCGGAAGTCAAGGCAAGAAGGAAATAACTCAATGAGCGCAGTCGTCCACGATCACGATCACCCGCACGGCCACGGGCATGACCACGCCCACGGCCACGACCATCACCATGGTCCCTACGGGGGGGTCATGCGCTGGATCACGACCACCAACCACAAGGACATCGGCACGCTGTACCTGTGGTTCAGCTTCATCATGTTCAGCATCGGCGGGCTGATGGCCGTCGGCATCCGCCTGGAGCTGTTCTCGCCCGGCCTGCAGGTCATGGACCCGGACTTCTTCAACCAGCTGACCACGATGCACGGCCTGATCATGGTGTTCGGCGCGATCATGCCGGTGTTCGTCGGCTTCGCGAACTGGCAGATCCCGATGATGATCGGCGCGCCCGACATGGCGTTCGCGCGCCTGAACAACTGGTCGTTCTGGCTGCTGCCGTTCGCCGCGGCGCTTCTCGTGCTCTCGTTCTTCATGCCCGGCGGCGCGCCGGGCGTGGGCTGGACGCTTTATGCGCCGCTCACCGTGCAGATGGGCATCGGCATGGATCTCACGATCTTCGCCGTGCACATCCTCGGCATGAGCTCGATTCTCGGCTCGATCAACATCATCACCACCATCCTCAACATGCGTGCGCCGGGGATGACGCTGATGAAGATGCCGCTCTTCGTCTGGACCTGGCTGATCACCGCCTACCTGCTGGTGGCGGCGATGCCGGTGCTCGCCGGCGCGGTCACCATGACGCTCACCGACCGGCACTTCGGCACCACCTTCTTCAACGCCGCTGGCGGCGGCGACCCGGTCCTCTACCAGCACATCTTTTGGTTTTTCGGCCACCCCGAGGTCTACATCATCGCGCTGCCCGGCTTCGGCGTGATCTCGCAGGTGATCCCGGCGTTCTCGAGAAAGCCGCTGTTTGGCTACGCCTCGATGGTCTACGCCACCGCGGCGATCGCCATCATCTCGTTCATCGTCTGGGCGCACCACATGTACACCGTGGGCATGCCGGTGACCGGGCAGCTGTTCTTCATGTACGCGACCATGCTGGTCGCGGTGCCGACGGGGGTGAAGGTGTTCAACTGGGTGGCGACCATGTGGAAAGGCTCGCTCACGTTCGAGACGCCGATGCTGTTCGCCCTCGGCTTCCTCTTCATGTTCACGCTCGGCGGCTTCACCGGCCTCGTGCTCGCCATCGTGCCGATCGACATCCAGATGCACGACACCTACTACGTGGTGGCGCACTTCCATTACGTGATGGTGGCCGGCGCGCTGTTCGCGGCGTTCGCGGGGGTCTACTTCTGGCTGCCGAAGTGGACCGGGCGCATGTACAACGAGACGCTGGGCCAGATCCATTTCTGGCTCACGCTCATCTTCTTCAACATGATCTTCTTCGTGCAGCACTTCCTCGGGATGGCGGGTATGCCGCGGCGCATCCCCGACTACCATCCGATGTTCGAGCTGTGGAACAAGATCTCTTCGCTCGGCGCGTTCGGCATGGGCCTCGCCCAGCTCTTGTTCCTCTACATCGTGGTCAAGACCATCCGCAGCGGCGAGCCCGCGCCGCAGCGGCCGTGGGAAGGCGCCGACTCGCTCGAGTGGACGCACCTGCCCACGCCGCCGCCGTACCACACGTTCGAGACCCAGCCGGTCATTAAGTGACCAGGAACGCGAAGACCGCCTTGATCCTCGCATCGATCGCCCTGGCGTTTTTTCTCGGCATCATCGCCAAGTATTGGCTACTAACCTAAAAACCGAGAACCGCCGGCTGTCGCGCCGGCTGACGATCGTGGCGATCGGCATGTTCGGCTTCGCCTTCGCCCTGGTGCCGTTCTACAACCAGATCTGCGCCGCGCTCGGCATCAACAGCATCGAGCAGGCCGCCGAGGCGGTGAACACGCAGGTCGATACCTCGCGCACCGTGACCATCGAGCTCGACTCCAACGCGCACAACCTGCCCTGGCGCTTCAAGCCGCTCGTCGCCGAGCTGAAGGTGCATCCGGGCGAGCTCGCGATGGTCGAGTACGAGATCGTCAACGTGCGCGAGGCGCCGGTCACCGGGCAGGCGGTGCCGAGCTACGGGCCGCAGAACGCGGGCGAGTACTTCAAGAAGATCGAGTGCTTCTGCTTCACGCACCAGACGCTCGCCCCGGGCGAGACGCGGCGCATGCCGGTGGTGTTCGTGGTGGATCCGAAGCTGCCGAAACACGTGAATACCATCGCGGTTTCGTACACTTTCTTCGAAGTCGCGGGCCGGGGCGGGAAAGGCTGATGGAGGTCGTCATGAAGCAAGCCTCCTTCGTCGACACCGTGAAGACGGTGCTCTGGGGCATGATCGGCATCCGCCGCAAGGCCGACCACGAGCGCGCCAGCATCAACCCGGTGCACGTCGTCGTCATGGGCGTAGTCTTCGTCATCCTCTTCATCCTGACGCTGCGGTTCATCGTCAGCCTGGTCGTGAGCTAGAGAAAGCAGGGAGACAACCAACATGGCGCACAGCGCATCCACCCACGGCAAGCAGGCGCACTACTCGGTGCCCGAGCCGATGGCTTGGCCGGTCATGGGCTCGGCCTCGCTCTTCCTGATGGCGCTCGGCGCCGTGTTCGTGTTCAACGGCATGAACGGCGGCTGGGTGTCGATCGCCGCCGGCTTCATGCTGCTGCTCTACATGATGGTGCGCTGGTTCGGCGACGTGATCAGCGAGTCCGAGGGCGGCAAGTACGGGCGTTGGGAGGATGTGTCGTTCCGCTGGGGGATGAGCTTCTTCATCTTCTCGGAGGTGATGTTTTTCGCCGCGTTCTTCGGCGCGCTGTTCTGGGCGCGCGTGGTCTCGGTGCCGGATCTCGCGAGCATCGAGCATAACGCGCTGCTCTGGCCCGGCTACACCGCGCACTGGCCGAACGCCGGCCCGATGTTCATCGAGAAGTTCACGCCGATGGGGGCCTGGGGCCTGCCCGCGGTGAACACCATCCTGCTCCTCTCTTCAGGCGTGACGGTGACCTTCGCGCACTGGAACCTGATCGCCAACAACCGCGGCAAGCTTCTTTGGTGGCTCGGCGCGACCGTCCTGCTCGGCGTCGCGTTCCTGGTCTGCCAGGCAATCGAGTACGTGCACGCGTTCCAGGAGCTGAATCTCACGCTGCACACCGGCGTGTACGGCTCGACCTTCTTCATGCTCACCGGCTTCCACGGCTTCCATGTCACCATCGGCGCGATCATGCTGACGGTGATCTGGTTCCGCTGCCTGAAGGGCCATTTCACGCCCGACCATCACTTCGCGTTCGAAGGCGTGGCCTGGTACTGGCACTTCGTCGACGTGGTGTGGCTCGGCCTGTTCATCTTCGTCTACTGGCTATAGACGAGCGGTAATCAGGCCAAAGTAATAACCGGCCATCAGCAACACGAAGAGCGTCACGGATAGGCCCACGCGCACCGCGAGGGCCTTCACCATCCGCTTCGGGTCCTTGCCGGGGCGCAGCATGTACCAGAGCGCCGAACCGAGGCTGACCACGATCGCGATCAGCATGGCGATCACTACGTAGCGCATGCCGGCAGGATACTCTTTCCGTCCGCGCCTCTGGGCGCTCGCGCTGGCCGGCGCGGCGTGCGCTGCGGGCGTCTTGCTCGGGAACTGGCAGCTGCGCCGCGCGGACGAGAAGCGGGTGGCGCTCCCGCGCGTGGCGGTGGAAGGCGAGTTCCTGCCGCGCTACACGGTTTACCTCGACAACAAGACGCGCCGTGGGCGCGCCGGCTACGAGGTCGTCACGCCGCTCAGGATCCGCGGCGCATCGTCCAGCGTGCTCGTCAACCGCGGCTGGATCGAGGCTGGCAGGACCCGTGACGTGCTGCCCGAAGTGCGCACGCCGGCGGGCGAGTTGCGCATCGAGGGCCTTGCCCTCCCGCGACTGGAGCGTGTGATGGCCGTCGGCCAGCCCGCGACCGGAAAGCTGCGCCAGAACCTCGACCTCGCGGCCTTCGCGCAGGAAACCGGGCTTGCGCTCGAGCCGCGCGTCATCGAGCAGCATTCAGACAGCGCCGACGGCCTCGCGCGCGACTGGCCGCCGCACGAAACCGGCGCGGAGAAGAGCGAAGGCTACGCGTTGCAGTGGTATTCGCTCGCCGCGCTGGCCGTCGTACTGTTCATCGTGCTGTCGTTTCGGAAAAATTGAACAAGCTATTCTGGGTCGCAGCGATCTGCGCAGCGCCGATCGTGCTCGGCACCGCCGCATACCTCCTGGGCTGGTCGCCCGGCGGCGCGTCCAACTACGGCGAGCTGCTGGAGCCCAAGGCGGTGGCGGGCTTCGAGCCGCTGCGCGGCAGGTGGGTGCTGGTGACCTTCGACGCCGCGGCCTGCGACGCGTACTGCGAAAAGAAGCTCTACTTCCTACGCCAGGTGAGGCGCGCGCAGGGCAAGGACATGGACCGCGTCGAGCGGCTATGGGTCGTCACCGACGGCGCGAAGCCGCGCACCGACCTGCTGCCCGGGATCCAGGGCACGCGCATCGCCACATTTTCTTCGGACGCCTTTCCCGGCCAGCCGGCGGATCACATCTACCTGGTCGATCCGATGGGCAACCTGATGATGCGCTTCCCGCGCGACCCGGATCCCTCGAAGATGATCAAGGATCTGCAGCGGTTGCTGAAGTATTCGGGCGTGCGATGAAGCGCCTTTCGCTCGCGATTGTCGCGCTGACCTTCCTTGTGGTCGTCGTGGGCGCGTATGTGCGCCTGTCGGACGCGGGGCTCGGCTGCCCGGACTGGCCCCTTTGCTACGGACGCCCGCTGCCGGATTCGGGCGCGGACGCGAAAGCGTGGAAGGAAATGGGACATCGGTATCTGGCCGGCACGCTGGGCGTTCTCATCTTCGCCCTCGCGCTGCTCGCCTGGCGCAAGCACCAGTCGCCTTGGCTCGCGACGGCGAGCGCGGCGCTCGTCGTGTTCCAGGCCACGCTCGGCAAGTGGACCGTCACCATGCTGCTCAAGCCGGCGATCGTGGTGGCGCACCTGCTGGGCGGGATGGCGCTGCTCGCGCTTCTCACCTGGTATTTCCTGCAACGCACATCGCTCGCAGTCCCGGGCGCGCGTGCGCTGCGGGTTCCCGCAGTCGTGGCGCTGCTGGTGGTCGCAATCCAGATCCTGCTCGGCGGCTGGGTGAGCGCGAACTACGCAGCGCTCGCGTGTCCGGATCTGCCGCTGTGCCTCGGGCAGGCGGTGCCGCCGATGGACTTTGCGAATGCGTTTCACGTCCTGCGCGAGCTCGGCCGCACCGACAGCGGCGAGCTGCTACCGCACGCGGCCCTGGTCGCGATCCACTGGAGCCACCGCATGTTCGCTCTCGTCGCGCTCGCCGTGGTGGCGTGGGTCGCGATCCGGACCTGCGCCGTCTCGAAAGCGCTCGGCGGCGCGCTGGCCCTGCTGGCGCTGACCCAATTCTTCCTCGGCGTCGCCAACGTGGTTTTCAACCTGCCGCTCGCGCTCGCCGCCGCGCACAACGCCGGGGCCGCGGCGCTGCTGGTCGCGCTCGTCGTGCTAAAATTTTTCGCTTTCCGTGACCACACAAGTACTTCCCCCTAGCTTCGCGCATCGGTTGCGCTCGCGCATTCGTGCCTTCGGTGCGCTAACCAAGCCGCGCGTGGTCTCGCTCATCGTGTTCACCGCGGTGATCGGCATGTTCCTCGCCGCGCCCGGGGTCGTTCCGATCCAGATCTTGCTTGCCGGTACTGTTGGTATTGCGCTCGTCGCGGGCGCGGCCGCGGCGGTGAACTGCCTGGTCGAGCAGAAGATCGACGCGGTGATGAGCCGCACGCGCTGGCGTCCGCTGCCGCAGGGCGAGCTCTCCGCCGCGCAGACGCTGGTGTTCGCCGGGGCGCTCGGCGGCATCGGTCTGTGGCTGCTGGTCCATTTCGTGAATGCGCTCACCATGTGGCTGACGCTCGCCACCTTCGTCGGCTACGCGATCGTGTACACCGTGATCCTCAAACCGGCGACGCCGCAGAACATCGTGATCGGCGGCGCCTCCGGCGCGATGCCACCGGTCCTCGGCTGGACCGCGGTGACCGGCGAGGTCACGATCGAGCCGATGCTTCTCTTCCTGATCATCTTCGCGTGGACGCCGCCCCATTTCTGGGCGCTCGCGCTCTACCGTACCGAGGACTACGCGCGCGCCGGCGTGCCGATGCTGCCGGTCACCCACGGCAAGCGCTACACGCGGCTCCAGGTCCTGCTCTACACCCTCATCCTGTTCGCCGTGAGCCTGATGCCGTATCTGATCCAAATGAGCGGCCTGCTCTACCTCCTCGCGGCGACGCTCCTTGGCGGCATCTTCCTCGCCTACGCGCTGCGGATCTATTTCAGCTATAGCGACGCGGTCGCGCAGAAGACCTTCCGCTACTCGATCGCCTATCTTGCTTTCCTTTTCGCGGCTCTGCTGCTCGATCATTATTTGTAGCTTCGTCGCGGCTTGCGGCCGCGGCCCGCAGTTCCGGAGCACGGACATCACCGGCGCGCCTTACGGGCAATCGCTCGAGCTCCCGGATCACACCGGCAAGCTGCGACGGCTGGACGATTTTCGCGGCAAGGCGCTGGTGCTGTTCTTCGGCTTCACGCATTGCCCGGACATCTGTCCGACCACGCTCGCGGACATCGCCGGTGCGGTGAAGAGCCTGGGTGCCGACGCCGAGCGCGTCCAGGTCCTGATGGTCAGCGTGGACCCGGAGCGCGACACCCCGGAGTCGCTGGCGAAATACGTTACCGCGTTCGATCCGCGCTTCCTTGCGCTGCGTGGCGATCTCGCCGCGACGAAGCGGGTGGCGAGCGAGTTCAAGATCTTCTTCGAGAAGGCGAAGACCGGGGACACCTACACGGTGAACCACAGCGCGCAGAGCTACGTCATCGATCCGCAAGGCCGTCTGCGGCTGCTGGTGCGCCACGACCGCATCGCGCAGGACCTCGCGCCGGACCTGCGCGCGTTGCTGAAGGGGGCCTAGTTCGGGGGTGCCGGCAGGGCGAGCGGCGCGCCCGGCTGCTGCATCACTTTCTTCATCTTCTGCAGCGCCTTGGCCTCGATCTGGCGGATGCGCTCGGCCGAGACCTTGAACTCGGCCGCGAGGTCGTGGAGCGTGAGGGCGTCCTTCTCGCGCAGCCAGCGCGCTTCGATGATCCGGCGGCTGCGCTCGTCCAGGCTCTGCAGCGCGTCCTTCAGGCCAGCGGCGCGTCCTTGCTCGGATTCCTTTGCCTCGAGCTGCGCCAGGGGCTCGGCGTCGCGGTCGGCCGCGAGGTAGTTGACCGGCGCGTAGGCCTCCTCGTCGTCGTGGTCCGCTTCGAACGCGACATCCTGGCCGGAGAGGCGGGTTTCCATCTCCACCACCTCTTCGGGCTTGACGCGCAGCTCGCTCGCAATGCGCTCGACGTCCCCCGCCGTCATCGGCGCAAGGCCGGTCTTCATTGAGCGAAGGTTGAAGAAAAGCTTGCGCTGCGCCTTGGTCGTCGCGAGTTTGACCAGGCGCCAGTTGCGCAGGATGTATTCGTGGATCTCGGCCTTGATCCAGTGGATCGCGAACGACACCAGGCGCACGTTGCGCTCGGGGTCGAAGCGCTTGACTGCCTTCATCAGGCCGATCGAGCCTTCCTGGATGAGATCGGCGTGCGGCAGTCCGTAGCCGAGGTAGCCGCGCGCCACCGCAACCACCAGGCGCAGGTGCGACAGCACCAGCTGGCGCGCCGCATCGAGATCGTTCTCGCCCCGGAAGCGCAGCGCGAGCGCCCGCTCTTCCTCGGCGCTGAGCATCGGAAAGCGGTTGACGGTCTGGATGTAAGTCTCGAGGCTCCCGGTGGGCATCGGCATCGGAACCGACGGCAGGGGCAGCGTCGCTTGCATTGCGGTCATTCCTCCTTGAATGCGGATTTTAGCAATCGAACGATTAGAGTGCTAATGCGCGTGCAGGTTCCCGATATTTCATATGTGACATCAGTGGCTTAAGTATGTGAGTGTGCGCTCACTGTGGTTCGATCGCACGCAGGTGCCGGCCGACCGAGAGTCGCGCGCCGAGCCAGCCGAGCAGCGCGGCAAAGAGGACCACCGCCGACGCCTCGGGGGCGGAGAGAAAGCCGAAGCGGAAGCTCGAGCCATAGGATTCCGCCAGCACCCGCACTTCGCCATTGAGCAGCATGAGCGCAAGGGCGATGAGGGCGAGCGCCACCACGCCGCCCACCAGCCCCTGGAGCAGGCCGAGGTAGTAGAAAGGCCTGCCGATGAAGGCGTCGGTGGCGCCGATCAGCTTGGAAACTTCGATCTCCGCGCGCTGCGTGAGGATCTGGAGCCGGATGGTGTTGAAGGTCACCGCGACCAGCCCTGCGCCGAGCAGGGACGCGAGCAGCGCGATGCCGAGCTCCAGGATCGCGGTCGCGGCGGCAAGGCGCCGCGCCCAGACCGCGTCGGCCTGCACCCGGGCGACGCCGGGCAGCCGGGCCAGCTCGCCGGCGATGTCCTCCTTCGAGGTCACGACGAACGCGTCGGGCAGCGGGTTGCGGCCCAGCGCGGCGATGACCTCCGGCAAGCCCTGCACCGCGGCCATCTCCTTGAGCGCGTCCTCGCGCGGGATGAAGCGCACCTCGGCGATGCGCGGGTCGGCGCGCAGGCGCTTGCCGAGCGCGTCGGCGTCGACGCGCCGGGTCTGCGGCTCGAGGAAGAGCGAGATCCGCGGCTCGAGGGCAAGGCGCGCGCCGGCGGGGCGCAGGCTGTCGAGCAGCGCATAGCCGCCCGCGGGCAGCGCGAGCGCGATGCCGATCACCAGCGCGTTCAGGACGCTCAGCTTGCGCATCGCCGAGGAGAAGGCGTGCCGGTGCTGGCGCAGCCACGCGCTCACCGGATGCGGCCCCCCTCGAGCTGCAGGACGCGCTTTCCATAGCGCGCGACGAGGGCCTGGTCATGGGTCGCGATGAGCACGGTTGCGCCCACCTGGTTGAAGGCGACGAAGATCTCGAGGATGCGCGCCGCCGAGTCGGCGTCGAGATTCGCGGTCGGCTCGTCGGCCACGAGGAGCGCGGGGCGGTTCACCACGGCGCGCGCGATGGCGAGGCGCTGCTGTTCGCCGCCGGAAAGTTGAATGGGGTTTGCTTTCTCCCTTCCCAGGAGGTTCACTTTATCGAGGGCAGCGCGCGCGCGGCGCGCGGCTTCCTTCGGCGCATGCGACGAAAAGGCGAGCGGCAGCATCACGTTGTCGTACACGCTGCGGTCGTAAAGCAGCTTCTGGTCCTGGAACACCAGGCCGATATTGCGCCGCAGGTACGGGATCGCGCCGCGCTTGAGCGCGCCGACGTTCTGGCCGTTGACCACGACCGAGCCGGCGCTCGGGCGCTCGATGCCGGGGATCAGCTTGAGGATCGTCGATTTGCCGGCGCCCGAGCGCCCGGTGAGGAAGGCGAGCTCGCCCGCGCCGAGCTGGAAGCTCACGTCCTTCAGCGCTTCCTGGCCGCCCGGGTAGCGCTTGGCGACGGCCGAGAAGCTAACCAATCAGTGCCTCGGCGAAGTCGCGCGCCGCGAACGGCCGCAGGTCGTCGATGCCCTCGCCGATGCCCACGAAAAGCAGCGGCACCGGCTTCTCCTTCGCGATGGCGCACACCACGCCGCCCTTGGCGGTGCCGTCGAGCTTGGTGAGCACGAGGCCAGTCAGCCCGAGCGCGTCGTCGAACGCCTTGACCTGCGCGAGCGAGTTCTGCCCGGTGTTGGCATCGAGCACGAGCAGCACCTCGTGCGGCGCGTCGGCCAGCGCCTTGGCCGCCACGCGCTTCACCTTCTTGATCTCCTCCATGAGATGCAGCTGGGTCGGCAGCCGGCCGGCGGTGTCGGCGATGACCACGTCCACATTTCGCGCGCGCGCCGCGGAGAGCGCGTCGAACACCACCGCGCCGGGATCGCCGGATTCCTGCGCGATCACCGGCACGCCGTTGCGCACGCCCCACGCGATCAGCTGCTCGCGCGCGGCGGCGCGGAAAGTGTCGCCGGCCGCGAGCAGCACGCTCTTGCCCTGCGACTGCAGCCACTTCGCCAGCTTGCCGATCGACGTCGTCTTGCCCGAGCCGTTGACGCCGGCAATCATGATGACGAAGGGTTTGCTCCTGGAAACGTCGAGGGAGCGCTCCAACGGCTGCAACAAGTTAGCCACGGCATCGACCAGCGCGCGCTTGAGCGCTTCGCCGTCCGCCACCTTTTTCTTCCTCACCTCGGCGATCAGCGCCTGCGCCGCTGCTACGCCGCAATCGGCCTGCAGCAGCGCGCCCTCGAGCTCCTCGTAGAGCGCCTCGTCGATCTTGCGCCGGACGAAGAGCTCGCTGACTGGGGTGTTGAGGACATCCCGCGTGCGCGCAAGTCCTGCCTTGAGGCGCGCCGCCCAGGAACTGGCTACCATGGATCGGTGCATTTTAACAAAGGAAAAATTCGAATCATCGCGGGCGAGTACCGCGGACGGCGCATCGCGGTGCCCGACCGGCCCGGGCTGCGGCCGACACCCGATCGCGTGCGCGAGACGCTCTTTAATTGGCTCGGGCAGTCGCTCGACGGCGTCGCCTGCCTCGATCTCTTTGCCGGCAGCGGCGCGCTTGGCTTCGAGGCCGCCTCGCGCGGCGCGGCGCGCGTGGTGATGGTGGAGGAGAATCGCTCGGTGTTCGACGTGCTGAGAAAGACCCGGGACACGCTCGCCGCACGCCAGGTGGAGCTCGTGCTGGACGACGCGTTTGCGTTTCTCAAGCGAACGCGCGAGAAGTTCGACGTGGTTTTCCTCGATCCGCCCTTCAGGCAGAATGCGCTGCCGGCGGTGTTCAGGGATCTCCGGGTGCGGCGCGGTGCGCGGGCGTACGTGGAATCGGGCGAGCCCTTTGTAGCGCCCGAGCCGTGGCGCGAGCTCAAGCGCGCCCGCGCCGGGCAGGTGAGCTACCAGCTGTTCGAGTGGAGAGGCGATGATCAAGGCGGTGTATCCGGGAACGTTTGACCCGCTCACCCGCGGCCACGAGGATCTCGTGCGCCGGGCCGCGCTCCTGTTCGACGGCGTGATCCTCGCGATCGCCGACAGCCAGGCGAAGCGTCCGTTCTTCACGCTCGACGAACGCATCGCGATGGCGAAGGAAGTGCTCGCCGGCATGAAGAACGTGCAGGTCGTGGGCTTCTCCGGGCTGCTCACCGACTTCGTGCGCAAGCAGGGCGCGCGCGTCGTGCTGAGAGGCCTGCGCGCGGTGTCGGACTTCGAGTACGAGTTCCAGCTCGCGGGCATGAACCGCAATCTCTACCCGGAGATGGAGACCGTATTCCTCACGCCCTCCGAGCAGCACATGTTCATCTCGGCCACGCTGGTGCGCGAGATTGCGACGCTCGGCGGCGACGTGTCGGAGTTCGTCCACCCGACGGTGGCCAAGCGGCTGAAGCAGAAATCGAACGCGTCTACCGCTTCTGGCAGGTAGGGCAATAGTAGGTCGAGCGCTGGCCCTGCACGAGGCGTCGGATGCGGGATTCGCAACGGCGGCATTTCTGCCCGCCGCGGTCGTACACGAAGGTGCGTACCTGGTATTCGCCGGCGGCGCCATCGGCGGCCACGAAGTGTTGGATCGAGGAGCCGCCGGCGCGGATCGCCGCGCGCAGCGTGTCCTTGATCGCCGCGGCTAGCTGTTCGCAGTTCTCCAGCGAAAGCTTTCGCGCCGGCCTGCGCGGATCGAGGCCGGCGCGAAACAGGCTCTCGCTCGCGTAGATGTTGCCGACGCCGACGATGCGCCGGCCGTCCATCAGGAAATGCTTGATCGCCGTGCGATGCGACCGCGTGAGCGCGTACAGGCGCTTGCCGTCGAGCGAGCGCGAGAGCGGCTCGACGCCCAGATGCGCGAGGAGCGGATGCGACTCGGTATCGCCCTGCGTCCACAGCACCGCGCCGAAGCGCCGCGGATCGCGCAGCCGCAGCATGCGGTCGCCGAGCACCAGATCGAAGTGATCGTGCTTCCCCGCCGGGGTGCCGGGCGGCAGCACGCGCAGGCTTCCCGACATGCCGAGATGCAGGATGAGATGGCCGTCGCCGCAGTCGACCAGCAGATACTTGCCGCGGCGGCGGATGGTTTTCACCGTGCGGCCCGCGAGCGCGAGCACGTCGCGCGGCACCGGCCAGCGCAGCCGCGGCTCGCGCACCGCGACGCCGCTGATCGTGCGCCCGGTGAGCTGTGGTGCGAGGCCGCGTCGCGTGACTTCGACTTCGGGCAGCTCCGGCATGGTGGAAAAGTACGCTTGTGCGGGGCACCAAATATACCTAAGATGGGTCGCATCCAGCATGGCTAAACGATTTCTGGCAGCGGCCGCGTTTTCCCTCGCCGGCGCGTTCGCGTGCGCCCAGGTTCCGGCCCCGGTGCCCGAACCCTCTCCCGACAAGAACGTCGAGGAGCTGAGCGAGCCGACGCTCTACGACTTCCTGCTGGGCGAGATCGCGCTGCAGCGCGGCGACCTCCCGCTCGCCGCGAAGACCTACCTCGAGCTCGCGCGGCGAACGCGCGACGGACGCGTGGCGCGCCGCGCGGTGGAGATCGCGAACCAGGCGCGCGAGGCCGAGCTCGCGCTCGAGGCGGCGCGGCTCTGGCACGAGATCGAGCCGGCCTCGAGCCACGCCCTGCAGGTTCTCGCCGCGACGCTGGTCGCCGCGAAGCGCGTCGACGAAGCCGGCCCGGTGCTCGAGAAGCTGTTCACCGTCGAAGGCGTAAGCCGCGAGAACGCGTTCATGCAAGTGAATCGCCTGCTCGCCGGCAATCCCGACAAGGCGGCCAACCTGCGCGTGATCCGCGGCATCGCCGCGAAGCACCCCCAGCTCGCGCAGGCGCATTTCGCGGTTGCGCAGGCTGCGCTCGCAGCAGGCGACGATCCCGCCGCGCTCGCCGCGGCGCGCGAGGCGCAGAAGATCCGGCCCGACTGGGAGCTCGGGGTGCTGCTCGAAGCGCAGGTGCTGCAGAAGCGCTCGAACGCGGAGGCCGCGAAGCGCTTGGGCGAGTTCGTGCAGAAGTACCCGCAGGCGCGCGAAGCGCGGCTCAGCTACGCGCGCGTGCTCGTGCTGGAGAAGCGCCTGGGCGAGGCGCGCAAGCAGTTCGAGGCGGTCGCCGGCGCCAACCCCGCCAATCCCGACGTGATCTACGCGGTGGGCCTGCTCGCCTACCAGCTCAAGGACTACTCGGCGGCCGAGGACTACATGAAGCGCGTCCTCGGTCTCAACTACCGCGACCCGGAAGGCGTGCGCTACGTGCTCGGCCAGATCGCGGAAGAGCAGAAGCACTGGCCGCGCGCGATCCAGTGGTACGAAAGCATCCAGAGCGGCGACCATGTCGTGCCAGCGCGCATGCGCACCGCGAACGCGATCGCGAAGCAGGGCAAGCTCGACGAGGCGCGCGCGTATCTCAGGCGCGTCGCGACGGAAAACCCGGAAGACGAAGTGCAGCTCATCGTCGCGGAGGCGCAGTTGTTGCGCGATGCGAGCAAGCACACCGACGCCTTCACGCTGTTGAGCGACGCGCTCGGCAAACAGCCCGAGCAGCCCGAGCTGCTCTACGATCTCGCGCTCACCGCCGAGAAGCTCGAGCGCTTCGACCTGCTCGAGTCCCACCTGCGCGACCTGATCCGCATCAAGCCCGATCACGCGCACGCCTACAACGCGCTCGGCTACTCGTTCGCCGACCGCAACACGCGCCTGCCCGAGGCCCGCAAGCTGATCGAGAAGGCGCTCGAGCTCTCGCCCGAGGACTACTTCATCATCGACAGCATGGGCTGGGTGCTCTACCGCGAGGGCGACCTGAAGGGCGCCGCGCGCGAGCTGCGCCGCGCCTACAGCGGCCGGCCCGACGCCGAGATCGGCGCGCACCTCGGCGAAGTGCTGTGGATGCTCGGCGAGCGCGACGAAGCGCGCCGCATCTGGGACGAGGCGCTCAAGTCCGGCCCCGAGAACGAAACGCTCCAGAAGACGATCAAGCGACTCAGGAAGTAGCAAACGACCCCGTGAGACGTGCTTTGCTGCTCGCAGCGTTCGTGGCTGCGTGCGCCCAGGTCGAGATCAAGCCGCCCGAAGGTCCCCTCGAGTTCTCGCTCGCGGGGCGCATTGCGGCGCGCTCGGGCAAGGAGGCCTTCACCGGCAACATCGCCTGGCGCCACGCCGCTGCCGGCGACGAGCTGATGATCAGCACGCCGACCGGCCAGGGCGTGGCGCAAATCCTGCGCCAGGGCGACGCGGTGCTGCTCAAGACCGCCGAAGGGCACGAATACCGCGCCGCGGACAGCGAGTCGCTCACCGAGCGCGTGCTGGGCTTCCGGCTGCCGATCGAGGGCCTCGCCGCCTGGGTGCAGGGCAAGCCCTCGCCCGCGCTCGAGAGCCGCGGCTGGCAGGTCGAATACCAGGAATACGACGAGCAGAAGCGGCCGACCCGCATGCGGCTCACCAATGCCGGGGTCGAGCTGCGCCTCGCGATCTCGCAGTGGAATTGATCTGGTATCCGGCCCCGGGGAAACTGAACCTTTTCCTGCACGTCCTCGGCCGGCGAGCGGACGGCTACCACGAGCTGCAGACTGCCTTTCGACTGATCGATCGGAGCGACCGGGTCGGCCTCGCCGCCCGCGAAGACGGCGAGATCCGCTTTTCGGGCTTGTTCGGCGACGACAACCTCTGCGTGCGCGCGGCGCGGCTTCTTCAATCCCACGCGCGCACCCGCTTGGGCTGCGACCTGGCGCTCGAGAAGAACCTGCCGATCGGCGGCGGACTGGGCGGCGGCTCCTCGGACGCAGCCACGGTGCTTCTGGCGCTGAACAAGGCTTGGAAACTGGGCTTGTCCCGTGCAGATCTTCAGGCCCTGGGTGCCAAGCTCGGCGCAGACGTGCCTTTCTTCGTTTTCGGCCGCAATGCCCTGGGCGAGGGCATCGGCGAGCAGCTGCAGGCGCTCGAGTTGCCGCCCGCCTGGTACCTCGTCCTTACACCGCAAGTCTCGGTTTCCACTAAGGAAATCTTCGCCGGCTCGTTGACACGTCGGTCGAAACGACTCAAAATACCGCCCTTTTTGGCGGGGCAGGGAGCGAACGATCTGGAAGCCGTGGTCGTCGTCCGATACCCCGTCGTGGCAGCGAGCCTCGCGTGGCTGAGGAAACACCGCCCGCAGGCGCGCATGACGGGGTCCGGAGCGTGTGTCTTCACCGAGTTCGAAACCGAAGCCGAGGCGCGCGCGCTGTATACGGCGTTACCCGGGGGAATGCGGGGCTTTGTCGCGCAGGGATTGGCGCGGCACCCGCTCTACGATTTCACGGATTGAGTTCAGCACCACACTGGGGAGTCGCCAAGCTGGTTAAGGCAGCGGATTTTGATTCCGCCATACGAGGGTTCGAATCCTTCCTCCCCAGCCATTAATTTCATGACCGCTATGACCACCGGGATGCCAAGCCACGCCGCGCTCGAGCGGCTGATGGTGTTCACCGGCAACGCCAACCCCAAGCTCGCGCAGGAGGTGGCGAAAGGCCTGAACCTGTCGCTCGGGCGCGCGATCGTCGGCAAGTTCTCCGACGGCGAGGTGATGGTCGAGCTGCTGGAGAACGTGCGCGGCAAGGACGTGTTCGTGCTGCAGTCGACCTGCGCGCCGACCAACGACAACCTGATGGAGCTGTTGGTGATGATCGACGCGCTCAAGCGCTCCTCGGCGGCGCGCGTCACCGCGGCGATCCCGTATTTCGGCTACGCGCGCCAGGACCGCCGTCCGCGCTCGGCGCGCGTGGCGATCAGCGCCAAGGTGGTCGCGAACATGCTGGTCTCGGTGGGCGTGGCGCGCGTGCTGACCATGGACCTGCACGCCGACCAGATCCAGGGCTTCTTCGACATCCCGGTCGACAACATCTACGCCGCGCCAGTGCTGCTGGGCGACGTGTGGAAGCAGCGCTACGACGACCTGATCGTGGTCTCGCCCGACGTCGGCGGCGTGGTGCGCGCCCGCGCGCTGGCGAAGCGCCTCGAGTCGGATCTCGCGATCATCGACAAGCGCCGTCCCAAGGCCAACGTTTCCGAAGTCATGAACGTGATCGGCGAGGTGAAGGATCGCACCTGCGTGATCATGGACGACATGGTCGACACCGCCGGCACGCTGGTGAAGGCCGCGCAGGTGCTGAAGGAAGAAGGCGCCACGCGCGTGGTGGCCTACTGCACGCACGCCGTGCTTTCCGGCGGCGCGGTCGAGCGCATCGCCAAGTCGGACCTCGACGAGCTGGTGGTGACCGACACCATCCCGCTCGGCGAGGACGCGCGCGCCTGCCGCAAGATTCGCATCCTGTCTGTGTCCGGCCTGATCGCCGAGACCATCCTGCGTATCTACACCGAGGAATCGGTGAGCTCACTCTTCATCGAATAGGAAATCCCATGGCTATCGAAATCAGCGCGCGGAAGCGCGAAACCCAGGGCACCGGCGCGGCGCGCAGGCTGCGCCGCAAGGGCCTGGTCCCCGGCATCGTCTACGGCGGGGACAAGGGCGCGCTCAACATTGAGCTCGACCACAAGGCGCTCTATCTCAACCTGAGGAACGAGCGCTTCCACGCCTCGATCCTCACCCTCGAAGTGGCCGGCGCGAAGGAGCAGGTGCTGCTGCGCTCGGTCAACATGCACCCGTACAAGCCGCAGGTGCAGCACGTCGACTTCCAGCGCGTGCTGAAGGACAAGAAGCTGCACATGAAGGTGCCGCTGCACTTCGCCAACGCCGAGAAGTCGCCGGGCGTGAAGGACCAGGGCGGGGTGGTGAGCCACGTGCTGAACGAGCTCGACATCAGCTGCTTCCCGGACGACCTGCCGGAGTTCGTCGAGGTCGACCTCGGCAACCTCGCGGTCGGCAATTCGATCCACGTACGGGACCTCAAGTTGCCCAAGGGCGTGGAGCTGATGCTGAAGAAGGACGAGAACCCGGTGGTCGCCACGGTCGTGGTGCCGCAGCTCGTCACCGAGGAAGAGGAAGCCGCCGCTGCCGCCGCCGCCGTTGCGCCGTCGGAAATTCCGACCACCGAGCAGGCCGCCGAGCCGAAGGAAGGCGAAGCGCCTGCCGAAGGCGCGGCCAAGGGTGGCGAGAAACCCGCCGCTGCCAAGGGCGCCGAGAAGCCCGCCGACAAGGCCGACAAGAAAGACAAGAAGTAGAGCCGCCTCGTGATCAGGCTAGTCGTCGGCCTGGGTAATCCGGGCAAGGAGTACGAGCGCACGCGCCACAACGCGGGCTTTTGGCTGGTCGAGAAGTTCGCGCAGGCGAACGGCATCGTGCTGCGCAAGGACCCGAAGTTCAAGGCGCTGGTCGGCAAGCTCGAAGGCGGCGGCGCCGGCAGTTCAACCTTCTTCCTCCTGCCGCAGTCGTACATGAACCTCAGCGGCCAGCCGGTGCAGATGCTCGCCGGCTTCTTCAAGATCAAACCCGAGGAAGTGCTGGTGGTGCACGACGAGCTCGACTTCGAGCCGGGGACCGCGCGGCTCAAGCAGGGCGGCGGCATCGCCGGGCACAACGGCTTGAAGGACATCTCGCAGCGGCTCGCGACGCACGACTACTGGCGCCTGCGTCTTGGCGTCGGCAAGCCGCCCGCTGGCAGCGAGGGCGCAGACTACGTTCTGCAGAAGCCCTCGCCCGACGAGCGCGCTGCGATCGATGCCGCGATCGACAAGTCGCTCGCGCTGCTGCCACAGATCCTGGCGGGCGACCTGCAGGCGGCGATGAACAAGCTGCACACGGAAGAGCCGAAAAAGGCCGAGCCTGCCAAGAAGATCGAAGAAGCGAAGAAGGTCGAAGAAACGAAGAAGAAAGTCGAAGAGCCGAAGAAGGAATCCGCTCCAGCGAAGGCGCCGGAAAAAACCGGGCTGCTGAAGTCTCTCTTCGGTAAAAAATGAAGTGCGGCATCGTGGGCTTGCCGAACGTCGGCAAGTCCACCTTGTTCAATGCCTTGACCAAGGCCGGGATCGCGGCCGAGAACTACCCGTTCTGCACCATCGAGCCGAACGTCGGCATCGTGCCGGTGCCCGACCTGCGCCTCGACGTGATCGCCGAGATCGTGCAGCCACAGAAGGTGGTGCCGGCCGTGGTGGAGTTCGTCGACATCGCCGGGCTGGTGGCGGGCGCTTCCAAGGGTGAAGGGCTGGGGAACAAGTTTCTCGCCAACATCCGCGAGACCGACGCGATCGCGCACGTGGTGCGCTGCTTCGACGATCCCAACGTGGTGCACGTCGCGGGGCGCGTGGACCCGGTGTCCGACATCGAGACCATCCACACCGAGCTCGCGCTGGCCGACCTGGACTCGGTGGAGAAGCAGCTCGCCAAGCACGAAAAGGTGGCGCAGGCCGGCGGCGACAAGGAAGCGCAACGGCTGGTCGCGGCGCTGAGGAAAGTGCGCGCGGTGCTGGATGCGGGCAGGCCGGCGCGCACGGCGGAGCTCTCGAAGGGGGAGCAGGCGGTGCTCAAGCCGCTCTTTCTCCTCACCATGAAGCCGGCGATGTACGTTGCCAATGTGGGAGAACAGGGTTCTCAGGAGCTTCTGAGGAGAGTTGAGTTTTATGCCGCCAAGGAAGACGCGCCGGTGGTTCCGGTATCGGCGGCGCTCGAAGCCCAGATCGCCGACATGCCCGACGAGGACAAGAAAATCTTCCTCGATGACGTCGGTATGGACGAGCC
>Ga0075420_100000618_pt1 | contig 28584 bp, 23 predicted proteins | sample SoiMetdeltSBSDD4_FD_75296 | JGI IMG/M metagenome (GOLD analysis project Ga0075420, IMG submission 75296) | Bulk soil microbial communities from a Populus tree surrounding site in Tennessee, USA - Soil MetaG P. deltoides SBSDD4 | ecosystem: Environmental > Terrestrial > Soil > Tree plantation...
CGGACGCCCGCCGACAGGAGGTCGGCGGGCGTCCACTGTGGAGGGTTCGATTACCAGGCGCTCAGCGAGCGGTCGAGCTCACGCCGGGTGCGCATCGCGATTCGGCGAGCGGATCGGGGCGCCTCAGAACGGGAGGTCTGAGGCCGCGGCATTCGCGCCCGCGCCATAGCTTCGTAGATGAGATTCATTGCCGTGCTCCTCGGTCGGTTGTCGTGCATCGGGATAGTCCTCGGTCCTGTTACTCGTGGCCGACGCCGTGCCGGCCGGGGGGTAGGAGTGCTCATGTCAGGCCGCCATCCGGACCTCGGCGCCGAGCGCCCGGGTCCGTGCCTCGACCTCGAGCCGCAGTACGGCATCCCGCGCGGCGTCCTCCTTGCGCGGACGACCACGAGGCCGCTTACGCGGTACGACCGCGCCCCGCTCGAAGATCTCGCCGCCCCAGACACCCCACGGCTCCGCCCGCTCGACGGCGCCCGCGAGGCACTCGGCGCGGACGGGGCACTCCCCGCACAGCGCCTTTGCCAGCTCGAGCTCGGCCGGCGAGTCGGCGAACCACAGGTCAGGGTCGAACTTCCGACACGGCAGCTCCGCAGCCCCTGGCCCGACCCGCAGGTCGAGTGGGGCCAGTGCCAGACTCATCGTCCGGTCACCCCTTTCTCGCTCGATCTCGTAGATCAACATTTCCGTTTGTGGTGGAAAAACATTGAGGCCGCGGATCCCGGTTTGCGGGTTCCGCGGCCTCGAGGTGAGCCGGAAGTCGTCTGTTAGACCGGACTACCTCGAGGTGGAACGCCGCTGGCACCGTTGATGCGCTGCTTGTTGATGTTGCTGACCGTGAACCCAGTGATCCCCTTCGCTCCGTAGACGAGTGGCATGGTCCAGACAGCCGAACGGCCCACGAGGGCTACGTGGGCATCTGCGGCGGCGGACCGCACCCGGACACCGACCTGCGCGCAGGCGGCCAGGAGCGCCGACGGTCGCTCGACAAAGATCAGCTTCACCGTCGTCACCTCCTGTCCTGCACTCGTGGTCTTCGTATGTCTTCCCGATGGCAGCCCGAAGGGCGCCGCTGAGAAGGTGTGCCAGCAGGCTAAGCCGCCGGCGGCTACGGGCGCAAACGAGTTTACGAACCCGTTGCCAAAATCTTTTCGACCTCCGCCACAGTGGCCCCCCGTACCAGGGCGACCACCGCGTCGCCGTACATGCTCAGCTTACGCGGACCTATACCTGCGATAGCCAGCAGCTCTTCGGCCTTTTCTGGCTTGCGTTCGGCCAAAGCCTCCAGCGTCGCGTCGGTGAACACCACGTACGCCGGCACCTGCTGCGCCGTCGCGGTCCGCAGCCGCCACTCCTTCAGCCGCTCGAACAGCTCGTCGTCGCGGTCCGACGGACAGGTCGCGCAGCGGCCCAACTTGCGGTCGCGGCCGTCGAGCAGCGTCGTGCCGCAGATCCGACAGGAAACCACGAGGGTACGGCGGCGCACCGCACCCGGCTTCGCCGCCGTGTCCCGCCCACGGGCCGTCCTGTCCAGTTGAGGCAAGAACCGACATGCCCGGCGTTGCCGGCCACCCGGCGACCGGGCGGAGGCGTACGACAGCCAGAGCCATTCGCGCGCCCGGGTAACTCCCACGTACAGCAGCCGGCGCTCCTCCTCCAGCGCGTCCGGAGTCTTGGCGTACGTCGTCGGCAGTGTGCCGTCGGCCAGCCCCACCACGAACACGGCGTCCCACTCGAGGCCCTTGGCCGAGTGCAGGCTGGCGAGCGTCACACCCTCCATGGTCGGCGCGTGCTGCAGGGCGGCCCGCCGAGCCAGCTCCTCGCAGAACTCCGCCAACGTCCGTTCGCCACCGGCGGAGAACTCCTCGGCCAGCCCTACCAGAGCGGCGAGCGCCTCCCACCGCTCCCGGGTGGCCCCACCGGACGGCGGCTGGTCGACCCGCCAGCCGACCGCCTCCAGCGCCTCGGTCACCGCCGTCTTCAGCGGTACGCCCTCCACAGTGGACTTCGCAGCGCCCCGCAGAGCGACCGTCGCCTGCCGGACCTCGGGCCGCTCGAAGAACCGCTCGGCGCCCTGCACCACGTACGGCACGCCGGCCTCGGCCAGCGCTTCCTCGTACGCCTGGGACTGGGCGTTGGTGCGGAACAGCACGGCGATCTCGCGCGCCGGCGTCCCGGCCGAGACCAGCTCGGCGCACCGAGCCGCAACGGCCGCCGCCTCGGCCGGCTCGTCGGCGAAGATCCGGATGTCCGGCTCCGGCCCGGCCGGGCGCTGCCCGACGAGCTCGAGCCGCAGCTTCGCCTCGTCCCCCCGGGCCTGCCGGATCACCGCGTTGGCCAGCCCCACGACCTGCGGCGTCGAGCGGTAGTCGCGGACCAGCCGGACGACGACCGCGTCCCGGTGCCGGCGCGGGAAGTCCACGAGGTACGCCGACGATGCGCCGGTGAACGAGTAGATCGTCTGGCTGGCGTCACCGACCACGGTCAGGTCCCGCCGGCCGCCCAGCCAGGCCTCCAGCAGCCGCTGCTGCACCGGGTTCACGTCCTGGTACTCGTCGACGACGAAGTGCCGGTACTGCGCGCGCACCTGAGCCGCTACGTCCTCGTGCTCCTCGATCGCCCAGACCCCGGCGCGCAGCATGTCCTCGAAGTCGACGACCCCGTTGTCCCGTTTCACCTGCTCGTACGCCGCGAAGATCTCGGCGACCTTCGCCGGCTCGTACGGCGGCTCGCGCTGGGCCTTGGCCGCCGCCACCGCGTACTCCCCCGGCTCGACCAGCGACGACTTCGCCCACTCGATCTCGCCAGCGAGATCGCGCGCGGAGGTGCGGTCGGCCCGCACGCCGCACCTCGCGGCGGCCAGCGTGACCAGCCGTGCCTTGCTATCGATGATCTCCGGCAGCGCCCGCCCGTCGAGCAGCCGGGGCGCGAAGTAGCGCAGTTGGCGTAGGGCCGCGGCGTGGAACGTCCGCGCCTGCACCCCGTCGGCACCGAGCGCGACCAGCCGGGACCGCATCTGGGCGGCGGCCCGGGCGGTGAATGTGACGGCGAGCACGTGTCGCGGCTGGATCTCGCCGCTCACCGCCCGGTACGCGATCCGGTGCGTGATTGCCCTGGTCTTGCCCGTCCCCGCGCCGGCCAGGATGCACACCGGCCCGGCCGGAGCGGTCACCGCGGCCCTTTGTTCGGGGTCCAGACCGGCCAATACCGTCTCGAGACGTGAGTCACCCGCCACAGCTAGGCATCATGTCAGGGCCCTCTGACGTTCCACCTCGTAACGTTGTCAGGAACACGACAGATCCCTTCCGGCCGATGCCTTGCGGCCGGGACCCCCCGGGAGGAACACACGGCATGCTGACCATGTACTCGACGTCCTGGTGTGGCTACTGCCACCGCTTGAAGGCGCAGTTCGATCGGGCGGGTATCGGGTACGAGGTGATCGACATCGAGGTGGACTCCGACGCCGCGGACTACGTGATGGGGGTCAACGGTGGCAACCAGACGGTCCCGACGGTGCGTTTCCCGGACGGCTCGGCTCTGACCAACCCCACGATCGTCGAGGTGCAGCGGCGCCTGGACGAGATCCGTGAGACCTGCCCGATGTGCTAATCGGCGACGACGGGGACCGCAGCTACGGTCTGCGGCTCGACTCCCCGCGGGGTCAGTCCCCGGCCCGCCCAGAGGTACGCCCCCGCCGCCGTCACGCCGATCCCCATCGCCACGAACAGGATCCGGTAGTCCACCACGGACACCAGGACCGCACCGGCGGCGATCGACAGGGCCTGTGGCCCGGCGATGAGCATCTCGGTAGCCGCTGACACGCGCCCGAGCAGCTCGTGCGGGGTACGCCTTTGCTGGAGGGTGTTGAACCCGACGATCGCCCACGGGATACCCGCGCCGAACAGGATGGTGGCCGGTACCGCGAGCCACATCGACGGGTAGACGAACGCGAAGTTGGTGACGCCGAGCAGCAGTACGCCGGCCGCCGCCGCGCCGACCTCGCCCACCGCCCGGACGACCCGGGCCGCGGACAATCCGCCCAGCAGCCCACCGATGCCCTGGATGGAGACGAGGACCCCGAGGAAGGCCGGCGGGCGGTGCAGCCCCTCGTCGACGTACGCGAAGAAGATCGCCTCGCCGAGTCCGATGAGCAGCACGGCCAGCGCGACACCGACGGTCGCCCGGCGCAGAGCCACCTCGCGGACGAGGTGCCGGACTCCGGCCGCCGCCTCGCCGAGCCAGTGCAGCTCGGGCGGCGCCGGCTTCGCCTCCTGGACCCGCAGGGCGGCGATCGTTGCCGCCGCGATCACGAAACCGGCCGCTCCCAGCACGGCCAGCGTCCAGCCGCCGATGCCGGCGTACAGGCCAGCCCCCGCGATCGGCCCAACGAGACGCAGGCCCTGCTTGACCGTCTGCAAGGCCCCATTGGCTTCGGCGAGGTGTCCGGCCGGTACGACCTCCTTGATGAGCCCGTTCAGGGCGGCGCTGATCGCGATGTAAGAGATCCCGTACAGGACGGCCACGAGGAAGATGATCCAGAGATCATCGGCGGTGCGGACGGCGTACAGCGGAGTCAGGATCGCCGCGGCGGCCAGGTTGGCCGCGACGAGGAACGGCCGGCGGCGGAACCGGTCCACCACCCAGCCGACGAGCGGCGCGAAGGCCATCGGCGCGACGACGGCGAAGATGGTCGCGCCGGCGAGCCCGTTGGATCCGGTCAGGTCCTTGACCCAGATGGCGAGCGCGAGCAGCAGGATCGACTCGCCGGTCATGCTCGCGACGAGACCGGCGAACAACAGCCGGAAGTCGGGGCGGCGCAGAACGGTCATCATTGGGGGTCCTCCGGAGGGAGTGGGCGCGCGGGGATTCCCCACGCGACGACGCGGACCGGGCGGGCACTGGCGGGGCGCTTGTCCGGCTCGCCGATCCGTTCGAGGTACGGGTAGAGCAGGCCGTGGATCGTGTTCTTGACGGCGTCCAGCTCGTCGACGGTCAACCAGGCCGTGGTCTGGCTGACGAAGGAGGCGTCCCGCCAGTCGCGCGGCTCCTGCCGGCGGGCGCGGAACCAACCCAGCAGCGCCTGGACCTCCTGCGAGACCATCAGCTCAGCAGCCGCGTCGCCGGCCGTGGCCAGCTCGGCATCGGCGTCGTCGTCCTTGCCCCAGGTGTTGCTCTCGGCGACGATCCGCCACGGCCGTTGCCGGCCCGAACCGCCGCCGGCCTCCTCGACGAACCCGTACCGCGCCAGTTGGCGCAGGTGCCAAGAGCAGTTCGCCGGGCTCTCGCCGACCCGGTCGGCCAGCTCGGTCGCTGTCGCAGGCCCGCCGAACGTCAGTTCCTCGATCAGGCGCAACCGGACGGGATGGGTGAGCGCGCGCAGGACGCGGGGGTCTCGGATCTCGCGTTGGGGAAACTCAGCCACGTGTCGAAGGATACCTTTCGAAAGGACTCTTTGAAAAGAGCTCCTTTGATAGACACTCTCCGCGCAAGGGCTATCAGCGGACGGTAAGGGGGGCCATACTGTACGCCGTGTCGCCTGGGCCGAGCCCTTCCGTACGGCGCCGCCGGCTCGGCGCCGAGTTACGCCGGCTACGGGAGGCCGCCGGCCTCACCGGGGACCAGGTCATCGCGCGCGTGGGCTGGGCGTCGGCCTCCAAGCTCTCCCGGCTCGAGAACGGGCGTAGCCGGCCCGACCTCGCCGATGTGCTGGACCTGCTGGACCTGTACGCCGTCGGCGGGCGCGAGCGGGACGAGCTGGTCGCCGTCGCGCGCGACGCCGGGAACACGCGGGGGTGGCTGCGCTCGTACCCGGTGATGACCAAGCGACAGCGGGGGTACGCCGAGCTCGAGTCGGGCTGCGCGGACATCCGGGAGTACGCGACGGCCAGCGTCCCGGGACTGCTGCAGACGCCGGACTACGCCCGGGTACGCATCCTGTCCTCGCGGGCGCTGCAGCAGCTCGACACCGTTGACGCGGCGGAAACCGCCGAGACCGAGGTAGCCGCTCGCGTCGCGCGGCAGGGAATCCTGACCCGGCCGGCGGACCCGACGAGGTACGAGGCCGTCATCGAGGAGACCGCGCTCAGCGGCCGGGGTGGCCCACCGAGCGTCATGCGGGATCAACTGGCCCATCTCCGCAGGCTCGCTGAGCTGCCGAACATTACTCTCCGTGTACTACCCGGCGACGCCACTATCGGGGACCGGTACCTGCCGCACACCCCGTTCTCGATCTACCGGTTCGCCGACCCGGCCGACCCGGAGACGGTAGCGGTCGAGGCCCTCGGCAACGATCTCGTCCTGTCGGAAAAGCCCAGCGTAGAGCGGTACATCGTAGTCTTCAGCTGGCTGCGGGAGGCGGCGCTGTCGCCCGCCGACTCGCTCGCTTGGCTATCCGCGCGGGTGGTGGTACCCGTAGACGCTTCGGACTGAGAAGTCCATCGACATATCACCCGATCGGACGGTACCGGTGCCGATCGCTTGCGCGACCTCGTTGCGGTACGTGACGATGTCGCCAAGTTACATGGAAGTTCCACGAATGGACTCGCCCATGCGGTACTTGATCGTCCGCACCGACGTACGCGCGGTCGCGCCCGACGAAATGGCCAGCGCATGGGCGAACGGGGCCCGCATCCGCGACGAGCGCACCACGCCCGAGCCGCGCCGCCAGACGATGTTCGCCGAGGACCGCGACGCCGCCTTGCATCTGGCCCGGGCCCTCGCGTCGGTCGGCCCGGTGCGCGCCGGCCGGCAGCGCGTCAAGGTTGTTCGGCTGGGTGAGCCGGAGCGGTCGAGTCGTCGGCCCACAGTTCTATGAGGTAGCGCGCGATCGACGCCGGCGGGGACAGCGCGAACCCGTCTCCCGCCCCGGCGAGCCCCGCGATGATCTGCTGCCGGGTGAACCAGCGCGCCTCGGCGATCTCGGCCGGGTCGGTCCGCACCGAGTGCGTCGGATCGGCCCGCGCGACAAAGCCCAGCATCAGCGAACCCGGGAACGGCCATGCCTGGCTCGCGACGTACTGGATGTCGGTCACCGCGACGCCGACTTCCTCGGCTACCTCACGAGCGACCGCCGCCTCGGCCGACTCACCGGGCTCGACGAAGCCGGCCAGGCACGAGAACCGGCGCCTTCCCTCGGCCGTCCAGGCCGTGTTGTGCCCCAGCAGGCACCGGCCGTCGGGACCCGCGACGCCGTCGTGCACCAGCACGATCACGGCCGGATCTGTCCGCGGCCACGACGGACTGCCGCCGTCGTCCGCACGCACCCAGCCACCGTCGCCCACCGTCATGGGCCGGCCGGTCTCCGGTGAGTACGGGTGCCGCGCGTGCCAATGCCCCAGCGCGACCGCGGTCGCGGCGAGCCCGGCCTCCGCGTCGGAGAGCGAGTCCGCGACGTCCCGCAGGGTCACCTGGCGGGCGCCGGGCGCCTCGGGCAGCTGCCCGACGACCGCGAAGTACGCTGTGCCGTCGCCGTCCTCGCCGAGGAACAGCCGATCCCCATCGGTCACCTGCGCCGGCTCCTGGAAGACCAGTGCGTCCGCCTCGGTCACCAGGAACCGCCCACCGGCTACGACGTCGACGAGAATGACCCGTCCCCGCTGCCATGCCTGTTCGAGCCAGTCCGCGTCGGTACGGCGGTGCGCCGCCCTGTCCACTGTGGACCTAGCGAGCGGCGGCGGTCTTCTCACGCGACCCCCTCCCGTCGATCAAGTCCTTGATCGAGGGCATCATACGGTCGTGCCTTCGTCCACTGTGGTGCGTTCGACGGGACCGAGCCTGGCCAGCGAGTCGCCCATCCGGTCGGCGTCCCCGAGTACGACCGCGAGGACTTTGGCCGGCGCGAGGTACGTCGCCGCCGCGGCGGCGACCTGGTCCCTGGTCACGGCGGCGAGCCGGGCCGCGTGTCCCACGAGGTAGTCCAGACGCAGGCCGAAGCCCGCATACGTGCTCGCCAGCGACGCCAACCCGGACTGGGTGGACAGGCCGAGCTGGAGCGTACCGAGGGCGTACTGCCGCGCCTGCTCGAGCTCGGCCTCCTTGGGTGGCGTGGTGGCCATCCGGCCGAGCTCGTACAGCGTCTCGACCAGCGCCGGGCCGGTCACCGCGGTGGCCACGTCGGTAGCGAGCAGGAGTACCGACCCGACCTGCGAGTGCTCGATCGCCGAGTGCGGGCTGTACGTGTACCCCTTGTCCTCCCGGATGTTCTCGACCCAGCGCGAGGAGAAGTAGCCGCCGAAGACGAGGTTGGCCAACTGCAGCGCGGCGTAGTCCGGGTGTTCGCGGTCCACGGCCGGCAGGATGAGCCGGATCGAGGACTGCACCGAGCCGGGCCGGTCCACGAGCAGCAGCGGACCCGGTACCACGTCCGGCGCCGGTGGCTGGACCACCTCCTTGCCCCCACCGTCCCATGTAGACAGTGCGCGCTCGGCCGCGTCCATTGCCTTCTGCGGCGAGATGTCGCCCACGATCACGAGGGCAGCACCGTGTGGGTGGACCCGTTCGGCGTGCAGCTCGCGGAGCCGGCTCGCGGTCACCGCACGTACCTGCGGCACGCGCGGGGTCGGCGCGGCATACGGGTGCTTGCCGTAGCGGCGCTTCAGCAGGGCGGCCCGGGCCAGGTGGGCCGGCTGGGTCTGCGCGACCTGGATCCGGTCGGCGAGCCGGTCGCGTTCGGTGGCCACCTCGTCGGCCGGGTACGTCGCGTCGGTCAGCACCTCACCGAGAATGCCGAGCATCCGATCGAGCCCGGACACGAGCGCGTTGCCGCTGACCAGCAACCGGTCCGGATCGACCCCTGCGGACAGCGCACCGCCCACGACCTGCAGCTCGGCCGCTATATCCACAGTGGACATCGTGGGGGTACCGGAGAACAGGGTCTGGGCCAGCATGCCGGTACGGGCGACGTGCGGGTGACTCAGCTTCGCGGATCCGAACGGCACGCGTAGCCGCACCTCGACCAGCGGTACCGACGAACGCCTCAGCGCGATGACCGTCAACCCGTTGGTCAGGGTGCGCTCGACCGACTTCGGGACGATGAACCGTCCCATCGGTTCGAGCCCGGGAACCTCGCGCGCCATTATTTCGTACCCCCGCTTGCGCCCGGCTCGATCTCGACGGACGCCCGGCGGTCCGGACGCAGCGCGGCGGCCGCGGCCTTGACCTCGCCCTCGGTGACCTCGCCCAGCCAGCGGGGCAGCTCACCGAGCACGCTCGCGTCGCCACGCTGCTGCTCGAGCACGGCCATCCGGAGCGCGCGGCCGAGCACGGCGTCGGCGTCCCGCAGCAGATGCGTGGCCATCCGGGCCTGAACGCGGGCCAGCTCACCGGGATCGAGGCCGTCCGAGGCGATGCGTTCGCACTCCTCGTCGATCGTGCGCAGTACCTTGTCGACGTCGCCGGACGGCGGCAGGTGCGCCTGCAACACCAACGCGGTCGGATCGCGCACCTCGAACGGCTCACCCATGAAGCCCAGGTAGCCGCCGACGCTCGTCACCGACCGGTCGCGCAGGACGAGCCGCTGGACCAGCCGCGACGCGTCGCCGTCGGTGAGCACCTCGGCGAGCACGACATACGGCAGGTAGCCGGTGGGGTCCGCGATCGGATCCGGCACGCGCCACGCGGCGGCCACCGCCGGCAGCGGCGCCAACCGGTCGGCGTAGCTGTCCCGGCGCTCGGCCGACAGGTCGGGCTCGGCGAAGTCGGGCCGCACCGGCGCCGGGCGGGCCGGCACATCACCGAAGTGCCGCTCCACCAGCTGCGTGGCCTCGGGTACCGAGATGTCCCCGGCCACCGCCAGCACTGCGTTGCCACACGCGTAGAACCGGTCGAAGAACTCCTGTGCGTCCTCGACCGTGGCCGACTCGAGGTCGTCGAACGAGCCGTAGCCGTCGTGCGCGTTCGCGAAGCTGTCGAACATGACCGGCGGTAGCTTCAGCCAAGGGAAGCCGCCGTACGGTCGGTTCAACACATTGACCCGGATCTCTTCCTTGACGACGTCGACCTGGTTGCGCAGGTTCTCCTCGGTCAGCCGCGGGCCGCGCATCCGGTCCGCCTCGAGGAACAGCACGCGCTCCAAGGCACCGGCCGGCATGCTCTCGAAGTAGTCCGTGTAGTCGAGGTGCGTCGAGCCGTTGAACGTCCCGCCGGAGCCCTGTACGTAGCGAAAATGGGCCAGCTTCTCCAGGCTCTCCGAGCCCTGGAACATCAGGTGTTCGAACAGGTGGGCGAACCCGGTACGGCCCTGGGGCTCGGAGCGGATTCCCACGTCGTAGACGACCGCGACGCCGACCACCGGGGCGCTGCGGTCCGGGGCGAGCACCACACGCAGACCGTTGGGCAGCGTCAGGCGCTCGACGTCGTACGTGGTGGCGGGAATCTTCGTACGGGCTCTGCGGGACACGTTGCGACCCTAGCGCGGCGCTCTTACCCCCTGCCTACCGGCCAGTCCACTGCGATTCCGGTCGGCGAAGCCGAACAGAACCAACGCGACCAGAAACCCCAGCAGCGGCAACGCCACCAGCCAGCGGCGCCAGTCACCGCTGGCAAAGGCGGGGGTGGCCGTTCGCGGTTCCGCGACGGTGCCGGGGGTGGCGCTCGGGGCCACCGCGATGGGGGCCAGCCCGGGCCGCGTCGGACTCGGCGCCGCCGACGGCACGGGAGGCTGGGTGGGTATCGACCGGGTCAGCGCCGCCGTCACGTCGAGCACACCAAAGCCGTACTCGTCGTCGCGGCCGGCCGGTCCCCGGTCCGAACTGGTACCGGTCAGCCGCGCGACCACGGCCTGCGCGGCCAGCTGCGGGTATCGCGAGCGCACCAACGCGGCGGCACCGGCCACGATCGCGGCGGCGCCGGTACCGGCTTCGATGCGGTAGCCGCCACGGGCATCGGTCGTGACGAGATCGACCCCGGGCGCGGCGAGGGTGGGTGGGGTGGCCGGCTTGCCGATCGCCGCGCCGGACTTGTCCACCGCCGCGACGGCGACGACGCCCGGGTACGAGGCCGGCCACGGCATGAACGTCTCACCGGCACGGCCGCCGGTCGGCGCGACCACGATGACCCCGGCCCGTACCGCCGACGTGACCGCCTGTTCCAGCCGGGGCGTGGTCGGCATCCCCCGCCCGATGCAGATGACCGCGGCACCCCGGGACACCGCGAGGTCGATGCCGTCGGCCAACACGTCCGGGTCACCGTACTGGCCGGGCTTGGTCGTGATCACGACGGGCAGGATCCGGGCGTGCGGGGCGATGCCGAGCACACCGTCCACGCCGAGCGGGATCGTGCCCGGGCCGGTGGTCGGCCCGGGTCCCGGCGGCGCGGGCGCTTGCGCGGGTCCGTGGCCGTGGCCGGCGACGAGCCCTGCGAGCCCGGTACCTCGACCGTCCACATCGGACTGCGTGGTCGCCTCCAGCACATTGGTCGCGTCCACCGCCGGCAGCAGGGCCCCCGAGAGGTCCGGGTGCGTACCGTCCACTCCGGAGTCGACGATCGCCACAGTCACGCCGTCACCCTGGCTGATCCGGTGTACCGCGGTCAGGTCGAGGAAGCGTACGTGCCACTGCGCGTCGCGGATCCCGTCCGCGTACGCCGGCCCCGCCGGGAGAAACCCACACAACGCGGCGGTGGCGATGGCCACGATCGCGGCCCGACCTCTCATCCGCGTCAGGGTAGCCGTGGACGGTCATCCGCGACAGTCGGGGTTTAGTTCAGTTCGTGCGTACGGATGCCAGTACGTCGTCGACGACCCAGTCGAACTGCGGGTGAGTGTCTGGAATGGACACATAGAGGATTGCCGCGTCGGGCCGGCCGACATCGATGAGGGCGACCGCGACGAGCTCGCTGTCGGCCTTCAGCCCGGGCTCGGTGAAGTGCAGCCGGAACTTCGTGACCCAGGCGGGCCGCCCACCGAGCTCGGTCTGCTCGTCCCGCATCAGCTCCATCCGGTTCGGCTGCGGGTAGTACTCGGCCCGTACGTCGGCGGCGACCTGTCGCCCGGTACACGCCAAATCGATGGCGACGGCGTCGTTGACCGTCGCCGGCACCGAGGCCGACAGGATCGAGGCATGGTACGTGCCGTTGGGGTAGACCTCGGTCACGAAGTGCTGACCGACCTTGTACGCGACCTGCAGCGTTCCGGCGGTCCACACGTCCTTCCACGCGATCCACGGATCGCCGTACCGCCGGTACGAGATCCCGGCGTCCGGGTCGGTGGTACGCGGACCGGTCGGCGCCGCGGACGGCTGACCCGGGCCGGGTGAGGCCGCCACGCTGGGCGGCGGGCAGAGCCGGGCCAGCGGCGGGCGGGTGTCGGGCAGCGCGGCGGGGCGCCGGAACGGGCTACCGGCTCCCCCGAACACGACGACCAGCAGGACGAACACGCCGACGAACGCCACGGCCCCGGCCGACCCGCCGAAGAGCAGCAGCATCCGGCGCTGCCGCCGCCGGCTGTCGACCGGCGAGGGCTCCGGTGGCGGAGCGAACGGGTCGATCACCAGCTCAGTCGAGGTACCGAGCCGGGTGACCATGCCTGCGCGATGGGGTGAGTTCATCCGACTACCAGTGAACACCACGTAGCGGTCAGCTGGCAGGCCCGGCCCTCCCCGGCGCTTCCACCCCGACCACCGGCGCCGGCGCGCCCCCGATCCGCCACGGTACGAGCGCCGCCGCCGCCGCGAGCAGCAGGCCTACCAGCGCGAGCGCGAGGACGACTCCGATCTCGCGCATTCCTTTCGTCTCGGTGCCCATGTGCACCTCCCCCAAACCCCGGCCGCAGCCGGAGATCCCCCGCGACAATGATTCCTCGAGCATCGATCGATGCGACACCGGGTTGTCGGATGACGGTCTCCTAGCCCACCTGGGTTTCGCGCCGACCGAAGGTCCAGGCGCCTGAGACATTTCGACCTATCGGTTCGCGATGGGGATCGATGTGACAAGTGCGGTCAGGCCCGCCTCGTCCAGCAGGTCGGCCGGGCGGACGGTCAGCCCGTCCCGTACGTAGAAGAAGGCCGCGCGCACCCTGTCGACCGGTACCCCGGCCAAGGCCGCCCAGGCAAGCCGGTAGGCGGCCAGCTGGACCGCGGCGGCCGCGGCGGCCTGCCCGGACGGTGGCCGGCCGGTCTTCCAGTCCACGACATCGAAGTCGGCATCCTCGGCGAAGACCGCGTCCATCCGGCCCCGGATCACCGTGCCCGCGACCACGGTCGCGAACGGCACTTCGACCGCGACCGGCGTCCGCTCCGCCCACTCGCTGGCCAGGAACCGCTCCTGCAGCTCGGCCAGCGCCTCGTCGCCGGCGGCGCCTTCATCCGCCGCTCCGGGCAGCTCGTCGAGGTCGAGCAGCTCCTCGCCGCCGAACCGTTGCTCGAGCCAGCGGTGGAAGGCGGTGCCGCGGCGGGCGTACGGGTCGGGACCGGACGGCAGCGGCCGGCGCAGCGACCGGGCCAGCGCCTGCGGATCCTTTCGCAGCACGACGAGCTGGGATACGGACAGGTGAGCCGGCAGCGTCACCCGTACCGGGCCGTCCCGGTGCCGGCGCCGCTCGCGTTCGGCCAGCAGCAGCTCGACCTCGTCCGTCCAGTCGTCGGCGAACCCCAGCGGCGGCGTCGAGATCGCGGCGCGCACCATCGCCGCCCCCTCCGTCATGGCCGGTCGGCGGTCGCCCAGCGGGTCGCCGGGCCAGGTGGCGCGCGGTACGTCGGCCGCGGTCGGGTTGGTCGCGTCCTCCGCGGGCGGTGGCGCCCACGCGTCCACCACTCCTGCACCGGCGAGACACCGGTCGCGGATCTCGGTCAGGAACGGCGACGGGCCACGTGGGCGCAGCAGGCCCTCGCCCCACCAGTACCCCGAACACAGCAGCAGGCGGCGCGGCCGCGTCACGGCGACGTAGGCCAGCCGGCGCTCCTCCCGGCCGTCGTGCTCGCGCCACGCCTCCTCGAACGCGGCCCGTGCTTCGTTGACCGCTTTCTGATCGGTCGCGCCGTCGACGCGCAGCACGGGCAGCTCATCGGAGTCGCCGCGCAGCGGGAACGGCACGATGCCCAGCCCGCGCAACCAGTGGTCGGCCCCGGTACTCGGCGCCGGCCATTCCTTGTCCGTCAGGCCGGCGGCCACGACGATGTCCCATTCGAGGCCCTTCGCGGCGTGCGCGGTGAGGATCTGCACCGCGCCCTCGACCACCTCGACCTCACCCGGCGACAGCCCGCGCTCCTCGTCCTCCGCGGCGGCCAGGAACGACAGGAACGCGTTCAGCGTCGGGCCCTCCGCCTCGCCCGCGAACCGCGCGGCGACCTGCCCGATCGCGTCGAGGTGGGCGCGCGCCAGACCGGCGTCGCCGGGACGGGTGGCCACCTCGACGTCGAGACCGGAGGTGCGCTCGACGTCCGCGATCAGGTCGGGCAGCGGCTGGTCCAGGCGCGCGCGCAACGCACGCAACTCCTCGCGGAGGGCGACGAACCGGTGGTACGCCCGCACCGAGTACCGGTCGGGATCGCCGAGATCGTCGAGCGCCTCGATCAACGCGGCCTCGTCCAGCCGGTCGGTCACGACGAGGTCCGGGTCCCGCCGCTCCCACGCGATCTGCCGAGCACGCCGGTGCAGGGCGACGAGGTCCCGCGGCCCGATGCGCCAACGCGGACCGGTCAGCAGCCGCAGCAGCGCCGCCCCCTGCATCGGATCGGCCAGCACGTTCAGGGTCGCGACGACATCGCGTACCTCCGGCGTGTCCAACAACCCGCCCAAACCGACGACCTCGACCGGCAGGCCGACCGCCCGCAGCGCGCTCTCCAGGGGTGCGATCTGCTTGCGGGTACGCACCAGCACGGCAGTCGTGGGCCGTTCCGTCACCGGGATGTCCGCGATCGCGGCGTCCGGCGCGACCCGCGCCTCCTCCCGCCACGCGGTGGCGATGCGGTGCGCCACCCAGCGCGCCTCGTCGGCGAACGTCTCCATCAGTGCACAGTGGACAGTGCTCGACGAGCCCACCGGCCGGGCGACCCGTGGGGCCGGTACGAGTCGGGCCACCCGCGCGCCGGCCGCCCGCAGCGGCGCCGACACAGCGTTGGCGATGTCCAGGATCTCGGCACGGTTCCGCCAGCTCGTACTCAGCACCAGCTGCGCGGCCGCCTGACCGTCGGCACCGGGGAAGTCGGCGGGGAATCGCCGCAGCGCGCCGGCGCTCGCCCCGCGCCAGCCGTAGATCGACTGGCACGGGTCGCCGACCGCGGTGACCGGGTGACCGTCGCCGAACAGCGACCGCAGCAGGACGACCTGCGCATGGCTGGTGTCCTGGTACTCGTCGAGCAGCACCACCCGGAACCGGTCCCGCTCGATCGCGCCCACATCCGCGTGGTCGCGGGCGACGACCGCGGCGCGGGCGAGCTGGTCGCCGAAGTCCATGGCCTCCAACGCCCGCTTGCGTTCGGCGTACGCCCGGACGATCGGCAGCAGCGCGAGCCTTGCCCGCTGCCGGTCGAGCACGGTACGGACGTCGGCGTACATCCGGCCGGGCAGCCGATCCACGGCGGCGTAGAAGCGGCCGGTCCACACCGCCAGGTCCTCGGTCGTACACAGGTGCTCGGCCAGCTCGGCGGCCAGGTGCAGCACCGCGTCGGTGACCGTACTCACCGCGGCGTCCACTATGGACATATCGCCCTCGTAGCTCCGGACCGCGGCGTCGGCGAGCTGCCAGCAGGCCGCCTCGGTGAGCAGTCGCGCCGACGGCTCGAAGCCCGAGCGCAGGCCGTGCTCGGAGACGATGCGGGCCGCGTACGAGTGGTAGGTGGCGACCGTGGGCTCCCCGGTGAGCAGATCGTCGCTGCCGAGCCGGCGGACCAACTGGGCCAACCGGGTGCGGATCCGGTGTGCCAGCTCCCCGGCGGCCTTCCGGGTGAACGTCAGGCCGAGCAGCTGCTCCGGTCGCACGTACCCGTTGGCGACCAGCCAGACGACCCGCGCCGCCATGGTCTCCGTCTTGCCCGAGCCGGCTCCGGCGACGACCAGCAGTGGCGCCACCGGGGCGGCGACCACCCGGACCTGTTCCTCGGTCGGCGGCGGTAGCCGCAGCAGCGTCGCCAGCTCGGTCGGGGTGAACCGGGGCCCGACCGCGGGAACCGGCCGCGTGGCAATCACCTCCGTCATGGCGCCACCTGGTTCGCTCGTTCCGCGCCGCTCTCGGGCGTCGCCTTCCCTCCGCGCCGCGCAGCGGCCTTCGGCCGGCGCGTCGCGTCAGTCCAGGCACCGCCCGCGGCGCTCCACTCGCTCACGGCTCGTGCACCTGCCGTCCCTTGCCGGAGATCGGGCAGGCGGTACGCACCGGGCAGGTACGGCAGCCGGCGTTCGTGACCGCCTCGAACGTCGACGCGGCCATCGTGGTGGCGGCGCGCCGGATCAACGTACCGGCCCACTCCGGATCGGCCGCCTCGGCGAGCGCCGGTTGGTGCTGCTCGACGCTGTTGCCCTTGGTACCGAGCTGGACCAGCGCCGCGCCGCCGGTCTCGGTACCCAATTCGGCGAACGCCCCGGCCTCGACAGCCGCCTGGTACGCGCCGAGCTGCGGATGTTCGGCCACCTCGGCGGCGGTCGGCTTGGATTTGCCGGTCTTGAGGTCCACGACGACCAGGCGCCCATCGGGGTCGATCTCCAGCCGGTCGACGCGGCCCTTCAGCTCGACGCCCTCGCCGAGCTGGACGAGGAACTCCTTCTCGATCGCGGCGAGCCGGCGCGGGTTCGCCGCCAGCCAGCCGACGAGCCGGTCGAGCATGCCCTCGGCGCGGGTGTTCTCCCGATCGGCCAGCCACCGGGCGGCCAGTTCGATCGCGTCGAATCGGGCGGCCACATAGGCGGCCAGCTCCGCCCGGTCGACGGTCGCGTCGTGGGCGAGCATCGCCGCCGCGTGGACGAGGTTGCCGATACCCTGCTGTGCGGTCGCCGGTGGCTCGCCACCGTGCCGGCGCAGCAACCATTGCAGAGCACAGCGCAGCGCGCTCTCCACTGTGGACGGTGTGACGGTGACCGAGTCGCCCGGCTCGATCAGCGGTCGGTCGTCCGACAGCGGAGCCAGCCCCCACCAGCTGTCCGGATGTGCGCCACGGACACCGGCGGTAGCCAGCCGAGCCAGTTGCGCCGCCGCCGCTCGACGCCGCAGTGCAGGCTCGGCGGGGTTCGTCACGACGGTACGCAACTCGGCCACCAGCGCCGGCAACGTCAGCGCCCGAGGCAGCCGCGTCGGTGGCTGCGCGGTCGGCAGCTCGTGCTCCTCCAGGGCCAACTCGTCCAGGGCCAACTCATCAAGAAATCTGCTCGGCTGCTCGTCTCCCTCCACGGCGCCGATACCGCCGGAGGCGACGGCCGTGACGATCAGCCGGCGCCGAGCCCGGCTGGCCGCCACGTAGAAGAGCCGGCGTTCCTCGTCCAGCAGGGCGGCGGTCTGGCTCGCGGCGAACTGGCCGCCGCCGATGTTGCGCCCGGCGGTGACGTCGACGAGCACCTCGGAGCCGAGCAGGCTGCCCCGCAGGCGCAGGTCGGGCCAGACCCCCTCCTGTACGCCGACCACGGCGACGACGTCCCACTCCAACCCCTTGGCGGCGTGCGCGGTGAGGACGCGTACCGCGTCACCACGGTCGGCGACCGGGGCCAGCGAGTCGAACGGCAGGTCCTGGCTGAGCACGTGGTCGAGGAAGACCTCGGTACGCGCACCCGGCAGCCGGTCGACGAACCGCGCCGCGGCGTCGAAGAGCGCCATGACCGCGTCGAGATCCCGATCGGCCGCCGCGGCCCGCCGCTCGTCCTTCAGGTTCAGGCTGGCGGCTCCCCACCGCTCCGCAAGACCGGTCGCTCGCCAGACCGCCCACAGCACGTCCTCGACCGTGGCGCCCGGCCGGGCCGCGGTCTCCCGGGCGGTAGCGAGCAGCCCGGCGACGGCCCGCGCAGGTGCGGCCCACCGCCGATCCACCACGGCCAGCTCGGCCGGTTCGCGCAGCGCCTCCACGAGCAGCACGCCGGACGGCCGGTTGTCGCCGGCCGCCAATGCCAGCGCGCGCAGACCCTGCCGCAACCGGCGCTCGGCGAGCGGATCCGCCCGGCCCAGCGGCGAATGCAGCAGCGCCACCGCGGCCTCTTCGTCCAGCCGGTCGGGATCGAACGCGCAGCGCAGCAGCAACAACAGCGGCGACACCGCCGGCTGCAGGTGCAGCGCCAGATCCTCGGCGAGGGTGGATGTCGGTACGTCGGCCTGGGTCAGCGCCCGCTGGACGCCGGCCAGCTGCCGGTGTACCGACCGCACGATCACCGCCATGCGCGACCACGGGACCCCGTCGACCAGGTGCGCCTCGCGCAGCCGGTGCGCCACATAGGCGGCTTCGCTGGTGGAGGTCCGGAACGTGTGTACCGATACCGCGCCGGGCTCCTCGACCGCGCTGGTCAGCATCCGGTGCCGTACCGGGCCGCGCAGCCGCCGGGCGATCCGTCGGGTGGCCGTCACGAGTTCGGGTCCGAACCGGTGGCACCGGCTCAGGGTCACCGTCGGCGCCACGCCGCCGTCCGGCGCGCGGAACCGGTCCGGGAACGCGACGACCCCAGTCACGTCCGCCCCGCGGAACGCGAAGGTGGACGAGTCCGGATCGCCGAACGCCACCAGCGGCGCACCCCCGCCGGCGACCAGGGTGAGCAGGTCCAGTTGCGCTGGGTCGGTATCGGCCAGGTCGTCGATGTACACATAGGACAGTCGATGGCGCTCGGCGGTCAGCAGGTCCGGATCGTCCGCGAGCAGCGCGGCCGCCGCGCGGACCAACTCGGCGTAGTCGTACGCCACCGAGCCCCGGCTGGTGGCGTCACGCAGTGCGAGCACCTGGCTGTACTGCTCGAGGAAGCGCCCCGCGGCGGACCAGTCGATCCGGCCCAACCGCAGCCCCTCGGCCGTCAGCTCGTCCGCGCCGATTCCCCGCTCGGCCGCCCGCAGCAGCAGGTCGCGTAGCTGAGCGGCGAACGCCCGCGTCGGTAGCGCGGCCCGCAGCTCCTCCGGCCAGCCGACCGCGTCGTCCGCCGGGTCGACCAGCTCCCGGATGATCACGTCCTGCTCCGGACCGGTGAGCAGCCGCGGCGGCGGGTCACCGACCTCGGCGGCGGCGCGGCGGAGCAGCCCGAACGCGTACGCGTGAAAGGTCCGCACGAGCGGTTCCGCCGTTACGCTCCTGTTCGCGCCGAGGCGGGCCTCCAACTGGTTACGCAGCCGCACCGCGGCGCGGCGGCCGAACGCGAGCACGAGAATCCGCCGCGGATCGACGCCCTCCGCGACCCGTTCGCAGACCGCCTCGACGAGTGCCGTGGTCTTGCCGGTGCCCGGTCCACCGATCACCAGCAGCGGACCCTCCCGGTGCCGGATGACCCGCCACTGTTCGTCGTCCGGCACCACCTCGGCGGCGACCGGTGCAGGCCGCCGTTCGAGCTGGAACACCGTCACGGTCGATATCCCATCACGCCGGTACGACGCTTCGGGGCATCGACACGGTCGCTCACACGGTTGGCGCGAGCGCGGCGCGTTCGTCCGCCTCGAGGTCTCCGGTCTCCCCCACCGCGGCGGCCGAACGGCCGAAGTAGACCACGTAGGCCAGGAACGCCAGCCAAGCCGTACCGCCGATGGTCAACCCGACCACGGTCGGGAAGTACGGCGTCACGAACGCCTCGATGACGCCGCTGACGAGGAGAACCACGGCCAACCCCAGCGCGACGACCATGCCGGACCGGGCCGCCTCGGCCAGCGCCTGACCTCTCGTACGTGTCGGGCCCGGCGCGATCCACGCCCAGCCGATGCGCAGCCCGACCCCGGCCGCCACGAAGATGCAGGTCAGCTCCAGCAGACCGTGAACGAGGATCAGACCGAAGAATACGTCCGCCCGGCCGTTGCCGATCATGATGCCGCCGATGAGGCCCAGGTTGAGAATGTTGAGCCCCAGTACGTAGAGCACCGGCAGGATGAGCACACCGGAGGCGAGGCAGAGCGCGGCGACCCGGGCGTTGTTGGTCCACACGGCGAAGGCGAAGTTCTGCGGAGCGTTCTCCGTGTAGTACGCCTCGAACGACGTGTTGACGATCTCGTCGATCTGGTCCTGCGAGATGAACGCCCGCGCGACATCGGGGTTGTTCGCGACGTACGCCATCAGCACGCCGGCGACGGCGACGTTCGCCAGGAGCACGCTGACCCACCATGGCCACGCCCGGTACACCGCGGCCGGGAAGGACGTCGTGAAGAAGCGCCCGATGTTGTACCACAGGCGGGTCGGACCACCGGTGAGGGCGCCGCGCGCGGACAGGACGAGCCGGGACAGCCTGGCCACCAGCGCGGCATCGGGCGACCGGCTCCGGATGAGCGACAGGTGCGTCGCCGCACGCTGGTACAGCGCCACCAGCTCGTCGACCTCGGTCGCGGTCAGCTTGCGCCGGCGGGCGGCGAGGTGCTCCAACCGGCGCCACTCGCCGACATGCTCGGTGACGAACGCGTCGAGATCCACCAGTCACACTCCAGCAAACGGGGGCAACGCCCGAGGGTACCGGTAGCGCACACTGGGCTGGTGACCGTCACGGAACCCCGCATGCTCAGCGGCGAGGCAGTGGAGCTCGACGTGCGCGTGGCCCGGGTGGGATCACGGGTACCGGCGCTGTTGATCGACATCATCATCCAGGTCGGACTGCTCTTCGCGCTGATGACCGTGGCGGGCATCGTGCTGGCGCTCGTCGGACTGAGCGGCGCGCCGCTCGACGGTGCGCTGGTGACAGCGGTGTACGGCCTCGTCGTCGTGCTCGCCCTGATCGGCTACCCGGTAGCGATGGAGACGCTGACCGGCGGGCGTACCCTCGGCAAGCTCGCGTTCGGCCTGCGGGTGGTACGCGACGACGGCGGTCCGATCCGGTTCCGGCACGCGTTCACCCGCGGACTCGTGGGTGCCGCGCTGGAATGGCCCGGCCTGATCCTGCCGCTGGTCACCTGGGTGGCCAGCCTGTGGACGATGATCGCGAACCCGCACGGCAAGCGACTCGGCGACCTGGCCGCGGGCACGCTGGTGATCCACGAACGTACGCCGGAGGTCTGGGGTTGGGTCCCCGCGATGCCCCCGGCCCTTGCCCAGTGGGCACGCACCCTCGACCTCGTAGGACTGGACGACGAGCTGGCGCTGTCCGTGCGGCACTTCCTGGCCCGCAACCGGATGCTGCGGGAACCCTCCCGGACCCGGCTCGGCCAGAATCTGGCCCGCGAGGTCGCGGCCGTCACGAACCCGCCGCCGCCCGCCGGTACCCCCGGATGGGCGTACCTGGCCGCGGTGCTGGCCGAACGGAACCGCCGGGCCTCCCGGCGGCTGGCCGCCGCACGGGCGCGTACCGCCGCCCTCTGGACCGACGCCCCGGCCACCGTTGCGCCGGCCACACCCGCGATCGCGCCCGTCGCGTCGGTGACGCCGCCCGTTCGGGCGGCCGGGATCCGCTCGGCGGTGCCCGCGCCTAGATGAGCTTCACGGCCTCCGCGTAGTGGCAGGCGGCCTGGTGGCCGAAGCCGCGGTCGACGAGCGCCGGAATGTCGTTCACGCACTTGGTCCGCTCGCCCTCGGTGAGCTCGTTCGCGAACTTCGGGCACCGGGTGCGGAACCGGCAGCCGCTCGGCGGGTTGACGGGGCTCGGTACATCTCCCGTCAGCAGGACCCGCTTGCGGGTGCGCTCCTTTTGCGGGTCCGGTAGCGGGATCGCCGAGATCAGAGCCTGGGTGTACGGGTGCGCGGCCTTCATGAACAGCTGCTCCACCGCTGCGGTCTCGACGATCCGGCCGAGGTACATGACCGCGACCCGGTCGGCGATGTGCCGCACCACCGACAGGTCGTGCGAGATGAACAGGTACGACAGGCCCAGCTCGTCCTGCAGGTCCTCCAGCATGTTGATGACGCCGGCCTGGATCGAGACGTCCAGCGCGGAGACGGGCTCGTCCAGGACGAGAACCTTCGGCCGCAGGGCCAAGGCCCGGGCGACGCCGATTCGCTGGCGCTGGCCACCCGAGAACTCGTGCGGGTAGCGGTTGCCGTGCTCGGGGTTCAGACCGACCGTACGCAGCAAGTCACGTACCTGCTGACGGCCCTTGTTCGCGTACAGGCCGTGGATCCGCAGCGGCTCCGCGACGATCTCGAAGACCGTCATCCGCGGGTCCAGGGATGCGAACGGGTCCTGGAAGACGATCTGCAGGTCGCGCCGGATCGGCCGCATCTGGGCGCGGGACAGCGGGATCAGGTCCCGCCCGTTGTAGAAGACCTCGCCGGCCGTGGCCGGGATGAGGTTGAGCAACAGCCGCGCGGTCGTCGACTTACCGCAGCCGGACTCGCCCACCAGAGCCACCGTCTCGTGCGCCTGGATGTCGAACGAGATATCGCAGACCGCGTGTACGTCCCCGACTCGCCGGCGGATCAGACCACGGGACCGTACCGGAAAGTGCTTGACCAGGTTCCGGACGGAGATGACCGGCTGAGCGGTCGACTGTGTGGTCTGCTGGGGGACGGTCATCGCGGTCACTCTTGCTCCAGGGGGACTTCAGCGGCGAGTTCTTCCAGGGCGGCTGGTGCCTCCAGCACGTCGGATGACGCGGCGAACAGGTCGCCGGGCTTGGCGCCCTCGAGGCGGTTGCTGAAGTGGCAGGCGGCCGAGTGCGGTCCGCCGTTGACCGCAGTCAGCTCCGGCTCCTCGTGGGCGCAGATGTCCTCGGCGATCGGGCAACGCGGGGTGAACGGGCAGCCCGGGGGCAGGTGCAGCAGCGACGGAGGCGAACCGGAAATCGGCGTCAACTGCTGGCTGCGGCCCTGGTCCATGCGCGGCAGGCTGCCGAGCAGGCCCAGGGCGTACGGCATCCGCGGGGCGTAGAAGATCTCGTCGACCGTGCCGGACTCGACGAGCTTGCCGGCGTACATGACCAGCACCCGGTCGGCGTGCCCGGCGATGACCCCGAGGTCGTGCGTGATCAGCACCAGCGCGGCGCCGGTCTCCGCCCGCGCCGCCTCGAGCGCCTCGAGCACCTGGGCCTGGACGGTCACGTCCAGCGCCGTCGTCGGCTCGTCGGCGATGATCACATCGGGGTTGTTCGCCATCGCGATAGCGATGACCACCCGCTGCCGCATACCACCGGACAACTCGTGCGGGTACGCCGAGACCCGTTGCTTGGGGTGTGGGATGCCGACGATCCCGAGCAGCTCCACCGCCCGGTCCAGGGCTGACTGCTTGGACACGTCGTGGTGCGCGAGCACGGCCTCGGCGATCTGCCGACCGACGTTGTACACCGGGTTGAGCGAGGTCAGTGGGTCCTGGAAGATCATTGCGATCTTGTTGCCACGGACCTTGCTCATCGCGTCGTCGGACTTGCCCAGCAGCTCCTCGCCCATGAACTTGGCCGAGCCGGTGATCTGGGCGGACTTGGGCAGCAGCCCCATGATCGCCAGCGACGTCACCGACTTCCCCGAGCCGGACTCCCCCACGATGCCGAGCGCGTCGCCGCGCCGCAACTGGTACGAGACCCCGCGGACGGCACGTACCACGCCGTCCTCGGTGGAGAACCCGACCGTGAGGTTGTCGACATCCAGGATGACGTCGCTCTGCCCGGGCGTCTTGTTGTTCAGCTCAATCATGGTCACTTCCGCACCAGGGACTGCCGAGGGTCGAACGCGTCCCGGAGGCCGTCGCCGATGAAGTTGATCGTCAATGCGATCAGGATGATGAAGACGCCGGGGAAGTAGAACAACCACGGTCGTGTGGTCACCGCGCTCTGCGCGTTCGTGATGAGCAGACCGAGCGAGGTGTCCGGTGCCTGCACGCCGAAGCCGATGAACGACAGCGCGGTCTCGGCCAGGATCGCGGCCGCGATGATGATCGTCGCGGAGACGATCACGACTCCCATCGCGTTCGGCACGAGGTGTCGCAGGATGATCCGGCTGTCGGAGGCGCCCATGGCCCGCGCGGCTTCGATGAACTCCTGCTCCCGCAGGGAGAGCACCACCCCTCGGACGACCCGCGAGATACCGGTCCAGCTGAGCAGGCCCAGCACCAACGCGAGCGCCCACCAGGCGCCGCCGCCGCGGATGTTCGCGTTCAGCGCGATCGCGACCGCGATGAACGGCAGAGTCAGCAAGATGTCGACGAAACGCATCAGGGCCGCGTCGAGCCAGCCGCGGTAGAAACCAGCGGCCGCACCCCAGAGGGTACCGAGCACGGTCGCGATGACCATGACGACCAGCGCGATCTTCATGGACTGCTGCGTGCCGCGGATCACCTGCGCCAGCATGTCGTGGCCGACCTGGTCGGTGCCGAACGGGTAGGACAGGTTCGGCGGCACCGAGCCCGGCCCCTTCTTGTACGTGTGGTCGTACTTCCACACGTACGGCCCGAGGAACGCGAACGCCAAGGTCAGCAGGAATACGAACAGGCTGACCACGGCGGCGCGGTGACGCAGGAACCGGCGGAGGATCAGCTCGCCCTGCGATCGTTCCTTCGTGGTGAACTCGGGTCGGTCGGTGCCGGGCGGCGTCGGGGGGGCGGCGGTGGCGGGTGCGCCGCGCAGCGCGGCCCCGCTGACGATGTCACTCATAGCGGATCCTTGGGTCGAGCACGGCGTAGAGCAGGTCGGCGATGATATTGAAGACCACCACGACGAAACCGGCGAACAGCAGCCAGGCGAGAACGCTGAACACGTCCCGGCCGTTCACGCTCTCCACCAGCATCTTGCCGAGTCCGCGCCACTCGTAGACGGTCTCGGTGATCACGGCGCCGCCGATGATGCCGCCGATGTCCAGCGCGGTCACGGTGGTCAGCGGGATCAGCGCGGTGCGCAGTGCGTGTCGGACCATGACCTGTCTATTTCGCAGGCCCTTGGCCCGGGCGAGCCGCACATAGTCGCTGTTGAGCACCTCGAGCATCGAGCCACGCTGGTACCGGCTCCACGACGCGTAGCTGATCAGCATCAGCGACAGCGTCGGGAGCACCATATGGCCCGCGACGTCGGTGATGTTCTGCCAGGTCGTGAAGCTCGCGGTATCGGGAGACTTGTTGCCGATCGTGAAGAAGGTGCTCGTCCCAGTGGCCTGGTTGTAGTAGATGCCGCCGCTCTTCAGCAGGATGGCGAACCAGAATGTGGGGATCGACAGCGCGAGGAACCCGAAGAACGTGAACGAGTAGTCGATCTTCGAGTACTGCTTCACCGCGCTGATCACGCCCGCGAAGATCGCCAGGATCACCGCCAGGAACATCGCGACGAAGACCAACCGCAGCGTGACCCACGCCCGGTCGCCGAGTTCGGTGCCGATGTCGACGCTCGCGCGGACCGACGGGCCGAAGTTACCCCGGATGATCCCGATGTCGTCGCCGGGGTTCGCCCCGAACCCGGTGAGCCAGGTCCAGTACCGCTCGGGGATGGTTCGGTCGAGGTAGAGCCGATGTTCCTGATTCAAGATCGTCTGCTGCGGCACCGGTGGGGTACGTAGCCGCAGAGGCTCGAGTGGGTCGCCAGAGATGGCCACCAGGGAAAAGACGATCACCGAGGCGGCGAAAAGGATAGGGATCGCCGCTAGCAGTCGACGCATGGTGTACGCGAACATGGGGGACCTCCGCTGAGCGCCAGCCTACTGGCGTTGGGCCCCGGACGCCTCGGGCGTCCGGGGCCCAAACAGTTACCGCTGTAGTTGGGTTTACCTCACGCGGCCTTGAGGCCCCATGTGTGGTTGTTGTAGTTCGGGCCCGAGTTGGTCGGGTTGTCGCGGATGTTCAGGTACTTGTCGTAGACCATCAGGAACGTGGGCTTGGCGGTGATCTCCAGGACATACGCGTCCTTGACGATCAGGGCGTCGGCCTGGTTGAGCAGGTCGGCCTGCTTGTCCAGGTCCAGCGTGTTGGCCGCCTGGGTGATGAGGGCGTCCGCCTCCGGGTTGCTGTTGCCACCGTAGTTGCCGCCACCATCGGACTTCAGAATCTGCTCCGCACCACCGACGACGAACGGGCTACCGACCCACGCGAAGATGATGATGTCGAAGTCGCGCTCCGCCAGGGTCGCACCGAGCGTCTCGGTAACCTCGATCCGCGAGTCGATGCCGAGCTCCTTGAGGTAGCCCTGCACCAGCTCCATGGTCGCCGCCCGCAGCTGGTTGCCCTTCGTGTGGCGCAGGCGGAACGGACCGACCGTCTCGCCGGCCTTGTTCTTCAGCTGCGTGCCGATGCCGGTGTAGCCGGCCGCGGTCAGAATCTGCTTGGCCTTCTCGACGTCACCAGCGCCCTGGCCGGTGGGGCCAATCAGGTCCTTGTAGTACTTGCCACCGGGGTAGAAGTTGTGGCTGCCCAGCTGCACGGCCTTCTTGTCGAAGGTGCCGTAGGTCTTCTCGATGATCTCCTTGATGTCGATCGCGCTGAAGATCGCGGTACGCAGTTCCTTGTCAGCCAGGAACTTGTTCTTCGTGTTGACGTCGAAGTGCTCGTGCTGGTAGCCGTGACCGATCCGGTACTGCACACCGGGGATCTGGCCAGCCTGGGTCACGAGGTCCGGGTTCGGCTGGGGGCCAGCGGCCTGGATCTCGTTGTTGCGCAGAGCCGGGATCTCCTGGGACTGGTCGGTGATGAACCGGAAGATCAGCTTCGACAGGTTCGGGCCTTCCTTGCCATACCACTTGTCGTTCTTGACCTGGATGATCGACACGCCCTTCTCGAACTTGTCGATCTTCCACGGGCCACCCGACCACGTCGGGACGGTGGTGTCGAACCACTTCTGCGCGGCGGCCATGCCCTTCGGGGTGGTCCAGTCGTTACCAGCGGCCTTTGCGAGGTGAGCCGGGTAGAGGGTGAACAGACCCTGCCACTCCGAGTACACCTTGCCGGAAGCGAGCGTGACCGTGACGGTCTTGCCGTTGTCCGAGCCCTCGACCTTGTCCATCAGCTCGTAGCCCGAGGTGCTGGCGGGCACGCACCCGTCGCAGTGCTCCGGCTTACCGCTGTTGCCCTTCCAGTTGAAGATGAAGTCGTCAGCGGTGATCGGCGTGCCGTCGCTCCAGACCGCCTCTGGGCGGATCTTGTACACCCAGGTCTGCGGGGTCTCGGATGTCAGCTTCGGCGCCTCCACCAAAAGGTCGAGGTTCCAGGTGAGCGTGCCGGACGGCGAGAAGTACGAAGGCGCCGGGACGACGCCGGCCAGCGCCTGGGAGCCAGCGAACGCGTTGCCCTCGTCGGTAGTGGTGTTCCAGCTCGTGAACTCCTGCTCGAGCGCATAGGTAATCTCGCCCGTACCGGTCTGTGTTGGACCGCTGTTGCAGGTGTCCGGGTTCGCGTCGCAGCCGGCGAAACCGGCCGACGACGTGGGCGGCCCTTCGGTGCCGCCGCTCTGGCAAGCAGAAACGGCAAACACCGCGGCAGCCGCAACCGCAGCGAGGCCAATCAGCCTCTTAGAACTGTGCATGTCCCCTCCAGTCGGCTACCGCAGCCGGCACGCCAAAGCACGGCCCACCATAATGGGCTGCCGACGGACCGGGGCTGCGTCGTAGTGCCTAAAGGAAACGACGCCGACCGCCGACTGCAAAGGGGTGGGCGCCATTCGTGACTGTCCCGTTATGTGGATCGAGTGAAGAAGTTACGTTCCTCATTCGTTCGGATGACACAGACTAGCCGATCGTCGTGATTCGGCCGAGCGAACCGCCGTCACCAAACCCGGAATGTCGGATGTTGGGAGGTGCCTGCGGTAACGCCGGGCCAATCGAGGGCTCCGTTCCGCAGCGTTATGGTGCCGCTCGCGGTCACCCGCTACTGCCCTCGAGAAAAGAGCGTCTCGCCCCAGAATCCGGCGGCATCCTGGACCCCCGGCGGTACCGCGAACAGCCCGCTCGAGACGTGCCGGATGTACTCGTTGAGCACGTCCGACCGGGCGAGATTGCGCTGGACGGGTACGAATTGGCGCCTCGGGTCGCGCTGGTACGCCATGAAGAACAGTCCCGCCGCCAACCGGCCGAGCCCGTCCGAGCCGTCGACGAAGTTGTACCCGCGGCGCAGCAGCCGCGCCCCGTCGTTGGTGTCCGGGTGGGCCAACCGCACGTGCGCCGCTTCCCCGATGACCGGGTCACCGGAAGGGCCACGTAGCGCGAAGTCGGGCAGGTCGAACTCGTCCGCCTTGCCGAGCGGAGCACCCCTGCCCTTGTCCCGCCCGATGATCGCCTCCTGCTCGGCCAGCGGAGTGCGGTCCCAGGTCTCGACGAGCATCCGGATCTTCCGGATGACCAGATACGTCCCACCGTCCATCCAGGACGGTCCATCGTCGGCACGGGCCCAGAGGTGCTCGCGCAGCGCGGCGGTGTCCTCGGCCTTCAGGTTCGACGTACCGTCCTTGAAGCCCATCAGGTTGCGCGGAGTGGCCTGGGCCTGGGACGTCGACGAGGTACGCCCGAAGCCCAGCTGCGAGTACCGGACGCTGACCGTACCGAAGCCGATCCGCGCCAGGTTGCGAACCGCGTGCACGGCCACCTGCGGGTCGTTGGCGCACGCCTGGACACACAGGTCCCCACCCGAGATGGCGTCCTCGATCGCGTCGCCGGGGAAATGGGGTAGGTCGGCGAG
>Ga0075420_100000621_pt1 | contig 28468 bp, 23 predicted proteins | sample SoiMetdeltSBSDD4_FD_75296 | JGI IMG/M metagenome (GOLD analysis project Ga0075420, IMG submission 75296) | Bulk soil microbial communities from a Populus tree surrounding site in Tennessee, USA - Soil MetaG P. deltoides SBSDD4 | ecosystem: Environmental > Terrestrial > Soil > Tree plantation...
GGCCGGCAGCCCGCTGACGAATCCGCCTTTGTCATTCGTCACCGCCACATTGAGCACGACCAGGTCGGAGCGCGCTGAAAAGTGGCTTTGGGCAGCGGGATGGGTGGACGCTCCCGCAAGAATGGCCGCCGCGAAGAGAATAAGTGTCCGCATGGTGTGCCTTTGACGCCGCGACGCGGGGGAGGAAGCCTCCCCCACGCCGCCGTTCATCAGGAGTGAGCCATGCTCTCGTTACGACTTCCGCAGTAATTTCATACCAAGTGTCGTGCTCGCCAGGCCGCCGAGCAGCAGCAGCGCGAGTGGGCTGGCTGTCTGAGGCAGCTGCTCACGCGCCGGCGCCTGCCGCGGCTCCGGTGCTGGCGGAGGAGCCTGCGCCGGCGGCTGCGCCTGCGCGATCTGCTCCGGCTCCTCAGCTGGGACGCCCGGACCGTCAATCACATCCGGCCCGCTCAACGGGCCTTCAGCAACAGGTTCTCCCCCTTCCGCGGCCTCGATCGCAGCGTTACCTGATGGTTCCGTGGCTGGTGCTTCTATTCGCGCTTCAGCCTTGGAGCTCGCCGATCGGGTCAGTGCTTCGAGTTCTTCCTTCGAATAGATGAACCCGTAGCCTGTCCGCTCACCGTCCTTCCACCATGCTCGCACGGCGATTGGCGCACCGGCGGCGGTCTCCATGAACCTCACCTCTGGGTTGCGCGGTGGATCCGGCCGATATACCGGCACCGTATGCAGCATCGCGAAACTCTGCGTGCCTTCCTTGTTAGCGACCTGGATCACTTTGCGCGTGGTGGTGTCGTCAGCCAGGCGGAACATGTACGTCCCTGCTGGAAGTGTCACACCTGGAAGTGCGACCGGCTGACTGAAAGTAAAGTACGTCCGCTTGTCAGACGGACCGGTGAACGCGTTGGCGCCACTTGCCGCTCCGACAAGCACCACCAACACGGAAGTGGATATGAGCCTCTTCAGCATGCTGGTCCTCCTGCACTAAGTAATGGCAAGATGCCTGCCTGTTTCGCCGTGCGGCGCAGAAGTCCCAGTGCGTGAATCGCTTGCGTCGACGAACTCGAGTGTTGTACGGACGAGCCAGCAGACCTGCCGGCTCATGTAAATGAAAGATGTACAGAACGTAAAGCGTGGCTTTAGTAGGCCGCGCAGTCAGAGTCTGGCTCTACGGCAGCAACACATACTCAGCGCTTGGGCCAGCCGTCGGGAGGAACCCATGCGCCGTGATTAGGCCCGACTTCATCCGGTCTCCCAGGAGGCAACACCTTGTCCGTTCTCGCCTGCACGTAGAGGTGAATCTGGTGGATCTGCTTGTTGTCGAGCAGCTTGTCCCATGCCTGCATGCCCTTGTCGGGGATGCCCTTGGACACGATCTTCAGGAACTCGGCGGAACTGAGCTTGCGGCTGGGATCCGTGAGGTTCGGCGCGTTTGTGGTGCCGATGGCGTCGACTCCGTGACACCGGTAACAGTAGACGTGCCACCACTTCCACCCGTTGTAGACATTCGCATACGTGTCGGAAGACGCCTGAGCAGTCACGACCGAACCCGGCTCGAATCCGTTGCCATCCCACACAACCCCGACAGCAGTCGCCAGGAATAGCGCGACAGCCGCAGTGAGCAGGGGCCGTGTATACAGAAGCGGTCGTGAGTGGCGAATGATCATCGCGCAGGTCCTGCCTTTTTCTCGATAAGCGGAACGTTATAGTCGTTCAGGATCTTCGTGATCTCCGCGCGCCGCGAGTCGATCACTTTTTCCAATTTTATTCGCAACGCGTCGTTGCCAGGCTTGACTCCCATCGACATGCCGAACTCGAACGGCAAATCTCCCTTGCCCGACGGCACGGGGACCATTGCCAGCGGCACGCGCTGCTGTTTGACGAAGTAACCAGCGGCCGGTCCCCACACGATAGCGATGTCGACCTTTCCGCTCGCGACTGCATCGATCAGAGCACTCGGCGGGTTATCGGCTGAATAGAACGTGCTGAAGCCAACCAGGTTCCCCACCACTCCCCGTTTCGAGAGTTCATGGACCGGAGGTGGATTCGTATAGTCGTCTCCCAGGAGATGCACGCCGATCTTGATCTTCTTCAGGATGGGATCGTCGAGCGACTTGACCTGGGGTCCCTTGTCTTTCGGATAGACGAATACGTAGGTCGAGCGATAGTAAGGCTTGGTGGTACGCACCAGGTCGTACCCTTCGGGAACGCCAATGACGACGTCGCAGCGTCCTTCCTCGAGCGTGGCGTTCATCGTGTTGCGAATGAAGCCGCGTCGTTGTCCCCACCATGTGTACCGCGGGCTCGACGCGCCAAAGTCTTTCGCAATCAGGTCCGCGATCTTGTTCTCGAACCCTTCCTGCTTCTGATTCGAGTGCGGCATGTTCTCCGGATCGGCGCAGACACGGAACTGTCCCTGCCCCCCGCCTTCGCCCGGCTTAGACGAGCCAGGCTTCGGCGAGGCAGGGGCCTGCGCGAACGTGGTGTTCGCGCAAGCCAGCGAGAAAACGATCACGGAGACGACGCGTAGCGCGTCGCGGGTGCTCATGGCAACGAGAATACGGTCAGGACGCCGCCCTGATTACTGAAGTTCGCGAGGTCCTTGAATGCACCGATCGCGCCGAGACCCGCAGTTGGATCCTCGAGGCTCATGTCAGCCGCGACTCCAATGCCCGACCATCCACCGACGCCGGACAGCACTGCCACATACTGCTTCCCGTCGGGACCGACGTAGGTCATCGGGTTGCCGATGATTCCGGACGGTGTCTTGAACTTCCACAGGACGTCTCCGGTCTTGGCGTTCACCGCCTTCAGCCATCCTTCCATCGTCCCGTAGAAGACGACGTCTCCGGCAGTCGACAACGCGCCGCCCCACGCCGACAGTTCTTCCTTGATGCCCCATACCTTCTTGCCCGCAACGGGATCCCATGCGATGAATTCACCGCGGTTGCCGCCGGGGCCCGGCTTGCTCACGACGATCGCGCCGACATAGGGCTGACCCGCCTGATACTTCACCTGGACACCCTCGTAATCCATGCACAGGTTATTCGTGGGCACGTAGAAAAAACCAGTGCGCGGTGAGTAGGACACCGGCTGCTGGTTCTTGCCTCCCATCGCCGACGGGCAAATGTCCTTCGTGTTCTTGCTCGCGGACGTCTGCTTCTCGGGATCTTCGATCGGCTTGCCGGTCTTCATGTCGATGCCCTTCGCCCAGTTGACGTGGACGAACGGCTGCGCCAATAGCAACTCGCCATTGGTGCGGTCGAGCACGTACGAGAAGCCGTTGCGATCGAAGTTCACGAGAGCCTTGCGCATCTGACCGTTCATGTTGAGATCGACCAGGACGTTCTCGTTGATCCCGTCGTAGTCCCACCGATCATGCGGCGTCTTCTGATACGCCCACGCCGCTTTCCCGGTGTCGGGATTGCGAGCGAAGATCGTCATCGAGTACTTGTTCTCACCCGGCCGCTGATCGGGATTCCACGATCCCGGGTTGCCGGTGCCATAGTAGAAGAGGTTGAGATCGGGGTCATAGCTATACCAGCCCCAGGTCGTGCCGCCGCCCCGCTTCCACTCGTCACCCTGCCAGGTTTCCACCGAGCCCGGGAACCCGACTTCGGCTTCCGGCCCGGTGCTGTACATGCGCCACACCTGTTTGCCGGTGTTCACATCGTTGGCGGTAACGAATCCACGAACGCCGAACTCTCCGCCCGAGATGCCCGAGATCACTTTGTCTTTGATCACCATTGGTGCCGATGTGATCGTCTGGCCGTTCTTGTGATCGCCCTGCTTGACCTTCCACAGTTCCTTGCCGGTCTCGGCATCGAGCGCCACGGTGTTGGCGTCGAGCTGGTTCAGGAAGATCTTGCCGTCCGCGTAGGCAACTCCGCGATTGACCGTGTCGCAACACGCGATTGGAATGACCGCGGGATCCTGCTTCGGCGAGTACTTCCATTTCACCGGCGCGCCTTCCTTCGTGAGATCAAGGGCATACACGAAGTTCGGGAACGGCGTGTGCACGTACATCGTGCTCCCAATGACGAGCGGTTCACCTTCGTGACCGCGCAAGACGCCGGTCGAGAACGACCACGCCACCTTGAGGTTCTTCACGTTCTCGGTAGTGATCTCGCTCACGGAGCTGTAGCGCGTCGCCGACTGGTTCTTGTTTGGCATCGTCCACTGCTTGTCCGCATCCGACACGGACGATGCGGCTGCTGCCGGTTGAGCCCCCGACGATGCTGGTGTCGTGCTGCCGCCGCCGCACGCGGCTCCTAATGCGAGGGATGCGACGACCATGAACAGCCTCGAAAGTCTCTTCATAAGACGCTCTCCTGTGGTTCGTATTCCTTCAATGTGCGTCAGCGACGTTTGCCGTTTCCGCGAACGTTCTTCTCCACCCAGCCCAGCATGATGTCTGCGATCTCGAGGTTCTTCTTGTCGAGCATCATCATGTGGGTCACACCAAGAATTCCCATGTCGTCCAGCTTCAGGTACTCCGCTTTCGCTGTCCCCTGCTTCGCCGCACGACGCGCGTTGATGGCGTTCACGGTTTCCTGACAGACCGTGCTGCTCGCGGTGTAGTCGCCCTTGAGCGCCATATACGGAATGTTGTCGAAGTCCGCCGCCGTCAGCCCGCTGTTACCGAGCGAGCAGGAGCCCTCGAGCGTGATCAGTCCCTTGAGAAGATCCAGATGCCCGCGTTCCTTGAGAATACGGGTCATATGATGCCCCATGATCCCCGACTGTGAATGGGTCACCACGATCGCCCCACCCAATCGCTCGACCAGCTCCGCCAGATTCTGCGGGGTCCACGTGTTGGCGGGTGAAAGCTCCTTGGGATCGCACGAGGCGCACGTCGAACCTGGTAGCGTAACCTCGGCGTTAGGAACCAACTGCTTGTAATACTCGAGCGCGTAGTATCCGTTCGAGCCGGCGGGCGCCGGTCCGATAGCGCCTGCGCGCGACACGAGCTTGGCGTCGGTCGCCTCGATGGGGAACAGCGGAGCGACGTGCTGATAGGCGTCCGGCTTGGGATTGGGATCTTTCGCGTCGCCGTGCGGCACGAGAGTGCCGGTGAGGACCGTTGACCCCTCTGGCACAAGATGGCCGAACCAGGCCGTCCACGCGCCATTGTCAGTGATCCGCCCGAAGCTTGGGATCAGCTCGGCGCCGCGCTTGGCATCTCCGCTCACGAACCGGGCTTCACCCTCGTGGAGGACCGACTGATCGAAGCCAGACCGCCCGCGCCCCGCCTGGTCGACCACGAAGCTCGGTACGCCGTGTCGAACGAAGTACGGGTACCAGCCTTCACGGCCATCGGGGGTCGCTTCCAGGCAGGCTCCCGTATGCGTCGAGCCGTGCACCATGATCACCGGCCACCCGGCACCGTATTTCTTTTGCGGAATCTGGAACTGGACATACATCTGGCCGATGGTGATCTGCTGCGGCGTCGGAGCCGGGGGTGCCGGCGCGCCGGGCGCGGCTGGCGGAGGCACGGCCGCGTGCTCGGTGATCTTCTGCACACCACCGACAAAGAAGCTGCCCTGGTCTTCGATGACGAGTGGTCCGCCCAGGAACTTCTTATGATTCTGGTTTGTTTGCGCCGAGACACTCGCGGCTAAGGCGACCAGCAAAATGGCCAAGCACCCCGCAGCTTTCATCACGGCCTCCTTTGAATAATTAGATGGTGGATGGTAGCCACCAGTGGGATGGCGCCAGAGTGTATGAGGTTTTGTGGCTGGGCGCTATACCGATTCGGGGGGACAGTATCTGGCTCTGCCGTGACGCTACGATCGGAACGGGGCGTCCATGGGCATGCCTCCTGCAGCACGAATGGTCCGCGCACCGCGCGACCGATGACAGTTCGCCGATCGTCTCAGATTGGCGTGATTCTTTTGATCGCGTGCCTCGGCCACGGTTCCAGCGTGTGGGCCCAGGGCATCGAGGTCACGCCATTTGGCGGGTATCGCTTTGGTGGTGACTTCTTCGAGCTGGTCACCGGCCAGCCGGTTGACGCCGATGGTGCGCCCGCTGTGGGCGCCATCGTCGATATCCCGCTTGGAAACGGTCTTCAAATCGAGGCGCTATTCACCCATCAGGATGCGCACCTGACGGTGCCGGCCGGCCCATTTGGTCCGCCAATACGCTGGCGAATCAGCGTCGATCACTGGCAAGGGGGCGGGCTGCAGGAATACGCGGATGGCCGTGTGCGTCCATTCGCAACCGGCATGCTGGGCCTGACCCGATACGCCGGCGATGGCGACAGCGAGGTCCGCTTCACACTCGGGGGTGGCGGCGGGGTCAAACTATTCCCCACCTCGAAGGTGGGTGTGCGTTTGAACGGTCAGTTGTCAGCGACCTTCGTCTATGCAGACGCCAGGGTCGTCGGGTGCTCACCTGGCATCTGCTTCTTTGGCTTCAACGCCGACGTCGTGTGGCAGCTCGAGTTTTCTGCGGGACTGATCCTGAAAGTTCATTAGTCCAGTCACTTCTCAGCGGCATCGCGGCCATCGCGCGGCGCGCCGGTGCCGGACGATCCCATGAACAACTTGCGCCCGTCGGGAAACGTCACGTCGCGGCCGTTGGCCCGGTTCGAGCCGTTCTTCGCCCGGTAGCCATCCACCAGGATTTCAGTACCTTCGGGCAGCGAGTCCCTGGTCAGCCCTCGCCGAAGGAGCGTATTTGGTGTGCCGCCTTCGACCATCCATCGCTCGACCTTGCCGTCCGCATCCTTCACATCGATGTGAATCCAGGTGTGCGGATTGATCCATTCCACCTTGGCGACGGTGCCGCGCAACTGGATCGGCTTGTTCGCATCGAACTCAGCGGCGAACGAGTGATGTGCCGATACCGCGGGACCCGCGAGCAGCGACGATACGGCCGTCGCCATGAGAACTCTCTGCAACCCCATGCTATCTTCCCTTTTCCGCCGCGGCACGCTCTTCCTCGCGTGCGCCGCTCAGGATGCCTTCCATTCCGTAGTTTCCTTCGTGGCACGCGTACTCGAACATGTCCTCGCCGGTATCCACGTAAGGAATGGCGAGCGTCCACGGCTTCGTGAACGTCGTCGGGTCCATGATCGTGACGCGGTATTCGATCTGACCGGGCGCCACGCGCGTGAAGCGCTCAACGAGGTGGAGGTTCTCGGCGGCGCCTCGATACAACACCTTGTCGGTGAAGTTCGTCGTGTCGACGACGAGCGTGTCACCTTCCCATCGCGCAACTGAATTTCCCATCCACTGGCGAATGGAGGAATTGACGTGCGGCCGCCCATCGGTCGGAATCACCCGCGCTCCACCGAGCATCTCGATTTGGATGGCCACGAATCCCGGACTCTGAGTAATTCGATAGTTGTTGTTGTACGCAGTTGGGCTCATCGCGCCGGGCATACCACGCGTGATGCAGCGCTCGAATGTGCTGCGATCGAGCCAGCTATCGGTGCCGCGTCCGTTGGCGCCCGCGCCTCGAAACGCCGGACGCTTCCCTTCATCGGCCGCACGCTTCTTGGCGTCCTCGGTCTGCTCTGGTACGCGACCATCCGGCGGATCAACGACAAGCGACGTTCGCGATGTCGTCACCTTGGTGCCGCGGTCCCACCAGAAATCGTTGTAGGCACGTTCCACGTCGCCACGCGTGCCCTTGTTGCGGCCTTCGTCGCCACTCTGTTCCTGCGCGCGCTTTTCGAGCGCGGCGACCTCTTCAGGCGTGAAGAACTCGCGACCGGCGACGTTCGCAGGCCGCTCGAAGGGCGTGATCGTCCGATTTGAAAACGTCCCCTGTAGATCGGGCTCACCCCAAGGCGTCCGAGGCGGCGTGTATTTCTTCGTTGCGGCAGCGCTGTCGGCCGCCGGCGCGACGCGCGGCGTCTGCGCGGCAACACACAAAGGGGCCAGCATCGCGGCCGTGGCGGCGAAAGTGATGAATTTCGTATTCATGGCGACTCATCGTACACCGGCACACGCTTGCGTGGCGTGGACATTTCGATTGACTCGACCGAGTTCCTTCGGTCGAACGCCAAGAGATTCGGCCCGAGAACACGATCATCGGCAGCGAATTACGGCTCACAGAGCGCACGCCTTCGCGTGCGCGTTGACCTATGACGCAGCAAATCGTAATCCTGCGGATCTTATCGGTGGTGTCCTGGCCGCAGCCATACGCATCGTTCCGGGTGCATAGCCAGGTGTAAGATACGTCGCGTTCGGGACTCTCGATAGCTGACGTCACATTAGTCGGCGCCCCTTGAAGGAGACGGACTGGCAGGTCCATACGTACTCGGCCAGACTGCATACACAGTTGTTTCTGGACATCCTTGAAGCGCCTGAGAGGAATCGGATGTTCGACTTCACCCGACTTCGCTTTAGCCCTGATATGCCCGTGTGGGTGTGGCCCCCTATGGGATTGCGGCCGCAGCCCGATTGGCCCCGCGGCGGGCTGTTCCTGGACGGGGATCGAAATGGCCGGTTCAGCCGCGACGTTGATTTCGCGTTCTGGGTGGATCTGGAACTCGGCCCTCCGTTCAAGGTCTTCTACTCTCCGATGGTGACTCGCCGAGCGCTTGAACAAAGGGTCTTTGGCGTCGCTTGGCCCGCGCACATCGCTACCGTCGAGGAGCTCGAGGCGCGGGCGCGTCGCGTTGATGCGTTGCCCCAAATCCCCCAGGTAGTCCGGAGATTCCCCCGACTGGCGGTGCTTGTCTTCGAATCGCAGGAGCACCACGTTTCGGGATTCGGTGGAGCAAGGCACGTCAATGCAGTCGCACAAGTCAACGGTTGGCTCGAGGCTCACGCGCGCTGGGTTCGCTTCAGTCCCGATATCCATTACCTGACTCAGGTGATGGGGAAAACTCCAGCACGGACGATTCAATACCCCGCGATGAAAGCGCTCGACGGCAAGAGCATCGCCGATCTGCTCGAACCGGAAGCCGAGCGCGGCGGCCCCACCGATGGTCAGGCCATGTCCGCCGCGGTGTGCGAGCTGGCGGACCGCACGCAGTTGAATGTCTGGACGCCTACCTTAAGCCGCGCTCTTGTTCAGTGACGCCTGTTAACGGAGCGAGTCGGCGCTGCAACCGGTCCTTCGGGAACGGATCGTTCAATCGAATTCACCGGGCTCGTGGTCGATCGGATTCAGAATGGCAAGATTGCGGAGTCGTGGGGCGAGATCGATTTTCTCCGATTGATCCGTGACTTGCGGAGACCCTGAGACAGCATGAATTTAGTGAAGAAGCCCGGATCCATGGTCGCCGGCCTGGCCGCTGCGCTGGCGCTCTTCTACCTTGCGATCGACGTCGTCGACCGACAGCCGTCGTTGACCCGCACCTTTAATCGCATCTACGCCGAGGGAACATGGGCCAAGGACGCCAGCGGCAAAGGAACGAGCGGCTCGGGATCGACCTTGGAGATCACGCAGGAGTATCGCGCTTACGTCGAAGACTTCATAAAGAAGCACGCTGTTAAGTCGGTCATCGACGCAGGCTGCGGGGACTGGGGCTTCTCGAGCGCGATGGACTGGGGTGATGCGAGTTACCTCGGGATCGACATCGCCTCCGATGTCATCGAAGCCGTCCGCACGAAGTACGAGAGGGGCAAGATCAGGTTTCAGATCGGCGACATCACCGAGGACCTCCCGGCCGCGGACCTGCTCATATCCAAGGACGTCCTGCAGCATCTCTCCAACAAGCTGGTTCACAAGTTCATCAAGAACAACCTGAGGAAGGGCAAGTACAAGTGGGTCATCCTGACGAATAACCGCGGTAGCGAGAACCGGGACATCTCGAACGGGGGATACCGAATGATTGACCTCGCCGCCTCTCCCTTCGAGGTCAAAGGGCTCATCGACCTTCCGATCAAATTTGGAACCGAGACCGGCAAGGTCACGTCGTTGCTCGACCTCACGCAGCAGCAACCCTAGCCAGCATCACGCGTGGGCCATACATCGTCCTGCGCTGGAAGCGCTCGACAAGACCCGGATCAAACGTCAGGGGTTCGTCGCATCTCACTCCATTTGACATCCTAATGCGACACCTGCTATTCCATTTGTGTGTCTAATAGAGAACGATCCAGGACTGATGTGCTGCAGGGAACACTCGATCTCATGGTGCTTCGCACCCTGGAGACGCTGGGTCCCCTGCACGGCTACGCGATCGCGGCGCGGCTGGAGCAGGTCTCGGCCGGCGCCCTGCAACTCAACATGGGCACGCTGTACCCCGCCCTCATGCGGCTCGAACAACGTGGCCTGGTGCGCGGGACCTGGGGCACGACCGACGCCAACCGCAAGGCGCGGTTCTACGCGCTCACCGCGGCCGGGCGGCGTCAGCTGGCGAGAGCGAAGCAGGCATGGGACCGGATGGCGGGCATTATCCATACGCTGCTCCACGATCCGAGCTGAGGGACCGAAGACGCATGCGCACTCTTCGCGAGTGGATTTGTCGACTGGGGGGAACGCTGTCGCAACGACGGCGCGACGAGGACCTGCAGGAAGAATTGCGACTGCACGCGGAACTGGCCGCCGAAGCAGCGCGCCAACACGGACCGACTCCCGAAACGGCCAGACGATCGCCGTTCGACGACGGGAACGAGGCTCGCGCGATGGACATGCTGCGCGATCAGCGGGGTTTGCCGTGGCTCGACGAACTGGGACGTGATATCCATCACGGGCTGCGCGCGCTGCGGCGAGATCCATCGTTCACCGCCGTTGCGCTACTCACGTTGGCGCTGGGCGTCGGTGCAAACACGGCCATCTATCAACTGCTCGACGCCATCCGCCTCCGGGCGCTGCCGGTCGCCGTCCCGGAACAGCTGGTCACCCTGGAGCTGACCGACGTGAGTCGCTGGAAAGACCGGCGCACGTCGCCATATCCCGTTCTCACTCATCCGCTGTGGGAGCAGGTCCGCGATCATCAGGACGTCTTCTCCGGCGTGCTGGCCTGGGCGAACGCGGATCTCCGCCTCGACCGCCGTGCCGGCCGCCGCGTCGCCCGCGGCATCTTCGTCAGCGGCGATTTCTTCTCGGTCCTCGGCGTGGGGGCACATAGGGGTCGCATGCTGACCAGCGCCGACGATCGCCCGGGGTGCGGCCTGCCCGGCGCGGTCGTTAGTTATGGCTTCTGGCAGCAATACCTTGGCGGCGACGCGGCTGTCGTCGGGCGAACGCTCTCGCTCAATTCACGATCGGTGCAGGTGATTGGCGTTGCGGCACCGCGTTTCTCAGGCCTGGAAGTCGGACGATCGTTCGACGTCGCTGTACCGATTTGCTCGCAGCGCGCGCTCGGCGGCGAGGCCGATTGGCTGACCAGCGGCACGGTCTGGTGGCTCACTGTCATGGGCCGCATGCGATCCGGGCAGTCCCTCGAGCTCGTGAACGCGACGCTCGATGCCGCGTCCCCGGCCTTCTTCGACGCCTCGCTGCCGCCAGACTACCCACGGGATCAGGTCGCCGACTATCTGGCCTTCAAGCTAAAGGCGACACCGGCTGCGACCGGTGTCTCGACGCTCCGCAGACGTTACGCCGATCCGCTGCTGATTCTGCAGTTGACGAGCGGGCTCGTGCTGTTCATCGGCTGCACGAACCTCGCGAATCTCGTCCTCGCTCGAGCATCCGGGCGTGAGCGCGAGTTTGCCGTCCGGCTCGCCGTTGGCGGTTCGCGGGGCCGTCTCGTGAGGCAGTTGATGGTCGAGAACGGATTGATTGCCCTCGGTGGCGCCATCGCCGGCCTCGTGTGTGCGACAGCCCTGAGCCGTTTTCTCGTTGGCCTTCTCGGAACCGAGCTGTCACTGGAGCTTCCGCTCGATGTCCGCTTGCTGACGTTCATGCTGGCGATCGCCTGTCTCACCTGCCTGATGTTCGGGCTGATTCCAGCGTGGCGAACGTCGCGAGTCGCTGCCGTCGACGCGATGAAGGCCAATGCCCGGAGTGGGGGCGGCAGTTCAGGAGGCTTGAGGCTGCGGCGCCTGCTCGTGGTCGCGCAGGTCGCAGCTTCGCTCGTCCTGCTATTTGGCGCATTGCTGTTCGCGGAATCCTTTCGCAACCTGCTCGCCGTGGACCCAGGCTTTCAGTCACGAAACGTGTCCGTGGCGCGAGTCGATTTCTCCGGGATGACCATCTCACCAGCGAACCGCAGGGCGCTCATCGACCGAGTGCTGGATAACCTCCGCCAGACACCTGGCATTCTCTCCGCGGCAGAAGTGCGGCACGTTCCTCTCGGCGACACAGGAACCACGGTGAACGTACAACCCGAGGCGGCCGCCACAAGGACCACCAGCATGGTCCGCCTCAACGCCATGACCCCCGGCTACCTGACGACCATGGGCATGAGGCTGATTGCGGGCCGCGATTTCGAGACGCGCGACTCGAGCTCAAGCGCCAAAGTCGCTATCGTGAACGGATCCTTCGTGCGTCAGTTGGGGCTCAGCGGCAACGTCGTCGGCCAGCGATTCCGCACCGAGACATCCCTGTCGTCGTCGGAGATCGTCGAGATCATCGGACTGGTTCCCGATTCCAAGTACTCCACCTTGCGTGAGCCTCCGCTTCCGATCGTGTTCGTTCCCATGGCTCAGATCACTGACCCTCGGCCGTTCACTGCCGTGATGGTCAATTCCCCGGCGCCCTTGAATGAGGTCTCGTCGACGGTGGCGCGAGCGGCCGCAGAGGCCAGTCCTTCAATCGAAACAGACGTGCGTACCTTCGAATCCACGTTTCGCAATCGGTCATTGAGCGAGCGCCTGATGGCGATGCTGTCTGGTGTCTTCGGCATACTGGCCCTATCGATCGCTTCCGTTGGGTTGTATGGAGTCATGTCGTATCTGGTGCAACGCCGAACCAATGAGATCGGTGTTCGTATGGCCCTCGGCGCGCGGGGGCAAGACATCACCGCGATGATCCTTTCCGAGGCTGGAATGCTCCTTGCCGTGGGGCTCTCGGTTGGCATTCCCGCGTCGCTGGCGGCCGCCGGTTCCGCGAAGGCACTCGTGTTCGGGCTGGAGCCACACAACATCGGAATAGTCACCTTCGCATGCCTGCTGCTGGGCGCAACGGCCGCTGCGTCCAGCTATCTGCCAGCGCGTCGAGCTGCGAGACTGCCGCCGCTCACGGCGTTGCGCAGCGAGTAGCCGCCCGGTCTGGTATTCAAGGGGCGGGTCTAAGACCACCCCCGTCTACTCAGTACTCGGCGAAGGCGTCATCTGGATAGCAGTACAGCCATCGTTCGCCCGCCTCGGCAGAAGCGATGACGGGATGATTGGCCGCACGCGCATGCTTGGTCGCGTGACGATTGGGTGAGCTGTCACAGCACAGAGTGACGCCGCACTGCTGGCACGTCCTGAGGTGAACCCATCGCGAGCCGATCTTCACGCACTCCTCGCATTCGTGGCGTTTCGCGGGTATGACCGTGGTCACGGTATCAATATGCGTACAACTCTTCATCGGCTCCCCTGTCAACGATGCACCAACGCGGAAAATGCTTCCGCATCACATGACATCGTAACGCCAGAGCTGAGTAGATCCGACGTACTGCGATCGAGGTAGCATCGCTCAACGACCTTTCTGACCGTTCGCCATGACAGATATCTCAAAGGCTCTGCTGGCGCTGAGTTCGCCATTCGAGCACGTCTTCCCCGTATTGACCGCGTCGCAGGTCAACCGCATGGCCGCGCTGGGCCGCATTCGGGCTGTGCGCCGTGATGACGTGCTCGTGGAAGAGGGGCAACGCCAGGCGCCGTTCTTTGTCGTGAGGACGGGAGAGATTCAAATAGTCCGGTCGCCGGCAGGAGGGGCAGCGCTCGTCGCTGTTCTCCGATCCGGGCAGTTCACGGGCGAGCTGAACATGTTCTCGAACCGCCGCGCCCTGCTGCAGATCCGGGCGAGCGAAGACGGCGAAGTCATTGAGCTCGATCATGCGCACGTCCAGGGGCTGGTCCAGGGCGATGCCGAACTCGGCGACATCCTGATGCGCGCCTTCATCCTGAGACGAGTGGAATTGGTCGCACACGGCCTCGGCGACGTCGTCATCGCCGGGTCTGAACATTGCGCGGATACGCTGCGGATTCGAGGATTCCTGACGCGCAACGGACATCCGCACGCCTACATCGATCTGGATCGCGACGCGGGCGCACAGGCGCTCCTCGATCGGTTCGCCGTGACAATGAAGGAAGTCCCCGTTCTGATTTGCCGAGGAAAGCTCGTGTTGCGGAATCCGTCCAACCGGCAGATTGCAGAGTGCCTGGGGCTGAACGATCCTCTCGACACCACCAAGGTGCGCGACCTGGTGGTCGTCGGTGCCGGACCTTCGGGTCTTGCCGCAGCGGTCTACGGGGCATCCGAAGGGCTCGACGTGCTCGTCATGGAATCCGGTGCGCCGGGAGGACAAGCGGGATCCAGCTCGAAGATCGAAAACTATCTTGGCTTTCCGATGGGTGTCTCCGGTCAGGAGCTGACCTCGCGTGCCTACACGCAGGCGCAGAAGTTCGGCGCCGAGTTGCAGGTCGCAACCGGCGCGGCCCGGCTGGTCTGCGCGGATCGGAAGTACGCCATTGAAACGACATCAGGAGAGCGAGTCCACGCCCGTGCGGTGATCGTCGCGACGGGCGCGGAGTACCGGAAGCTGGCGCTGCCCAATCTCTCGCAATTTGAAGGCACTGGCGTGCATTACGCAGCGACATCGATCGAGGCGCAGGTGTGCGGCGACGCCGAAGTCGTGATCGTGGGCGGCGGGAATTCAGCCGGCCAGGCAGCCGTCTTTCTCGCGCGGAACTGCCGCAAGGTCCACGTGTTGGTGCGTTCGCAGGGTCTGACGTCGACCATGTCGCGCTACCTGATTCGTCGCATCGAGGACAACCCGGCGATCGTCGTGCACTCGTTCACCGAGGTCGTGGCGCTCGAAGGAGGCGACGCGCTGGAGTGCATCACCTGGCGTGACAATCGCAGCGGCCACACCGAGGTTTATCGCATCAGCCATGTCTTTCTGATGACCGGCGCCGCTCCAAACACGCGCTGGCTGGACGGCTGCGTCCAGCTCGATTCAAACGGCTTCGTCAAGACCGGGCCCGACCTCACGCACGAGGAATTGGCATCAGCGGGATGGCCGCTGCCTCGCGCCCCCTATTTGCTGGAAACCAGTCGCCCCCGCGTGTTCGCCGTCGGTGACGTGCGCGGCGGCAATGTGAAACGGGTGGCATCAGCTGTCGGCGAAGGGTCGATCGCTGTCGCGCTCGTGCATCAAGCGCTCAAAGAGTAGAACCCATCATCGGAACCCGCACCGTTGGTCAGAAGTCCTGCTTCGGAGCAGTCCTGCCTGCGGCCAGGTTGGCCGCGAGAATTTCGAAGGAGGATCGAGCCGAGATCGTACTCGCGGCCAGTGGTCCACGAATTTGCGCTGGAGCGTGCGCAACCCCGTGAGTCTGTGTGCCCCATCGCGTGTTCAGGGGTTCGTACTTCTCTTTCAAATCATCGATTTGATCCGCCCGGAGCGTACCACTCAGGCCCGTTCCCGGACTCCGGGCGCGGACGAGGTCTGGAAGGTGAAGCGGACGCTACGGAACATTCGTGGAGGGTCGGATTTTCATTGCGTCAAGATCGAGTTTCTCAATGCGAAACCGATGTCGACGTCGAGCCGCCCAGCAGTGCCGTGAGCGACCGCGGCTGAAAGCAGGACCTCTACCCGCTGTAAACGCCGAAGTGACTCAGACACTGCATCGCATCCGAACGATTAATCTCAGTTGACGGACGCGCGGGGGGCGTTACGGAAAAGCCGGGAGCGGCACGGGAACCCCGGGCGCGAGCGGCGTGCGCGCGGTGTTCAGCAACATCGCGACCATTGTGTAGTAGCCCGAAATGCTCACCGCGTCCACGACTGCCTGCTCGCCAAACTTCGACACCGCCCGGGCGTAGGTGGAATCGCTGACCGTTCGGTTGTGGAGCAGTTCCTGGATCAGGTCGTACAGGCTCGCCTCGTCTTCCGCCATCTGCACGGGGCGGCGGCCTTCCGCGATAGCTTTGGCGACCTCGGGATTCAAACCGCCTTTGATTGCGAGCGGTTGATGAGCGTTCCACTCGTAGTTCTGACCCCACTCACGGGCAGTCATGAGTATGACGAATTCACTCAGTCGGGGCGGCAGCGTGCTGTTAAAGCGCAGGTAGTCACTCAGCATCAGGGTGCGTGACATCAGTTCCGGACTTCGTGTCAGCACGGCCCACGGGCCGCCGGGCTCCCCGCCGCGTGCCTTCTTGTATTCATCAACAGTCTTCTTCTGCGCCGGTGTGAGCTTGTCGGCGGGTATGGGCGGCATTCTGTCCTGAGCGCTCGCGAATGCCCCGAAGATCAGTCCGAACACGAACGTGCCTGCCACCAGGCCCTCGATTGTCTTGGTGCTGCCGAATGCCATCGGAACCTCCAGGCACGGCGTCCCGCATTCGCAGGGACACGGCGCATTTGATGTTGCCGGAATTCTACACGCCTTCGCTGATGCGATCGCTGACCAACAGCAGGTGTCGGCGCTGGGGAAACAACAGCGGGCGAGAGACGTTCAGGCTATGAGTGACGAAGAGACAATGGACAGGGAGGAAGCCTGTCGAGAGCCTACTGACCCATCCAGGGCTCGAAGACCTGGGCCTCGCTGCTCTGCTTCGCCAGATCCTCGAAATCACGCACGATCGAATCGCGCCGCCTGAATAAACTTGGCAGGGCGTTGCTTTCCGTCAGGAGGTCGCCGATTTCCTTGCGCACCTCGCCTGGGTTGAGTGCCTTCAGCCGCTCGAAGAACGGCCGGTCGATGTGCCTGATCACTCTCTTTACGTCGTGCGGCATCTTTGCGCTGTCGGTGAAGCAGCGGGAGCAATCGATCTTGAAGAAGTTCCACAACTGGTCGAACAGCCAGTTCCCCTCGTTGGGATCGATGTTACCGACCAGGTCGTCGAAAACCATCGCGCGGTGCAGGTTCTGGTTCCACCGAACGGGATTAGGATCTTTAAGTCCTTGCTTCCTGACGACGCTCAGCATGAGCACGTTCTCCACCCAGAGCTGGGCCGATGCGTCCCGACCCTCGTAGCGCCGCTCGACGGTCGGAGGCACCATGTTCAGGTCCAACATCCTGTCGAGTCTGTAAGCGGCAATCTCCGACTTGTAGCTCTCGAAGAAACCATTCCGCCGGCCCGGAGGGATTGGCTTGACCGCCGCACCCGCCGCCAGGCCTCCTGTCTTGAAGTGCGCGTGGCGGGGGGCCATCACGCCGACGGCAGTCCCGCTCGTACGCTCGATCTCGGCCGTGCGGAGGAACTCCTCGAACTCGGCGTTGCGACCGAGCCAGATCTTCGAGCTCTGTGTTTGCCCCGCAGCGCGCTCCTGTGCCAAGAACGCCGGACACGACAGGGTGAGCAGTGACGCCGTAAGCCAGATGAACCGTCGTCGCATTGTCGCAACCTCGCGCATATCCTAATCCAGCTCGGGATCGCTGGTCCGGGTTCCGCCCGCGCGCCGCGGCTTCTCAGTACAGCGTTGAAGCGGTGACCGGCGCGCCGAAGCCGAGGGTGCCGATCAGCGGCAGCTCCAGCGCGACGTCGTTCGGATCCACGCCAAACGTCAGGCCGAGGAGGTTCAGCTCGATGCCTTCTTCGATGGCGGCGACGAGCCCGATTACGCCGAACAGGTTGACCTGTCCACCCGTGCCGCTCGGCGAGCGCGCGAACACGCGCGTGCCGAGGTAGTCCTTGCCGACGGCATGCGCCGGGAGATCCACGCGGAGCTCCGGCACGTGCCGCAGCACGAATGCCGTGAACGTGTTGGAGTTGGGGCCCGGCCAGATGCGGTAGGTGTTGTCGTATGGGTACGCCGCGACGGCGTCCTCGATTCGCTCGATGATCGGATCCACGCCGGGGCCGCGGACGTCGGCGAGCAGATCGGGCGTGCTGCCGAACCACCGGCCGTCCGGGGCGCGCTGGCTGATTGTGACCGCGCGGCCGCCGCGGCGAACGCGAAAGCCTGTCACCTCATACACGGTGAACGCCGGGGCGTTGGCCGGCTTGGCCGCAATCCATGTGTGTACGCCAAAGTAGCCGCGCCATCGGACCGCGCGCGCCGCATACACCTGCACCACCGCCTCCGGAGTGACCGCGGGATCCGGCGCCAGTCCGACCGGCGCGCGACTGGCGTTGCGCCAGTCGCCGATGGAGTCGCGATCACGATCGGCGTGGGCGAGACCCAGCAGGAGCAGCGGCAGGAGCGGCAGCCACTTCACGCGTCGGAGCATGCTTCACGATAAGCCGTGACGGGCGCGGCGACAAGTCGCCGTCGGCTCTCAGGAGAACCGGCGTTCAATGCGACCGTCAGCGTGATGCGGATCACGCCAACGCGAGGGACCGGCCCTTTAATGTCGCCAGAGACTCTATCCGAGCCGAACGAGACCGCGTCGGGTTGCGACCTTCACGGCTTCCGTGCGACTTGTCACGCCCAGCTTCTCGAAGAGATGACCCAGGTGGGTCTTGACCGTGCGTTCGCTGATACCCAGTTCGTTGGCGATTTCTTTGTTCGCCTTGCCATCGGCAAGCAGACGCAACGTGGCCAGCTCGCGCGGCGTGAGCTGGACGCGCGTCACGTCTTCAGCCAGCTTCGCGGCCGCCGCAGGCGCCAGGTAGGTCTTGCCGGCAAGCACGTCACGGATACACGCGATCAGGGCGTCGGCCGAGATGTCTTTCAGCACGTAAGCCTTCGCGCCCGCTTTCAGCGCGCGCGAGATCTCCTCGTCGGTATCGTAGGTCGTGAGGATGATGACGCGAGCGCGTGGGTCTTTTTCCCGCAGTCGCCGGACGACCTCGACGCCTTCCATGACTGGCATCCGCAGATCGAGGAGCGTCACGTCCGGATGGTAACGATCGAAGGCGTCGAGCGCCTCGACTCCATTGCCGGCTTCGGCGACGACGTGGAGATCCGCTTCCTGGTTGATGATGTTGGCCACACCCGTTCTGAGCAGGGCGTGATCGTCGACCAGCAGGACGCTTGCGCGCGACGCCGAGGTCACGACTTCAGCTGATGGCATGGACCTGTATCGGGAGCGGCTCCCAGGCAAGCACGACTTCAGTCCCGCTGCGCGGCGCGGTCACGATAGTGAGCGACGCGCCAATCCGCTCCGCGCGTTCCTGCATGCTGGTCATCCCGAACCCTGACGAGGAGTGCCCTTGCGTAAACCCTCGTCCATCATCCGCGACCGAGAGTCGCAGTCCGAGCGAATTGACCGTTGAGGCACGGATCGTGATGCGACGAGCGCGCGCGTGGCGCAGCGCGTTGGTCAGCGCCTCCTGCACGATCCCGGCGACCTCGCGTTCGACCCCGTCACCAAATCGCGGTAGATCGTCGAGGTGCAGATCGATCGGGACGTTCGCCGTCCGCCGTCCCAGTTCCGCGATCCGCTTGATCGTGCGCACGAGGTCTTCCTCGCCAGAGACGTTCGGTCGCAAGGCCCCGACGGAGCGGCGTGCCTGCACCATGTGCGTGCGCGCGAGGTCGATCGCGGTCTCGATGCTCACGGCCGCTGCCGGTGAGAGAACGCAGGCCTCACGTTGCGCCGCTTGCAGCTGCATGAGGATCGCCCCGAAGCCCTGCGCGAGTGTGTCGTGGATGTCACGCGCCAGCCGATTGCGTTCGTCGAGGATCGCTTTCCTGCGCTCCTCAATGCGATTGAGCTCCACCAGCCGGCTGTGATGCAACGCCAACGCCGCCTGCCGCGCCATCGCCTCGATCAGCGCGATCCTCCACCACTGCCCCGGACACTCAGGTGTCTCGACGGCGCACAGCGTCAGCCAGCCAAGGTTGCTGCCACTCAGCACGAGCGGCGTGACGACGGTGGTCGTCAACCCCTCACGACTGACGAAGCTGCGAAGCTCCTCAGGCAGTCGCTGGTCATCGCACGTGTACTCGATCGTCTGATGCCATCCCTGTGTGTACGTAAATAAATGCTCGGCCATCAACCGGCGCGGAAACTTCGCCGTCTGCCACTCGGGGCTCTCCGCCGTGATCACCTTGTCGCCGAGGTGCACCATCCAGACATCGCAACCCTGGCGATCGTCATCGATCAACCAGACACCGACCTTGTGGCTCTCGCCCTCCTCCGCAAGCGTCTTCAATAAGGCCCGGAAGAAGCCGTCGATGTCAGGCTCGCGAACGAGGAGATCGACCGCGATCTTCACGACGTCGGTCTGAATCTTCGCGAGGCATTCGTTGCGGCGTCGTTCGATGCTTTCGCGGACCAGAGCGGCACGCAGGATATCGGGATCGCGGCTGTCGAGTGGCAGCGTGGCCGAGCTGCTGCTGTCACACCCCACTTCCACCATCGTCTTCTGTTCAGACATGGATGTTCCTTACGGTACAGCGTCCCCTCAATTATCGAGCAGGTTGCCCGTTATGCGAGATGGTCTGCACGGACGAGGGTTCCCTCGTCCAAAAGTCGTAGATCGCGCTCGCCGGAAGGTCCAAGGTCCGCATCAGGCTCAGGCGCGAGGCGCGTCTGCGGCCACTGCCCGATTGTTTGACTCGCGTCACACAGCCAGACTGCTTTCTGTATGAAGCTCATTGCTCTCGCATCACTCGCGCTCGTTACGTTCTCCGTCGGCTGCACGCACACCGAGGCGCAACAAGCTCCACCCGCACCACCAGAAGTGACCGTCGCGCACGTCATCTCGCGCGAGGTCACCGAGTGGGATGAATTCACTGGCCGGCTACAGGCGGTCGACACGGTCGACGTCCGGCCGCGCGTGTCCGGCTATGTCGCCGCGGTGCGCTTCGACGAAGGCGCCATCATCCGCCGTGGCGACCTGCTCTTCCAAATCGATCCGCGCCCCTTCCAGGCCGAGGTCGATCGGCTTCGCGCCGAGCTCGCACGCGCGCGCGCGACGGGTCAGCGCGCAGACTCGGAACTCCGGCGGGCTGACCGCCTCAGCGCGGAGAATGCCATCGCGAGCGAAGAACACGATCGCCGCGCTTCCTTCGCGCAGGAATCTGCGGCGCAGGCGGCAGCGGTCGAGGCCGCGCTGCGGGCAGCGGAATTGAACCTCGAGTTCACGCAGGTCACTTCCCCCATCGACGGTCGCGTCGGCCGCGCCATCGTGACTGAAGGCAACCTCGTGTCCAGCGGTCCTGGCGAGGCGACCTTGCTCACGACCGTGGTGTCGCTCGATCCCGTCTACGCCTACTTCGACGCGGACGAACAGATCTTCCTCAAGTACACCGCCCGCGGCGGTAGCAATCCGCGCAGCCAGCGACGATCGGAAGAACTCCCCATCCGGATGGCGCTGGCCAACGATGAAGGCTTCCCGCGCCAGGGGCGGCTGGACTTCCTCGACAACCAGCTCGATGGCTCGACCGGCACGATTCGCGGACGCGCCGTGTTTCGAAACACCGACGGACGGCTGACGCCGGGACTCTTCGTCCGCCTGCGTCTCGCCGGTACTGGTTCGTACGAAGGACTGCTGATCCAGGACCGAGCGGTTGGAACCGATCTGAGCAAGAAGTTCGTGTATGTCGTCGGACCGAACCACGAGATCGAATACAGAACGGTCACGCTCGGCCCCCTCGTCGACGGCTTGCGCGTCGTCCGCACGGGGCTTACGGCGGGCGAGTCGATCGTCGTCAACGGCCTGCAGCGCGTCCGACCGGGCGCGCAGGTGACGCCCGTCGTCGAGGGGTCAGACCCCTTGAGTCCCTCTGTGTCAAGGGGTCTGACCCCAAGCGAACCGTCTTCCAACTGAGCGCGCCATGAGATTTTCGAGATTCTTCGTCGACCGGCCGATCTTTGCCGCCGTGCTGTCGCTGGTGATCGTTGTCGCCGGTGCCATCGCTCTCTTCCAATTGCCGATCAGCGAGTATCCGCAGGTCGTGCCGCCCACGGTCGTCGTGCGAGCGAGCTACCCGGGGGCGAATCCACGCGTCATCGCCGAGACTGTCGCATCGCCGCTGGAGCAGCAGATCAACGGTGTCGAGGACATGCTCTACATGTTCTCGCAGGCGACCTCCGACGGCCGCATGACGCTGACGGTCACCTTCGCGCTCGGGACCGATCTCGACAACGCGCAGGTGCAGGTGCAGAACCGCGTCGCGCAGGCGTTGCCGCGCTTGCCCGCCGAAGCCCAGCGTATCGGCGTCGTGACCGAGAAATCGACGCCCGATTTCATCATGGTCGTTCATCTCGTCTCGCCGGACGGACGCTACGACCAGCTCTATCTGGCGAACTTCGCCACCCTTCGAGTGAAAGACGAGCTCGCACGCATCCCCGGCGTCGGCAGCGCACAGGTGTTCGGCGCGGGTGAGTTCAGCATGCGCGTGTGGCTCGATCCCGATCGGCTCGCCTCACGCCGGCTGACGACGTCGGATGTCATTCGCGCCATCCGGGAACAGAACGTACAGGTCGCGGCCGGCGTACTTGGCGCGCAACCGGCTCCCGTCGATACGACGTTTCAACTCTCCGTCAATACCCAAGGGCGGCTGACGACCGAGGACGAGTTCGCGGACATCGTGGTCCGCGCGACCCCGGACGGTCAGATCACGCGGGTGCGCGACGTCGGGCGCGTTGAGCTCGGTGCTAACGCTTACGCGCTGCGAAGCTTGCTCGACAACAAACCGGCGGTCGCCATCGGGATCTTCCAGCGGCCGGGGACCAACGCGATCGAAGCCTCGAACCAGGTTCGCCAGACGATGAGCGATCTGCAGAAGTCGTTTCCCGAGGGCGTCAAGTACGAAATCGTCTACGACCCGACGGTCTTCGTCCGCAACTCGATCGAAGCCGTCGTCGAGACGCTCTTCGAAGCGATCCTGCTCGTCGTGATCGTCGTCATGGTGTTTCTGCAGACGTGGCGCGCGTCGATCATCCCGCTCGTCGCCGTTCCTGTCTCACTTATCGGCACGTTCGCCGTGATGTTGGGATTGGGCTTCTCGCTCAACACTCTTTCTCTCTTCGGGCTCGTGTTGTCGATCGGCATCGTCGTGGACGACGCGATTGTGGTCGTGGAGAACGTGGAGCGGCATATCGAGCTTGGATTGCCGCCGCTCGAAGCCACGAGACGAGCGATGGAGGAAGTCTCGGGGCCGATCATCGCCATCGCGCTCGTGCTCTGCGCGGTGTTCGTTCCTACGGCCTTCGTCAGTGGACTCACCGGGCAGTTCTATCGTCAATTCGCGCTGACGATCGCGATCTCGACCGTTATTTCCGCGTTCAACTCGCTGACCTTGAGCCCGGCGCTGGCCTCACGACTGCTCAAGCCGCGCGATGCGAAGCGCGATGCCGTACAACGAGCCGCCGATCGTCTGTTCGGGTGGTTCTTCCGGGGGTTCAACCGCTTCTTCACGCGCGCATCGGGAGCGTACACGCTGGGTGTCGGACGTGTCCTGCGGGTCGCTGCGGTCGCGATCGTGCTCTATGTCGGTCTCATCGCGCTCACCGGGGCTGGCTTCGCGCGCGTGCCTCCCGGGTTCGTACCGACGCAGGACAAGGAGTACCTCGTCGCGTTCGCACAGCTCCCGGACGGCGCGACCCTGGACCGCACCGACGCGGTGATTCGCAAGATGTCGTCGATTGCGCTCAAACATCCAGGGGTTCTCAGCTCGGTCGCGTTTCCCGGTCTCTCCATCAACAACTTCGTCAATGCCTCCAATTCCGGGATCGCCTTCGTCGTTCTGAAGCCCTCGGAGGAGCGGACGAGCCCGGAGCTCAGGGCGAACGCCATCGTCCAGGACCTCAACCGGCAGTTCTTCGGGACGATCCAGGACGCCATCGTCGCGATCTTTCCGCCGCCATCCGTGCAGGGTCTCGGTCAGGTTGGCGGATTCAAGCTGTATGTGGAAGACCGCGGCGGCAACGGGTTCGAGGAACTCTACGGACAGTTGCAGGCCAGCATGGCGAAGGCACAACAGGCGCCCTCGCTGGCCGGATTGTTTTCGAGCTTCCAGGTCAGCGTGCCGCAGATCCAGGCCGACGTCGATCGCGAGCGAGTCAAGAGCTATGGGGTGGAGCTGACGGATGTCTTCGAGACGCTGCAGGTCTACCTCGGCTCGCTCTATGTGAACGACTTCAATCGATTCGGGCGTACCTACCAGGTGAATGCGCAGGCCGAGTCCGCGTTCCGCCTGCAGCCCGAACAGATCCGTCGTCTCGAGACACGCAACGCGCATGGCGACATGGTGCCACTGGGATCGCTGGTGACGGTCAAGCGCAGCTACGGCCCCGATCAAGTCATGCACTACAACGGCTACCCTGCCGCGGAGATCAATGGCGGCCCCTCGCCCGGCCACAGCTCGGGCCAGGCGCAGGCGGCGATCGCGGGCGTCCTCAACGAGCAGTTGCCATCGGGAATGACGTTCGAGTGGACCGAGCTGGCCTACCAGGAACTTCTGGCCGGCAACACGATGCTCCTCATCTTCCCGTTGTGCGTGCTGCTCGTGTACGTCGTGCTGGCCGCGTTGTACGAGAGCTGGTCGTTGCCGCTGTCAGTGATTCTGATCGTCCCCATGACGTTGCTCTCCGCCATCGCCGGTGTGTGGCTGACCGGCGGGGACAACAACGTGTTCACGCAGATCAGTTTTCTCGTGCTGGCCGGGCTCGCGTGCAAGAACGCGATCCTCATCGTGGAGTTCGCGAAGGAGCGGGAAGACGAAGGCCAGTCGGCGCTCGACGCGATCCTCACGGCCTGCCGCATTCGACTGCGGCCGATCCTGATGACGTCGATGGCCTTCATCATGGGCGTCATCCCACTCGTGTTCTCCTCCGGCGCCGGCTTCGAGATCCGTCAAGCGATGGGTATCGCCGTGTTCGCCGGCATGCTCGGCGTGACGCTCTTCGGCCTGTTCCTCACGCCCGTCTTCTACGTCGTGATTGGCCGCCTGACTCGGCGCCGGTCGCGCAGCACATCGCCGATCACGGTGCCAGTGCCGGCGGAAGGACATTGATCATGATCCGGAAGATGTTTCGTCCGCGGGGGCTAAAGCCCCCGCTCTACGTGGTGTCACTCGCACTGCTGGTGACTGGATGCGCGGTGCGGCCGCCTTACGTCGCGCCGACGGTGTCTCCTATCGTCTTACGCAACGCCGAACCGGCGTCGGTTTCGGAGCAGGCGTTCGATCCGCGCTGGTGGCAGCAGTTCGAAGACCCGGTCCTCGACGATCTCGTGAACAGCACGCTTGCCGCGAATCACGATGTACGGATCGCGGTCGCGCGCCTCGACCAGGCGCGTGCGATCTTCGCCGACGTCAGAAACGATCGTTTTCCTGTCGTCACTGCGGGCGCGGACGTTGACCACCGGGACCAACAAGTACCGGGTCTATCCAATGAACCCGTCCGGGTGACGTCATACAGCCTCGGCTTCGATGCGTTCTGGGAGATCGATGTCTTCGGGCGCATCCGCTCGCAGGTACGCGCAGCCTCGGCAACCGCCGACAGCTTCGAAGCTGATGTCGACGACGTGCGGGTCAGCGTTGCGGCGGAAGTGGCGCGCAACTACTTCGAGCTGCGTGGCCTGCAGCAGCAGCTCGCGGTCGCTGAGCGGAGCCTGATGAACCAGCGAGAGACGCTGCGGCTGACCGAGGTACGTCGTGATGCCGGGTTTGGCGAAGAGCAGGATGTCGCCAGCGCCGGGGCTCGCGTCGCCGGCATCGAGGCGAGCATTCCGCCAATCAGAAGCGCGCTCGCCGAGCGCCAACATCGTATTGCGGTGTTAATCGGGGTGAGACCCGGCAACCTCGCAGTCGACCTATCGCCGCGGCCGTACCCGGCACTCGCCAAGGCGATCGCCATCGGGGAGCCTGACACACTGCTCCGCCACCGGCCTGACGTGCGGTCGGCCGAACGCCGTCTCGCGGCATCGACCGCACGCGAAGCTGCGGCCGCGGCGGATCTGTATCCGCACATCACGGTGACTGGGTTTCTTGGGCTGCTTGCCGGGCGCGGGAGTCTCTTCAACGTTTCCGACAGTCGCGCGTATGCCGTCACACCGGCATTGAGCTGGGCGGCCTTCGACCTTGGCAGCGCGCGCGCACGTCTTCGAGGTGCGGAGGGCGTAACTCGGGAGTCGCTCGCCGAGTTCGAGCAGGTCGTCCTGCGGGCGCTCGAGGAGACCGAGAACGCACTCGTCAACTACCGTGAGGAGCAGCAGCGCCTCGTGAAGCTGGCGGACCAGGCGCGCGAAAGCACACGCGCCGCCACGATCGCCCGCGTGCGATATCGCGAAGGGGTTGTCGACTTCCTCGCCTTGCTCGACGCGGAGCGCACACAACTCCAGGCAGAGGATGCGGTGGCACACGCCGAGGCGGGTGTCTTCACCAGTGTCATCGCGGTTTACAAAGCGCTCGGCGGAATACCTATGTAACGACACCGGGTGTGATTTCCTCGGGAGCTTGTGGAAATCACACCCGGTGTCTTTTGGGAGGCACTCATGAAAGGTCAGATCGCAATACTTGCACTCATCATCGGATTTACGGGCGCGAGCAGCGCTCAGGCACAAACGCGGGAAGCAGCGCCGGGGCCAGGGACCGTCGAAGTGACGATCATCCCGGGCGGCGCGACTTTCTTCACCGAAGCCACCGACACCGATGGTCCGAGCTTCGGCAACTACGACCTCGGGGGCAGCGTGACTTATAACTTCAACCGTTACGTAGGCGTCGAAGGCGAGGTCAGCGGGCTTCTGGGCGTCTCACAGACGCTGGACTTCGCCGCCGGCGCCGTCGACGTGACGACGCCGCATTTCCTCAACTACAGCGGCAACGTCATCGTCTCACCCGGCCGCGGTTCGCTCGTGCCGTACGCGACCGCCGGCATCGGCGGTTTGAGTCTCTTCGAGAAGGCTGAAATCGGCGTCGCGGATACATCGACTTTTCTGACCACCAACGTCGGCGGTGGAATCAAGTGGTACGCCGGCCGCTGGGGCCTGCGCGGGGACTATCGCTTCATCGCGGTGCAGTCGCAGGACGACGCGCCCGCCTTCTTTGGCCAGGAGACACGCTACGGCCACCGCGTGTACGGCGGCGTAATCCTCAATGTCGTGCGTTGACGACGGCGTGGGGTGAGACCCCATTCACGTGCCTTGCTCAATGCGCAACAGCGTCGGCCTGCGATTCATCTCGCTTCATACACGCAGGCCGACGCTCCGGAGATCAGATGCAGACGTTTTCGTTCCGAAAGCTCGTGCAGCTCATTCGTGAAGAATTCGAAGAAGCACCGGAGCTGCGAGTCACCGCGGGCGAGGCCGCGCGCTTCTGGGCCCTCGATCTGTCGACGTGTGAGCGGGTACTAACGGAGCTCCTGCGAGCCGGATTTCTCGCGCTCGGAACTGACGCACGGTATCGACAAACGACGGCACTCATCCAAAGCGGCACCGGAAGCCGCTGAAGCGGGGGTGACGGACAAGCGGCTCCGCGATTGCTGACACTAGAACGCATCGGTATCTCGCGATCAGCTGAGGATAGCCTCGCAAAGATTTGCGAGTGACTTCACGTCCGTCCAGTGCGTCGGCGTGCCCGACGCCAAGTACGGCGAGGAGCTGTGTGCGTGCGTGATCCTTCGTGAGGGAGCCGATCTGCCTCAGTTGGGCAGAATGTTCACGTTGTGCCTGAAGAAATTCGCAGGGTCATACTTCGCCTTGATCGCTCTCAGGCGAGTGAGTTATGCACCCGACGGACGTCGTCGTAGCCGTGGTCGGTCGGCCGCAGCAAATTGGCCCGTGAACGATGGAGCGGCGAGTGCGATGGTTTCACTAATCGCTGACACAACTGACCTCCCTGTTCGAACGTAGCTGGCCTCTCGTTGTTCCCCGTGGGGATTCGGCCGTCACGTGCATCGATCGGCGCTTCCACCCACCGTCCAGGGGCAGTGGCCCGACATCGACGCGACCGGTGCCGCCGCCGACGACCAGTCGCTCGGCGGCGTTCCTGAGTTCGCGAACGTTCCCCGGCCAGTCGTAGGCCAGAAGACGGTGCGAGGCGTCGGTGGTGATCTCCGGTATCGGCAACCGATGCATGTTCGAGAAGGTCTCGAGAAAGTGCCGCAAGAGGTACGGGATGTCATCCCGACGCTCGCGCAGCGGCGGGACCACGATGTGGATGACGTTCAACCGGTAGAACAGATCATCGCGAAAGCGCTGATCGGCCACGCGGGCCACGAGGTCACGATGCGTCGCCGCAATGACGCGGACATCCAACGAAGGCTGCGAACGATCGGCCCCAACGCGTTGGATCTCGCCGGTCTCGAGAAAGCGCAGCAACATCGCCTGCTTCCGAAGACTCAACTCGCCGATTTCATCCATGAAGATCGTGCCCTTATGGGCGCTGGTAAAGCTGCCTCTCACGTGCCCGAATAATTCGGACTCGAGCAACGTCTCGGGAAGCCCCGCGCAGTCCATCCTCACAAATGCTGCCGAACGGCGATGGCCCCGCTCATGGATGAGCCGGGCCACCAGCTCTTTCCCCACCCCGCTCTCCCCCGTGATCAGCACTTTGGGGCCGCACCCGGCT
>Ga0075420_100000622_pt1 | contig 28464 bp, 25 predicted proteins | sample SoiMetdeltSBSDD4_FD_75296 | JGI IMG/M metagenome (GOLD analysis project Ga0075420, IMG submission 75296) | Bulk soil microbial communities from a Populus tree surrounding site in Tennessee, USA - Soil MetaG P. deltoides SBSDD4 | ecosystem: Environmental > Terrestrial > Soil > Tree plantation...
AAGCTGCCAAGCGCACATTGTAGATATCGGACACGGTAGGTGGTCAAGGCTCGCGCGGACCTGGTCGCGGACCGTTCACGCGCGGGCGCGGGCGGCCGAGATCCGCGGCGCGAGGTGTGCGGTGCTCAGCTCGGGGCCGGGTGCTCGGTCACGTGCTGCAGGTAGAGCGCCTCGCCGAGCTTGTCGATGAGGGCCAGCTGCGTCTCCAGGTAGTCGACGTGGGACTCCTCGTCGGTGAGGATCTCCTCGAAGATCCGGGCCGAGGTGACGTCGCCCACCGAGCGCATGTACTCGATGCCGCGCCGCAGCCGGTCGACCGCCTCCAGCTCTATCTTCATGTCGCACTCGAGCTGCTCGCGGACGGTCTCGCCAATACGCAGCGCGGACAGCCGCTGGTAGTTGGGCAGGCCCTCGAGGAACAGGATCCGGTCGGTGAGCACCTCGGCGTGGCGCATCTCGTCGATGGACTCGTGCCTGGTGTACGCCGCCAGCTTCGAGTAGCCCCAGTTCGCCTGCATCCTGGCGTGCAGGAAGTACTGGTTGATCGCGGTCAGCTCCGCGGTCAGCTGCTCGTTGAGGAACTCGATGACCCGTGCGTCACCCTGCATGCGCCAGACCCCTGTCTTCGATGATCGGGTCCAGCCTAGGCGGGCGGGCAGGCCTATGCAGCGACGCCGGTCAGCGTGTCGGCGCGCGTCTCCTCGTCGATCAGGTCGCCGATGCGGTCCAGGCAGCTGCCGCAGCCGGTGCCGGCGCCACAGGCGTCGCCGACCGAGTCCTCGCTGCGGGCACCGCAGCGGATCGCCGCGCGGACCTCGCAGTCACGCACGCGCTTACAGATGCAGACGTACATGGCACTCCGTCATCTGGTAAAGGCTTCAGGTAAGGCTGCCCTAAATAGATGACCGATGCAAGGGTCAGGTCGTGGTCCCGGCCACACTCCTGACAACATCGCCGCACTCCGTACGCAGGCTCCTCAGCCGGGCGATGTCGGCGGCGTGCCCCGCGAACCCGGTGGTCGGGGTCTCCACCACCACGGGTACGCCGGCCGTGGCCGGATGCCTGAGCAGCTCGGCGAAGGCGGCCTCACCGATGGAGCCCTTACCGACGTTCTCGTGCCGGTCCCGGGTGGAGCCGCAGGCGTCCCGGGAGTCGTTGGCGTGTACCAGCCACAGCCGGTCCGCCCCGCACGCCGCCACGAGAGCGTCCAGGGTCGCCGTCATCCCGCCGGGGGCGGCCAGGTCATGGCCGGCTGCCCAGGCGTGGCAGGTGTCGAGGCACACGCCCAGCGCCGGGTGCCGGTCGACCGCGTCCAGGTACGGCCCGAGCTGCTCCACCCGGGCCGCGAGCGACCGGCCGCCACCCGCGCTCGGCTCGACCAGCAGCGGTGGCCAGCCGCGCGCCGAGGCCTCGTCGAGCAGGGGGAGCAGGGCCCGCCGGACCTGGCGCAGTGCCGCGGCGGCGTACCCGCGACGGGTCTGCTCGCCGGGGGCGGCGGTGACCGCGCTGCCGGCGTGGAAGACCACCCCGCGGGCGCCGATCGCGGCCCCGCGCCGCAGCGCGTGCGCGAGCGTGGCGACCGACCGCTCGACCGTGGCCGGCGTTGGCGAGCCGAGGTTCACCAGCAGGCAGGCGTGGATGTAGGCGGGAACGCCGCGCGCCGCGCAGCCGGCCCGGAACTCCTCGTCCTGGGCCGGGTCGCCGGGTGAGAGTGCCCAGCCCCGCGGGTTGCTGACGAAGACCTGCACCACCTCGGCCCGGGCCGAGTCGAGGTACGGCAGCGCCGAGCGGGCCAGGCCCCCGGCGGTGGGCACGTGCGCGCCGACCGGCCGCGCCGCCGCTGGCATCACAGCCGCGTCCCGACCGGCATCACGACCGCGTCCCGGTTGGCATCACAGCCGCGTCCCGGTTGGCATCACAGCCGCGTCCTGGCTCGCGTCACAGGCAGACGATGGTGACCTGGGTGCCGGAGGGCACCTGCGCTCCCGGCCCTGGGCTCTGCACCCGGGCGATGGCGTCGATGTTGCCCTGCACCGCGACGGTCAGCCCGGCGTTGCGCAGCGCGGCCTCGGCGTCGCGGCACGGCACGTTCTGCCCGCTGGTCACGTCCGGTACGGCTACCATCGGCGGGCCCTTGCTCACCTTGAGCTTCACCGTCGCGCCGGGCTCGACGCCGGCGCCGTCGGCCGGGTTCTGCTCGACCACCTCGCCCTGCGGCTTCGGGCTGTCGACCTCCTCGACCTCCACGACGAGCCCCATGGCCTGCAGGACCTGCCGGGCGTCGTTGACGTTCTTGCCGGTCACGTTGGGAACCGTGAGCGGGGCCTTGCCCTTGCTCACCGTGACCGTCACCTTGTCGCCGGGTTTCAGTGCGGTGCCGACCTTCGGCTCCACCGCAAGCACGCTGCCGGCTGGGACGGTGTCGCTGTAGCGGTCGTTGGCGCGCTGCACCACGAGCTTCATCTCCCGCAGCTGCGCCGCTACCACCTCGTACTCCGCGCCGATGATGTCCGGCACCTGGTAGCGCTCCGGGCCCAGGGACAGGGTCAGGGTGACCTGCCCGCCCTTGCGGATGCGCTCGCCCGGGCCGGGCCGCTGGGCGAGGACCACGTCCTTGGCGACCTTCTCGTCGTATCGACCGTCGTCGAAGACCAGCTTGAAACCGCCCGTCGCCGCCTTCTGCTCGGCCTGGGCCCGGGGCAGGCTGGCGAAGGCCGGGGCGGTGGTGTAGCGGCCCAGGGTGAACCACCAGCCGCCGGCCGCGAGCAGCAGGGCGACCACGGCGATGCCGGCGACGATCCCGGTGCGGCCCTGCGGGTGGCCGAGCATCCGCTGGTGCAGGTGGTGCAGCCGGTCCCGCCATGAGGACGGGGGCGCCAGCGCGGCCCGCCGGCCCGGGCCGGAGCGGGACGAGGGCAGCCGGGCCCACGGTGGGCGCTGCGCCGGCTGCACCGGCGCCACCATGACCGTGGGCTGCGCCATCGGCTGCAGGATGGCGGTGGTGGCGTTGGCCATGCCGATGTCGTCCCGGGCCGCCTGGACCTCGGCCAGCATCACCCCGGCGTCGCTGGGTCGGGCCCCGGGCTCGCGCCGGGTGGCCCGGGCCACCAGCTCGTCGAGGGCCGGCGGCAGGCCCGCCACGTACTTCGACGGGGCCGGCACGTCCCGGTCGACGTGCTGCCAGGCGATGTCGACCGGCCGGCCGCCCTCGTACGGGACCCGGCCGGTGAGCATCTCGAACAGCACGATGCCGGCCGAGTAGACGTCGGAGCGCGGGTCGGCGTGGCCGTCGGTGACCAGCTCCGGCGCGACATAGGCCACGGTGGCCATGAGCTGGCCTCCGGCGTCGTGGGCGCTGGCCTCCACCGCCCGGGCCAGCCCGAAGTCGGCCACCTTGACGACCGCGTCGACCAGGTTGCCGGCGCCGCCGCTCGGCGCCTCCGCGACCAGCACGTTCTCCGGCTTCACGTCGCGGTGCACCAGCCCGGCCCGGTGCGCCGAGGCGATGGCGGCCAGCATCTGCTCCAGGATCGCCAGCGCCTCCACCGGGTTCAGCCGTCGCCGCTCGGCCAGGATCTCCCGCAGGGTGCGGCCGCGCACGTACTCCATCACCAGGTACGGCAGGCCGGCGTGGCTGCCCTGGTCGTAGACGGCGACGACGTTGGGGTGGGTGAGCCGGGCGATGGTCTTCGCCTCGTCGGTGAAGCGGTCCACGAACCGCGGGTCGCGCGCCTGCGCCGGATGGATCACCTTGAGCGCGACCATACGCTCCAGCCGCTCGTCGGTGGCGGTGTAGACGGTCGCCATCCCGCCCCGGGCCACCCGTGCCCGGACGCGGTAGCGCCCGTCGATCACGGTACCCAGCAGCGGGTCGGCGACTTGCGTGTCCATCGGGAGCGAGTGTAGGAGCCCCGGGCGCGCGGCGACACAGGGGCAGGCTGGCTGGCACGCTGCGACTACGACCTGGCGCGCCCGTGGCTACCGCGAGTTGTGGCAGGGTAGGTCCGTGACCGAACCCGCCGCCGAGCCAGCCGAGTGGCTCACGCTGCCCGACGTCGCCGAGCGCCTGGAAGTGCCGGTCACCCGGGTCCACCAGATGATCCGGGACGGCGCGCTGCTCGCCCTCCGCCGGGACGGCGTCCAGCGGGTCCCCGCGGAGCTGGTCGCCAACCGCACCGTGCTCAAGCACCTGCCCGGCGTGCTGACCTTGCTGCACGACGCCGGCTACAGCGACGAGGAGGCGCTGCGATGGCTCTACCGGCTGGACGACTCGCTGCCCGGCACGCCTGCCCACGCCCTCGCCGGCGACCAGGCCACCGAGGTCAAGCGCCGGGCGCAGACCCTCGGCTTCTGACCGCATGCGGCACTGACCTGGCCTTTCAGTCCATGCGGCGCCTAACCTACCTTTTTGTGCCATGTGGCACCTGACCCACCCCTTTGTGCCATGCGGGACCTGACCTACCTTTTTGTGCCATGCGGCACCTGACCTACCCTTTTGTGCCATGCGGCACCTGACCTACCTGTTCGTGCTCGGCGGCTGCCTGCTGGCCGCCATCTGGCTGGAGCCGCTGCTGCGGGTGGGCGTGCTGTGCCGCTGGCGGCGGCTCGGGCTCACCCTGGTGCCGGTGGCCCTCGGGTTCGCGCTGTGGGACATCGCCGCGCTCGCGGCCGGGCACTGGTCGCTGGACCCGGCCCAGACCACCCGGATCGTGCTCCCCGGCGGCCTGCCCCTGGAGGAGCTGCTGTTCTTCCTGGTCGTGCCGTTCTGCGCGGTGCTCGGCTTCGAGGCTGTGCGGACCGTGCTGGACTGGCCCGCCGGGGACGAGCCGTGATGAGCTACACGGCCGCGGCGCTGCTCGGCGTGGCGGTCACGGTGGTGCTGGACGTGGCGGTCCTGCGTACCCGGCTGGTGCTGCGGCGCGTGTTCTGGGCGACGTACCCGGTCGTGCTCTTCTTCCAGCTGCTCAGCAACGGCGTGCTCACCGGCCGCCGGGTGGTTCGCTACGCACCCGACGCGGTCCTCGGGCCACGGGTCGTGTACGCGCCGGTCGAGGACCTCGCGTTCGGGTTTGCGCTGGTCCTGCTCACGCTCTCGCTGTGGGTCTGGTGGGGCCGCCGCGGTATCGACGCCCCCAGCCGCCATGACGGCGACGCCACCACCAGGTCGCCACGGCGATGACCGCGAGCACGTCCAGCAGCGCGCCGGGCAGCTTGGTGAGCACCGCAAGGCCCAGGCCGAAGGGGAGCACGAGCAGCGTCAGCGCGGCGGTCAGCGCGGCCAGCCAGCGGCGCGCCCGGTCGTCCACGGTGCAGGCGGCGAGCACGGCGAGCGGCGCCAGCGCGTACCACGGGTAGAAGACCGGGCCGAGCACCGCGGTCGCCGCCATCGCCACGCCACCGGCGGCCACCACCTCGCGCGCCCCGGCCGCCACCCGCCACGCCCGCCACCACAGCACCACGAGTACGGCGGCCAGCGCGGCCAGGCCCAGCGCGCGCGCGACGGCCACCGCCTCCTCGTACGCCTGGGGCCAGCCGAGCGCCCGAAGCGCGTACCCGGCGGCCATGCCCACCCCGGTCGGCAGCGAGGTCCACTGCACCAGGCTGCCGGTACGCCCCAGCGCGGCGACCCAGCCCAGGCCCGGCCCGACACCGGGCAGGGCGGCAAGGGCGGTGGACGCGGCGGCGAAGGCCAGCGCGCCGGCGCCGAGGACCAGCGCCCCGGCCCGAGCCAGCGCGGCGGGCGGGCTGGGCGCCCCGCCCCGGCTCGGGCACCGCCCGGCACTGGCGGCCAGCAGCACCGCGAACGGCACCGCCACGACCGCGGTCACCTTCACCGCCGCGGCGAGCCCGAGCAGCACCCCGGCCAGCAGGGCGGCACGGGCCTGCGGCTGCGGGCGGGTCCCGGCGGCGGTCGAGAGAGCGGCCGAGAGGGCGGCCAGCACCAAGCCGGCGACCAGCGCGTCGTTGTGCGCACCGGAGACGGCGTGCACCGCGACGAGCGGGGTCACCGCACCGAGCCAGACGGCCACGACCGGGTCACCACCGATCCGGGCCGCTAGGCGGGCGCCGTACCAGGCCATCATGGCGACGCCGGCCAGGGCGAGCGCCCGCAGCAGGCCGACCGCGACGAGCAGCTGGGCGTCCGGGGCCACCGGCAGCGCGCGGGCGAGCGCCGCCACGCCGGTGGAGGCCGCGATGGCGACCGGGCCGTACGGCGCTGGCGTGTCCCGCCACAGCTGCGGCACGGCGTCGGCCCATGGGCAGCCGGCCGCCGCGCCGACTGCGTACGGGTCGTGCCCGGCCAGGACGAGCGCCCCGTGGCAGGCGTAGGCGTAGACATCGCGGCTGCCCAGCGGTGGTGCGACGAGCAGCAGCAGCGCCGCCAGCCCGCCGGGTACCGCGAGCCGCCCGATAGCGCTGGGCACTGCGAGCCGCCCGGTCGCGCTGGGCACGGTAAGCCGCCCGGTCGTGCTGGGCACTGCGAGCCGCCCGGCGGTACGGGTGCCGCGCCGGGCCGCGTCCCCAAGCCGCCACCAGGCGGCGACCAGCAGGCTGCAGCCGGCCAGCCACGCGCCGAGGCCGGCGAGGTAGCGGGCGGGGGCGTCGGGCAGCCCGGTCCGGCGGATCTCCAGGGCCGGGTCGGTGCCGGGCAGCGCCCCGGCGGCGAACGCCGCAGCGGCGAGCAGCCCGAGCCCGGCCGCTGCGGCACACCACCACCCGCGCGGCGTTGCTGGCCTGGGCGCCTGGCCGGCCGGCAGCGGGGGCTTCGGGGCAGGGTCGGGGTGCAGCTAGTCCGCCCGGCAGGTGGCTGCGGTGGCGAGCTCGGTCAGCGCCTCCATGGCGGCCGGCTCCAGCGTCACCCAGGCCAGCGCCTGCCGGGCGGCGGTGGTCAGCTCGTCGATGCGACGCTCGGTCCGTTCCAGCGCGCCGGTGTCGACGATGAGCCGGCGCAGCGCGGCCACGCCCGCCTCGTCCAGCCAGCGGTCACCCAGGCAGCGGGTGAGGGTGGTCCGGTCCGCCTCACCTGCGGCCTCGTACGCCGCGGCGACCATGAACGTGCGCTTGCCCTGGCGCAGGTCGTCGCCGGCCGGCTTGCCGGTGACCGCCGGGTCGCCGAAGACACCGAGCACGTCGTCGCGTAGCTGGAACGCCTCACCGAGCGCCAGGCCGTACCCGGAGTAGGCGTCGACCACGGCGGCCGGGGCGTCAGCCAGCGCCGCGCCCAGCAGCAAGGGACGCTCCACTGTGTACTTGGCCGACTTGTAGCACGCTACCTGCGCCGCGCGCCGCACCGACAGCTCGCCGGTGGCCTGGGTCAGCACGTCCAGGTACTGCCCGGCCATCACCTCGCAGCGCATCTCGTCGAAGACTGGCCGGGCCCGGGCCAGCGTCGCCGGGTCCAGCCCGCCGGAGTGCAGCAGCTCGTCCGACCACACCAGGCTCAGGTCGCCCAGCAGGAGCGCCGCGGCGGCGCCGAACGCTGCCGGCTCGCCGTGCCAGGCGCCGCCGCGGTGGAGGGCCGCGAACCGCTGGTGCATGGACGGCTCACCCCGGCGGGTGTCGGAGGAGTCGATGATGTCGTCGTGGATCAGCGCGGTGGCCTGCAACAGCTCAAGCGAGGCGAGCGTGGCGACCACCGCGTCCGAGTCGGTCCCGCCGGCACCCCGGTAGCCCCAGTAGGCGAACGCCGGCCGTAGCCGCTTGCCGCCACCTAGCACGAAAGCGTCCATGGCCTCGGCGACCGCCAGCAGCGCCGGGTCGATCGAGACCAGCCGGTCCCGCTGCTGTGACAGGAACGCGGCGAGCGCCTTCTCGATCCGCTGCCGCAGCTCCGCAAGGTCCATTGATGCAAGGATCACGGTTTATGAACCTAGCCGGTGTACTGGTGTCCTGCCTGGTCGGCCCCTGTGGCCGGCAGCAGGGGCCGGGCGAGTGCCAGCAGGTCGGCGTACTCCTGCGCCGGAGGCAGGTCGCGCAGCCGGGCCAGCCGGGGACCGGGGGCCAGCGCCCGTGCCGCGGCCCGCGCTGACCCGGCTCGCACCGCGGCCACCAGCGCCTCGGTCGCGGTAACGCACGCCTGGGTAGCCTCGCCCGCGTCCAGGTAGGCCTGTGCCAGCCAGCCGCCGTCGATGGCCACAGTGCGCGGCGGGACCGTCCCGGACCGCCCGGCCAGCCGCGGCCGCAGCAACGGCTCAGCGCGCAGCGGCCGGCCGAGGGCCGCGAAGCACCGGCCGCCCATCGCGGTCAGCTCAGCGTCGTCCAGCCAGTAGAGCCAGGACGGCTCTCGGCCTGGCTCGCGCCGGTCCGCGGTGCGTTCCGCGGCGGCGAGCGCCCGCTCGCTCACCCGGCGCTCACCCGCGACCGCCGCGGCGAACGCGATCCGGTGCAGCAGCAGGGCCTGCAGGGCGGCGGTGGCGGTACGGCGCGTGCCGGCGTAGGCGGTCTGCGCCAGCAGCAGCGCCTGCCTCGGCTTGCCGCTGCCGGCCAGCAGGTGGCTGGCTGAGCCGAGCAGGTGCGCAGCGAGCGCCCGGTCGCCGGCGGCCACCGCCGTGCGCAGCCCCGCCCGGTAGGCGCGGGCCGCCACCGCGGCCCGCCCCGAGTCGGCCAGCACCCACCCGGCCAGCTGCGCGAACCCAGCGACGAGGCGCAGCGCGCGGCGGTGCCGCCCGGCCGGGCGGGGCGGGCGCAGCAGCGCGAGACAGGCGTGCAGCTCGCGGTTGACCAGGTCGGCCAGCGCCAGGCCGCCGAACAGGTCGTCCATGCGGCGCAGCTCCGACAGCCGGGCGGCGGCGAGGTCCAGGCTGGCGCCGGTGGCGGGCACGGATCCTGCCGCGCCCGTCCCCGCCAGCGGCGCACCCGGTCCCGATCCCAGCCCCAGCCCCGGCCGCGTCGCTGGTGCTGGTGGCGGTGGCGTGGCGGGCCGCTGGTGCCCTGCGGCCGGCAGCGGGTGGGCGGTGGGGCTGCCGGAGAGCACCTCGGCGAGCCAAGCGTGAGCGAGGCGGGGCAGGTCGTCGGCTGCCGCGCGGTCGAGCTCGGCGGCGACCGCATCAGCGGTCGGTGGGGTCCACAGCGGGGCTTCGTGCCGGGGCGGCTCCGGGGCGCGCCGCCGCCGGGCCGCCGCGGCTCCCGCCTCGAGCTCCTCCAGCGGGACCTCCAGCACCAGGGCGAGCCAGCGCAGCCAGTGCCCGGTCGGGATGCGCTCCTCGCGCTCCCACCGCGAGCACTCGTGCCGGGTCACCGTCGCCACGCCGGAGGCGGCGCAGAGCAGCTCGGCCAGGCGCAGCTGGGACATGCCCCGGGCGGTGCGGAGGCGCGCCAGCAGGGCACCGATCGACTCGATGGCCGGACCGTGCGGTGTCTCAGGCATGCAGGGCTCTCCTCCGGCGACCAGCCGTGCTCGGGAACCCCCTCGTAACCCCCGGTTGTTGCCGGCACGGGGGCGCCTGGGCGAGCGCGGCTCCGGCCCCACCGGGCCGGCACCGCGCTGGCCCCTGGGCCGTGGCCCACAGTCGCTCCCGGGGCCAGTGGGGGCTGGCCCCGGGAACGGCCCCCCGTGCTGGCTCCTTCATACCGCGCCGGTACGACGGTTTGCTGGCGTCGGCACGGGGCCCAGGCACCGGACGGTGGCGGCTCCCGGGCCCATCACCGCGGTCTGTGCCCGCCTCGCCGGCAGGAGACGCCAATGAGCCAGCTACCCTTCGACCCCGAGAACCCGCCCGACTCCCCACCGCCGTCGGCGGTGCAGCCGCTGCTGTGGCGCCTCGCCGTCCGGGTCTATCGGGACCACGTTGTCTACCGGGACCACGGTGTCTACCAAGATCACGGCCACCGGGACCATAGCCGGGACTGGCACCACGGCGGGGACCGGGACCACAGCGGGGACCGGGACCACAGCGGGAACTGGCACCACGGTGGGGACCGGGACCACGGCGGGGACCGGGTTGGCTGGACCCGGCCCGGCGCCTGCCGGGCCTGCCGCAGCCCCTGGCCCTGCTACCCGCGCCGGATGGCGGAGCGGGGCCTGCTGGTGGCGTGCCGGGCGCCGCAGCTGGGGCGCGGCGCCACAGCGTACCTTGATGACCTTCCCGGGCTGGACTGATGACGGTGTGCGCGGCCGTGAAGGCGCTCGACGCTAGAGTCGAACAATGGCTCTTGGACTCCCCTCGGTGCTCCCCAGCAGACACCCCTCGGTTGCCGAGCTGATCCGGGCACCCGAGCCGACGTTCTCGTTCGAGTTCTTCCCGCCCAAGACGGCCGAGGGTGAGCGGGTGCTGTGGCAGGCCATCCGGGAGCTGGAGCCGCTGCGACCGTCCTTTGTCTCGATCACGTACGGGGCTGGCGGGTCGACCCGGGACCGTACGGTGGCCGTCACCGACCGGATCGTCGCTGAGACGACGCTGCTCGCCATGGCGCACCTGACGGCGGTGAACCACTCGGTCGCCGAGCTGCGTAACGTGATCGGTCACTACGCTGCGGTTGGCGTGCATGACGTGCTCGCCTTGCGGGGCGACCCGCCGGGAGACCCGCAAGGCGAGTGGGTGGCGCACCCGGCCGGGCTGAGCTACGCCGAGGAGCTGGTCCGGCTGCTGCGGGAGAGCGGCGACTTCTGTGTCGGGGTGGCTGCCTTCCCCGAGAAGCACCCGCGCTCTCCCGACCTGGCCACCGATGTCGACTTCTTTGTCCGCAAGTGCCGCGCGGGCGCAGACTTCGCCATCACGCAGTTCTTCTTCCGCTGGGAGGACTGGGTGCGGCTGCGGGACGGGGTGGTGGCCCGCGGCTGTGACGTGCCCATCGTGCCGGGCGTGATGCCGGTGACCAACGTGTCGCAGATCGAGCGGATGGCCCAGCTGTCCGGTGCCGCGTTCCCTGCCGACCTGGCCAAGCGGCTGCATGCGGTCGCCGATGACCCGCACGCGGTCCGGTCCATCGGTGTCGAGGTGGCGACCGGGCTGTGCCAACGGCTGCTCGCCGAGGGCGCGCCCGGCATCCACCTCATCACCCTCAACCGCTCCACCGCGACCCGCGAGGTGTGGCGCAGCCTCCAGGCCAGCCGACCGGTGGCGCGCGACGGGGACGCCCAGGCCAGCGGTGCTGCGATGGCGCGCGGCAGGGAGGTGCAGGTCGGCGCCGCCTGATGAGCTGCGGCTGGCGTAGCAGGCGTGGCGGGCCATAGCGGCGTAGCGGTGCAGCCCGGCGTAGTGGTAGCGGCGTAGCAGGCTTGGTCAGAGCGGCAGCTGCCGGCCCAGGATGGCGAAGGCGCGCTCGTCACCCGGGAAGTAGAAGTTGCGTAGCAGGTCCACGAAGCTGAACCGCCGGTAGAGCCGCCAGGCCCGGGACGCTGTCTCGTCGGCCTCGGGCGTAGACAGCAAGGTGGTCTGGGCGGTGGTCAGGTACAGCAGGGTGCGCAGCTGGCTGGCGCCCAGGCCGTGTCCCTGCGCCCCCGGCCGCACGTGCAGCTCCACGACCTCGAAGCAGTCGGTCAGCCACACCGTGCGCTGCTCCCGGCTGAGCGCTGCGCGTACCTGGTCATGCCACCACTGGCCGGCTGCGGACCGGTAGCCGTACCCGAAGCCGAGCAGGCGCCCGTCTGCGGCGATCGTCGCGACCGCGCGGAACCCCGGCCGGCGGACGTGTGTGGCGATGTACCCCCGGCGGGCCTCCAGCAGGTCACCGTGGTAGCCCATGGCCTGGCCGTAGACCTCGATGACATCGTCGAGCCGCCGGGCGACGTCGTCGGGGGTCCACGGTACGAGCCGCATGACGTGGGCGGTCACGCGACATCCGCCGGGGTGCCGGCGGTGATTCGGACCAGCTCCCGGTAGGTGGTGGGGAAGATCGCCCGGGGTACGCCGCCCGCGGCCCAGATCTCCTCGTACCCGGCGAGCGCCCGGTCGACCAGGGTGGGCACCGGTTTGGGGTGTCCGATCGGGGCGACCCCGCCGATCGGCTGGCCAGTGTGCCTGCGGACGAAGTCGGCACTGGCCCGGCGCAGCGCAATGACACTGACGATGCCCGCAACCTTGTCGGTGTCCACCCGGTGCGCCCCGGAGGTGAGGACCAGCAGGGGCTCGCCGTCCGCGTCGAAGACGAGCGAGTTGGCGATCTGCCCGACCGCCACGTTGAGGGCGGCTGCCGCGGCCGGCGCGGTGTGTACGGCATCAGGGAGCAGGCGGACCCGGCACCGGGCGCCGGAGGGGTCCCTGGCCCCGATGGACTCGAGCGCGTCCTGGACTGCCTGCACGTTGGGGTGCGGGTGCATGCCCCTATCTTGCTAGGTCCGGCAGTCCGGCCGGCATCGTCCCACCAGGGAGCCTGTCCTCAGGTCTCGCGATGCGTAGTGCATAGGCCTCGCGGTGCCCCTGGTGCGTTGGGCTCGCGGTGCGTGGGCAGGAGCGGCGCGAAGGCAGAGGCCGCCACGCCGGGCAGGGCGTTGCGGTCTTGTCGTACCCAGGGTTTACTGTACGAGTAGTTCGAACGGGTGTTCGACTGAGGAGTCGGAAGAACGTGCGTTCGAGCGTGAGGGAGCGTGCTGCCGTGGCGCCGCGGAGCGACGCGTCCTTCAAAGCGGTCCGCGGGCAACCCAGGAGGTCCGGACATTCGCGGGTCTGGTCCTCAGGCAGGGCCGCTGTTCGCCGCCCCCGACCCCCGGGCGGCGGGCAGCGGCCCGGCCGGTCGGTCGGGTGTGGCGTGGGGAAGCACCACGCCCGACCGGCGGGCCACCCACCGCTGCGACTTCCTCTGCAGCGGCCGGTCGGCACAGCGCGGAGGAGAGGAGCTTTCCATGCAGACCTACGAGGCCACGCCACCGCTCCCGGTGCCGCCGCCGCCCTCGGCACCTGGCCGTGTTCCGGCGGCATCCGTCCGGCCGGCGGCGTCCGCTCCACCGGCATCCGCCAAGGCTCCGCCGACGGTGCCGATCTCCGCACTGCCCCATCGCCCGCCAGCCGAGCTGCTCCGCCTCTCCCGGCACGGCCTGGCTGAGGCGGCCCGGACGGGCCCCGACGGCCTGCGGTACGCCGCGGCCCACCTCGCCGCACTACGGGCCGCCGCGGCCGTGCTGGCCGCGCGGGCCCGGCCGGCTCCCGGCCGGCGTGGCCGGGTGACCAGCGTGTGGGCTCTGCTTGTGCTGGTCGCGCCGGAGTTCTCGGAGTGGGCCACGTTCTTCGCGGCTGGCGCCTCGAAACGGGCGGCGGCCGAGGCGGGCATTCCCCGGGTGGTCACCGCCCAGGAGGCCGACAACCTGCTGCGGGCTGCGGAGCAGTTCGTGGGGCTGGTCGAGGTCATCCTCGGGCTAGCGCACCAGCCGACCCTGGACGGGCTCGCGGCCTAGGGAGAGGTCATGAGACCCGCGCGCGTGGTGAGCGGGGGAGCGCTGGAGCTGATCCGCTCGACCGGGCTGACCGGCCTGGTGCGTCGGGCGAGCGACTACGCCCTGCGGGCACCGGGCGGCGACACCCGCGCCGGGGCGGTGGGCGCCACTGACCGCATCCTGCCGGTCGTGCCCGAGCTGCGTTCCCTGCTCCCAGCCGGGGGGCTGCGGCGGGGGACCACCGTCGCGGTCGCGACCGGGGCCGGCGAGCCGTCAGCGGAGCCGCCCGGTCCGGATGGCGCCGGGCCGGGGGCCGGTGCGACCTCCGTGCTGCTCACCCTGCTCACGGCGGCGTCCCGGGCTGGCTCGTGGTGTGCGGTGGTGGGCATCCCCGCGCTCGGGGCGGTAGCCGCGGCGGAGGCCGGCATCGAGCTGTCCCGGCTCGCGCTGGTGCCCAGTCCCGGCCCCGACTGGCCGCGCGTGGTCGCGGCGCTGCTCGACGGGGTGGACATCGTGGTTGCCGCCCCGCCCGGTCCGGTGGCGCCGGTGGTGGCGAGCCGGCTGGCGGCCCGGGCCCGCCAGCGCGGCGGGGTGCTCATCCCGTATGGGCAGTGGGACTCGGCACACGTAGTCCTACAGGCGAGCGGCGGGCGTTGGGAGGGGCTCGGTCCCGGCCGCGGGAGGCTGCGGTGCCGGCAGCTCACGGTCGCCGCAGTGGGCCGCGGGGCGGCGGCCCGCCGCCGGGAGGTCCACCTCTGGCTGCCCGCCAGCCAGGACGGGGCGACGACCGCCGGCTCCCCGGCCGTCCGGCTAGCCCCGACCGCCCGTCCGGCCGATCCCGGGCTTCGGCACGTCACGGGGGCTGAGGCCGGAGGGTACGACCGCCGGGACGCTGCGCGGGCCGAGGACAAGGATGCCGGCTGAGGTGGCCCACCCCCGTACCCTGGTCGTCTGGTGTCCGGACTGGCCGGTCACCGCGGCCGGGATCGTCGACGGCGTGCCCGCCTTCGCGCCGGTGGCCGTGTTCTCCGCCAACCGGGTGGTCGCCTCCTCGACCGCTGCCCGGGCCGAGGGGGTCCGGCGGGGCCTGCGCAGGCGGGAAGCGCAGAGCCGTTGCCCGCAGCTGGTGGCCGTGGCGTACGACCCGGCTCGGGACGCACGCGCCTTCGAGCCGGTCGTCGCCGCTGTCGAGGCGCTGGCGCCCGGGGTGGAGGTGCTCAGGGCCGGCGTCTGCGCGCTGGGTGTGCGGGGGCCGTCGGCGTACTTCGGCGGCGAGACCCAGGCAGCCGAGCGGATCGTGGAGCACGTGGCCGTGGCCTGCGGTGTGGAGAGCCAGGTCGGGGTGGCTGACGGGGTGTTCGCCGCGGTCCTCGCCGCCCGGGCCGGGCAGCTCGTGCCCCCCGGCGGCAGCGCACAGTTCCTCGCCGGTCTCGATATATCCACGTTGGACCGTCCACAGTTGACCGGGCTGCTGCGGCGCCTCGGCATCCGTACTCTCGGTGACTTCGCCGCCCTGCCCGCCGCCGACGTGCTGGCACGGTTCGGGTTCGACGCGGCGTACGCGCACCGGTTGGCCGCCGGCCAGGACACCCGGCCGCTGGCGGTGCGGCGCCCCCCGCCCGGCCTTGACGTGGCAGAGACCTTCGACGAGCCGCTGGAACGGGTGGACGTGGCCGCCTTCGCCAGCCGGGCGCTGGCGCGGCGGCTGCACGAGCGCCTGGCAGGGCATGGGCTGGCGTGCACCCGGCTGGGCATCGAGGCGGTGACCGCCCACGGGGAGGAGCTGCACCGCACCTGGCGGCATGACGGGCTGCTGACCGAGGCGGCCATTGCGGACCGGGTGCGCTGGCAGCTGGACGGCTGGCTCACCCGGGCCGCGCGGACGGGCCAGGGCGCGCCGACCGCAGGCATCCTGCGGCTGCGGCTGGTGCCCCACGGGGTGCTGGCCCACGCGGGTCTCCAGCCCGGCCTGTGGGGAGAGGCGGGAAGGCAGCGCGACCGGGCCGGCCGGGCACTCGCCCGGGTGCAGGGCATCCTCGGGCCGGATGCGGTGGTCACCGCGGTGCTGGCCGGCGGGCGGTCCCCCGGCGACCAGGTGCGCCTCATCCGCTGGGGCGAGGACCGGGGAGATGGCCGAGGCGAGGACCGGGGAGAGAAGCGGGGGGATGGGCGGGGTGCGGACGGACCTTGGCCTGGGCGCCTACCAGGCCCAGCGCCCGCCGTCGTGCTGCCCGAGCCGCTGCCCGCCGTCGTCGGTGACGAGGCGGGTGGCGTGGTCGGCGTCAACGGCCGGCTGGCGGTCAGCGCACCGCCGGCCTGGGTCAGCGTGGACCGGGCGGCGCCGGTGGAGGTCGTCGCCTGGGCCGGGCCGTGGCCGGTGGACGAGCGTTGGTGGGCGGCTGCCGAAGCCCGGCGGGGAGCCCGGTTCCAGCTCTGCCTGGCCGACGGGCGGGCGCTGCTGATGCTGCTGAGCGCCGGCCACTGGGCGGTGGAGGCCATCTACGACTGAGGAAACCAACGGCTGGCAACCAACGGCTGCGGCAGTCAACGGCTGAGGCCAGCTACGACCAACGGGGTGGGCCCTATGGCTAGGGCGGGGACGGGGTGGGCCGATGGACTGGGACAACCCTCCGGTGCGCTGGTCGGAGCTGGAGCGGCGGCTCTCCGGCCGGCCGCCGTTGGAGGCCGGCCCGCTGGTGGTCGACCCGCTCGCGGTCGACGCCGGCGGCGGTGGCTCGCCCGCCGCCCACTCCCGCAAGCGCCCGCGCTACCAACCGCCGGAGCTGCCGGAGCCGCCCGCCGACCCGGTGCCCTACGCGGAGCTGCACTGCCACTCCAACTTCAGCTTCCTGGACGGGGCCAGCCACCCCGAGGAGCTGGTGGAGGAGGCGGCCCGGCTCGGGCTCGCCGCGCTCGCCATCACCGACCACGACGGGTTCTACGGCGTGGTCCGCTTCGCCGAGGCAGCGCGCGAGCTGGGCGTGGCGACCATCTTCGGCGCGGAGCTGTCGCTGGGCCTGCCGCGCCCCCAGCACGGCGAGCCTGACCCGGCAGGCCACCACCTGCTCGTCCTCGCCCGCGGGGCGGGTGGGTACGCCCGGCTGGCCCGGGTGGTCTCCGAGGCGCACCTGCGCGGCGGGGAGAAGGGCAAGCCGGACTACGGCGGCGTGGAGCAGGTCGCGGAGCAGCTGCGGGACCACGTACTCGTGCTCACCGGCTGCCGGAAGGGGCACGTGCCGGCGGCGCTGGCGACCGGTGGCGACCGGGCGGCGCGGCGCGAGCTGGACCGGCTGGTGGCGCTCTTCGGCGCCGGCTCGGTGGCGGTCGAGCTCACCGACCACGCCGACCCGCTCGACGACGAGCGCAACGACGCCCTGGCCGGGCTGGCCCGCGGCGCCGGCCTGCCGGTGGTGGCCACGACCAACGCGCACTACCACGCCCCGTCCCGGCACCGGCTGGCCACCGCGCTGGCCGCGGTACGGGCCCGGCGCAGCCTGGACGAGATGGACGGCTGGCTGCCGGCGGCGGCAACCGCCCACCTGCGCAGCGGGGCGGAGATGCGGGCGCGGTTCGCGGCCTACCCCGGCGCGGTCGCCCAGACCGCCGCGCTGGGCCGCGAGCTCGCCTTCGACCTCAAGCTGGTCTCCCCGAAGCTGCCCGACTACCCCACCCCGGCCGGCCACACCGAGATGACCTGGCTGCGCAAGCTCACCTGGGACGGCGTACGGGAGCGCTACGGCGACGACCCGAAGGCCCACCGGCAGATCGAGCACGAGCTCAACATGATCGAGCAGCTGCAGTTCCCGGGCTACTTCCTCGTCGTCTACGACATCGTCCGCTACTGCAAGGAGCACCGGATCTACTGCCAGGGGCGGGGCTCGGCGGCGAACTCAGCCGTCTGCTACGCGCTGGGCATCACCAGCGTCGACGCGGTAGCCCATGAGCTGCTCTTCGAGCGGTTCCTCGCCCCGGAGCGGGACGGGCCGCCCGACATCGACGTGGACATCGAGTCCGACCGCCGCGAGGAGGTCATCCAGCACGTCTACGCCAAGTACGGCCGGCAGCACACCGCCCAGGTGGCCAACGTCATCTCGTACCGGCCCCGGTCGGCGGTGCGGGACGTGGCCAAGGCGCTCGGCTTCTCACCCGGGCAGCAGGACGCGTGGAGCAGGCAGATCGACCGCTGGGGCGCCCAGGCGCAGGCGGAGTACGACGACATCCCGGCCCAGGTGGTCGAGCTCGCGAACGAGCTGCAGACGTTCCCGCGGCACCTGGGCATCCACTCCGGCGGCATGGTGATCTGCGACCGTCCGGTCATCGAGGTGTGCCCGGTGGAGCACGCCCGGATGCCGGGCCGCACCGTGCTCCAGTGGGACAAGGACGACTGCGCCAGCGTCGGCCTGGTCAAGTTCGACCTGCTGGGGCTCGGCATGCTCTCCGCCCTGCGGTACGCGTTCGACCTGGTCGCCGAGCACGAGGGGGTGCGCTACGAGCTGCACACGGTCCCGGCCGAGGACCCCGAGGTCTACCGGATGCTGTGCCGCGCCGACTCGGTCGGCGTGTTCCAGGTGGAGTCCCGGGCACAGATGGCTACGCTGCCCCGGCTCAAGCCACAGCGCTTCTACGACCTCGTGGTGGAGGTGGCGCTGATCCGTCCCGGCCCCATCCAGGGCGGCTCGGTGCACCCCTACATCCGCCGCAAGAACGGGCAGGAGGAGCCGACCATCCCGCACCCGCTGATGGAGAAGGCGCTACGGCGTACCAAGGGGGTCCCGCTCTTCCAGGAGCAGCTGATGCAGCTGGCGATCGACGTGGCCGGGTTCACCGCGGACGAGGCCGACCAGCTGCGCCGGGCCATGGGCGCCAAGCGCTCGACAGAGAAGATGCAGCGGCTGCGCGACCGGCTCTACGCCGGCATGGCGGCCAACGGCATCACCGGCGCGCTCGCCGACGACATCTACCTCAAGCTCTCCGCGTTCGCGAGCTACGGGTTCCCGGAGAGCCACGCCTACTCGTTCGCCTACCTCGCGTACGTGTCGTCCTGGCTCAAGCGCTACCACCCCGCCGCGTTCTGCGCGGCCCTGCTCAACGCCCAGCCGATGGGGTTCTACCCAACACAGTCCCTTGTGGACGACGCCCGCCGGCACGGGGTCACCGTCCGCCGGCCGGACATCAACGCCAGCCGGGCCAAGGCCACGCTGGAGCCGCCGACGACAGGCGGCGGGCCGCGCGGCCGGAAGCCGGCGCTGCGCAACAACCCTGGCCGGAAGCCGGCGCCGGGCAACGACCCCGGCCGGGAGCCGGCCGAGTGGGGTCTCGGCGGGCCGGTGGTACGGCTGGGGCTGGCGGTCGTGCGTACCCTCGGCGACGCGGTGGCCGAGCGGATCGTGGCCGAACGCGACCGCGGCGGCCCCTACCGGGACCTGGCCGACCTGGCCCGGCGGGCAGAGCTGACCACCGCGCACCTGGAGGCGCTGGCCACCGCCGACGCGTTCGCGTGCCTCGGCCTCACCCGGCGCGAGGCGCTGTGGGCGGCCGGCGCCGCGGCGCAGGAGCGCGCCGGCCGGCTGCCGGGCACGGTGACCGGGCTGACCGCGCCGGCCCTGCCCGGCATGGACGAGGTGGACCGCCTGGTCGCCGACGTGTGGGCGACCGGGCTGAGCCCGGACAGCCATCCGGCGCAGTACGTGCGGGGCGAGCTCGACCGGGCGGGTGCGGTGCCGATCAGCGACCTGCCGGGCGTCGAGCACGGCCGGCGGGTCTGGGTCGGCGGCATCGTGACCCACCGCCAGCGCCCAGCGACCGCGGGCGGCGTCACCTTCCTCAACCTGGAGGACGAGACCGGCATGCTCAACGTCACCTGCTCCCCAGGGCTGTGGCTGCGCTACCGCAGGATCGCCCGGACCAGCCCGGCGCTGCTGGTGCGGGGCGTCCTGGAGAAGCACGAGGGCGTGCTCAACCTGCGCGCCGACCGGCTCGCCGCGGTTGCCGTGCCGGTACAGCCGCCGTCCCGGGACTTCCGCTGAGCAGGGACCTCCGCGGAGCAGGGGGCCTCCGGCGGGCAGCGGAACCTCCGGTGAGCATGGGTACCGGTGGGCATGGCCTACCCTCACAGGGATGAAGGGCGCATCCACCCGGGCCGCACCGCGGGCGACCCCGCGTACCGCGGTGGTCTGGGCGGTGCTGCGCCGCGAGCTGGACCAGCTGGGTGCCGCGCTCACCGTCGTGGACGTCGGCGGGGGCACCGGCGGGTTCGCGGTGCCGCTGGCCGAGGCCGGTCACCGGGTCACCGTGGTCGACCCGAGCCCGGACGCGCTGGCCGCGCTCACCCGCCGCGCCGCCGAGGCCGGAGTGGCCGGGCGGGTCACCGCCGTGCAGGGCGATGGTGACCGGCTCGCCGACCTGGTCCCGGCCGCAGGCGCCGACCTGGTGCTCTGCCACAGCCTGCTGGAGGTCGTGGACGACCCGGTCGCGGTAGCCGCCGGGCTCGCCACCGCCCTGCGCCCCGGCGGCGCGGCCAGCGTGCTCGTCGCCAACCTGGCCGCCGCGGTGCTCGCCCGGGCCATCGCCGGCAACCTGGCCGCGGCGGGCGCGCTGCTGGCCGACCCGCCCGGCGCGGCACCGGCCAGAGCCCGCCGGGACCTGCCCCGGCGCCGCTTCGACGCGGCGTCAGCGAGCGACCTGCTCGCCGGTGCCGGCCTGACCGTGGAGCAGATCCACGGGGTACGGGTCATCGCCGACCTCGTCCCCGGCGCGGCGGCCAGCGCGGACCCACAGGCCCTGCTCTCGATCGAGATGGCGGTGGCGGCCCGGCCGCCGTACCGGGACATCGCCACCCAGCTGCACCTGCTCGCCCGCCGGGCGGGCGGCTGACATGTCGGGCAGGCCGGACGGGCCCAACCAAGCGGGCGGAGGCTGACGGTGGAGCATCGAGCAAGCTCAGCGGCTGGGACCGGGCTCCGGGAGGTGCCGGCCGACGCCCTGGTACGGCCGGCGTACGGCACGGCGAGCCTCGCCGACGTGCTGCCCGCAGCACTCGCCGCGCTCGGCCTGCCCGGGGCGCCCGACCCGCTCGGCCTCACCGAGCAGCTGGCCGGCGTGCGCCGGGTCGCGGTGCTGCTCGTCGACGGGCTCGGCTTCCACCAGCTGCCGCTCGCCGCGCCGTACGCCCCGGCGCTCGCCGACGCGCTGGCCGGCCGGCTGGGGCAGCTCCGCCCGCTGACCGCCCCGTTCCCGTCCACCACCCCGACCAGCCTGGCCACCCTCGGCACCGGCGCGGCGCCCGGGGCGCACGGCATCCTCGGCTTCACGCTCAACGTGCCGGGCACCGACCGCGTGCTCACCCATATCAACTGGTGGGAGGACCCGGACCCGCTGCGCTGGCAGCCACTGGAGACCAGGTTCACCGCTGCGGCGGCGGCCGGGTTCGACGTGACCGTCGTGTCCAGCCCGGAGTTCGTCGACAGCGGGCTGACCAAAGCGGCCAACCGCGGCGGCGCGTACCGGGGGGCCAGGGGCGGCGACGAGCTCGCCGGGGAGATGCTGCGGGCCCTGGCCGGCGCCGCGGCGCCCGCGCTGGTCTACGGCTACTTCCCGGACCTGGACCGGGTCGGGCACCTCTGCGGGGTCGACTCGGAGCCGTGGCGGGACCAGGCAGCGGAGGTGGACCGGCTGGTCACCCGGGTCGTGGCCGGGCTGCCCGCCGATGCGGCGCTGCTGGTCACGGCCGACCACGGCCAGCTCGACGTGCCCGGCGACCACCGCTTCGACCTCGACGCCGACCCCAGGCTGCGGGCCGGCGTACGGGTGGTCGCCGGCGAGCCACGCGTGCGCTACCTGCACACCCGGCCCGGGGCCGCCGATGACGTGGTCGCGGCATGGCGGGGCGTGCTCGGCGACGCGGCCTGGGTGGCGCACCGGGCGGAGGCGGTGGCGGACGGCTGGTTCGGCCCGGTGCCCGAGCGGCACCTGGAGCGGGTCGGCGACGTGGTGGTCGCCTGCCACGACCGGTACGCCGTGCTCGCCACCCGCACCGAGCCGGTGATGGTCGCCCAGCTGGTGGCGTACCACGGCTCCTACACCGCCACGGAGATGGTCATCCCGCTGCTGGTCGTCCGCAGCGTCGGACGGAGTGTCGCACCCGCGGGATAGCCTGCCGGCATGGGGCGCAGCCAGGCCGTGCCACGAGGTGAGGCCGACGGCGGCGGCCGGTTCGGTCCCGACGCCGACGACACCGGCTGCCCGGTGCTGCACGTCGACATGGACGCGTTCTTCGCCTCGGTGGAGGTGCGCCGCCGCCCGGAGCTGCGCGGCCGGCCGGTGGTGGTCGGCGGCTCGGGCCCGCGCGGGGTCGTCTCGTCGGCCAGCTACGAGGCGCGCCGGTTCGGGGTGCGCAGCGCCATGCCCGGCGCGGTGGCCCGCCGACTGTGCCCCTCCGCGGTGTTCCTGCCGCCCGACTTCACCGCCTACACCGAGGCCAGCCGCGCCATCATGGCGGTCTTCCGGGACGTCACCCCGCTGGTCGAGCCGCTCTCGCTGGACGAGGCGTTCCTCGACGTCGCCGGCGCCGCCCGGCTGTTCGGCCGGCCGGCCGGCATCGCCGGGATGCTGCGCCGCCGGATCGCGCAGGAGCAGCAGCTGCCCTGCTCGGTCGGGGTGGCGCCGACGAAGTTCCTGGCGAAGCTCGCCTCCACCCGAGCCAAGCCGGACGGGATGCTGGTCATCCCGGCCGACCTGGTGCTGGAGTTCCTGCACCCGCTGCCGGTGGCGGCGCTGTGGGGGGTGGGGGAGCGCACCGGCGAGGCGCTGCGCCGGCTCGGGCTGCGTACCGTGCGTGACGTCGCCCACGCGCCGCTGCCCATGCTGCGAGTGGCGCTCGGTGACGCGGGAGCGAGCCACCTGCACGAGCTGTCCTGGGCCCGGGACCCCCGCCGGGTCACCCCGCACCACGCGGAGAAGTCGATCGGGGCGGAGACCACATTCGATGAGGACGTGGCCGACCCGGCCGTCATCCGCCGCACCCTGCTCGCCCTGGCCAACAAGGTCGCGACCCGGGTACGCCGCGCCGGGCTGACCGGGCGGACCGTGGCGCTGAAGGTACGGCTGAGCGACTTCCGCACGCTGAGCCGCTCCCGCACCCTGCCGGTGCCCACGGACGTGGCGCGGGAGGTCTTCGCCACCGCGTGGGCCCTGTTCGAGGCGCTGCACCCGGGGGAGCGCATCCGGCTCGTCGGCGTGCGGCTGGAGGGCTTGGCCGCCGCTGACGGCACGCCACGCCAGCTGGTCCTGGGCGCGCCGGAGCACGGCTGGCGCGAGGCCGAGCGCGCGGTTGACGCGGCGACCGCCCGATTTGGGCAGTCAGCGGTCCGTCCGGCGAGCCTACTTGCCCGGGATGATCACGAGTGGTCCGAAAATTCGAGGGGGCCACGCAACCTCTCGCTTTCCGACCCGGAGAGCCCCTCGTAGACTTGCGGTAAGCAGCCAGCCTGGCTGCCACGGTCCGCCGGTCACTTTCCGTGCCCGGCCAGATGACCGGGGAGGAGTACCGTGCCGCTCTCCGAGCACGAGCAGCGGCTGTTCGAGCAGATCGAGCGGTCGCTTGCCGAGGACCCAAAGTTCGCCTCGGCGGTGCGCGCCACCGACCCGCGCTTCCACGCGCGGCGGCGGCTGCTCGTCGCTGTGGGCATCGGCATCATCGGCCTCGCGCTGGTCGTCTACGGCACCGTCAGCAGCAGCACCCTGCTCGGTGTGGCGGGGTTTGTGGTGATGTTGGGAGCAGCCGCGTTCGGTGCCCAGTCCCGGCGCCGGGCACAAGGCACCAACCTGCAGGTCGTGGGCGGCACAGCTACCCGGCGTACCCGGCAGCGACGTTACTCGATGATCGACCGCCTCGAGGAGCGGTGGCGCCGGCGCCCGCAGGGCGGCGGCTGATCCTCCCTGCCAGCGGTAGTGCACTCGGGCGGGCCCCTCTGCAGGGCCCGCCCGCGCCATACCCGTCACCGGGAGCCCGTCACCGGGAGCGGCTCACCGGCGGGAGGACTCCCGCCGGGCTCACCGGCGGGAGGGCAGCAGCCGCCGCGGGCTGAACACGCGCAGTACGGAGTCGCGGGCCTGCGCCAGCATCGTGATCGTCTGCGTGCTCCGGGCCACGGACACCGCCCGCCACCGTTGCAGCACCGACGGCGGCAGCAGCATCGCCCGTAGCCGGGTCCGCAGCGACACCCGCTCGACCAGGGCCCGCCGCACCGACCGCAGCGCGGACGCGAGCCGGTCCGTGACAAGCGGCTCCCGGGCGTAGCGGGCGCGCTCCTCAGCCAGCCCGAGCAGGCGGGCATCGGCGGATGCGGCCTGCGGCAGCATGCTGTCCCGGATGATCCGCTCAGCGGTGGTCCGCGGCGTCTCCGCCGGGTCGACCGGCAGCCTCAGGTCGACGAGGGTGTCGACGAGCTCGTCCCAGGCGGCGTGCGCGTCCCGCCGGGCATGGGCGGCCTCCGGGCCGTCGCCGACCACGATCCGCGGCCCATCGGGCGCATCGGGGCCGCCGCCGGCACCCGCCACGCGTACCGCCCGGGCAGGGGTGGGCCGGCGCCGCCGGCGCAGCCCCACCCGGCGCAGCGCGGGGCTGACGAGCAGGAGCAGCAGCAGGGCGCTACCGATCACCAGGTAGCCGGGCCAGCGCGGGTCCGCGGGCGTGGTGCCGCCACCACCGCCCTCCTGGTCCTCCTCGCTCAGCGGGCGGTCCCGCTCCTCACCAGGGCCGGCCCCTGGGCTGGCTGTGGCGCCGGGGCTCACCGAAGGGTCGGTCGGGTTCTCCGCGTCCGGGGGGTACACATCCGGTGCGTACGCCGGCCGCACCGCACCGCGGATGTAGGTGCTTGGCGTGGCGTCGAACGGCACCCAGCCGAACTTGTCGAAGTAGACCTCGGTCCACGCGTGCAGGTTGAAGTTCGTCAGCTTGGCGACGTCGCTTTCGCTCTGGCTACCGCGGGTGAAGCCGAACGCCACCCGGGCCGGTATGCCGGCCGCCCGCACCATCCAGGCCAGCGCAGCCGCGTACTGCACGCAGAACCCGGTCTTGTTGGTCAGGAAGGCCACTATGGCGCTGCCGCTGGTGTCCTGCTGGGTCTCGAGCGAGTACTGGTAGCCGTTCTCGGACGAGAACTGGTTGTAGAGCGCCCGCACCTTGTCGTACGGGTTGGCCAGGCCCCGGGTGAGATCTGCGACCCTCTCCTCGATCAGCGCGACCCGGCTGGGCAGCCTGGTGTACTGCTGCTGGACCGGGTCGGTCGCCGGGAGTGGCGAGGCGGTGCGCAGTGCCTCCGGGGTGAGCTCCGGACGGACGTAGGTGAAGTCGTACACCCGCTTCTGGGTCGTGGTCCGGTTGGTGTAGATCACCTGCATGGCGGAGTCGTACTGCCACGCCGAGTCGAGGTTCGTGGTCAGCGGCTGGGAGTAGACCGGCAGCAGCTGCATGTTGAAGCTGACCGCCCTGACCCTGGCCTGCCCCTCGGTCCAGGCGACGCTCTGCGGTGCGGTCCGGCGCGGGTCCGGCAGCCTGCTGGCCGATGACCGCAGGCTCGGCGCGCGGTTGCGGAAGCCGTCGGCGGAGAGCACGTCCGCCACGCCGAAGCGCAGGTAGCCCGGGTTCGGGTCCGCGCTCCTGACCTCGAGCATGACGAACTCGTCGTTCCGGTTCAGCTGGTCCTGCAGCAGCGCCCACAGGTTGACCTGGTTGCCGCCGGGACCGGTGCCCGTCCCGCTGCCGTTGCCGGCGGGGCCGAACCGGTCGAGCAGCCCGGTGGTCATGCCCGGGATCGCGACCGGCAGGGCGATCGCCGCGACCACGCCCACCGCGGCCAGCCGCCGGCCGGCCGCGGCCAGCGGGGACGGCTCCCACAGGTCCACGTCGCGCCCGTCGCCGGTGAACCGGCGGCCGAACCGCCGTACCCGGTCGACGTTGTCGCTCACCAGCAGCCACAGGAAGCCGGTCGCCCCGACGATGAACGGGATGGCCGGCACGCTGTTGATGTGCACGGCTACCGGCACCGAGTAGATGGCGAGCATCGGCAGCCCGGCCAGGGCCGGCCGGCGCAGCGCGACCGAGAAGAGGTCCACCAGCACCGCCACGCCACCGACCCCGAGCACGGTGAGGAAGAGCAGCCCGTCGGAGTCCTCGACCGGGATGCCCTTCTCCCGCATGTCCGCGCCCGCCTGGTTGAGCAGCGCCCCGAAGTGCTCGAAGGTGCGGTCGGTGGGGATGACGCCGAGGATCTGCCCGCCGTCTGCGGCCGGGAAGATCCAGGTCAGCCCGGCGAGCAGGGCCCCGGCCATCGCCGCCACCTGCGCCCAGACCGGAGCGCGCAGGGTACGGGCCAGCGCCGCGGCCCCGGCGACCAGGCCCACGCAGATGATGCACTGGATGAACCAGGTCCACCGCTGGAAGATCGTCGACAGCGGGAACGCGGCGAGCAGGGTGGCCGCGGCGGCCACCAGGCCGAGACGGCGGCGAGAGGTCATCGGACACCTCCGGCGACGGTTTCGGCCATGGCGGCCCGCCAGGCGAAGCCCTGCGAGCCCCGGGCGGCCTGCGGCCACAGCGCGGGCAGCTTGGCGCTATGGTCGGCGCCGACCACCCGCCACCCGCTGCGCAGCAGGCCCAGCGCTGCCGCCGAGCGCGCCCGGTCGGCCTCCTCGCGGGCGCTGGTCGGCAGGTTGAGCCAGGTGGTCGCGTCGACCAGCAGCCCGATGCAGGTCGCGTTGTTGGTACGCAGGGCGGCGAGCAGCTCGGCCTCGGGCGGGCTGAGCAGCCCGAAGATCGCGATCACCAGGCCGCCGTCGGAGCGGCGGCGGACCCGGTCGACGAGCGTGGCGACCTCGCCGCGGTGGTTCAGCTTCACCTCGGCGAGCTGGTCCAGCAGCAGGCCGTCGCCGGTGCTGTCATTGGCGTCCACGTCGATGCCGCCCTCGGTCACCAGGCGCAGCTTGTAGCCGGCCTGGCGCAGGTGCACGGCGATGCTGGCGGCGGCCGAGACGGCCCACTCGAAGCTGGCGGTCGGGCCCTCGCCGCGGTGTGCGTACCCCCGGGTGTCCAGCACCACCGTGGCCCGGCTCTCCCACGGCTGCTCCTCGCGGCGCACCATCAGCTCGCCGACGCGGGCGGTGGAGCGCCAGTGCACCCGGCGCAGGTCGTCGCCGTGCCGGTACTCCCGGGTGGCCGCGTCGTCCTCGCCGTGCACCGCGACCGAGCGGGCCCGGCTGTCGCCGGTGCCGGCGTACTCCCCGGCCAGCCGGACCGGCGGCAGCGCGACCACCTGCGGGATCACGGTGAGCCGGTCGACGCTGGGGAACGCCCGGACCAGCTCGCACAGCCCGAACGGGTCGGTCAGCCGCACCACCAGCGGCCCCACCTCGTAGCGGCCCCGCACGTCGGCGCGCACCGTGTAGGCGACCGAGCTGGCCTGGCCCGCGCCGAGGCGCTCCAGCACCAGCCGGGGCCGGCTGCCCAGCGCGTACGGCAGCCGGTCCTCCAGCAGCAGCGTGCCGGTGGGCAGCCGGGACAGGTTCTGCAGGCGCAGCACCACGCGGGCGGTCGTGCCCACCTGCACCCGGTGCGGGTCGAGGGTACGGGTGCAGGCCAGCTTGTAGCGGCTGCGGCCGACGTAGGCCGCGGCCAGCAGGGGCAGGACCGTCAGCAGCACGGCCACCCGCAGCAGGTCCTTCTCGCCGAGGACCAGGGCGGACAGGGCCGATGCGGCGGCCGCGGCGAGGAAGGAGCGGCCGCGCGTGGTCAGCCCGCGCAGCGCCTCCCGCACGTCATCGCCTCCGCTCGTACTGGTTGGGCCGGGTGTCGTACGGCGAGCGCTGGCGGTCGACCGGCAGGGGCAGCCGGTGCACCACGTCGGCGAGGATGGCGTCGGTCGTACGCCGGGACAGCTGGGCCTCGGCGGTGGGGATGATCCGGTGGGCCAGCACCGGCACGGCGAGCGCCTGAAGGTCGTCGGGGAGCACGTAGTCGCGCCCCTCCAGGGCGGCCACCGCGCGGGCCGTGCGCAGCAGGTGCAGGGTCGCCCGGGGCGAGGCGCCCAGCCGCAGGTCCGGCGACTCGCGGGTGGCGGTGACCAGGTTCACCGCGTACTGCTTGACGGTGTCGGCGACGTGCACGTCGCGCACCGTCGCGATCAGCCGGCGCACGGCGGCGGCGTCGGAGACCGGCACCAGGTCGTAGACCGGGTCCTGGCCGCCGTGGATGTCGAGCATGGCGATCTCGGCGGCGGCGTCCGGGTAGCCCATGGCGACCCGGGCGGTGAACCGGTCGCGCTGCGCCTCGGGCAGCGGGTAGGTGCCCTCCATCTCGATCGGGTTCTGGGTCGAGATGACCATGAACGGCACCTGTAGCTCGTACGTGGTGCCGTCCACCGTGACCTGGCGCTCCTCCATGCACTCCAGCAGCGCCGACTGGGTCTTGGGGGAGGCCCGGTTGATCTCGTCGCCGACGACCAGGTTGGCGAAGACGGCACCCGGCTTGAACTCGAAGTCGTGCGTCTCCTGGTTGTAGACGCTGACCCCGGTCACGTCGCTGGGCAGCAGGTCGGGGGTGAACTGGATACGCCGCACGGAACAGTCGATGGAGCGGGCGAGCGCCTTGGCGAGCTTGGTCTTACCGACGCCGGGCACGTCCTCGATGAGGAGGTGGCCCTCGGCGAGCATGACCGAAAGAGCCAGCCGTACGATCGCGGTCTTGCCCTCGATCACCTGCTCTATGTTGGCCACGATCGCCTCGGTGGCGGCGCGGAACTCGGCCGTGGTCATCGGCTCCCCGAGCTCGCTGTTGGTGCGTGGGTTCGTCACTGGCCCCTCCTCGTCGTCCCCGCGGCATATGACCTAGACGCGGCCGGCCCGGACCAGGTTCCCGGGAGAGCCGCCGGCCCCAGGCCGCGGCGCGACCCTGACCTCCCCCACCACCCGGCGCGGTGCATGCTCACAGGCTATCCGCGCTTGGCCCGATCGCCGAGCAGAAGCCGCAGTGACCGGGTTCCCGCGCCCTGGCCACCGGCTCGGCACCGGTGTCGGCGGGAGCTCAACGTTGGCAGCTACGTCGTGCTCAACCTCGCGCGGACGAATGTGGTAGCCGCCTGGACCACCGCTGGTTGCAGCGG
>Ga0075420_100000624_pt1 | contig 28443 bp, 22 predicted proteins | sample SoiMetdeltSBSDD4_FD_75296 | JGI IMG/M metagenome (GOLD analysis project Ga0075420, IMG submission 75296) | Bulk soil microbial communities from a Populus tree surrounding site in Tennessee, USA - Soil MetaG P. deltoides SBSDD4 | ecosystem: Environmental > Terrestrial > Soil > Tree plantation...
AGCAAGCCGCGGCCTCGGCATCGAGCCACCTGGAGCCGACGGTCTGGCCGGCAGCACGCCGATGTCCGTTGCTCGGTGTGCACCGAAAGTGTTTTGCTCCGGCAGAGCTTTACCGCCTTTGACCCTGAACGTCCGGTCGGAGCGGCCCGTGGCCCGCGCCCAGCCATGGCACGCACCGAGGGGCTCGGCGGCTATGCCCGCGGCCTGTTCCGCAGGCGCGAGCTGTCGCCGGTCGAGCCCTCGGCCGTCGTCAGAGGTTAACCGGCGTGATAGGCGCGATGTAGGAGATCAACTGGCCCATGCGCCGGATCCACTCGCCGGTAACGATGTATGGCGGTCTCGGCCTGGAGACGTAGGGGTCAATCAGGGGCGGATTGTCCGAAGGGTACGGGGAGGTATCAAAGACGTCGCCGACATGTCTGCTCATATAGGCCGTGCCCGTATACGGCGTTATCGGACCGTCGCCGGTAAATGAATTGACGATCTCCGGCACCGGGGTCAGCCAGCGGCCGCCGTTGGCGCTGAGCTCGCTGACCAGCGTGCTGACTTCGGCTTCGCCAACCGGTAGCGTTCCCTTGACCGCACCCTCGAACAGGTGGGGGAAATCGACCTCGCCGTTTATCGTGAAGTACTCGGGTAGCCGCCTGCGGGTGGTCGCGAAGAGCGGCGACCTCGCCTTCCTCTCGGCAATCTCCGCGTCGCTCCGTGAGGCGAGCTGGCTGTAGCGCGTCTCGAGCGCAGTGATGTTGACGGTGCGCCCCGCCGAGTAGTGGCTCAAGGTGTCCAAAAGGTCCTTATTGAAGTAGTAGGCGCCGTTATGGATGTTGGAGCCGTAGCGGTGCACGTAGATCGCATCGTTGGTGCCGAGCTGGATGAAGGTGGGGTGTGTGCGCCCGCCGCCGAGCAGCGGGTTGCGCTGCGCCGCGTCCGCCGGCAACCGGCAGGTCTTCAGCCAGGCGATCGCCTCCGGAACGCGCTCCAGGTACTTCCGATCGCCGGTCAGATCGAAGTAGTGGAACATCTGGTTGATGTTCGTGTTCGTGGTGTGGGTGGTCAGTGAACGCGGCTCGTAGGTGCGCGCGCCCGCCGGTGCCCCTGTCGGCCGCCCGTTCATCGGCCGCGACAGATGCTGCAGCCCCCAGCCGGCCTGCGGCGCCGGCTGCTGCAGGCGGCGCATGCACTCCATCGCCCGCACGATATTGTCGACGAGGTGCTTTTTGCCCAGGCTCATTACGCACATGGTGAGGAACTTGATGTTCTCGCCCATCACGTCGTCGTTGAAGGTGACGTGCAGCGTGTAGTCGCCGTCCTCCATCCCGGCCCAGGAGCCCGGCGGCAACTGGAACGCATTGGGCATCGGCATCGAGCTGATCGAGTCGCGGGAATGCGGAGAGCGCTGCGGCCAGCCGCCGTCGGCGATACCCATCTCCGGGCCGAACTGCGACTCTCGGATGAAATCGATCACCTTGTGCACGGCGTGGTCCCAGATCTCGTCGTCCGTCTCCAGGTACATGCGCAGCATCAGTTGCGCCGCGACCGCCGTGGTGGCGTCGTCGAAGGTGGAATTCTTGTAGAAGTGCTGAAACTCCTCCAGCCGCCAGCCATTGCGCCCGATAGTGTCATACCAGCGCTTGAGCGACCCCTCGCCCGCGAAGTCGAAGATGTAGTTCCAGCCACCCTCCGGGCGCTGGGCCTGCTTGACCGCCAGGGCAGTGCGGCGGGCCGCCCTGAAGAAGCGCTCGTCGCCCGTGGCGTGGTACGCATCGAGATAGAGATGGCCGACCGAAGCCGTGCCCGGCGGCTGGAGCCAGCACATCGTGCGATAAGCCTCCATCTCGCCGAACTGGCGGCTGAGATCCGGCGCATAGGACCAGACGTAGCCCCCGCGGTAGGACACCACCTCATCCATATAGAGTGCGGCGTGCTTAAGCGCCGAGAGAGCCACCGCCTGGCCACCTGTTTGGGCGTGTGCGCTCCAGGCCGACAGCAGTAGCGGCGACGAAAGCGTGGACAGGACGAAGTCTCTTCGGTTCATGGCGGCGCTCCCTATTGGTCATTGGTGGGTGCCGAGCTGGTCCGCTATCTCGACCGCTGGCGCGGGCTCGGCCCCGCAGTTGTCAGATTGTCAGGTTGTCAGGTCATCGTACAACTTCGCTTGGCATCTTGAATGAACGCGACGCCGCTGTCTACACGAACCCACAAAGGGTATTGTTCTCAGAATGTGAAGAAGGTCAGTGCGCGGCTAACCCATTTCTTCTGCGGCATTTTTCTTTTGGCGCAGGATGCTGCGGCCCGATAGCTCATGGGCGCCGTGACTTGGCGGTCGTAGGTTCAAATTCTAGCCCTGCACAAGGAAACTTGGTTTGTGTTCAGTGATTTGCGTAAGCTGATCGGGATGCCTTTGGCTTTTCAGCAGTGCGCGCACATTTCGCCACCTGTGTCATCCTTCTGCCACCATTCGCATCCGGATCTCCGACTGCGCTCGTCTCGGATCTTGCTGACTCCCGGCTCTTGGTCGGCGCACTCTCGCGCTCTGCTGCCGGCGGATCGTCTTACGCGGCGACGAGCTTCCGACCGCGGACAGTTCTCTGCCGACAGGCGATGCACTCGCCGCGCTTCGCGGTATCGGGAGCGGGACCGATCTCATGAACGGCAGCCACGGCACTCATTCCGCGGAGGCCGGGATTGATTGACCCGGCCCTCGATAGGCGTGGAGCAACGCTCGCAATTGAGTACACGCCTAGCGAGCCGTCGAACGATGCTGGCTTTCGCGGTATCGCACGACTCTACCGGAAACTACGACTGGAACGCCGGATGGCCGCGCCACAGCCGCTCCAACGCCGCCGCAGCCGCCTCCGGCAGCGGCCCCATCTCGGCGGCGGCCAGCGCCTCGTCGAGGTGCCATGTCTCGCCGATACCGACGACGATCGTGGAGAGGAGCGGGCACCCCAGGCCGAAGCGCAGGGCCGTCTGCGCGCCGGTGCCATAGGTCGACCCCAGCACGTCCCAGACCGCTCGGGCCCGTGCCTCTTCGGCCGCGTTCTCGGCGTTGGCGGTGATGGCGAGCTCGCGGCCGTGGCGCTCGCTGGACGCCAGATGGCCGCCGGCGAAGATGCGGATGCCCATCACGCCCATGTCCTGGGCGGCGCAGCGGTGCAGCAGGCCGTTGAAATCGGTCGAGCTCCAGCCGGGACCCGCCGCCGCCATCGCCGTCGGGTTCAGCAGGTTGTAGTAGACCTGGGCGACATCGAAGCGCCCGCTGTCGATCACCTCATGCAGCGCGCCCGGATCGCCCAGCCCCGTCAGGCCGATCCAGTCGTAGAGCCCCTGCCCGCGCAGCCTGTCCATGATGTCGGCGATGCCCCCGGAACCAAGGATCTGCGCCGGGCTCAGGCTGCGCGTGTCGCGCCCCCGGTTGGCGGCATCGACCGCGCGGCTGTGCAGAATGAGGAGCGGCACCCGGCTGAGCCCGAGCCGCGCCAGGCTGGCCGCAACCGACCGCTCGATCTGGCCTGCAAAGTCGCCCGCTGAGGTATCGATGTTGAACTTGGTGGAGACACGGGGGCGCCGTTCGCTCGGCAGCGACCGCAGCCATTGTCCGATCACCGTCTCCGACACGCCGTTGCCATAGAGCGCGGCGGTGTCGATCCAGTCGATCCCGCCCACCAGCGCGCAGTCCAGCACCGCCTGCCGCTCCGCCTCGGAGCCGCGGATCAGCAGGCCCCCCACCCAGCCGCCGCCGAACGTGAGCGCCGGAACCTTGAGCCCCGTCCTGCCAAAGCGCCGTCTCTGCATGCCGGGTGTCCCGATTTTGCCGCGCGTCCCGTACGCTGGACCGCTAACATGCCTGCGTCGGCGGGCCAGAGGCAAGCCGCGGCCGCAAAGTGAGGTTGAGGACGGACGGAACGGCGCTATGACAGACCTCGCTCGCATGCTTTGGGACGCCCGGCGTCTCGGCTACACCGTCGATGCGGACGCCTGTGAGCTGCCGAGGACGAAAGAGGAGGCCTACGCCGTCCAGGATGCCGTGGCTGAACTCAGCGGCCTGCCGCGAGCAGGCTACAAGGTGGGCTCGACGAGCCAGGAGGCCCAGCGCTTGCTCGGCACAGATGAGCCGGGTGCCGGCGTGCTCCTCGGGCCCTATGTCCACGCCGGCCCTGCGAAAGTCGCGCTCGTGCCGGCCAATATGCCGGCAGTGGAAGGCGAGTTCGCGTTTCAGCTGGCGCGCGATCTGCCGCCGCGCGCCTTCGCCTACACCTTGGGCGAGGTCGCGGGCGCCATCGGCAGCTTGGCTGGCGCCATCGAGGTGGTCGGAACGCGGTTCTCCGGCGGGCTCAGCGGCAAGGGGCGCCTGCTCACCATCGCCGACTGCGGCGTGAATGTCGCCCTTGTCACGGGCGCGTGGGCCGCGTGGAGCGGGCAGGATATCCGCTCCCAACAGGTCGCGCTGACGATCAACGGGGGCTGCGAAGGGGTCCGGAACCGGCAGCCGCGCTCTCGGCAATCCACTCAATGTGCTGCTTTGGCTGGCCAATCACCAGTCCGCCAGGGGCGTGGGCCTCAAGGCCGGCGACATCGTTTCCACGGGTACATGCACCGGTCTTGATGCCGTGCATCCCGGCGATGTTGTTCAGGCGAACTTCGGTCCGCTCGGCGCGGTCGCAATATTGTTCGCTTAGATCGGTTCCGCGCCACAATTGGCTAACTTTACTGAAGAAACTGGTGGCGTTTTTGCGGACTCGCACAGGCAATGCTATAGGATAGCCGTCGCTCATCTGGAGTACAGGGTATATCGCGTGGCTTCAGGCATTGCCGGCTTGCAGGGTAGTTCAGGGCTGGAGGGCCTGCGAGTCCTCGTGGTCGAGGATTCCTGGCATGTGGCCAACGCCCTCAAGTCACTGCTGGAGGAGCTTGGAATCAGTGTGGCCGGTCCCGCCGCCAGCCTGCAGGACGCCGAGCGCCTGCTGGAAGCCCGGGAGCCCCAGGTCGCCATTGTCGACATCAACCTGAAGGGTGAGATGGCGTACGGACTGATCGACACGCTGCACAGCCGAGGCATCCGCGTCGTGGTCATCTCCGGTTATGCCGTCCCCCAGGTGGCGCAGAGCAAGGTTGCGGCCGTGCTGCAGAAGCCGTTCAGCGCCAAGTCCCTGCTCGCCGTTCTGCGCGAGGCGGCGGCCAGCCAGGCGCAGTGAGGTCGCTGCCGTCCGCGGTTGCCAGCCTCGGTGTCGCCTATGCTTAAGCGTTCGCCATTGCGTTGTGCCTTCCCTCTGGCGCGGGTGGAGCTGGCGGTGCGGGCCGACAACAAGGGGGCGTGGCCCTCTACCGCGGGGTCGGTTTCGAGGAGGAAGGCCACCGGCAGCGCGCGGTGCGCGTCGATGGTGTATGCTACGACGACATCATGATGGCCGTGCTGCTCGACGCGGCGCCGTAGAGTCAGCACGGGGCCGAACTTCTCGAACACACGGGATCGATGGCGGGCTCGGCGAAAGCGGGACTTTCGGAAGGGGGCAGACCCTGGGGGGCGGCCCCCAGCCTGCGCGTCATCGCCACGCCGGGCTTCCCGGACTACGCCCTTCTCGACTGCGGCGACGGGCGCAAGCTGGAGCGCTTCGGGCGCTTCATCATCGAGCGACCCGAGTCGCAGGCGCTGTGGCGGCCGGCGCTGGAGCCCGGTGCCTGGCTCAGGGCCGACGCCGCCTTCAAGGCCAGTACGGCAGACGAGGATAGCGACGGCGGGCGTTGGCGCACCACCACGGCAGTGCCCGAGACGTGGCCGGTGCACGTGCTCGACACGACCATGCTGTGCCGGCTGACCAGCTTCCGCCACCTCGGCCTTTTCCCCGAGCAGCTGCCGCACTGGGAGTGGATGATCGGCTGGCTGCAGGCGGCGCCATCGCGGCCCCAGCGCGTCCTCAACCTGTTCGCCTATACCGGCGCCGCCTCGCTGATCGCCGCCAGGGCCGGCGCCGAGGTGACCCATGTGGATGCCTCGCGCAAGGCCATTGCCTGGGCCAAGCAGAACCAGGCCGTCTCCCGCCTCGACTCCGCCCCCATCCGCTGGATTCTCGACGACGCCCGCAAGTTCGTGGCCCGCGAGGTGCGGCGCGGCAACCGGTACCAGCTGATCCTGGTCGACCCGCCCAAGTTCGGCCGCGGCCCCAACGGCGAGGAGTGGGACGTGTTCACCCACCTGGCCCCGCTGCTGCGCGACTGCGCGGCCCTGCTGGCACCGCAGCGTGCGGCGCTGGTGCTCACCACCTACGCCATCCGCGCCTCCGCCCTGACCATGGACGGCCTGGTTCGCGAGTGCCTGGCAGGCCGCGCCGGAGCTACCGAGAGCGGCGAGCTGGCCGTCGTCGAGGAGGCGGCGTGTCGACTGCTGCCCACGTCGCTCTACACCCGCTGGATGAGCGATGAGACCTCCCACTGACGGCGCCCGCGGCGGCAGCAGGACCATCACCAGCCTGCAGAACGAGCGGGTGAAGCTGATCCGCTCGCTCCACATGCGCAAGGCGCGGCGCGACACCGGGCTGTTCGTCGCCGAGGGCGCCTCGCTGCTGATGACGGCCCGCGATGCCGGCTGGAAACCGAAGATCCTGGTGCACCTCGCCGGCAGCGCCGCCAACGGCGTGGCCCGCGACCTGGTGCGCTGGGCCGAGGCTGCCGACGCGGAGTGCCTGGAGGTGTCGCAGGCCGTGCTGGCCAAGCTGGCCGCTAAGGAGAATCCCCAGACCATGCTTGGCGTGTTCGAGCAGGTCTGGAAGCCTCTGCCGCCGCCCGATGGCGTTCCAGCGGACGCGCTGTGGGTGGGCCTGGAGGGCGCGCGCGACCCCGGCAATCTCGGCACCATCGTCCGCACGGTCGATGCCGTCGGGGCAAGCGGCGTTGTCCTGATCGGACCCTGCGTCGATCCCTACTCGTACGAGGCCGTTCGCGCCACCATGGGTTCGATCTTCAACGTGCCCCTGGTGCGTGCGGGGCCGCAGGACTGCCTGCAGTGGGCGCGGCGTTGGCCCGGCGATATCGTGGGCGCGCACCTGCGCACCAGCGCCGATTTCCGCTCGGTCGCCTACCGCTGGCCCACCCTCCTTCTCATGGGGAGCGAGGGGCCGGGGCTCACCGCCGAGCTGAGCGCGGCCTGCACACGACTTGTGAGGATTCCCATGGTCGGCCGCACAGATTCGCTCAACCTGGCGGTGGCCACGGCGCTGATGCTCTACGAGGTCGGCCGCGGGCGATTATAGGGGCTTGGTCTCTCGCCTCCCGAGGTACCGGCCAAGGGCGAAAGCAAGGGCGGACCGCCAACCTGACCCGTCGGATCGCCGTGCGAAATTTGCCTCTTCGTTCGGCGGCAAGCTTCGAAGTGGTTTCGATCGCAAGCGAGTTTCCGCTAGACCGGCGGCAAAGGACGCCTCAATATCTCCCTCAAGCTCATCGGTGGGACAAGTCCGACGCGTGGTTCCGTCACCGCGCACACAAAAAGGTCCGCTCACCGCGCACGATAAAGAAAGAGCAGGGAGGCGAGTTGTATCCCGATGGTGGCTGCCGTCGCCAATCGCGTCTTTTCTGAGACCGGCGCGAGTGCGCTGCTGACGGTTCGCGACGTCTCCGTGCGCTTTGGTGGCATCGTGGCGCTCAGCGGCATCTCCTTCGAGATCGCGCACGGCCAGATCCTGGGGCTGATCGGGCCGAACGGTGCGGGCAAGACCACGCTCTTCAACTGCCTGTCGCGTCTCTACATCCCCGATGCCGGCGATCTCCTGTTCGAGGGCCGGTCCATCCTCGGCCAACCGCGCCATGCCATTCCCGTGATCGGCATCTGCCGCACCTTCCAGAACGTTGCGCTGTTCGACCGCATGAGCGTGCTCGACAACGTCAAGGTCGGCTGCCACGCCCGCACGGGAACCGGCTTCCTGACCAACGCGCTGCGCCTGCCGGCGCGGCGGGACGAGGAGCGTCGCATCGCCGAGCGGGCCGCCGAGCTCGTCGCCTTCATGGACCTTGAGGCCTACGCCGGTCGGCCGGCTGGCGGGCTGCCCTTCCCCATCAAGAAGCGCGTGGAGCTGGCCCGCGCCCTTGCAGGGGCGCCCAAGCTCCTGCTGCTGGACGAGCCGGCGGCGGGGCTCAACCACGACGAGGTCGATGTGCTGCGCGGACAGATCCGCCGGATCCGCGACACCCAGAATGTCACGGTGCTGCTGGTGGAGCACCACATGAGCCTTGTCATGTCGGTCTCCGACAAGGTGGTGGCCATCGACTTCGGCCGGAAGATCGCCGAGGGCACTCCGGCCGAGGTGCAGGCCAACCCGGAGGTGATCCGGGCCTATCTCGGCACGGGGGCGTGACAGATCATGCCGCTCCTGGAGGTCGAAGGGCTCAAAGCGCACTACGGCGAGACGCAGGCGCTGCACGGCGTCAGCTTCGCCCTGGAGGCCGGCGGCATCACCACGCTGCTGGGCGCCAATGGTGCCGGCAAGACCACCACGCTGCGCGCCATCTGCGGCATGGTGCCGACCACGGGCGCTGTCCGGCTCGACGGCAAGCCGATCGCCGGCAGGCCGACCGAGGAGATCGTGCGTCTGGGCGTCGGCCACGTGCCGGAGGGGCGCGGCACCTTCACCACGCTGACGGTGGAGGAGAACCTGCGCGTTGCCGCCTATACCCGCCGCGAGCGTGCTGCCGCGCAGCGCGACCTCGACATGGTGTTCGAGTATTTCCCGATCCTGAAGGCCCGCCTCGACCAGCAGGCCGGCACGCTCTCCGGCGGCGAGCAGCAGATGCTCGCCATCAGCCGCGCACTCATGCTCGGCCCGCGCCTGATGCTTCTCGACGAGCCCTCGTTCGGCCTGGCGCCGCTGATCGTGCAGGAGATTTTCCGCATCATGCGCCGCATCAACGCCGAGGCGAAGGTGAGCATGCTGTTGGTGGAGCAGAACGCCGCCCTGGCGCTCGACCTCGCCGACCACGCCTACGTGCTGGAGACCGGCCGCATCGTGATGTCGGGAAAGGCCGCCGAGATCAAGAGCGACGCGGGCGTGCGCAAATCCTATCTGGGCTATTGAGGGCGGCAGGCATGGAGCAGCTCATCCAGCAAGTGGGATCCGGCCTCGCCAACGGCGCCATCTACGCAAGCCTCGCCCTGGCTCTGGTGATGATCTTCGTCTCCACGAACCACATCAATTTCGCGCAAGGCGAGATGGCCATGTTCAGTGCCTATCTCGCCTGGCAGTTCCTGCAGTGGGGGGTGAACTTCTGGATCGCCCTGCCGCTCGTAATGGTGCTCTCGTTCGCCATCGGCGTGGCCATCGAGCGAACGGTGCTGAGGCCCCTGCACAGCGCGCCGGTGCTGTCGGTCGTGGTGGTGTTCATCGGGCTGCTCACGATCTTCCACGCCCTCGCCGGCGGCATCTGGACCCATACGATCAAGGCATTCCCCTCGCCCTTCCCGCAGGTCGCCTTCCCCGGCTCCGGCTATATCGGCCCGCACCAGCTCGGCATGATCGCGGTCACGGTCGTCGTCCTGCTGGCGCTGTTCGCGTTCTTCCGCTTCACCCCGCTGGGGCTTGCCATGCGCGCTGCCGCGGAGAACCCGGCCTCCGCCAGGCTCGCCGGGATCAGCGTCGATTGGATGCTGGCGCTCGGCTGGGGCCTCGCCGCCGCGGTTGGCGCGGTGGCCGGAGCGATGGTCGCGCCCGCTGTCTACCTGGAGCCCAACATGATGGCCAGCATCCTGCTGTACGGCTTCGCGGGAGCCCTGGTGGGTGGCATCTCCAGCCCCGGCGGGGCCGTCGCCGGCGGCTTCATCGTCGGCGTGCTGGAGAACCTGATCGCCTACCTCGGCAACGTCGTCGAGCGGGCCACAGGGGTCTACATCGTCGGCAACGGCGAGAAGCTCACGGTGGCGCTCATCATCGTCATTGCCGTGCTCACCCTGAAGCCGAGTGGCCTGTTCGGCCGTGTGACCGTGCAGCGGGTGTGAGGGGCCGAGTCATGACAAGCACCGTCCTAGCCTCCGGCACTGCGGCGGACCGGTCGCCTGGCTCCCTCTGGCGCTATCGCTGGTGGTTTCTGCTCACCCTCCTGCCGCTGTTGCTGATCGCCGGGGGCAAGGCCGGCCTGGTCAGCAACTTCCAGTTCCTGCAGCTCAGCTTGATGATCGTCTACTCGATCGCCGTGCTGGGTCTCATCCTCCTGACCGGCTTCAACGGCCAGATTTCCCTGGGCCATGGCGCCTTTTTCGCCGTGGGCGCCTACACCGCCGCCGTCTTGATCGACCAGGCCGGATGGCCGTTCTGGGCCACGCTCCCGGCGGCGGCGCTGGCCTGCTTCATCGCCGGCTACCTGTTCGGCTTGCCTGCGCTCAGGCTTGAAGGCCACTACCTGGCGCTCGCCACCTTCGCGCTTGCCGTCGCCGTGCCGCAGATCCTCAAGTATCGCCACATCGAGCCGGTCACCAAGGGCGTGATGGGCATCAACATCTTCAAGTCCGATCCACCGTTCGGCCTGCCCCTCAGCACCGACCAGTGGATGTTCCTGGTCGTGTTTGCCGTCGCAGTGCTCATGTTCTGGCTCGCCCGCAATCTGCTGGACAGTCGCACCGGGCGGGCGCTCATCGCCATCCGCGACCATCCGATGGCCGCCAGCACAATGGGCGTCAACGTCGCCCGCTACAAGACCGTGATGTTCGGCATCAGCGCCCTCTACACCGGGATCGCCGGGGCGCTGCACGGCATTATCTTCGAGTTCGTCTCGCCGGACAGTTTCCGCTTCGAGCTGTCCATCGCCATCCTGGTTGGCGCCGTCGTGGGCGGCATCGCCTCGCTGCCGGGGGCCGTGATCGGCGGCGTGTTCGTGCAGGTCATCGAGAAGTATGCCGACGCGCTCACCAAGAAGATTTCCGCCGCCGTGCACCTGCCCCTCGAGCTGGAGCCCTGGCTGATCTACGGCGTTGCGCTCATCGTGCTGATGTATGCCATGCCAATGGGTATCGCCGGCGGCGTGGTCGCGCTTTGGAGGCGACTGAAAGGATCGTGACGGCACCGCCAGTCGCGATGCAATGAGACGCAAGAAGTCTCGAAGAGGAGGAACGCCATGAGACTGCCCAGGCTGACGCTGGCCATGGCGGGCGCGCTCGCGCTCGCTCTGACGGCCAATTCCGCAAGCGCGCAGAAGAAGTACGACGAGGGGGCATCCGACACCGAGATCCGGATCGGCAACACCAACCCCTACTCGGGGCCGGCCTCCGCCTATGGCCAGATCGGCAAGACCATCGAGGCCTTCTTCAAGAAGGTCAACGACGAGGGCGGCATCAACGGCCGCAAGGTCACGTTCATCACCTACGACGACGGCTACGCGCCGCCCAAGACCATCGAGATGGTGCGCAAGCTGGTCGAGGAGGACAAGGTGCTCCTGGTCTTCCAGACCCTCGGCACGCCGTCCAACACGGCCATCCACAAGTACATGAACGCCAAGAAGGTGCCGCAGCTGTTCGTGGCCACGGGTGCTTCCGTCTGGGGCAAGCCCACGGAGTTCCCCTGGACCATGGGCTGGCAGCCCGACTACGTCACCGAGGGAGTGATCTACGCCAAGCACATCCTGGCGAACGTCAAGGATCCCAAGATCGCGGTCCTCATGCAGAACGATGACTACGGCCGGGACTACCTCAACGGCTTCAAGAAGGGGCTCGGCAAGGACGCCGACAAGATCGTGCAGGTTGCCACCTACGAGGTGGCCGATCCCACGGTGGACAGCCAGATCATTGCGCTGAAGAACTCGGGCGCCAATACATTCTTCAATATCACCACACCGAAGTTCGCCGCCCAGGCGATCAAGAAGGCCGCCGAGATCGGCTGGAAGCCGGCCCACTATTTGAACAACGTCTCCTCGTCGGTCGGCGCCGTGATGAAGCCTGCCGGCTTCGAAAGCGGCCAGGGGATACTGACCGCTGCCTATATCAAGGACCCCACGGACTCTCAGTGGGCAAAGGATGCCGATATGACCGCCTGGAACGGGTTCATGGACAAGTACTATCCCGGCGGAGACAAGAAGAGTACGTTCCCCGCCTATGGCTACGCGGTGACCTCAACGTTGGTCGAGGTGCTCAAGCGCGCCGGTGACAACCTGACGCGCGAGAACATCATGAAGCAGGCCGCAAGCCTGAAGGCGGTCGAGATTCCGCTCCTGGTGCCGGGTATCAAGGTCAGCACGAGCCCGACCGACTTCTATCCGATCCAGTCGGTGCGGCTGTCGCGCTTCAAGGGCGAGACTTTCGAGCTGTTCGGCGACGTCCTGTCGAACGAGGCGGATTGAGCGACCCACCTCATCATCCCGGACGGAGCGAAGCGAGCCGAACGCGAGCGGCGCTCCGAGCCGGGATCTCATTAGGTTCGACTCATTGCTCAAGGTCCCGAATGGCCTCGCTGCGCTCGGCCGGGTTGCTGACTACAGCCAGCCGCGCGCGGCGAGCGCCATCTTGAGCTCGTTCTCCGCCGCCGCCAGCCGGTCGGCGTCGGTGGAGCGGAGCACCAACTGGGTGCCCGGCTTGCCGTCGCGGTAGAACGGATAGCTGCCCATGGGCACCTCCGGGTAGCGCAGCTGCAGTTCGCCGAACAGGGCGGCGATCTCACCCTCGGGCCGGGTGAGGTCGATGGTGGCCGAGAGCATCTTCTTGCCGGTCTTGAGGAACTTGGTGGCGGCGTCCAGCATCACCTGCATCACCGCCGGGATGCCCGCCATCACGATCACGTTGCCCAGCATGAACCCGGGCGCGATGGAGATGCTGTTCTCCACCAGCTCGGCGCCGAACGGGATGCGCGCCATCCTGAGCCGTGCCGGGGTCACCTCCACGCCGCGCCGCTCGAAATAGGCCAGCATCGGCTTCAGCGCCCGCTCGTCGACATCGATGCCGACGCCGAACGCCTTGGCCACCGAATCGGCGGTGATGTCGTCGTGGGTGGGACCGATGCCGCCGGTGGTAAAGAGGTAGGTATAGCGCGCCCTGAGCGCGTTCACGGCGGCGACAATCTCGGCCTCCTCGTCGGGAACGACGCGCACCTCCTTCAGCTGGATGCCGATGGTCGTCAGGTGGTCGGCGATGTGGCCGATGTTCTTGTCCTTGGTGCGCCCGGACAGGATCTCGTCGCCGATCACAAGAAGCGCGGCGCTGACGATCTCCTCGCCCCGAGGCTCGGCTTCGTTGCTCATCGGTACTCCCTCGTTGGTCGGCTGCCCGTGCCGTCGGGTGGCCGGCCCCCGGAGCTTGCCCGTCTCTGCTGTCGATTGTTGCAGCATAGCCCGTTGCGTCCGGAACGCCAGGGGCCCTACTTTCGCGCGTCATGCGCCTCCCGACCCTCCTGCGTGGAATCCTCATCCAGCGCTACAAGCGCTTCCTGGCCGACGTGCGTCTGGACGACGGGCGGCTCATCACGGCTACCTGCCCCAACACCGGCTCGATGCTTGGGCTCACCGCGCCGGGCTCCATCGTGTGGCTCTCGCAGAGCGACAGCCCGACACGGAAGTATCCCTTCACCTGGGAGCTGGTGGAGGCGGACCTGGGCGCCGGCCCGGCGCTTGTTGGCATCAATACCGGCCATCCCAACAAGCTGGTGGCCGAGGCCCTGGTGGGTGAGCGCATCCGGGCCCTGGCCGGGTATCCGACGCTGCGGCGCGAGGTGCGATACGGCCGCAACAGCCGCATCGACATCCTGCTGGAGTGCTCGCAGAAGGGGCTGTGCTACGTCGAGATCAAGAACGTGCACCTCTCGCGCCGGCACGGGCTAGCCGAGTTCCCGGATTCCGTGACCGCACGCGGGGTCAAGCACCTCATCGAGATGAGCGACATGGTGCGCCAGGGCCATCGCGCCGTCATGGTCTTCTTGATCCAGCGCAGCGAGGCCAGGCGCCTCTCGCTGGCGCGCGACATCGACCCCGGTTACGGCGCCGCCTTCGACAAGGCCCGCGCCGCCGGCGTGGAGACCATCGCGCTCCGGTGCCGCGTCGGCGTCGATGAGATCGCGGTGGACCGGCCGGTGCCGATCGTCGGCTGAACGGTTGCGCGGGCGCAGCCCTCCGGTCTCGGCATACCTTGCGCGGCCGGGCGGATGCTAATGAATTGGGCAGGCAGCCGTTATCGACAGCAGGGGCGCTCATGGTTACCGGCACGTTGCAACGGACCGAGGCGCCGACGCCATCCGCGGGCGAACTGCGGACGCTCGCCGCGGTCTCCGGCGCCCACCTTGTCAGCCACCTGCACCTGATGGTGGTGCCGGTTCTGATGCATCTGCTCAAGGAGAGGATGAACGTCGGCTATTTCGAGCTGGGCCTGGCCGTGACCACGTTCAGCGTCGTGTCCGGGCTCACCCAGGCGCCGATGGGCTTCCTGGTGGACCGCATCGGGGGCAGGCAGGTTCTGGCCGCAGGTCTGCTGCTCGGTGGCTTCGCCTTCGCCTCCATCGCCTTCAGCCAGTCCTACGCCTGGCTGATCGTCGCCGCCCTGCTGGGCGGCCTCGCCAACTGCGTCTACCACCCGGCGGATTACGCCATCCTGAGTGAAAGCATCCCGGAAAGCCGCATCGGGCGGGCGTTCTCAGTGCACACGTTCGCGGGCTTCGCCGGGGGAGCGATCGCACCGCCGCTCCTGCTGGGGATTGCCGCCGTGGCTGGCCTCGACTCATCGCTGATCGCGGCCGGCGGCTTCGCCTGGGTGGTGGCAGCGGTCGTCTTCCTCATGCCCGCCGCGCCCGGCCCGCAGCAGGCCCGTCCGACCGCCTCCCGTAATGAAGGTATCCGCGACATCCTTACGCCAACGGTGCTCGGGCTGGCGCTGTTCTTCACCCTGCTGGCGCTGTCGAGCAGCGCCATGTCGACCTTCGCCATTGCCGCCTTGATCGCCGGGCACGGCGTCTCGCCCGGAGCCGCCACCGCCGCGCTCACGGCGTATCTTGCAGCCGCTGCCGTCGGAGTGCTCGCTGGCGGGCCACTGGCGGATCGAACCGGCCGCCACGGCGACGTGGCCGCAGCCGGCTTTGCGCTCTCCGCGCTGATCGCGCTCGCCATTGCCGTGGCCTCGCTGCCTGCTCCCGTGCTGGTCGCTGCCATGGGCCTCACGGGCTTCCTGTTCGGCGCGATCCAGCCGTCGCGCGACATGCTGGTGCGCAAGGCGGCGCCGCCGGGCGCCGCAGGCCGCGTGTTCGGGATCGTCTCGACCGGCTTCAACATCGGCGGCATTGTTGGTCCGCTGCTGTTCGGCTGGCTCATGGACCACGGCGCGCCGCGCGCTGTTTTCGGCGCGGCCGTCGCCTTCATGACGGTCTCGGCGGTGTTGGCGATCATCGAGGAGCGCCGGCCGCTCGCCAGTCGCTGATATGCGCCTTGGCTGCGTGCCGGCGAGGTGATGTCAGGACGAGGCGTTCCGGGTTGGTACGCACCAGCGCCTCGTGGAACGGACGCAGGTCGAAGCGCTCATGCCGCGCTGGTGGCAATCGAGCTCTCGTACTGGCACGATCCCATTCCGGTTGCAGCGAAGATGCCCCTCTCGGCGATCCATCGGAAGGTCTCGTCGAACACCTCCTTGGTGTAGGGCTCAAACACCAGCCGCTCGCCGGAGCCCCAGCGCCGTGTATCCATCACACTGTGCCAACGCACCGGGAACTCCCGCGTATAGTAGTGCGTGTAGCGATCCGGCCGGAGGTCGATATCGCGCTGGGCCAGACGCAGGGCGCGGAAGAACTTGCCGAGATCGGCAGGATCGGGGTTGCCGTGCACCATGGTGGCGATCATGAAGCTGGTATCCACAATCTTGCGGAAGCCGAGCTGCTCGGCCAGGTAATAGGGCCCGCTGAACAGTGCGCAGGCCGGCACCTTGCCGTCGAGCAGGAGCTCCATGCGCCTGAACAGCATGCCGTCGGCGAACGACAGATTGATCTGGTCGAGCGGCATATACTGCTCCAGCGCCTGGATCGTGGAGTAGTGGCTGCCCGACTGATAGCCAACCGAGATCGGCACCCCAGCCAGGTCCTCCGGCACCTTCACCGGCGAATCCGCGGGCACGAACACTCCGGAGGGAGTCACGGAGTACAGGTCGGGATAGAGCTTGCCGTGGCCTGACGACGCGGCGACGCCCACGGTCCAGTGGCAGGCGCAGCTCACGTCGGCGGCGCGACCCTTCTCGAACGCCTGAAATGCGCCGACCTTGTCGCCCTTGTCGTGGATCCTGCCGTCGGTGGCCTGCACGAGCTCGCGGAACTCGTAGTCGAGCCCCTGGGCCTTGAAGTAGCCCTTCTCCTCGGCCACCCATTCCTGCAGGCGGAAGTGCGGTTCGATGATGAACCTCGGCATGTCGTCTCCTCCTATCGTTTGCGCGGCATCAGGCGAGACGCCGAGCCCACTCAGTGATGCACTTGGCCGCACCTTCATTTCTCTTTACCCAGGCGGCACCTGCGTGCCCGGCTGTGGAGAGTCCCAATTTTGCTATGCTACACTGATCTCCTGCTCCCGTGCAGTGGCAATAGAACGACGTCGGTTCTCGATCGACGCGGGCCAAGGAGGCGATGAAACCACAGCGACGCAGGCTCATGTTGGTCACGTTCACCCGCACGGGCGAGCGCCGATATGCGGTGCGAGCGGCGGTGGAGGGCTTGCCGGACATGGAGATGAATCCGGCTCCCGGCTACGATCCCCTCATGCCTCATGACCTCCAGCACTTTATCGTCGAGCGGGCGCTGGGCATTGAAGGAGCCATTTACGGGCAGCTTGCCGCCGGCGGGACCGTTGGAACATTCCACAGCGTGACGCAGTCTGGGGATCATCGGGCGGCGGCGAGAGCGCGTCGAAAGCAGGATCGCAAATCGAGCCGGCTCATGTCTGGCCACGTGGAGGACTGCGCTCGGTCCGAGCGAGCGACCTACGTCTGCTGGCACGATTGGCTCAGCCATTCCAACGACTCGGCGCTCCAGGCAAAGGCCCGAACAATGTTGCCAACCGCCAGGAGCATCTTGCAGGGGATGCCGGAGGCGGAACGGGCTTTGTTCACGGCAGAAAAGTTGCGCGAAATTCGGTCCGACTTCTCGGCGCTGAGTGTGCGTTGGACGATGCTGAGGATTGGCGAGGGTTTCAGCGAGCCGTGGTAAACCTCGCTAATCGATATCCTCCACCTTCTCCGGGCCGCCGCCCTTGACGCGCTGGGCGAGCGCCGCCTCGATGAAGTCGTCGATGTCGCCGTCCAGCACCGCCTTGGGGTCGGTGCTCTGGGTGCCGGTGCGCAGGTCCTTCACCAGCTGGTAGGGCTGCAGCACGTAGGAGCGGATCTGGTGGCCCCAGCCGATGTCGGTCTTGGCCGCGGCCTCGGCGTTGGCCTTCTCCTCGCGCTTCTGCAGCTCCATCTCGTAGAGCCGCGACTTCAGCATGGCCCAAGCGATGGAGCGGTTCTTGATCTGCGAGCGCTCCTGCTGGCTCGCCACCACGATGTTGGTGGGGATGTGGGTGATGCGCACCGCCGAGTCGGTGGTGTTGACGTGCTGGCCGCCGGCGCCGGAGGCGCGATAGGTGTCGATGCGGCACTCGCTCTCGCGGATCTCGATCTCGATGTTGTCGTCCACCACTGGATAGACCCAGACGCTGGCGAAGCTGGTGTGGCGCCGCGCATTGGAGTCGTAGGGTGAGATGCGCACCAGCCGGTGCACGCCCGATTCGCTCTTCAGCCAGCCGTAGGCGTTCTCGCCCTTGACTTGCAGGGTGGCGGACTTCAGGCCCGCCTCCTCGCCTGCGCTCGCCTCCACCAGGCTGACCTTGTAGCCGCGCCCCTCGCCCCAGCGGAGGTACATGCGGGTGAGCATCTCGGCCCAGTCCTGGCTCTCGGTGCCGCCGGCGCCAGCATGGACCTCCACGTAGGTATCATTGCCGTCGGCCTCACCGGAGAGCAGCGCCTCCACCTCCTGGCGCCGCGCGTCGGCCGCAAGCTGGCGCAGGGCGGCTTCGCCTTCCGTTACGGTGGCGTCGTCGTCCTCGGCCTCGGCCAGCTCGATCAGGGTGACGGCATCGTCGAGGCCGCGCTCGAGCTTGCGGTAGGTGTTGATGGAGCGCTCCAGCCCCTGGCGCTCACGCATGACCTTCTGCGCGGCCTGCTGATTGCCCCACAGCCTGGGGTCCTCGGCGCGCTTGTTCAGCTCGGCCAGGCGCTGCTCGGCGGTATCCCAGTCAAAGATGCCTCCGCAGGAGCGTCAGGGACTGGCGCACGGCATCGGCGAGCTTCTCGGCTTCGGCGCGCATGGGCGGCCTCCTGCAGGGGTCGGGTTGCTAGCCGCGGGGATATAGGGGCACCGGGCGCAGGTGTAAACGCCCGGGCGCATCCATCACCGCGGCCCGAAGGGCGGCGGCCCGCAGCCTCACCACAGGCCCTTGCCCGAGGTCACCGCGCGCGGGTCCGCCTGATCCGGGCTCACGAACGTGCCGGACTCGTTGGTGAAGCCGATCACCGAGTACTCATCATCAGGCTCCTCGGTCGGCTTGAAGGCCTCCAGGACCGTATCCTTCTCCCCGGGTGTCGTTCTGAGCCCCGTCCGCCGACTCACGCGCATGAGCTTGATGCCCGGAGGTTGTCGGAACGGCACTGCGAGCTTGTCGCCCAATGCGGCCTTCATGAAGTGACCGAAGATGGGGGCTGCGACGTTGCCGCCGGTCATGCCCTTGCCCATCGGCCGGGGGTTGTCGTAGCCGATGAACACGCCCACCACGAGGTCGGGCGTGAAGCCGACGAACCAGGCGTCCTTCTCGTCGTTGGTGGTGCCGGTCTTGCCGGCCACCGGCACGTTGGGCAGAATCTTTCTGATGATAGCGCCCGTTCCGCTCGTCACCACGCCCTCCATCATGGAGGTGATCTGGTAGGCGGTGTGCGGGTCGATGATCTGCTTCTTGTCGTCCGGGGGGAGCGTGGGCTCGGCCTGGCCCTCCCAGCGCTCGGCGTTGCAGCCGGGGCATTCGCGGTCGTCGTAGCGCCAGATGGTGCGGCCCCAGCGATCCTGGATGCGGTCGATCAGGGTGTGCTTCACCTGCTTGCCGCCGTTCACGAACGTTGAGTAGCCGGCCGCCAGCTTGACCAGCGTGGTCTCGCCGGCGCCGAGCGACATGGCGAGCACCGGCAGCAGGTCGTCGTAGACGCCGAAGCGCTTGGAGTACTCCACGATCAGCGGCATGCCCATGTCCTGGGCCAGCCGCACCGTCATCTGGTTGCGCGACTTCTCGATGCCGACCCGCAGGGTCGATGGCCCGTAGGACTTGGTGGTGTCGTAGTTCTTGGGCGACCAGATCTCCTTGCCGGGGCCCTGCTCGATCTCGACGGGGGCGTCGAGCACGATGCTCGTCGGTTTGTAGCCGTTGTCGAGCGCCGCCGCGTAGACGAACGGCTTGTAGGATGAGCCCGGCTGCCGCTTGGCCTGCAGGGCGCGGTCGAACTGGCTCTGCGAGAACGAGAAGCCGCCCACCACGGCATGCACCCGTCCGGTATGGGGGTCGAGGGCCACCAGGCCGCCGCCGACCTCGGGGATCTGCATCAGCGACCAGACGCCCGTGGGCTGCTCCGGGTTCTTGGGCGCTACCCAGATCACGTCGCCGGGGCTCAGCACGTCCGCCACCGTCTTGGGCGTGGACCTGCCGCCCGCGGCCTTGGCCCACTTCACCTCCTCGAAGGGAACGTCCAGCTCCTCCCGCTCGGGCACCAGCTTGCCGTCGGCGCGGCGCGGTGGCCGCAGCCCGACGACGGCCTTGTCGCGGTCCGCCCGCAGGACGACTCCGAGGCGCCAGGGCGCCACATCGGTCGGAATGTCGATCTCGCTCAGCACCTGGCCCCAGTCGCCGGCGGTGTCGATGCGCTTGACGGGGCCGCGCCAGCCCTGTTTGCGGTCGAAGTCGACCAGGCCGTCGATCAGCACCTTGCGGCCGATCCTCTGCAGCCGCGGATCGAGCGTGGTTCTGACGGACAGCCCGCCGTTGACACGCTTGTCCTCCTCGCCGTTGCCGGTGCGCTCGGCCCGGCCGTAGAGCCCGTCCTCGCCGTACAGCTGCAGGAGCTGGCGTCGGACCTCCTCGGCGAAGTAGTCGGCGGCGTAGATCTGCGTGCCGAACGGGCGGATGTTGACCTTCAGCTCCTTGGCCTTCGCCGTCCGCGCCTCCTCCGGCGTGATGAAGCCGTTCTCGGCCATCTGGTCGAGGATCCAGTTGCGCCGTTCAGTGGCCTCCTTGGTCCGCCTGAACGGATGGTAGTTGTTCGGCCCCTTCGGCAGGGCCGCGAGATAGGCGGCCTCCTCGACGCTGAGCTCAGCCAGCTCCTTGCCGAAATAGTTGAGGGCGGCGGCGGCGACGCCGTAGGAGTTCATGCCCAGGTAGATTTCGTTAAGGTAAAGCTCGAGGATCTGCTCCTTCTTGAAGGTCCGCTCCATGCGGATGGCGAGGATCGCCTCCTTCAGCTTGCGGTCGAAGGTACGATCGCTGGTGAGCAGCAGATTCTTGGCAACCTGCTGGGTGATGGTGGACGCGCCTTCGGCGCGCCGACTGCCGCGATTCTGGGCGTTCTTGACGAGGGCGCGGGCGATGCCTACGAAATCCAGGCCGCCGTGCTCGTAGAAGCGCCTGTCCTCGGCCGACAGGAAGGCCTGGATCACCGTCTTGGGAATCACGTTGATCGGCACGAAGATGCGCCGCTCGCGGGCGTACTCGGCCATCAGGGTGCCGTCGCCCGCGTGGATGCGGGTCATGACCGGCGGCTCGTACTTGGCCAGGCGCTCGTAGTCCGGCAGGTCGCGCGAGGCCATCCACACGTAGAAGCCCGCAACCGCGATGCCGCCCAGGAACAGGAGCGCGCCCGAGGCGAAAACGAACGTCAGGAGGCCCAAGAGCCAGCTGCGCCGCCTGCGTCTTCTAGGCTCAGCCGGCGGCGGGAGAATCTGGACAGGTCTCATTGCATCGAAATCCCGTCTTTGCCCGCTCTCCTAGTCGAGGTTACGAGCCGCTGCAAGCGCGATGGGGGAACGACGGCACATTACCGTTGAATGTGGCGGGATCGCGCCCGCCCGGACCGCCTGGAGCATGGGCCGGCTGTGCGGACGGCGCAAGGCCGCTAGCGTCAGGCCGGCGGCGTCAGGTTGGCTTCAGGGCCGACGGCTTCGGATGTCGAAATAATCGTTGATCGCGATCGCGATCGACTGGGCCACCTGGCGCTGCCAGTCGGGCGTGACCAGCAGCTGAGCATCCTTGGCATTGCTGATGTAGCCGAGCTCGATCAGCACCGACGGGCATTCGCCTTGCCGCAGCACGGCAAAGGCCGCCGACGGAGCCGGCTCGCGCGACAGCGTCGTCGCCCGCTTCAGGTGCGTGAGCAACCGGCCACGGAAGTCGGCCGAGAACTCCGAGGTCTCGCGCCACTTGAGGTCGGCCAGGATGCGATCGACGTCGTTAACCTCCTCCAGGCGGCTTTCGACGCCTGCCTGCAGGTCGGCGGCGTTCTCCTGCTCCGCCAGCCGCTGCGCCTCGCGGGTGGAGGCCTCCTCGGACAGGGTGTAGACCGCCGCGCCGCGCACGATGGCCGCCCGCGTCGATTCGGCGGGCACGCTGTTGGCGTGGATGGAGACGAACAGGCTAGCCCCCTTGCGGCGCGAGAAGGCGACGCGGCCGGGAAGCGGGATGAAGACGTCGGTTGTCCTGGTCATCTCCACGTTGTAGCGGCCAGAGGCCTCCAGAGCCGTGCGGACCTGGTGGGCCACTGCAAGCACCACCTCCTTCTCGAAGAAGCCGGGCCCCGATGCGCCGGGGTCGGGGCCGCCGTGGCCCGGGTCGATGACGATGACGGGCCTGGCGTTCGCTGCCGGGGGATCGGGGCGGGTGTCGTCACCGTGCGACTCATGGTGGCGGGCGGCCGCGGGCGGCGGCGCTATGCTGGCCAGGAAGGCGTCCTCGCCGGTTGGCGCCAGGTCCAGGACGAGGCGCGCTCGTCCGCCAGCCGGATCCACGTTCATCACCTGCCTCTGAACCCGCACCGGCTGGGTGGTGTCGATCACGACGCGGGCCTTGCCGGGCGCGAACAGACCGTAGCGGTAGGCGCGGATCAGCCCCTGGCCCTGCGCCCCCGCCGTCACCGGCAGCTGAAATTCGACGTCAGGCATGTCCAGGACCACGCGGTAGGGATTGGCGAGATAGGAGACGTGGTAGGGCACGCGCGCGGACAGGAGCAGCGAGAAGCGCGTGAGCGCACCGGCCCTTGTCACCTCGGCCTGCGTTACGGTCACGGCCTGGCCGCCGACATCGGTTGGCCATTCCAGAGCCGGCAGCAGCGTTGCGCGCTGGCTCTTGGCCTCCCTGGTCTCCGCAGGCGCAGCCTCCACCGGCCGCGCCTGCGCCGGCTGCTCAACGCGCTCGCGGGGACGCTCCCGCTGCGCGGCACCTGGCTGCGACTTGCGAATCTCCGTCTGACCCGAGGTCTGCTGGGGCAGAGTCTTGGATATCTCGCTCGACTGCGCCATCGCGGCTGCCGGAGCGATGAGCCCCGCCGCGCAGACCGCGAGCGCGCGCGCGAGCGACGGCCAGGAGCCCGGACGTGGCTCGCCACGCGCTTCCATCGCTCAGCCCCCTCCCGTCGCTGTCCCGCTGTGGTCGCCGACGCAACATTAACCATTTGTTTGCCAATTCAAAGGCGCATTGCAGCAACGTCCCGGTGGTAAAATCGCGCTTGCTAACGCGGGTGCAACGGCCTAGAAAAACCGCGACGCATACAGCCGCAACCGTTCGATCGCGGCACCGCCCAAGTACGCCGCCGGGTCCGGAGCCCTGTGGCTCGCCGCCAAGGCAGCGTTCTTACGGAACGGTCGTCGGGCACTGCGACGGTTGACAATCGCTGTAGGCGCAACGGTTTGCTGGCCGCGGGCCAATGGCTTGGCGGGGGTTGATCGTGCTGCTTCAAGGCGGGTCGCCTTGGGGTGTTTCGCCCGCTCGCCGATCGAGGACCGGCGCGGATTGAGACCCGCCGCTCGCATTCGCCAGTCTAGCTAATGGCCGGCTACCCAATGGCCGGGTACCGCTTCCCGGGGCTGGGCACAGGCGCCACGCCCCGACCACCGATGTGGATCATGACGACAGCGTGCTCACTTCGCAGGGGGATTGAGTTCAGCCGGCCGACGGCAACGGTCAGCTCCTCGCCATTCTGCACGGCGAGTTGCGGCCTCTTCGGGCGGCCTCCCACGCGCGGAACGTACCTGTCGCCCTCCCGATCCTCAGTTCGCAACCAAGATTGGCGCCGGACGCACGGCCGCCTGCGGCTTCCCACGAGAAGGCCGCACGACGCGCGCTGCCGCGCCAGGGATTTCAGAGCATGGAAACCAAGAACAAGATGCTTATCGATGCCACCCACGCCGAGGAGACTCGGGTGGTGGTGCTGCGCAATGGCAAGGTAGAGGAGTTCGACTACGAATCGGCCGCCCGCAAGCTTCTGCGCGGCAACATCTATCTGGCGAAAGTGACGCGCGTCGAGCCCTCGCTGCAGGCCGCGTTCGTGGACTACGGCGGAAACCGGCACGGCTTCCTGGCCTTCAACGAGATCCATCCGGACTACTACCAGATCCCCGTCGCCGACAGGCAGGCCCTGCTGGAGGAAGCCGAGGCCGAGGCAAAGGCCGAGGCGGAGGCCGAGGCCCGGGAGGAGGACGACGAGGGGCGGGCAGGCGATGGCGAGCGCCGCCGCGGGTCCAACGGACACAAGGTCGAGGCCAGTTCCGCCGAGGCGGCGGATGCCTCAATGGCGTCGACGCTCGGCGCCGAGGGCCGTGACACCGCAGGGTTGGCTGCCGCCTCGGAGGCGGAGGCGGACGAGGCCCGTGGCGAGGACGGCGGTCACGTCGAGGAGATCGAGGAGAACGGCGGCGAAGGCGCCGAGGCGCCGGAGACGGTGGGGGCCTCGCTCGAGCAAGTGGGCGCCGAGGATGCCATGGAGGAGGTGCCGGAGCGCCCCCGCCGGCACATCCGCTCCTACAAGATCCAGGAGGTGATCAAGCGGCGCCAGATCATTCTGGTGCAGGTCGTCAAGGAGGAGCGCGGCAGCAAGGGCGCCGCCCTCACCACCTACCTTTCGCTCGCCGGCCGCTACACCGTGCTGATGCCCAACACCGGGCGCGGCGGCGGCATCTCGCGCAAGATCACCAACCCACAGGACCGCAAGCGCCTCAAGGCGATCGCGCAGGATCTCGAAGTGCCGGAGGGCATGGGCCTCATCATCCGCACTGCGGGGGCGGCCCGAACCAAGCAGGAGATCAAGCGCGACTTCGAATATCTGCTGCGGCTGTGGGAGAACGTGCGCGATCTTACACTGCAATCGACGGCGCCAAGCCTCGTCTACGAGGAGGGCAACCTCATCAAGCGATCGATCCGGGACCTCTACTCCAAGGACATCGACGAGGTCCAGGTGGCCGGCGACGCCGCCTTCAAGGAGGCGCAGGACTTCATGCGCATGCTCTCGCCGAGCCAGGCCAAGAACGTCATCCGCTACGAGGAGCCGGAGGCGCTGTTCTCGCGCCACCAGATCGAGCGCCAGCTGAACGCCATGTTCAGCCCCTACGTGACGCTGCGTTCGGGCGGCTACCTCGTCATCAACCAGACCGAGGCGCTGGTGGCGGTGGACGTGAACTCAGGCAAGGCCACGCGCGAGTTCTCGATCGAGGAGACGGCGCTGCAGACCAACCTGGAGGCGGCCGAGGAGGTCGCCCGCCAGGTGAAGCTGCGCGACCTCGCCGGCCTGATCGTCATCGACTTCATCGACATGGAGGAGCGGCGCAACAACCGCCGGGTCGAGAGCCGCCTCAAGGACGCCCTGCGCCATGACCGAGCGCGTATCCAGGTGGGCCGCATCAGCCATTTCGGCCTGCTGGAGATGTCGCGCCAGCGCCTGCGCACCGGCGTCATGGAGGGCTCCACCTCGCAGTGCCCGCACTGCCAGGGGACAGGCATTGTCCGCTCCACCGAGTCGGTGGCGCTGGCGGTGCTGCGCGCGCTCGAGGATCATCTTGCTCGCGATTCACGCTCTTCGCTGACGGCCGTCACCACGTCCGAGGTGGCGCTCTACATCCTCAACAACAAGCGCGTCTTCATCACCGAGATGGAGCACCGCTATGGCATCGCCATCGCGGTGGAAGCTGGTGAGCGCATGCAGGGTGCCAATTTCGCCATCGAGAAGTCGGCCGCTCCTGCTGCGCCTCCCAAGGCCGCCGAGCGCTCGGCCGCAGTCAACATGGAGTGGGCGTTCGAGAGCGAGGCCGACGAGGACGCGCCGGAAGCAGACCGCGACTCCTCTGGCCGTGGGGCCGAGGAGGCGGAGGCTCACGGTGATGCCGACGGCGACGAGCGCCGGCCCCGCCGCCGTCGCCGTCGCGGCCGTCGCGAAGATCGCGGCGAGCGTCGTGGCGAACCCGCGCGCTTTGCCGCGAACGGAGACGGTCACGAGCACGGCGAGGTCCATGCGGAGGGCAGCCCGGTCGAACGGGCCCACGACGAGGGGACCCACGAGGGGACCCACGACGAGGGGACCCACGACGAGGGGGCGCGCCGCTCCTTCGAGCAGGGCACGGAGGTTGCGGCGGATGTTCCGGGTCTTGGTGAGCAGCCGCCGGCATCACTGGGCGAGGACGAGGATCACGACGAGCGGCGCGGGCGCCGTCGCCGCCGCGGTCGGCGCGGAGGCAGACGCGGACGCGACCGCAACGGCGCCTACGCCGATGCGGAAGGCGCGCCGTCCGACGATGCCGGCCCGCACGAGGACAAGCCAGAGGCGGCAGACGGCGGCGATGAGGCGCGGGATGCGAGCGCGCCCGAGGAGGCCGAGCCTGCCGCCGAGCGGCCAGCGACAAGGCCGACGGAAGGTCCGCAATCTGAGCCGGACGTTGAGCGGGCGCGCGACCCTGTCGAGGCCGCATCCAGTGCCGAGCCGGAGGTGCGGAGCAAGCCGGTCGTCGAGCCCGCCGAGGTCGGTCCGCCGGCTGCGGTGGAGCCGGCGCACGGCGTGGAGCCACCTCATGCCGCCGTCGAGGCGCCGCCGGCCGACGCGGCCCATGTGGACTCCGTTCAGGCCGATCCCCAGACCGAATCTCGGGGTGATGCCGGCCAAAGCGATCCACTGAAACCTGCGCGCAAGGGCTGGTGGCAGCGGCGCGCTGCGGTAGACTGATCCTCCGATTGCGGTCCGGTGTCGGCGATCACGCCGGCCCGGACCGCGCCGTTCGGTGCGTTGAGATCGTGCGTCTGAGATCAGATGACGGCTAGAACGGAGGTGAGGATGAAGAGGTTGGTTCCGATTGCCTTGGCCGGCGTGTTGAGCTTGGCCAGTATCGGCAGCGCCACAGCCGCCCAGTGCATCAGGGCCGGCGGATGGGGCACCGGCGTCATGCAGAATTTTGCGTCCTTCATGGCGCAGGCGGCCATGAAGAACCAGGCCAAGGCCTGGGGCGGCGAGAGCGTCAAGATCAGCAAGGTCAGCGAGACCTGCGGGTGGAAGACGCTGGCCTTCGAGTGCACCGCCCACGCCCGGGCTTGCAAGTAGCGGTGATGGGGTCCGGGGACGGGGTCAGACCCCTCGCGACCGACGGGCATTTCTTGCCTCGCCGGTTGCGGCGAGGGGTCTGACCCCGCTTCTGCTGCAGGTCACAGTCAGCCGCGCGCCTTGAGACGGCTCCAGCCTCTCAGCCGGCGCGCGGCTTCCGCCATATCTGCCGTGGTCCCGGCGTAGCAGAAGCGTACGTAGCGGGTGCCCCGCTCGCCATCGAAATCGACGCCTGGCGTGGCGGCAACACCGATCTCCGCAAGCATCTCCTTGGTGAAGGCCAGGCCGTCAGATGTGAAATCGCCGACATCGACATAGAGATAGAACGCGCCGTCGGCCGGCACGATTCGGTCGAGGCCGATCCTGGGGAGCTCGGCCAGCAGCAGCTCGCGGTTCTCGGCGTAGATGCGCCGATTGGCCTCCAGCTCGTCCATGCCGTCGAAGGCGCCGAGCGCCGCCACCTGCGCCACCGTTGGCGGCGAGATGTAGAGGTTCTGCGCCAGGCGCTCGATGGGCCGCACCAGCATCGGCGGTACGACAAGCCAGCCGATGCGCCAGCCCGTCATGGAGAAGTACTTCGAGAAGCTGTTGACGACGACCGCGTCGTCCGAATGCGCCAGCGCCGTCTCCTCGGCCATGCCGTAGGCGAGACCGTGATAGATTTCATCGGACACCAGCCAGATGCTGGCGCGCCGGCAGGCGGCGGCGATCTCGGCCAGGCGCTGCGGCTCCAGCATGGTGCCGGTTGGATTGGCGGGGCTCGCCACGACCAGGCCGGCGACGGCCTCGTCGCGGGCTGCCGCGTCGACCTGGGTGCCCGTGGGCATCCATCGCCCCGCATCATCGGTCACAATCGGCACCGGCTGCTGGCCGAGCGCGGTCAATATGTGGCGGTAGCAGGGATAGCCGGGCGACGGCAAGGCAACCTTGGCGCCCACGTCGAACAGGGCCAGAAACGCGAGCACGAAGCCCGCCGAGGAGCCGGTAGTCACGACGACGCGCGCCGGGTCCACGCGGACGCCGTGGCGCTCGGCGTAGTGGCCGGCGATGCGCTCGCGCAGCGCCGGCAGGCCGAGGGCCACTGTGTAGCCCAGCGTCTCGCGCTCCAGCGCCTGCGCCACGCGGGCCAGCGCCGCCCGCGGCGCCGGCGTGCTGGGCTGGCCCACCTCCATGTGGATGACGCCGTGCCCCTGCGCCTCGCGCTCGGCTGCGGCCTGCATCACGTCCATGACGATGAACGGCGCAATGGCGCTGCGCTGCGAGGGCCGCAGTCCGGCCGCGGCACGGCTGATCGTGGGTCGTGTTGTCGCCATCGTGGTCGCCATCGGTTATCCGACTGCCGGCTCCATGCGCCCGCGCGCTGGAGCCCTGAAACCGCCATGGTTCGGCCCTAATCGGCGCATTCGACCGAACCGTGTAGGACCGGTGCGCACGCGATAATGTGAGGCGCGCGCCGGCAGCAGGGGCTTATAGTTGGGCCGGTTCGAGTTGCCTAGTTGAACCAGCGCCTCGGTCGCCGGTACACACGCAACGGAAGCAGTCGAGCCGGGCTGCAGCAGCGAGGGAAATTAGCGTGCAGCAGAACCACGTGGCCGGCGGCGGGCCCGTCACCGCCCAGAAGGTGCCCGCAGTGGCGACACGCGCCCGCGGACGGAGTGTACGTTGGCGCGCGGCGACGGTCGCCGGACTCTACGGCCTTTCCATGTGCCTGGCCTCGTCGGCCGCGGTAGCACAGGGCATCCCGCTCATCCGCGATACCGAGACCGAGAACCTGCTGAAGGACTACTCGCGACCGATCTTCAGGGCCGCGGGCCTCGGCTCTCACATCACCATGCGCATTGTGAAGTCCGACGCCTTCAACGCCTTCGTGGTCGACG